>Ga0307476_10002061_pt1 | contig 12074 bp, 15 predicted proteins | sample atmos_gasesECM2C_2_FD_203314 | JGI IMG/M metagenome (GOLD analysis project Ga0307476, IMG submission 203314) | Hardwood forest soil microbial communities from Morgan-Monroe State Forest, Indiana, United States - atmos_gasesECM2C_05 | ecosystem: Environmental > Terrestrial > Soil > Temperate... | reverse complement strand
GTTGCCGTGCCCGAGATCTACGCCGCATTTGTGAAGACCGGAGAACAGGCAAAGCTCACGCTCGATGCACTTCCGGGCGAAACGTTGACGGGCACTGTCGCCCGCAACGCCGATGCCATTGACGCGAGCTCACGCACACTCAATGTTGAGGTGGACGTTCCCAATCCAACAGGACGCCTGCTGCCCGGAGCCTATGCTTTTGTGCACCTCCGCGTTCCTCCCCATCCCGGCTCGGTCAGCATCCCGTCAAACGCCTTGCTCTTCCGCGCCGAGGGATTGCGGGTAGGAGTTGTTCGCAATGGTCATGTCGAACTCACTCCTATCGCAATCGGGCAGGACTATGGCAGCAGGGTCGAGGTGATCTCTGGACTAACAGCGCGCGACACGGTGATTGTGAACCCTTCCGACTCGCTGGCAAATGGTGCCGCTGTACAGCTGGTCGCTAAGAACGCCAATGGAGCAAGACAATGAGACGCTTTGGCGTTGTTCTCGTGAGTGCCGTTGGACTTCTCCTGTCCGGCTGCATGGTTGGTCCGAGATACGTCAAACCTACGGTTCCGGTGACGCCGAACTTTGCAGAGACACAGGAGTCGAAAGGGGGAGACGGATGGAAGGTTGCGCAACCAGACGACGACCTTATTCGCGGAAAGTGGTGGGAACTCTATGGCGACGCAACGTTGAACGAGATCGAAGACCAGGTGGACTCGTCGAACCAAGACCTGAAGATCGCCGAGGCAAATTTACGTCAAGCGCGGGCGGCGATTCGCTTCAATCGCGCCTCACAAGCGCCGACCATTGGAAGTTCTCCCAGCATCTCCGATATTCGAGCGTCTGCTAACAAACCATATTTTCCGTCCAGCTCAGTCAACAATGGCAGCGGAGATTTCATTCTTCCTCTCGACCTGTCGTATGAGGTCGACCTGTGGGGGCGTATTCGTCGCAGCGTAGCGGCCGCCAGACAGCAGGCCCAGGCGAGCGCGGCTGATTTGCAAACGGCTCGTTTGAGCCTCCATGCCGAAGTCGCGATCGATTATTTCGAGGTTCGGAGCGCAGACGCCCAGGAAAGACTTCTGAACGATACAGTGAAGGCCTATAGCGAAGCATTGCGATTGACGCAAAACCGCTTCGAGGGCGGGGCAGCGCCAAAATCGGATGTGGCACAGGCGAAGACACAGCTTGAAGATGCCAAAGTGCTGGCGTCTGATATTACTGTTCAACGCGCCCAGTACGAGCATGCCCTGGCGATTCTCATCGGAAAGCCTCCGGCGGCATTCCATCTGGCAGTTTCTCCCTTGAATCTTGTGGGGCCCGTGCTGCCCGGCGTTCCCGTTACTCTGCCAGCGCGGCTACTTGAGCGCCGTCCAGATATTGCTGCGGCGGAACGCCGCATGGCATCCGCCAACGAACAAATCGGCATTGCCAGGGCGGCGTATTTTCCGACTCTCAATCTGGCCGCGAGCGCAGGACTAGAGGGCTCTTCGATTTTGAATTGGCTTACCTGGCCTAGCCGTTTCTGGGCGGTTGGACCGCAACTGTCTGAGACCCTTTTCGACGCTGGACGACGCCGGGCGACCAATGAATCAGCTCGCGCAGGATATGACGCCGCTGTGGCTGGCTATCGGCAAACTGTCCTCGATGCGTTCCAGCAAGTCGAGGATAACTTGGTAGTTCTGCGGGTCCTCAGCACTGAATCGATGCAACAACAGCAGGCCACCAGTGCCGCGGAGGAATCGCTCAAGCTGTTTCAGAACCGGTATGCAGGGGGCGTTGACACGTACCTACAAGTGGTCACTTCACAAACCACAGCTTTGACGAACGAGAGAAACGACATTGACATTCTGCGACGACGCCTCGAAGCGAACGTTCTCTTGATCAAAGCCATGGGCGGAGGATGGGATGTTTCGCAATTGCCTCAGTTATAGAGAGGGGTATTTCAATCGCCAAGGTGGTTTCTGAATGACGATAGCGCATGATCACCGGGGCCCGCACATCGCTCTGGAGTGCTCCTTGCCGAGCGAAGTCACTGCGATTTCCCCTTTCGTAGACAAACTCATGCTCCTGCTCAGGAATTGCAGCTGTGTTCCTGACGGGGTGAGCGACGTTGAAATCGCGTTACGGGAAGCCCTGGCAAACGCCATCATTCACGGAAATCATGAGGATCGTCGAAAACACGTCCATGTTACCTGTCGCTGTGAGCCTGAGGAAGTCTCAATCGCAGTAAAGGACGAAGGAAAAGGATTTGACCCTAATAAGCTCCCTGACCCTACGGTTCCCGAAAACATCACATCAGTTCACGGCCGTGGCATCCACGTGATGAGAGCGTTAATGGATGAAGTTCGCTTTGAGGAAGGTGGAGTGGTCGTTCATATGCGAAAGAGCGCCGGCGAAGCTCCAAAGCTGCTAGGCAAGGATGAGCCACACGAGAATGGGACGAATTAGGTTTCGTCATTTGAGAGGCAGAGTTATCTGCCCCAAGTGGTAGGACATGTGGTTGGTTCGACTCAGTAGAACAGCCAATCGGTTCCGGGTCGGATCTTTGACATAGTCTTCCTCGGACATTGCGTAATGCCGCTGCAACCATTCGTCCACGGAAAGAGCTGCAAACTGCGAGAGCAGTTTAGCGTTCACTTCGTCCCAATATTTTTTCAGCTCTCCCGCTGGGGGCAACTGCTTCCCTGTCCCGTCGGGACTGGAGACGAAAATCGCATCGAGTTCTGGATGCAGTCGCTCTCCTAGACCGAGAATTGAGAACATGGCATCGTGAATGGCAGTGAGGTGCCCCCATAGATAGATTAGACGGTTCCTTCCTGGCGCTACTTCTTTCAAAAGCTGATCATCCGTAAGATTTGACAGTGTCTTGTTAGCTCTCTCCAAGATGAGTCGCCACGAATTAATTGCCACTTGTACCGATAGTTTGTCCGCTGTCACTGGAATAGCCCTTTCTTTCTTTCGATCCATGTCCATCCTTCGCGCACTCCCGCCGATCGTTTCTGGAAGGAGATCGCCAAAGCTCTTCCCAAAATAGAGTAGTGAGGAGACCGTGGGGTCGCAGAATATTAACGCGTGCCATTGAGATGACTATAAGAACGTTGCCCACAGCCGTCTCCGCCATTACAGCGACATAGCGAAGCTGTCTTTCCGGGCACCATGCTTGTGAGGCATTGATGCCAGCTCAACAAAGTATGCTCGAACCGCGCCACCAATAGCCCGAATCGCAATCTAACTAGCTAATCTGAGCTATCCCGATAGCAGCTCTGGCAGATCTTCCAGTTATGCCTGACCTGCAATGGGTGCCAGGTCCAAGGAGATAGTGGCCATGAGTTCACCAGTTGTTAGGAGTAGAAACGTGCTCAACAGAAAGTCGATGCGCTTCGCTGCCGCTCTGATCGCAGCACTAATCAGCTTTGTCGTTGGTCCGAACGCAGTTCTGGCTGCTGCTCCTCAGCGTCATGATCAGGTGCCGGGCTTCTACCGACTGAAAGTAGGAGACCTCGAAGTAACGGCGCTATTCGATGGCTTCGGCGAAATCGACCCGCAATGGCTAAGAGGACCGAAGGCGACGATGGATGGTGTTGTTGAGGCACTGCAGGAAGGTCCGCACATGCTCGATGGTGGCGAAACAGGCTTCCTGGTCAACACTGGAAAGCAGTTGATCCTCGTCGATGCGGGCGCGGGCGCCTGGTTTGGCGGGGGAGCGTTGGGGCGGTTGCCAGGCAGCCTCCGCAGCGCAGGCTATACGCCGGAAGAAGTCGACGTCGTCTTGGCCACGCATCTCCACTCCGATCACGTCGGCGGTATCACCACTCAGGATGGAAAGCGGGTTTTTCCGAATGCCGAGATCTATGTTGCGAAGGCTGAGAGCGATTTCTGGTTGTCGCCTGAAATCGCTGCCAGGGCGCCAAAGGATGCACAGCCATTCTTCCAGAGTGCCCAAGCGATCGCGGCGCCATACATCAAGGCCGGCAAGTGGCACACGTTTAACGGCTCCGAGACAATCGTTGACGGTATGCAACTCGTCCCCCTGCCCGGTCATACACCGGGCCACACTGGCTATGAATTCTCATCAAAAGGGCAAAAAATCCTGTTTTGGGGCGACACCATCCATGCAGCACTCGTCCAGTTGCAGCATCCAGAGATCACGGTGGTCTTCGATGTCGACCCGACTGCGGCCGCAGCGTCACGGAATCTATTGCTGACGAGGCTTTCGCACGAGGACGTTTTGATCGCGGGGCCGCACATGTTATTCCCATCCATTGGTCGCCTACGCAATGAGGGGAGTGGCTACAACTGGGAGCCGGTTGCATTCAATGATCACTGGGGCGAGAAGAAATGATGCGACCACACGAGCTGGCGACGCAGGGGCCGATGATTCCATTCACTTACACCGGAACCTGCGTCGCGCTCGAATCAATCACCGCAGGATGATGCTTATGAAGAAGTACGAGATCGCTGTTCTGGACGATTACCAAAATGTGGCGCTTGAGAGCGTTGATTGGTCGGTGCTCCGTGATCGAGCGCACATCGCCGTATTTCAAAACCACCTCGCCGATCCAGACGCCGTGATTGAGCGGTTGCTGCCTTTTGATGTGGTTTGTGTCATGCGCGAGCGGACCCCGCTGCCCCGCAACGTCATTGAGCGCCTTCCCAATCTCAAGCTCATTGCTTCGACTGGAACCGTAAACGCGTCGATCGATGTCGCCGCCGCGAGCGACCATGGGATCGCAGTGGTTCACACGGGGTATCGATCGGAACCAACGATTGAATTTACCTGGGCGCTGATCTTGGCCTCCACGCGGCATATTGTGACGGAGAGCAACTCCGTCCGCTCCGGCGGCTGGCAGCAAACGGTGGGCGCGGATCTCCGTGGAAAGACCTTGGGTGTTCTGGGACTTGGAAACGTTGGATCACAGGTCGCACGGATTGGGACGGCTTTTGGAATGAAGCTGATTGCCTGGAGCCAGAACATGACACCCGAGACCTCCAAAGTCGCGGGCGCAATTCTGGTTTCCAAGGACCAGTTGTTCGAGCAGGCCGACGTCCTGACCATCCATTTGGTGTTGAGCAGCCGTACTCGCGGCCTAGTAGGGGCCGCGGAGTTCGAGAAAATGAAGCCAACAGCCTGGTTGATCAATGCGTCACGCGGGCCGATCGTCGATGAACAAGCTTTGATCAACGTGTTGAAGAACAAGAAAATCGCCGGCGCAGCGATCGACGTATTCAACACTGAGCCGCTGCCTCCGTCTCACCCCTTCCGGACGCTAGACAACGTGCTGGCAACCCCGCATATCGGCTACGTCTCGCAGGGTCTTTACAAAACGTTCTACGAGGATACCGTCTCGAATATTAGGAAATGGCTCGACACCCATTAGGGCGGGACACGCGGGCAGAGTGCTCCTGATCCCAATCATCTAGCACAAATCCTACAAACTAGTGGTTGATAGAGGTGAAGCCTCGGCGCCTTGACATTGGCGATGAATGATTCAATACCGGGCCCATGCTGTCCGCTAGCTGCTTAGATTCGTATAAGTTCATTGCTCTCCTCTAAAGACGCTGACTCACGGACTTGTGAGGCATGGTTCGAGCGGCTCGACCAGTCGCCCGTCAGTGATCAGGCCTCTGCCCCTGCGTTTGCAAGAGCGGACTTGTTGGCAAGCCCTTTACCAAGTAAGTCCGCCTCCATCTTCCGCGCAAGAGAAGCGGGCACCAGGGCGTTCAATATGCGGTTCAGCCGGCCTGGAACGATTCTGGAGCGGTTCTTGAGCAGACCGCCGAGGCCCTCAGATACGCACTGCTCGACGCTCATCGGTTTCATCGGCATGGTCTTCGGATCGAGGCCGAACTTTGCGAGCACCGCTGGGTTCGTAAACCCGGCTGCCAGTACAGTGACGTGGACACCTAGAGGTTTGAACTCATAGTGAAGCGCCTCGCCAAGGCTGTGTACATACGCCTTCGCGGCGCCGTCATTCGCCATACAGGGAACGCCGTTTTCCGCACCCATTGCCCCAGCGAGGATCAAGCCGCCCCGCCTTCGCTTCGCGAGTCTCGCGCCGAAATGGTGGGTGATGTCCAGATGCGCCATCGTACTGAGCCACAAATTCGCCTGAAGCAACTGCCGATCAAGCTTCAAGAACTCGCCGGGATTTCCGGTACCGGCGTTGGAGACGACAAGGCCGACGTCGAGATCGCCAGTGGCGGAGGCGAGTTGCCCGACCTCCGCCACACCCAGTATGGGAGTGAGTAAAACTCCATTTTCCCGATTCGATTCGCCTTAGTGGACTTCTGAACACTTCGCGGTGTCGTTAGAGTGCATTCAACTTGGTTATGATCGTGGCTGTCGCCAACTTGCCCTCCAATGCTGTACGAAGCCGCTTAACGTAGTCCTGTTCAAGATGAAACTTATGTGCCGCCGTAGAGGAGAAGATCTCAAAGAAAACCAGCTTACACGGCTCGCCCTCCCGTGACGTCTCGAACATTCCCTCACAACCGGTCTCTTGAAGCGTAGGAATGAGTGCTTGCCTGAGCGCGCCTTTCACGTCATCCAAGAATTCGGGTAGAACGGTAAGTTCTGCCAGCAGGTAAATCTTTTGACTGTCCATCGGTGATACTCCTTTGTTTCCGAACTATCTCTGGATACCGTTCGTTTCCACCGTGCGATGTTTTATTTCTCTCACTGTACTTCCCCTACGCACTACCCTTTGATCTCTGCGATGCAACCTTTGGGTATGGGATAAATCATCGCCTCAGCCGTTTCGCATTGCACATTACTTCGTTAGATTGCGATGCCAGCTCGCAGTAGCGCTCTTGAAGCATGCTTTGTTAAGCTGACATCGATGCTTTCGAAGCATGGGAGTTGGAAATGGAATTACGACATCTTCGCTACTTCGTCGCGGTTGCGGACGCGGGAAACCTGACGGTGGCAGCCCAGCGAATGCTGCACACGTCGCAACCATCGTTGAGTCGGCAGATTCGAGATCTCGAAGACGAGGTCGGCGCCCAACTCCTGACGCGCCGCGCTCGCGGGATCGAACTGACACCGGCGGGCAGAGCCTTTCTCGATCACGCCCGTGTCGTCCTATCGCAGGCAGAAGCGGCAGGTGAAGCTGCGCGGCGGGTCGTTCATCCCGCCAAGCCGTGCTTCACCATGGGCTTTCTGACCGGCCACGAGTTGACGTGGATGCCCGAAGCCTTGCGGATCTTGCACGACGAACTGCCTAACATCGATGTGATGATATCAAGTCAATACTCCCCACTGCTTGCGGACGGACTTTCGAAAGGAAAAATCGATGCCGCTTTTCTTCGAAAGGAACGAGCAATGCCAGACCTGGCGTTCCGTCTTCTCGTGAAAGAGCCTTTGATGGTGATCTTGCCTAGTGACCACCATCTCGCTGCACTCAAAGCCATTAGCCCGAGGGATCTGGTAGGGGAGACATTCGTTATTGTTTCGGGCACGGCTCCTGTACTGCGAACGGTCATCAACAATTACTTGAAGCGGTCCGGAATCAATATCACGCCCGCTCACGAGGCGGACAATGTCACCATGGGACTGTCCTTAATAGTGTCGACGCGCGGCGTAGGGCTATTACCCGCTTACGCACAGAACTTTCTCCCTGCGTCTGTAACGAGCCGCCCTCTGAAGGGAGATACGCCAACTGTCGATTTGGTCCTCGGCTACAGAAAGTCGAACCACTCTCCCATCCTTAAGCTCTTGCTTTCGAGACTGGACGAGTTGGTCGCTCGGGTCTCGAAGAAGGCGCACTAAGATTCGAACATTCGCGGCCAGATCAAAGTGCCGCTCCTTCTATGTCTAGGCTGGATAGCGGGCAAGCGGGGAGTTGGTTTTAATGACCTCGGGGAAGAATTCCGAAGCTGTCGGCAAAACGAAAGTCGTCGCGCTTTATTCCGTCGGGTTTCCCTTGCTGAGCGTCCCCCAGCACTTCCGGCCCTATCTTATTGGAAATATGCAAGGGTACGACTTGTGAGTGCACCCACCTCAGGATCTCGGATCTGCTGACCTAGCGAAAATTGTGACGTTGCGCCTTTTGCTGGTCTGTCGGACTTATTGCCTCGACGGCCGCGACGAAATGGTGGAGTCGTAATTCCAATCTCTAGCCCATGCTTGTAAGGCATTGGCATCAGTATTAACAAAGTATGCTTCAAGAGCGCTACTGCGAGCGGGCATCGCAATCTAAGAAAGTGGTTTGAGCTGGTCTCGAAAGCGGATTGGCTAACGTTTACTAATTTTTGAAGCCAAGAAGCACGAGCAAATCACATAAAAAGGAGAATCTCAAATGTCTGGAACAACTCAGATGACTGAAATAAGGAAGACTACACCCGAACAAAACAAGGCCCTTGTCATGGAAGCCTTCGACACACTCTTCAACAGGCGGGACTATGCAGCCGCTGAGCGTTTCTGGTCGCCTAGATACATTCAGCACAGCGCACACATCCCCCCAGGCCGTGATGGTCTCCTCGGGCTGATAAAGAGCCTGCCCTCAACAGCCAAGTACGAGCCCGGGGTGATCCTGGCCGAAAGAGACTACGTGATCGCGCACGGCCGTTACTCGGGTTTGGGGTTTCCGGCGAGCTGGATCGTGACGGACATCATTCGAATGGAAGACGGTGTTTTCATCGAACACTGCGATGTCATTCAAGATGAGGCAACGAAGGAGCAGTCCAAAAGTGGGTACCCGATGTTTGGTGACTCGTTTCCGACGTAAGCAGGCGCTTCTCACTATGCCCTACAGCGTATCTCATAAATTCCCGGAAGCGTCCTGGATCTCGGACGCCTGTTTGCGGGTGAGAATTCCGGGAAACAGCTTCTAAGATTCGCCGATTTCGACGACAAAGAAAAGAGGATCGTACCGTGAGCAGTCATACAGCAGTTACGGCCCCGACGCAGTTTGTTGAAGCAAACAGCATTCGTTTCGCCTACCGGCGTTGGGGGAAGCGGAGCGGGCTGCCACTTGTTTTCAACCACCACCTCAACGGCAATCTGGACAATTGGGATCCGGCGGTCCTTGACGGCCTGGCCAAGGAGCGCGAAGTCATTATCTTAATAATGCAGGCGTTGCAAGCTCTACCGGTGAGGTGCCCGCCACCTTCGCAGGAATGGCTTTGCAGGAACTCGGTCAAGTCTTCTGTCGCCTTAGTCGGGATAGAAAAAAGCTATGACGAGAGGGAGACCACTCACGAAAGGAAACTCTAATGAACAACGTAAGTGCGAAAAATAAACGGGTTGCTTTGGACGCCAAGACACTGCTACTCCAATTCCTCGCCGCCGTCACCCACGGCCAAGACGTCGCCACCCTTTTTGCCGAGGACGGGGCGCTCGAACTGCCGTTTCTACATTCGTTGGGCATCCCCTGGCGCCACCAGGGTCGCCGGGCGATCCGCGAGCTCCAAGACAGCCTCGCCGGGCTCTATCTGGACCTGGCCTTTAAGCCCGAGGACACCCATGTTCTGATCGACACGCCGGAGCAGGTGTTCGCCGAATACATGGCCCATACGACTGCAAAGGCGACCGGGCGCACTCTACATCATATGTTTGCTGCCCGTCTCGTGGCCGAGAACGGCTTGATCAAGCTGGTGCGGGAGTCTCTGAACGTGGTTGCCGCGGCCCAGGCCATCCTGCCGGGCGGCGTCAAGGACCTGCCTGATCCGGAGAAAGAGATCTTCTCGCTCCCCCAAGACTACCTGAGCTGAGGGGTGATCGCGGACTAAATTCTGCGCCTCGAGCAACTCGCTACAACTGCGCAACAACGGAGAAAGAACTAATGATTCCACCACTGCTGCACACTGCACACAGTATCGGTCATTCTATGGAACCCGAGCAGAGCTTCCCTAGCTATTATGAAAGGAGTTTTGACATGCCCAAAGGACAGATGACAGATATTGGCACACTAAGGCAGATAGTTTTACTCAGTTGTAAATCTGCTTTTCTGCGCTTCACGAAGCTTGCGAGCGTCTTTTTATTCTCCGGACTGGCTCTCAACTCCAACGCATTGGCGATGCCCAAGGGCACCTCCGATGCTGAGCTCGTAGAGAAACTCAAGGGATTCAAAAGCGCATCAATAACAACTCCAGGCGGAATCCGCATTCATTATGTCGAGGGCGGGCAAGGTGAGCCTCTGATCCTGCTGCCAGGATGGCCCGAGACCTGGTGGGAATACCATAAGATTATGCCCGTATTAGCCACGCATTTTCATGTTATCGCTGTCGACATTCGTGGCATGGGGGGGTCGTCAAAACCTCAAGGCGGGTATGACAAGAAGACCATGGCGAAGGACATCTACGCCTTGGTTTCGCAGCGCGGCTTTAAGAAGGTGAACATTGCAGGCCACGATATTGGCGCGATGGTGGGATTTGCATTTGCTGCAAACTATCCTGACGCGATTCAAAAACTGGCTCTCCTGGACGCGCCTCACCCTAATGAAAATACGATGAATCGCCCGGGGCTTCCAGCGGTTGGAACATTCGGTGCAAAGATTGATGAGGATCATCCGATCTACCCATGGTGGTTTGCGTTTCATCAAGTAAAAGGGTTGCCTGAGAGACTCCTTGCAGGTCGCGAAAGTACCTACATCAATTTTCTTCTTGATTATTTAACGAAAGATTCGACGTCTATTAGCGAGTTCGACAGAAAAGTGTATGCCGCCAATTACTCGATTAGTTCAGGCAATGCTTGGTATCAAAGTTTTCCGCAGGACGTTCTCGATCTCAAACAGTATCAAACGGTGAAAGTGCCGGTGCTTGGATTGGGTTCACTTGCATACGAGTATTTGAAGCTGACGCTTCCGCCGATAGCCTCTAATGTCAAAGTCGTCCGGATTGGAAATAGCGGACACTTTATTGCTGAAGAACAGCCAGAAATGACAGCCCAACACCTTATCGAGTTTTTTGAGACTCCCTAATGTAAGAAAAGAGGGCGTGCCTATTCGGACTCGTGATCCGCTGCAGGAATCGAAAGCGAGGGTTGGGCATGATCTCGTAGTGCATGTGCCGTGCGAGTTCGGACCGCAGGCATTGATGTCGCGTTCCGCGCCTTCGTCATTAAGGTCAACGTAAAAACAGGGAGAAGTCGATGGAACTTGTTGCTCCCTTGCTCTCCGGATTTACGCGTTGTAGATCAAAGAGGAGAGCTTCATGATTGACACTTACTTCCACGAACCCGCAACCATCCGAATTGACAATTGTCAAAGCTTGGATACGCGGTATCCCGTGAACCTGATACTCTTTCACCCGAAAGCACCATCGCTCTCGCGGAGGTTCATTGATGCGGCGTCCTGAACCGTTATCCGTGGACTGGAATTCTGGGGAGTCACTGCTATCTGATTGCAGCTACATTGGGACTACACTTCGTGTTGTCAAATCCACCGCTGATCGTGAAAGCTGCCCAAAACTCGCCTGTCCATTAACTGTCCAATAAGGCTTCCCAAACGTTCCTTACAAGGCCACCCGCGTCTTGTAAGTTGTTGAAATTCCGAGTCTTCTTGGGCTCATAACCTAATGCTCCCAAGGATTCCTTGGAGTTCTCTGGGCGTCCTTATTATTGTTGGGAGCCTTCGCAAATTGGGCGTCCGGCGCAGCAATGCACCGGAAGATCACTCGTCAAAGTCGGTGGAACCTAAGTCGCGCGAGCGATAGGGCAATACCGAACCAAGCCCCGGAATGGTGGGGGAAGGCGTAGAGACTGGATGGCGAGCATCCCACGTGGATGAAGGTACAGTCCGACTCTCATCGAAAGGTGAGTCAGATCGCATAACCCAAAGGTCGGCGGTTCAAATCCGCCCCCCGCAACCATGAACGCCACGGTCCAGCCCGGAGACATGGGTGACAGAATGTACCTAAGACATAGGTAACACTTTTGGGCCGAACGGGTTTTCGAGCGGTTCGAGCACTCGCGTCTCCAGATCGAAATACCCCAAATCATAATCCATAAAGCTGACCAGCCAGATGTCGTCGTGCACTTCTTTGAGGCCGACGGCCTGCCCAGCAAACACTTGGCTGAAATTGATCTTTTTGTTCCCCAAACAGATGCGGCCGCAGTCCGTGACCACGATGGTTTTGTCGTGGAA
>Ga0307476_10002060_pt1 | contig 12078 bp, 10 predicted proteins | sample atmos_gasesECM2C_2_FD_203314 | JGI IMG/M metagenome (GOLD analysis project Ga0307476, IMG submission 203314) | Hardwood forest soil microbial communities from Morgan-Monroe State Forest, Indiana, United States - atmos_gasesECM2C_05 | ecosystem: Environmental > Terrestrial > Soil > Temperate... | reverse complement strand
TTCCACATGGCGGTGACGTCATGGTCCAAGCAGGTCTTCGACGAGATGGAGATCGTCGTCAAAACCTACGGCATCAACACGTTCAAGCATTTCATGGCCTACAAGGGTGCCTTGATGGTCAATGACGACGAGCTCTACAACTCGTTTGCGCGCTGCGCCCATCTCGGCGCCTTGCCGCTGGTGCATGCCGAGAACGGCGATGTGGTCGCACGAATGCAGGAGGCCCTGCTCGAACGTGGCATCACCGGCCCTGAAGGCCACGCGCACTCGCGCCCGCCCCTGGTCGAGGGCGAGGCCACCAATCGCGCCATCATGATCGCCGAAATGACGGGGTCGCCGGTCTATATCGTTCACACCAGTTGCAGGGAATCGCACGAAGCGATTTCGCGCGCCCGCGCCAACGGACAACGCGTGTTCGGCGAGCCGCTGATCCAGCATCTGCTGCTCGATGCCAACGAATACGAGAACAAGAGCTGGGATCACGCGGCGCGGCGCGTGATGTCGCCGCCGTTCCGCAACAAAAGCCATCAGGACAGTCTGTGGGCCGGGCTTCAGTCCGGCTCGTTGCAGGTGGTCGCGACCGATCACTGCGCGTTCACGACGGAACAGAAGCGACTGGGTCTCGGTGACTTCCGAAAAATCCCGAACGGCACCGGCGGCCTGGAAGATCGCATGCCGCTGTTGTGGACTGCGGGCGTCAACACCGGCCGGTTGACCAAGGAGGAGTTCGTCGCGGTGACATCGGCCAATATTGCGCGGATACTGAACATCTATCCGCGCAAGGGAAGGCTCGCGATCGGCTCGGACGCGGACATCGTGGTGTGGGATCCGCACGCGAGCAAAACCATCGGCGCCAAAAACCAGATCAGCCGGATCGATTACAATGTGTTCGAGGGCTTTGCCTGCACGGGCGCGCCCGTCGCGACCCTGTCGGGCGGCAGGATCGCCTGGAAAGACGGCGATCTCCGCGCCGACAAGGGCGACGGCAAATATGTAGAGCGGCCGCCGTTCTCGCCAATCCACGTCGCCAACTCGACCTGGAAACAGGCCACCGCGCCCAGAGCGGTCCCGCGCGCCGACGTGACGCCGTAGTCCCAGCACCGACGTTCAAATATGCTGAGCAAACGTGATGCGATGCCCTTCGGGCGTCTCCACATGCATCTCACGCCAGCGCCATGGTTTGTCCGACGGCGCGGAGCGGATGCGCGCCCCGCGTGCCACGTACTCTTCGTGCAAACGATCGACATCATCGGTCTCAAAGTAGCCGAAGTAGCTGTGATCGCCGAGTTCGCGCGGCGGAATAGCGTTCGGGCAACGACCGAGCATCACCCTCACATGGCCGCGTGATACCATGTGCCAGTCGTCACCCTCCCATTCTTTCGTGAAGCCGAGCGCATCGACAAAATAGGCCGACGATCCCGCCAGGTCCCGTACCGCGAGCACATAGGCGTGAGGTTGAAGATCGGGCTTGGTCATCGCATCACCCATGATACCGCGGATCGTTCGCTTCAAGCTTGCGAAAGGCACCTTCGATTGCGTAGTCGAAGACGGATTTGCAGGCGATCGGGGCGAGGGTGATTCCAGAAATGCCGAGAAAACAGAAAATTGATGGTGGGCACGACAGGGATCGAACCTGTGACCCCTACCATGTCAAGGTAGTGCTCTCCCGCTGAGCTACGTGCCCTTTAGTCTTATCGGGTGAGGGTCCCTATATCGGCTCCGACGCAAGCAGGCAAGGTTGCCGCGGGGCGTTTTCGGGAGGTTGTGGCGGGCCAGTGCTCCGATTCCGAAGTTCGCAAACTACCGCGGCCCCTCTGATGCGAACTTCGGAATCAAAGGATCACTGGCAAATTATAGGTTTCTAGTGCGGTTTGGAATTTGAAGTTCCTATAACCAGAGGGCCGCGAAACCGATAGGAACTTCAAATTCACCGCACTAGTTCAGGCCGCCAGCATCTTGTTAACTTCGCTGACCAGCTCTCGCAGGTGGACCGGCTTCGACAGCACCTTGGCATTCTTGGGTGCTTCGGAGTCCGCATTCAGCGCAACGGCGGCAAACCCGGTGATGAACATGATCTTGATGTCGGGATCGAGTTCCGAGGCGCGGCGGGCAAGCTCGATGCCGTCCATTTCGGGCATCACGATATCCGTCAGCAGCATCTCGAACGGCTCCTCGCGCAACCGCTGATAGGCGGACATGCCGTTGTCGTGCGGCGAGACCTGAAAACCGGCGTTTTCCAGCGCCTTGACCAGAAAGCGGCGCATGTCGTTGTCGTCTTCGGCAAGCAGGATCTTGTGCATGGCAGGAATCGTCGAATCCGGTTTGAAGATCATCCCCGTTCCACTTAGCCCGACAGAGAGTAAATTTCGGGTGAAAGAGGCGCTGGGCGCGGGCTCTGGTGCCAGTATTTCTGGACCTGATTGCGGCGCGAATCAATCAACACCGTCAATTACCGCCGCAAGCCTTTCGTTTTCGGCGATTTAGAGTTTTTTTGCTTGGCAGAGCGGCTGCCATTGCCGACAATGTGGCCCTAAAAGCCGCATCTTCCGGCGAAATAATGCGCGTTCGGGAGGGCGGGTTCGAAGGACGGCGGCAGACGATGACCCAGCTTGACGAAGAACTGCCGCCGCCGTTCGCGATTGTCGAACCGGCTGCCTGGCGGGCGCCCATCATCTTCAATTCGCCGCATTCGGGCTCGGTTTACCCGGACGACTTCCTGAAAGCTTCGCGGATCGATCTGGCGGCGCTGCGCCGCTCGGAAGATTCGTTCATGGACGAGTTGATCGCTGGCTTGAGCGATCGCGGCTTTCCGACCGTGAGCGTCAACTTTCCCCGCTCTTATGTCGACGTGAACCGCGAACCCTACGAGCTCGATCCCAGGATGTTTGCCGGACGGCTGCCGAGCTTTGCCAATACGCGCTCGATGCGGGTTGCCGGTGGCCTCGGCACGATCCCGCGCGTGGTCGGCGACGGGCAGGAAATCTACGGCGAGCGCATCGCGGTCGATGACGCGCTCGCCAGAATCGAAACGCTTTACAAGCCCTATCACCGTGCGCTGCGCCGTCTGATCAACAAAGCTCATCGCGCCTTCGGCACCGTGATCGTCGTCGACTGCCACTCGATGCCGTCGGTGGGCGTGTCGCGCGAGGAGCCGCGGCGGCCGGACGTCGTGATCGGCGATCGCTACGGCACGAGCTGTGCATCGATCCTTGCCGACACGGTCGAGGAAACCATGATCCGGCTCGGCTATTCGGTCGGGCGCAACAAGCCCTATGCGGGCGGCTTCATCACCGAGCACTACGGCAACCCGGCCTCCGGGCTGCATACGATCCAGGTCGAACTCAATCGCGCGGTTTACATGGATGAACGCCGGCGGGCACGCGGCGAGCGATTCTCGCAAGTGGCAAGCGATTTCACCGTCCTGGCTGAAGTGCTCGCATCCATTCCATTGGATGGTCTTGAGCCGTTCCAGACTGCGGCCGAATGATCACCATCATAGCGACGGCATGTCGCGCGAGGCGCGCTCAATGATAATTTCAAGATGACAATTGCAAGAAAAAAGGGCCGCCTGAATGAACAAGCGGCCCAAGTCTAGGGAGGAAACGCCCAAGGAGGGCAGCGGTAACGCGAGGCGCTACCGCACCGCAACAATATGCGGCCGCGCTGCACAAAGTGCAAGACCTTTTAAATTTTTTCTGGTGCAAAGCCGGTGGATGTGACGCAAATGCTCCACAGGCCCTCTGGCGAAATTTATCAAGTAAAATCATATTATTAATAGATGAATCGGGGCCGTTTTGCCCTGATTCGTCCACGGCTATTTATTTACTCTCCAACTCGTGATCCGCCGCAGTCATCGGAAATTACTGCTTCGCGCAGACCGATTCGCGGAGCCAAAAGCCGCCTCGCCGACCGAATAGCCCTAGTGTCGACGATGCGGAATTCGCAGGATTGCGCTAGTGGTCCGATTCTAACATTCGCATCCCTTTTCGGCCGGCACCTTTTGCGAATGTTAGAATCAAAGGACCACTAGCAAATATATGTTTCTAGTGGAGCATAGGATTTGACATTCGCTTTCCGGGTTTGCGGCTGGGAGCAGAGCGAATGTCAAATCCACTCCACTAGGCAAGTGTGCTCACATCCGACGTGAGCAGTTCAGCAGGAGCCATCGTGACGGTCATCGATTTCACCGCCTTTATTGGCCGCCTTGCGACTGCCTCCGGCGAAACCATTCTGCCGTTCTTTCGAACTTCACTCGGCGTCGACAACAAGGGCGCCCACGATTTCGATCCGGTGACCGAAGCCGACCGGGCCGCGGAAGCGGTCATGCGACGGCTGATCCAGGCCAACTTTCCCCAGCACGGCATCGTCGGCGAAGAATTCGGCAATGAGCGCGAGGATGCCGAATATGTCTGGGTGCTGGATCCGATCGACGGCACCAAGTCTTTCATCTCGGGCTTTCCGACCTGGGGCACGCTGATCGCGCTGATGCACAAGAAGACGCCGGTGTTCGGCATGATGCACCAGCCCTATATCGGCGAGCGCTTTTCCGGCGACAACGGCTCGGCGCACTATTCAGGCTCGGCCGGGCAGCGGCGCCTTTCGGTGCGGCGCTGCGCGTCGTTGAAGGACGCGACGCTGTTCACCACCAGTCCGTTGTTGATGAACGAGGCCGACCGCGCCACGTTCGGCCGCATTGCGGATCAGGTGCGGCTGACGCGCTATGGCGGCGACTGCTACTCCTACTGCATGTTGGCGGGCGGCCATCTCGATCTCGTCATCGAGACCGAACTCAAGCCTTACGACATCGCAGCCCTCATTCCTATCATCACGGGCGCAGGCGGCGTGGTGACGACGTGGGAAGGAAAGCCTGCGCAAAGCGGCGGCCGCATTGTCGCGGCCGGCGATCCAAAAGTACACGAAGCGGCACTCAAGCTGCTCAACGGTTGAGGCAAGTTTCATGAGAGTTTTGCCGGCGCTCGTCACGGCATTTGCCCTGACGCTTTCGGCTGCATCGGCGGCCGCCGAGGATTTTCCGGCACGGCAAATTCGCCTGATCGTACCCTTCCCACCCGGCGGGCCCAGCGACATCATTTCGCGTGTGATCGGCCAGCGGATGTCGGAAATCATCAGGCAGCCTGTGATCATCGATAACAGAGGCGGACAAGGCGGCGTGCTCGGCACCGAGGTGCTCACCAAGGCAGCGCCCGACGGCTACACCATCGCGATCGCAAGCGCCGGTGCGCTCGCCATCAGCCCGACGATGGAACGCGTCGCTTACGATCCGCTCAAGGACCTGCAAGCCATCACGCTGGTGGCCAAGGTGCCGGAGATGCTGGTGGTCGCAACCGACGTTCCTGCCAGCAACATGACCGAGCTGGTCGCGCTCGCGAAGGCAAAACCCGGCAAGCTCAATTTTGCCTCCTCCGGCCCCGGCAGCCTGCCGCATCTCGCCGGCGAGTTGCTCAAGCTCACCGCCAAGATCGACATCGTGCATGTGCCCTATCGCGGCGCTGCGCCCGCTGTGAATGACCTGCTCGGCCAACAGGTGCAGATGGTGTTTCTCGATCTGCCGATCCTGCTGCCGCAGATCAAATCAGGCGGCTTGCGCGCGATCGCACTCGGTGCGCCCGAGCGCGCGCCGACCGCGATGGATGTGCCGACCACAGCCGAAGTCGGGATGCCGGATCTGCTGGCGGAGAACTGGTACGGCATGGTAGCGCCGGCCGGCACACCGGCGCCGATCGTCGCGGCGCTGAACCGGATCGCGACCGACGCGATGAAAGACCCGGCGGTCAAGGAAAAGCTCGCTATCCAGGGCGCGGAGCTGATCGGCGACAGCCCGGAGCACTTTCACGCTTTCCTGGACAGCGAGATCGCGCGCTGGGCCAAGGTGATCAAGGACGCCGGCGTCGCGACGGAGAAGTGAGTTCTAGTATTGCTTCGCTATCGCTCGCTATGACGGTCATCTTGACTGCGCCGCCTTGCGCAAATGCTCGACGAGAAGTTTTGCCGGCTTCGGCAGCGTCTTGAAGCTGCGGGCGCAGATCACGAGCTGCCGGTTGGCCCAGGAATCGCGGATCGCAACCAGCGCCAGCGGCATGGATTGCGCGCAACGTCGGGCGGCGGCCTCCGGCACCACCGCAATGCCGACGCCCGCCCCCACCATCCGGCAGATCGCATCGAAATCGCGCAAGCGCGCCCGGACATGCAATCGCACACCGAGCCTTGTGGCGTGTCTGGCGATATGAGCCGCCAGCGCCGTCGCGCTCGTCAGCCCGACAAAGTCGCGATCACCCACTTCGACGAAATCGATCTGGCGGCGGCCGGAAAATTCACCGCGCTTCGGCGCAACCAGCATCAGCCGATCCTCGCCAAAGGAAAACCGTTCGAAATGTTCGGGCAGCGCGTGTTCGGCAGCGAAGCCAAGATCAGCCGCACCGCCGGCAATGGCGCCGACGATATCGGCACTCTCGCGCTCCTCGACGTCGAGGCTGATATCGGGATATTCGCGCAGGAAACCAGCCAAGGCCTTGGGCAGGTGCTCCGACAGCCCCGACGTATTGGCGAGCAAATGGACGCTTGCTTTGACGCCGCTGGCAAAGGCTGCAATGTCGCCCTGCATCATCACGACCTGGTGCATGATCGTCCTTGCGTGATCCCTGAGGCTTTCACCGGCCGCAGTCAGTTCGACGCCGCGCCGACGGCGGCGCACCAGCGCAACCCCGAGATCGGTTTCAAGGCCCTTGATCCGGGCGCTCGCCGATGCGAGAGCGAGGTGCGAGCGCATCGCGCCATGGGTAATGCTGCCGGAGTCGGCGACCGCAACGAAAAGCTGAAGGTCGACCAGATCAAAACGCATGGCCCGCTTCTTATCCATCTGCCTTCGTCATAGCCGAAGGCTTATTCAATAACCTCCAGATTGTGCCGGATGCGCCAATCGGTCAATGTGCCAGCGGAGTGGATTTGACATTCGCTTCCCACCCAGCCGCGAGCCAGGCCTTTGATTCCAACATTCGCAAAAGTGGCCGCTGAGAAGGGATGCGAATGTTAGAATCGGACCACTAGCCATGACCACCTCTCTTCTCATCTTCATTGCCGTGGTGTTCCTGCTCGCCGGTTTCGTGAAGGGCGTGATTGGGCTTGGCCTGCCGACGGTCTCGATGGGATTGCTGGCGGTGGCGATGGCGCCGGCACACGCGCTGGCGATCGTGATCGTACCGGGCATCCTCACCAACATCTGGCAGACTTTTGCGGGGCCTTATTTTCTCGGCATCGTGAAACGGCTCTGGCCGCTGCTGCTCGGGCTCGCAGTCGGCATCCGGCTCACCGGCGACATGATGACGGGCCCCTATGCCCGCTACGGCACGGTCTTCATCGGTGTGCTGCTCGTGATCTATGCGATCGTCACGCTCCGGAAGTTCGTCCTCACCATCAAGCCACAGGACGAGAAATGGATCGGCGGCGTGATCGGCCTCGCGACCGGCGTCATTTCCGGTGCCACCGGCGTGCAGGTGGTGCCGTCGATGCCTTTCCTGCAGGCGCTCGGCATGAAGAAGGACGAACTCATTCAGGCGCTGGGCGTGTTCTTCACCGTCGCCACACTGGTGCAGGCCTTCAATCTCTCGGCGGCGGGAATTCTGGATCAATCGACCGCCCTGCCCGGCGTCATTGCCCTCGCCTTCTCGTTTACCGGCATGGCGATCGGTCAGACCGTGCGCACACGGCTTGAACCGGAAGCCTTCCGCCGCTGGTTTTTGATTTCGATGATCGTGCTCGGAATCTATCTGGCCTGCGCCGCGAGCTACGAAATCCATTTCGCGTAAAGCAGACGCTTCTTTCACCCAAACAGCGGCGTGCCCGGCACGAAGGCATCGAAAGCCGCCCAGAATTGCGCGCGGTAGCGATCCTGCTCTTGCAGGATTTCGTGCTTGGAGCCGGCGATGACCAGATGCGAGCCGGCCCGCAAATGATAGGCGAACTCCTCGACCGCCGGCGTCGACACGACGGCATCGTTGCTGGCAGCGAGCATCAGGATCGGCTGGCGGATTTCGGACGGATAATGCATGGCGCGAAAGCCGACCATGGCGCGGAAGGCAGTGTCGGCCCAGGCGACCGTCGGTGATCCAAGGCCGAGCGTCGGATCTTCCGCGAGAATCGCGGCGTTGCGTGCATAGCGCACGGGGTCGCTGGTGAGCGGGTTGTTGACGAAAGAGCCGGTGCCGGTCAGCCCGTCGCCGCCGCCGGGCACGTAACGGCCGCCAAGTCCGGCAAACCGCATGGTCCGCAACAGCGCGCGCGCCGGAAACGAGGTCAGCCGTCCCGGCAGGTCGATCATCGGCGCCGTCAGCACCATGCGATCGAACCAGCGCTTGCCTGCATAGGCGACCCGCAACATCACCGCGCCGCCCATCGAATGGGCGAGCGCGAAAAACGGCGGCGGACAATCCGGCAGCACCACCTGCTGCACGAAGGCCTCGACATCGATGTCGTAGTCGGCGAAATCGCGAACATAGCCGCGGCGCGGATCGCGCAGCCGCCGGGCCGAATGCCCCTGCCCGCGCCAGTCGATCATGGCGACCGCAAAGCCGCGATCGCGCAGGTCGCGTACCGTCTCGAAATATTTTTCGATGTACTCGCTGCGGCCGGTGAAAACGCAAACCGTCCCCTTGCGGCCTGCCGGCGGCGCCCAGCGCGCGAAACGCAATTCGGCGCCGTCCGGCGTCTTGATCATGCCGGAAACGACGTTTTCAGGGACGGGATTGGCGGGAATCGACACCAGCGTCATGCAATCCAACCGATAGGCGAAAGGCGCTGAAAATCAAGGGTTGGCCGCGTGAAAAGCGGCCGCTGAGCGCAGCTTGAACGCGTTCAATCCGATTCCCATATCGTGGTCGTGCAGGCCGCTATCCGGCATTTCCCGAGAACCGGGAAAGGCAAGGGGCTGCACGATAACAAGCCCGGCCCGATGGCGGGCGGGTTCACTTCAACAGTCGCTCAATGGAGGACTACCTATGCGTACCTACGACCTCACCCCTTTTTATCGTTCCACCGTCGGCTTCGATCGCCTCTTTTCCCTGCTTGATCAGGCCACCGTCGACGGCAGCGCCGGCTATCCGCCCTACAATATCGAGCGCACCGGCGAGAACGCCTATCGCATCAGCGTCGCCGTTTCCGGCTTCGCGCAGGGCGAGCTTTCGATCGTCGCGAAGGAAAACACCCTGACGATCAAGGGCGAGAAAGTCGCCAATGAGAACGTCAAGGACAAATCCGAAGTGCTTTACCGCGGTATCGCCGCGCGCGCCTTCGAGCGCGTCTTCCAGCTCGCCGACTTCGTGATCGTGAAGAACGCGTCACTCGAGCACGGCCTGCTGCATGTCGATCTCGTCCGCGAGATCCCCGAGGCCAAGAAGCCGCGCAGCATCCCGATTTCGACCAGCGCGCCCGAGACGCCGGTCATCGAAGGCTCGGCCGACAAGGCGGCTGCCTGAGATTTCGAGGACAGTCAGAGTTAAGAAAACGCCCCGGCAGACCGGGGCGTTTTTGTTTTCCCAACAAGTCATTCCGGGATGGTCCGAAGGACCAGACCCGGAATCTCGAGATTCCGGGTTCGCGCTTCGCGCGCCCCGGAACGACGTTGATTATTCCAAACCCTGCACCTTCGGCATCGGCTGCGTCGGTTGAATGGCCGGCGCCGGCTTGGCTTCCACGGTCGCTGCGGGAGGGGCAGCCGGCGGCGTGTCCGCGGGCTTGCCCTGGACGGCAGCCGATTGCTGGAGCGGTGCCGGCGCAGGTGCCGGCTTGGCGGCCAACGGCTTTTCGTCAGCGGGCCGCTGCGGCGCAGCCTTGGGCACCGGGACCGACTGAGGCATGCGGCTTGCGATCTTCGGCGTGGCCGCAGTCGAGCGCGTCGAACTGTCGGGGCGGGTCCCATCGAGGCGCGTCATCGGCTCAAGCGGGCCATAGCCATACGAAGGCTGCGGCGCGCCGCCATAATATCCATCGCCGTAGCGGCCAAAGTGCTCGGCCGGCAGGAAACGCACGATCCGTCCGTCACGTGCGTCGATCACCAGCCGGCCATCATCGCCGCGGCGGTCGATAGCGGAGATCGAGTAGAAAAGCCCGCGCAGCCGCGGCGCGCCGAGCGGAGAAAACCCGTTCTCGCGGAGAACCGCATAGACCTCCGCTGGCGGCAGCAGTGGCGCACCGTAGGCCGGACCGTATTCGGCAGGGCCGTAAGTTCGCGGCGGACCATAGGCCGCCGGCGGCGGGCCGTAAGCCGGGGCCGGAGCTGGAGGCGGCCCATCCGCGTAAGGCCCTTCGATATCGGATGCCGCCTGATAGCGGGCGGGACCAGTCTGTTGAGGCGCGCTTTGCGCATTCGCCGCCGTCGCCGCGAAAACCAGCCCGGCCGTGATGGCCCACCCTCTGAACGCCTTCATCTTCGAGCTCCTGTGACGCTCTCACCTGGAGAGCTTTTCGCCCTCAATCCCTGGAACAATTTCATCGGCGATTTCGGCGGACCTTGGGCGGGATCGCGGCGTGCTTGCCTCAAATCCCGCGCACAACCATGTTGTCAGGCTCAGCGCGTAGTGCAGAGCAGCTTGGCGAGCGACTTTCACGCGCTTGTGTGATAGAGAAAAATTTGGCATGGTCGGAGTTAGGACAGCAACACTGTCTCAATTTTGGGCTGCCTTCCCGGCACAGGGTTTGCAGCGCAAATTGGGCGTCGAGACGCCCAGGATTGAAGGCAAGGTCGTTCGTCGGGCCCAGCCTGAAATTTAAGAAATTGCGGCTCGCTAGGACGAGCGGTGGCCCGGTTGGCGGGTTCCGCAAACGCCCAAGGTGCGCCGCCGACGGTGAAGGCCCTTAGCCTTATCGATTGTTGAGAGGACGCAACATGAGCCGGCCGGAATTCGAGCGCGAAACCATCGTGGCCCCTGGGCTGTCGGTCGCAGCCTCGAAACCGGCTGACCTTTCGCACGCGATCGAAAAACACACGTTCCGCCCTGCGGCCGAAGGCCTGTACGATCCCGCGCTGGAAAAAGATTCCTGCGGCGTCGGCTTTATCGCCAACATCAAGGGCAAGAAGTCGCATCAGATCGTCTCCGATGCGCTCCAGATCCTCTGCAACCTCGAACATCGTGGCGCGGTCGGTGCGGACCCGCGCGCCGGCGACGGCGCCGGCATCCTGGTCCAGATTCCGCACGCCTTCTTTGCGCGCAAGGCCAAGGAGCTTGGCTTCGCGCTGCCGGAGCCCGGCTCTTATGCCGTCGGCGCGCTGTTCATGCCGAAAGAAAAGGCCTGGCGGAAGGTGATCCAGAGCATCATCGCCGACCAGATCAAGGCCGAGGGGCTGAAACTGCTCGGCTGGCGCGAGGTGCCGACCGACAATTCCTCATTGGGTGAAACGGTCAAGCCGACCGAGCCTGCCAACATGCAGGTCTTCATCGGCCGCGGCACGCACATCAAGGACGAGGTCGAGTTCGAACGCAGGCTCTACATCCTGCGCAAGTCGATCTCGCAGGCGATCTACCAGCGCCGCGACCGCGGCATGGCCGGTTATTATCCGTGCTCGCTGTCCTGCCGCACCGTGATCTACAAGGGCATGTTCCTCGCCGACCAGCTCGGCAAGTACTATCCGGATCTGCACGAGCCGGATTTCGAGAGCGCGCTGGCGCTGGTGCATCAGCGTTTCTCGACCAACACCTTCCCGACCTGGTCGCTGGCGCATCCCTACCGGATGATCGCGCATAACGGCGAGATCAACACGCTGCGCGGCAACACCAACTGGATGGCTGCGCGGCAGGCGTCCGTGCATTCCGAGCTTTACGGCAAGGACATCACCCGGCTGTGGCCGATCTCCTATGAAGGCCAGTCCGACACCGCCTGCTTCGACAACGCACTCGAATTCCTGGTGCAGGGCGGCTACTCGCTGCCGCATGCCGTGATGATGATGATCCCGGAGGCGTGGGCCAGCAATCCGCTGATGGATGAGAAGCGCCGCGCTTTCTACGAATATCATGCCGCGATGATGGAGCCGTGGGACGGTCCCGCCGCGATTGCGTTCACCGACGGCAA
>Ga0307476_10002059_pt1 | contig 12088 bp, 11 predicted proteins | sample atmos_gasesECM2C_2_FD_203314 | JGI IMG/M metagenome (GOLD analysis project Ga0307476, IMG submission 203314) | Hardwood forest soil microbial communities from Morgan-Monroe State Forest, Indiana, United States - atmos_gasesECM2C_05 | ecosystem: Environmental > Terrestrial > Soil > Temperate... | reverse complement strand
CGGCGACCGCAAGAGCATCGGCCGGCTGCCCGACGCCGATCCTCCGCCCGGCCTGGACTACGACCTCTGGCTCGGCCCCGCCCCGGAGCGGCGGTTCAACCCCAACCGCTTCCAGTACAAATGGCGCTGGAACTGGGATTATGGGACCGGCGAAGTCGGCAACAACGGCGTCCACGGCCTCGATATTCTGCGCTGGGTGATCGGCCTGGACGCCCCCACGCGCGTCACGTCGGCCGGCGGCAAGCTCTTCTACGACGACGACCAGCAGACGCCGGACACCCAGGTCGTCGCGTTCGACTTCCCCGGAACGACGCTAGTCTGGGAGCATCGCATCTGGTCGAAGACCGGCATGGAAGGCGACGCGTTCGGAATGCGGATCTACGGCGAGAAAGGGACGCTGGTTTTCGACAAGAACGGCTGGCACGTGCAGGACGGCGTCGAGGCGTCGGACAAGGCGTCCGACTTCGAGCAGCAGCACAAGCGGAACTTCCTGGATTGCATCAGGGACCACAAACGGCCCAATGCGGACATTGAGGAGGGGCATAAGAGCACGCGGCTCTGCCATCTCGGCAACATCGCGCAGCGCGTCGGCCGGGCCCTGCGCTTCGACGCATCGACGGAGACGATCGCGGGCGACGCTGAAGCGAACGGGCTGCTGGGCCGGGCTTATCGCAAAGGGTTTGTGCTGCCGGAAAAGGTGTAGCCGCACTCGGCGCAACCGGATTCCGAGAGTTAATGGGCGGAAGCCGGCTCCCCGCAGGGAGCCGGCTTTTGTCGTCATCGCCCTTATCGGGCGTCAACGACGCGGAACATCAGGTCGGGCGCCCGCCGTCGATGCAGGGCGGAGGCCACTTCCGTCCGGAGCCATCCCCGCGCCCGCTCCAGGCTGCCCAGGATCGCGTCCGGATCCACGCCTTCGAGGGGAACGGCCGGATAAACGGAAACCAGCAACCGGGCGGAGGTCGGCGCCGGCTTCACCGACGCCACCACCAAATTGCGCAGGACGGCGCCGCCGGACTCGCCGGAGAGGATGGCGGACAGCGTCCGTTCCGCCTCGCCGCAGAGCAGCAGCGCCTTGCGGTTGGCGACCTTGCCCGGTTCCTGCCGCAATTCAAGACGCGGATCAAGCCCGTCGCCCGGCCCCGGTTCGGCGCAGCCGGCGAAGAGGTCTTTTCGCGCGATATTTCGACGTTTCATGAAAACTCCCACGGAAACTACACCGGCGCGCAAGGAAAGCGGCCGGCGTCGATGGAGAAACGCAACGCCAGGAAAGTCGTGGGAGCCAGGCCCTTCCGGGCCTTAAGAAATCAGGCGCGGAACGGGACAAGGCTCGACGTAACAGAGTTGAAAAGAGGTACACGCATAGTCGGCCTCCGCGGATAGGGGGCGTCCGCTGATTCACTCAGCGACTGTCCCATAAGGGGGCAGCTTCTGGGTTGGAGTCCCGGCTCTAGCCGGTTTTCCCGCCGAAACCGGCTAAAGCCGGGACTCCAGCGCAGAGGCCGAACCCTTCTGGGACAGACTCTAAGCCTTCACTTCAACGCGCCGCCTCTGAGCTTTCTCCGTCCGCGGCAAATGCAGTTCCAGGACGCCGTTGCGGTAATGCGCATCCACTTTGCCGGCGTCAACGGCCGTGGGCAGAGGGATCGACCGAAGGAACCGGCCGTAGCGCCGCTCCCAGGACCGATAGCCCTCATGCTGCTGTTCGGCCGCATGATGGTGTTCGGCTTGAATCGTCAGCAGATTGCCGCTGACGTGGATGTCGAAATCCTTCGGTTCAAAGCCGGGGGCCTCCGCCCGCACCACGACCTCGTTGGCCGCGTCCTCCACGTCCACGTCCCAGAAGCGTACCAGGCTCTTATCCCATTTCCCTAGGACCGGCCAGCCGCCGGAGTAGCGATCGAACAACGCGTTCATCTCGTCACGGAGACGGGCCAGCGGATGTTCCGAGATGGGCGCCGGCCGATGGGCCGCTTCATGCCGCGGCGCCGGTAGGTTTCGTTTGTCAGCAGGCTGTCGCTCGGCCGGATGGCTTTTGGCGCCGTCGCCGTCGCCGTTCTTTTTCACGCGGTTTGCCATGCTTTCACTCTCCTTCTAGGCGCCTTCCAGGATGGGAAACCCCGATCGAGCCCAATTTTGCGTCGTTTCTTCTGCTCTTCTACTCTGCATAGCCGACGCGCTCTTCCGGTCGAAGCCGCCGGCGGATGCGATCGGCTTCGGACTCCAGCCCGTCCTTCGTCGGCGGCAACCTTTCGGCGGAGGCCGCGCTGCGAACCTTGCCGAGGACTTCGACCGCCAGAGGACCCGTGACGGCGGCGCCGAACGCCACAAGCGTCCAGCCGATGGCGCGCCGCTGTTCGGCCGTCAGGAGCCCGGCAAACAGAAGACCAAGGCCGACGCCGAGGGCCGCACGGGTGCCGGCGACCATACCGAGTTCCGGCAGTGTGATAGTTGTTTCTCTCATGACACGTCCTCCCAGGGCACATTGCAATGGCTGACAAGAACAGAGGATCACTGTGCAATCGGCGTGCCCGGCGCAGGCCGACTGCTGATTTGGCACGAATAATGCGGCAATGATGTTTCTTGTCGCCCACTATCAAGGAGACGAGCCATGCCGACGGAACAAGCCACTGGCGCTCCAAGCATTACGCTCACCCTGACGGCGGAGGAGCAGAAAGAGCTGCTTAGTATTCTGGAATGGGCGCTTCGCGACAAGCACGTCGAAGCGCATCGCACCGACGCGATCGCCTACAAACAGTATGTCGAAAGGGAAGAATCGGTTTTGCAGCGGCTGGTAGAACGGCTGCGCCCGGGTTAGACCGCTGGTTCAGCCCTTGTAGGTCACGACGCGGCCCCAGAGGCTCTTGGTTCCCCAGATTCCCGAGCGCAGACATTCGAGCTGAACGATCTGGCTGTGGTCCACGAAGAGGTTGACCTCGGGGCCGTAGTTCTTGATGTACCAGGCGAACACTTCGGGGTCGGCCGCCTCGAACATGACCTTGTCCAAGCCAAGGGCGTTGGCGATCCGAGCCGGCACGTCGGTGCGCCAGGTCGTGACGTTCTCAGTAATTCCCTCGGATTCGATCATGATCTGGTAGGCCCCCACCTCCAGGAAGCGCCGGGCCTGCGCGATCGCCCAATCGGGATCGCGCGTCCCCTCGGCCTCCAGCTCCGCGACGGCAGTGGCCCCACCGGCGCCGAATTGAATGCCCACTTCCGGCTTGGCTTTCAGCCCCATTTTCTGGACGTGCTCGACCAGCCGCAGCAGGTCGTCCGTAGGCACGGTAATGAAGCCGGCGGAAATCTCCACGATGTCGAAACCCAGCTCCTTGCACTCGCCGATGTACCGGCGCACGGCGTCGCCGCCCTGCGTCACTACGTGCTCGATGAAGCCGCCGGTGGAAACCAGCACATCGTGGAGATGGCAGAGATCAATCAGTTCTTTTACGGCCTGTCGCGGCATCAGGGTGAAGGAGCCGCCGGCGAACTTGAGCGCGTCCACATACCGGCCCATCGTCTCAAGCACGTCCTGCAAATAGCGCTTGCCCATCGGCGTGTAGTACGGCCCGCGGATTTCGGTGACGCCGTGCTTCCGCGGCTTGCCCGGACGCTCATTCACTCGCAGGAAGGCGAATGCGCGATCATCAGCCGCAGCCGTTCGTGCCGCCATGACGGATCACTCTCCTCTCTTTTTCTGCTTGGCCGCCTTCGCCTGAAGAAGCCTCTTGGCTTCTTCCAAAACGTGCTGGCGCTCAGCTGAGAGGCCTTTACCGGCCCGGTTGATGAAATACTGCACCATGCGAATTCCGGAGCCGATTCCCTTAGGGCTGACCTTCTTGCTCGCCATGACGCGGGCGATAGTCGCGGCGTCCTTCGTGAACACGTCCTTGGGCGGAAACGTGGAAACCGTCGTCACCCTCCGAACCCACTGCCTTTTCTTCGAGGTCATCGGAGCCTCCTTGGGGCGCGCAGTCAGGATGAGCTATGGATACCTTTTGGCGACGCAAATTGCATTCCCAAGTGATTGCCATAGAGACGGCGCGATTCGCAAGCCGAAACGCGGCGGTTATCCATCCCGCAAACTGTACGGCGCCTCCAGGCCGTGCTTTTCCATCAGCGCCACGTCCGCCAACAATGTCCGCGCCGGCCCGTCCGCCATGAGCCGGCCGCCTTCCAGCAGCAAGACGCGGCTGCAGGTTTGGAGGATCAATTCCAGGTCGTGCGAGGCGATCACTTTCGTGCCGGGCAGACCCTTGATAAGCTGGATGAATTCGCGCCGGCCGCGCGGGTCGAGGTGCAGCGACGGCTCGTCCAGCAACAGCACCTGCGGTCGCATGGCCAGCACGCCGGCCAGAGCCACGCGCCGCTTCTCGCCGCCGGAGAGGTGAAACGGCGGCCGCTCCTCTAAGCCGCTAAGCGCCACAGCCGCCAGCGCCTCCGCAGTTCGCCGCCGCACCTCCTGGGGCGGCAGGCCGAGGTTCAGCGGGCCGAACGCCACGTCATCGAACACCGTCGCGCTAAAGAGCTGGTCGTCGCTGTTCTGAAAGACGACGCCGACGCAGGACGGCAGCCGGCGGCGCTGCGCTGAATCGCGCGGGTCGAAGCCGCCGATTCGCATTTCTGCGGCCTGGGGCTTCATCACGCCGGCAAGGCACAGGAACAAGCTCGTTTTGCCCGCGCCATTGGGCCCGATCAAGCCGACGCTGTCGCCGGAGGCGATCTCGAACGACACGCCGTCCAATGCCTTCGGTCCTTGTGGATAGGCGTAGGTCAGGTCGCGAACAAGGATGGCGGGGTCGGCGGACACGAATGCTCCAGTTAACCGCTATCAGCTACCAGCTATTAGCTGATAGCTGATAGCTAAAGTATCCAATCCACCGCGCACACGCCGGCCGCTGCAGCGACAATGACGACGAAGGCCAGCACGTCGGCGGCGCTGGTGCGGAAGTCGGACAAGGAGCGGAAGCGCCCATCGAAACCGCGGCAGCGCATGGCCTGGCCGACGCGGTCCGCCCGCTCCCAGCCGCGCACCAGCAAGGCGCCGCTGACGGCGCCGATGGTGCGGTAGCTGTGGAGGTTGGCGCGATTGCGGTAGCCGCGCAGCCGCAAGGCGATTCGCAGCCGACCCAGCTCGTCGGCCAGCAGGAAGACATAGCGGTAGCTCATCAGCGTCAGCTGCACCAGCACGCCGGGGGCGCGCAGGGCGTGAGCCGCCTTAAGTGTGGCGTCGAGCGGCGCCGCGGCCAGCAGCACCAGGGCCAGCGTCACCAGAGCGGCGGCCTTGCATAACAGGATCACGGCGGTCAGCGGATTGCGGCCGAAGAAGAGCGGCGGCACGGCGAAGACGGCGACGAACAGAACGGCCGGGGCCAGGCGGGCAACCCACCAGCGCCAGGGCAGCCGGCCAAGCAAGGCCAGTACGACCGCGCCGCAAAGGGCGGCGACGGCCGCCGGCCAGCGATGAAGCGCGGCCACGGCGATCGCGGCCAGGACAATCGCCGCCAGTTTCCAGCGCGGATCGAGCCGAGTGAGCGGCGACGTGGTTCGCGGCGGCGGCGTGAATTGAAGGGTCATCGGCGGCGCAGGAAAGCCCCCGCCGGGCGCGGCGGGGGCCAATGAAAAGGCCACGGAGAACGTGCGCTTCAGCGATGCGAGGACATGCCTTGCTTGCCGGGCATACCCGCCTCGGCCCGCAGCTCGGCTTCCGCTTCGATCCAATCTTGCATGTCGCTTCCGTGGCCGCAGCCCCGCTTCAGCCACTTCTCGTAAGCCCGCTTGGCGATCTTCTCCTGGGGAACAGAACCCCCGCCGGCCGCGGCGACCGGCGGCGTCTTGGCCGGGCTGGCGACCGGAGTCCGGGTCTGGGGCGACGATGCGATTCGAGACATGAACGGTCCTCCTTGAAGGAAAACGGGTTGCGGGTCAATAGGACCCATCCTCGACACTGGCCGCATTGCACCAGATTAAAGCGGCCTACGCAAGCAGATTTCGGGCGTTTTACTTGGCCGCCCAAACTGGCGGCGGCGTGATCTCGTCGGCGGGTCGCATTCCCGCATCCGCGCGGCCGCTGCCCGCCAAGCGGCTGATCGCCCGGACGGTCATGTCGTGATCGCACGCAATCTGGCAGCTCAGCCGCACGCCGGTCAGACCGCGGGCGGCCAGCACCTGCTTTTCCGCCTCGGTCATGCGGTCCGGCTCGCCCGCTGCGAACTGCACGCGGCAGGTCGTGCAGCGGGCGTTGCCGCCGCACGCGTGCAGCTGATCGATCTTCGCTTCGTCTTCCAGGGCCAGCACCAGCCGCTTGCCCTGCGGCACGTCGAACGTCCCGACGCCTTCCACGGTAAGTCTCGGCACGATGATTCTCCTCTGCTGGGGCGTTCACCAACTGCGGCGGGCCGCTTCCAACATGGCGGCCGCCTCCTGGCGCGTCGTCTCGCCCCGGGCGGCGCCGCGCATCATGCTGGCCAATTCCTCCAGGCGCTCAGCGTCCGCAAGCGGATGAATCTCCGTCAGAGTACGGCCGCCGCGGCAGGCCTTATGGATGGTCCAGTGCCAGCGCGCATAGCTGGCCACCTGAGGCAGATGCGTCACGCACACGACCTGATGCGTCCGCCCTAGCGCCGCCAGCTTCTGGCCGATCGCGTCGCCGAGCCGACCGCCGACGTTGGCGTCGATTTCGTCGAAGACCAGCGTCTCAATCTGGTCGTGTCCGGCCAGCACCGTCTTCAGGGCCAACATGGACCGCGACAGCTCGCCGCCGGACGCCACCTTGCGCAGCGGCAACGCCGGCTCGCCGGGATTGGCAGCCAGCGTCAGCTCCAGCCGCTCCGCCCCCCACGCCGGGACTTCCGACGCCGCCGGGTCGTCGCCCAGCGGGACCGGATCCAGCACCGCCTCCAACCGCGCATCCGCCATGCCGAGTTCGGCTAGCTGTTTCTGCGTCTCCACCGCCAGACGTTTGGCTATCTTTTTCCTCCGCTTACTCAGGTCGGCCGCCGCTGCCCGCAATTGCGCATATTCCGTGGCCAGTTGCTCCTGAATACCCTCGAGATCTTCCTCGTCCTTTTGCAACCGCGTTTCCTGCTCGTCCAGGCTGGACCGGTAGGCGATCAGATCGTCCACGCTGCGACGGTATTTCGTTTCCAATCGCTTCAGGAACGTCAGACGCTGCTCGACGGCTTCAAGCCGCTCGGGGTCGGCCTCCCAGTGCTGCGACAGCCGGCGCAGCGTTCGCGTCGCCTCCTGCACTTCCGTCTGCATCTCCTCTAGGCGGCGCACGACTTCTTCCAGCCCCGGATCGACGGCGGCCCACGACTGGGCCTCGCGTTGCAGCCGGCCGAGCCGTTCGACAACGGAGCCGTCCTCGTCATAGAGCTGTCCGGCCGCGTGCTCGGCGAACGTCCGCAGATTCTGGGCGTGCGCCAGTCGTTCGCGCTCGCGGCTCTTCCCGGCGACCTCGCCTGGCGCCAGCGCGGCCTGATCCAATTCCTCGCGCTCAAAGCGGATGAGCGCCAGCTCGCGCTGCCGCTGTTCCCGGACGGCCGAAAGTTCGGCGAAATGGCGGCGCAGCTCTCGCACCTTTTCCGCTTGTTTCAGATACACTTGTCGCGGTTCCTCCAGGCCGCCGAAGGCGTCGAGCAGCTGTAGCTGATAAGCCGGATGCAGCAGCGATTCGCTCTCCCGCTGGCCGTGGACGTCCACGAGCAGCTCGCCGACTTGGCGAAGCGTGGACACAGCGGCCGGTTGATCGTTGACATAAGCCTGGCTGCGGCCCGTTCGCGTCAGCCGCCGCGCCAGGATGACCTCATTCTGTTCGAGGATCGAATGCAAAACGGTTTCGACCGCCTTGCGCCGCTGCGGCGTCTCAATCTCAAAACGGCCGGCGACCCGCAGTTCGTCGGCGCCGGCTCGCAGCAGATCGGTCGACCCGCGATCGCCGAGCAGCAGGCCGAGGGCGCCGAGCAGGAGCGACTTGCCGGCCCCGGTTTCGCCCGTCCAGACGCAAAAGCCCGGCTGCAGCTCGACGCGAACGTCCTCGATCAGTGCCAGATTCTGGACGGACAGTTCACGCAGCATGGTTTCAATCGCGTTGATCCACTCCCGGCCTTACGCGCTATTTATCCTAGGCGGCGGCGATGCGGCGAGAAGAGAGCGCGGTTTTATGACCATAACCAGGGCGTCTGCGTCGGCCGCAGATCAGAAATGGCTTCGAACTCTGGAGTGTTCATGAATTCATGATCCGGTCCGATAATTCATTGCATTCCGTCCAGGCGCCCGTACAATCGTTGTTCGGTCCTGTGCGAGCAACGGCATGGTTCCTCCTTTCCTGGGAGCACGCGGATGGCGCCTTCACTTCGTTCCGTTGCATGGTGGCTTGGCGGCAGGTTGGGCGGGTCGGCGCTGACAAGGCACGGCGACGGCCGCGCTGCCCGGCGACGCCTGCGGGCGATGGCTCGGCTGACCGTGGAGCGACTGGATGATCGTTGTCTGCTCTCGACGCTCCAGGTCATCTCGTTGCCGCCCAGCGTAACGCTGCCCTCGGACAGCGCCGGAGGCGCGTCCGATTCTCCTTCGGTAAGCGGTAACGGCCAGTATGTGGCTTTCGAGAGCACGGCGCCAAATCTGGTCCCGGGACAGACCGGGCCAGCAGGGATCGAGAACATCTTTTTGCTCGACCGCCTGCACAACAGCGTGACCTTGGTCAGTCACATGCCAAACGGCGCCGTTACGCAATCCCCAGCTTCCGCGCAGCCTTCCTACAGTCCGGTCATCAGCCCGGATGGATCCTTCGTAACGTTCGGCAGCGAAGCGCCGGAATACGCGCCGGGCCTCACGGCCGGCGATCAGGCCGTGGTCCGCTACACCATCGCCACGGGACAGTTTACACTAATCAGCCATGCCAATGGCTCCGCAACGGCGCCCGCCGCCGGGCCGTCCGGCCAAAGCGCCGACTCCGAGCCTGACGCCGTCAGTCCCAATGGCGCCTACATACTTTTCACCAGCAACGGAACGAACCTGGTCGCCAATCAGGGCCACACCACAGCCCCGAACGCCCAAACTTTCTTCCTGTATGAGTACAGCACCGCGACAGGAAGTACGCAAATCGTTACTCATGCAGCTGGCCAAGACAACGTCACCGACCAGTTCGGGGTAGACTCGGCGTTCATCGGCCAGGATGGCAAGACTGTATACGGCGCCGTGGGCGCGCCGTCGGTTGCCAACAACGGCATGGTCGCCTTCGTGGACGGATCCACGGATGTAATTAGTGGTTTCACCGGCTCGGCCTTTGACGTCTACCTCTACAACCCGACGACGCAGTCGAATCAGCTCGTCAGCTTCGACCCAACGCAGTCGTCCACATTCGGCGCCGGGGGTAGCACTTTTGGACCCGTCATCAGCGCCGACGGTTCGACCGTTGCCTTTGTCAGCGACGACGACGTGGTCGCCGGAATGACCAGCTCCTTGATTGACAATGTCTTCAGCTACAGCGTATCGTCGCAAACCAACACCCTGGTGAGCCGCGCCGGCGGCTCGCCGACGACGGGCGGCGACGCCAACTCGGGCGCCGCGGGCTTCAGTGTGGCTGTCAGCAGCAACGGGCAATTCATCGCCTTTGCCAGCTCCGCGACGAACCTAACTGCGGGGCAGGGCAGTGCGGCCGGCAATGTTTTTCTATACAATGGCCAGTCTCAGAGTCTTGCTCTCCTCACCCACGTCGTTGGGTCCGTCGCGGCGGCCGGCGGCGTCCCCGACCTGACGCCCTCCGGCATCCCCACGGGGCCGACAGGACCAACCGGCCCCGCCGACCCGATCACCGACGCGGAGTTCCTGGCCGGCCCACAAATCCTGAGCATGAGCGCCGACGGCAGTCTCATCGCCTATGTCAGCAACGCCGCCGATCTCGCGCCCAGCGAAAGCAACGGCGCCGGCCTCGACAACATCTACGTTTACAGCAGATCGACCAATAGCACGGCGCTGGCCAGCAGCGCGAACGGCTTGAAAGCAACGAGCGGCAACGCCGAATCCAGCTTTCCGGTGCTGAGCGGCGACGGCAGTCTGCTGGCATTTCACAGCCTGGCCTCGAATCTGACGACATTGAACGACGCCAACGCGGTCGCGGACGTTTTCACCTATAGTCCAGGCAGCGCAGGCGCGACCCTGGCGTCGAGAGCGGCTTTCCCCCTTCCGCCGACGCCCAGCGACAGCTTCCCCACGTCTGCAAGCGCCGACGGGAACCTCACGGTCTTCGTCAGCAACGCCACGAACCTCATACCCAACCAGGTCACGGTCAACAACCAGCAGAATATCTTCCTGTACAACAAAGCGAACGGCGCGACCGTGCTCGTCAACCATGTGCCCAACCCGGCGCAGATGGTCGGGTCCTTTAACACGACGGGCGACGGCGGCGTTCGCTCCGGCTTCTTCCTGAGCGCCGACCCGACCGCGCCGCCGCCCGACTACATCAAGCCCGTCATCAGCGCCGACGGAAGCACCATCGCCTTCGCCAGCTTCGACAACAACCTGGTGTCTGGAGAGTCGATACCGTCCAACGAGTTCAGTCAGTCCACCGAGCCTGGCCCAGTGATCGAATACATCTACCTGTATAACGTCGCCACGGGCGCCGTTACACTGGTCAATCATGCGCCCGGCAATCCGGCGTTGATTCAGGCGCCCTCGGTGATCCAGATCGTGAACAGCATTCCAACGACGGTCTACTACGATTCATTCCAGCCCGCTATCAGCGCCAACGGGCAAGAGGTGGCCTTTGCATTCGGCGACACGGGCGACGACGCCGTCGGCGTGGCCCTCTACAACCGCAATAGTGATTCAACGACCATCATCGACTCCTACGCAGATACCCTGTCTGTGGTGGATCGCAGTCCGCAGATCAGCGACAGTGGGCAGCTGGTTGCATACGAAAGCGGACCCACAGGCGGCAGCGTTTCGCTCTACAATTCCATCGGCGGGGCGCTGACATTGATTGCTTCCTCCGGCGGCAGCGCCGCTCTCAGCCATGACGGCAGCGCTGTCGCGTTTGTCAGCACAGCCTCCAATCTCGTCAGCGGTCAGGCCAGCAGCGGCGGCGCCGGACTGAGCAATGTTTTCCTTTACAAGGTATCGGGCGGCGCCATCAGTCTGGTCAGCGGCGTCAATGGCACGGCCGCGCTCACGGGCGACGGCGACTCGGACAGTCCAGCCATCGACGGCAACGGCGGCTATGTGGCGTATCGCAGCGACGCCGACAATCTCGTCGCAGGCCAGACCGGCCCGACGGGCAACATCTTCGAGTTCAACACGCAGACGAATACTCAGACCCTGGTGAGCCGTCAGGCCGCTTCCACCGGCGCCGCCGGCGGTTCCACCAATCCGGCGATTGACGACGACGGCCATCTGATTTCGTTTCTCAGCACGGCCAACGACCTCGTTGCCGGCCAATCCGGCGTCGCCGGCGTCGCCAACGACTTCGTCTGGCTGCGGCAAACGGGCGCCAACCTCCTCGCTAGCGGACAGGGCGGTTCGGACACGGTTGGCGGCGACGCCAGCGCCGGCCCACCGTTGCTGACGCGCGACAGCTTTATCAGCGCCTATGTCCCAGCGATCGACCTGGGCCAAGTCGGCGCCGACGCCGACGCTGGAGCCGACTTGGCCGTCAACAACGTCTTGGTTTCAGCGGCCCTCGCGTCCAACACCCTCTCCGACGACAGCGGTCCGGGCACGCCACTGACCATTATCGTTCCCGGACTGCCTGCTGGCACATTCCTGACGCCTACATTCACCTTTGGAAACGTCCCGGCCAACAACGACAACGCCGACTTCCAGCTTATTGGAAACACGTTAAGGACCAATTTCACGGCGAATTTCGCTGCCAAGAACAGCTACCTCCTCAGCATCGCCGTAAGCGGCACGGGGTTGGCGGACGTGGTCGATGCCGTTACCGTCACGGTGGCGCCGCCGCTGCAGACTGAGAAAAATCCGCCATTAGCGGTGACGTTTGTGCTGAATGCGGACAACTCGCTGACCGAGCAGACGCCCACAACCGTCGCCGGCGGCCTCTTGCTGTCGCCGAACGGCACAATCGCCTCTATCA
>Ga0307476_10002058_pt1 | contig 12088 bp, 7 predicted proteins | sample atmos_gasesECM2C_2_FD_203314 | JGI IMG/M metagenome (GOLD analysis project Ga0307476, IMG submission 203314) | Hardwood forest soil microbial communities from Morgan-Monroe State Forest, Indiana, United States - atmos_gasesECM2C_05 | ecosystem: Environmental > Terrestrial > Soil > Temperate... | reverse complement strand
GGCATCGCTATCCTTCCACTGCAGCTGAGGCAGGTTGGCCTCGCGACGCATGCGGGCGATGCTTCCGCTCACCAGACCTCCAGCCTGGTGGGGCGAATAGGCGGGCAGACTGTGCCCGAAATCCTGCGCGACGTAGAGCGAAGCTCCAGCGCGGACCACGCCGAATCCAGCCACGTTGTAGGAAGGGTTCAGCAAGTTCTCACGATGCGGAGGCGAGTGCATCAGCCCCTGTTGCGCCTGATCCACGCTGCTGGCGTAGGCGACGTTCTCGCCCGCTTGATCCAGGTGCAGGGTGCAGTTGGCCGCCAGCCGCTGCGCCAGGGCGGGCTCGCCGGGAAATTGGTGGGAAAGCTGTTGCTGTCTGGCCATCTCCGAGGCGTGGGCGCGTGCGGCCTGCATCAACCCGTCATTCATTTGCAGGGGTCCGACTCCGGCTTGTGCCCGGGCCTGGTTGGCCAGATCGAGCAGTTCGCGCTCAGCCTCGACGTCGTACGGCGAAGAATTATTGGGGGAGGGCTGCGGTCGCGCCGAGGCCGCATTCAACACCTTCGCGGACGCCGGCTGCGGATCCTTTACAGGAGCCGCGCCACCGATCAAGACCACCGCGAGCCAAGCCATTGGGACCCGAAACATGTTTTCTCTTACCCACGTTCAGGACCCTGGGAGGATCAACTTTACAGCTTTGTTTCTTTGACCATACGCTCTAGAATTGGGGATAACACGATTACAAGGGAGACAGGCTAAAATTGACTTTCCTCGCGTCCCTGGTTGGTCTGGTTGTCGTTCTGGGTATAGTCCTTTTGATACTGGCTTTTTTGCTCTTCCAGCGAAGGTTTGGCAATTCCACGCAACTTGAAGTTTTTAAACAGCTTGCTGCACAAACAGAGGCGCTCCGGCAAGACCTGTCGGCGCAGTTCGCCGCAGCAACAGTCGACACGGCCGCACGTCTGGAGCAGACCAAGGGTGCCATCGGCCTACAAGTGGCTGACCGGCTGGGCGATGGCTTTACGGGCGTTCGTTCCGCGGTTGAGGAGCAGATGAAGGCCGGCCGCCGGGAGCAGGCCGAGCGGCTTACCGAAGTGCGCACGGAACTGACGGCTTCGCTGGCGTTGACCACCTCCCAGCTGAAGTGTGAGTTCGACCGCCTTAGCCAGAAAACTGCGCAGAGCCTAGATGCCATTCGGGACCGGGTTGATGCGCGCCTGCTCGCCATTACCGACCAGGTACAGCAGAAGCTCGATCAGAACATCAAAGAAGGATTTGCGCAGTTCGAAAAGGTGCAGCAGCACTTGAAGGCCGCGGAAGAACAACTTCGCGAAGTAGGGGCTCTCGGGCATTCCATCAACGACTTGAACAATCTGCTCAAGCTTCCTCATCTGCGCGGGCGGTTTGGCGAGGCCAGCCTGGAGCGCCTGCTCGCCGACTTCCTTCCGGCGCATATGTTCGAAATGCAGGCGCAGCTGCCCGAAGGCGGGGGACGTCCAGACGCCATCATCCAGTTTCCTGACCGCCGCCTGCCCATTGACGCGAAGTTTCCGCGTGAAGCCGTGCTGGCGCTATTTGAAAGCAACGTGGAAGCGGAGATTGAAGAAGCGCGGGTTGCGTTGGTGCGGGTGATGAAAGCGGAAGCAAAGCGCATTAAAGCGTACATTCAGCCGGAAAACGGGACCACCGATATCGCGCTGATGTATTTGCCCAGCGAAACCCTTTATATGGAAGTAATTCGCAACCGCGAGCTCGCCGACTGGCTCAACCTGCAGCATGTGTTTCCCGTCTCGCCCAACAGTTTGCTTATGACCTTGCAGACGATTGCTCTAGTGCACAAATGGTATGAAGTCGCCAGCCGCTTCGAGAAGAGCCGTCTCGAATTGTCGAAGGCGCAGAAGTCTTTCGACTATTTCCAGAGCCAGTTTGAGAATGTCGGCAAGAGTTTAAGTAAAGCTCAAGAAGCCTTCGACAAAGCACAGACGCACTTGAAGACCTATCGTGGCCGGGTGACCGTGCTTAGCGGTCAAGAGCAGCTGGATCTGGACGCAGCCGCCGCGAAGAACGAGGAGCCACTGCTGCCGCTGACCGACAAGGCCAGCGCTTAACATACCAACAAAATGTGGGCGCGGGGTGTCCACGCCCGTGCGGTTGTGTCCAAGCTCATTGGCAAACCAGCTGTGCGGTCCCCTGAATGGTTGCCGAGGTATTGGACACTCCGTTGTTGACCGTAAGCTGCAAATTTTGAGGCGCGCTGGCCGTGACCGTCACGGTGCCAGGCCCCAGACACGTCGCTGCACCCGTCGAACCAATGCTGGCCGCGGCGGTTGAAGTCTTCCAGGAAAGCCCGTCCACCTGCGTAAGCGCACGACTCGAACCGTCGCTGAAGTGGCCTTGCGCCTCGTAGCCGACCTGTTGATGGGTGGCGCTCTCGGCGGTCGCGGTTTGAGGGCTTACGGCAATGCTGGTCAAGTTTGGATGGCCGGCGCCGCAGCCAATCAGAATGAAAGCAATGAACGGTATCAAAACAAATTGCAACGGTCTCATGATTTTCTCCCGGTCCTTAGAAACCCGCGCCCAGATGGAGAGTTGCACCTGCGGACCAGAACAGTTTCTGTAGAAAGGCCTCAGGATAGCCCGTAGATCAGCCTCTGACGGGACGTATAGACGGGCGAGCGCTGGGGCACAGCCGCCATAAGATGCCGGGGGGATTTCAATTGGCTCGCACGAACGAGGACGCTCGCGCCCGCATTGGAGTTACTTCACTCCGGAAATTACGTACAGCACCGAGAGCGTCTGGTAGTAGCTATAGGCGAATTCGGAGGCGTCCCCGTTGGTGATTACGGGGCCGATGGAGACCACTCCGCCGAGATCGGCGGGGACGAGATCGCGAACCGGTTTCATCTTTCCGGTGGCCACGTCCAGGCGCTGAATTTTCACCGGGACTTCCCCGGGCTGGAAGACGTACAAAGCCTGGCTGTCGGCGGACCAGTGCGCCACCCGATAGCCGGGCTCCACGCCGGGGATGGAACGCGCAGGCCCTCCGTTGAGCGGAAACAATTCCAGCTTGTAGTCAGCCGTGGTACCCGCCAGGAACTTACCATCGGGCGACGGCAGCGTGGCAAAAATTCCCTCGGGAGTGACCGCTTGGGCCTTGCCCCCGGCGAGATCGACAATGTAGCTGCGTCCCGGGCGTCCGGGCTCATTTCCATTGACCACGATGCGCTTGCCGTCGGGCAAGAAGTGGGTGCCGCTTTGCACACGCTCCAGTCCCGGCAAAGGGATCGGACGCGATTGACCGGGGCCAACCGGAAGCAGAGTGAGTTGCACGGGCCCGCTTTCCGCCGCTGAAATCGCCCATTTACCATCGGGTGACAGTGCGTGCGCGGTGCCGGCTCCCAATTGAATCGGAGGCGAACCATCGATTCTGCGAATCGCCACTGCACCCTCCGGACTGACGGGCTCCGAGCTCTGCGCGCCCTCTTCGAATAATACCGACCGGCCGTCGGGTGAAATATCTTTCGCGATGCTCCAGTCATACCAGGAAAGATCGCGCACTGCTTTGTCCTTCCCACTCCATTCCATGGCCAGGCGCTCGCTGTCGAGCGTAGCCAGAATGCGGCCGTCTGGCGCAATGTCCTGCAGCGTGAAGCCGCCCGGTACGGTGTTCACTTTGCGCTGTCTCCCCGAAAGCGTCACTGCCCACAAAGAACGATTGCTCGATCCGCTTTTCAAAGCGGTGAACCACACCTCACTGCCCCGGGGAGACCACGCTAATCCGCTCTCCCAATCCCATCCATCCGAAAGCGTAGTTTGGTTTCCTGACAAGTCCGTAACCCGGACGGAACCGCTCGGGTCCCAACGATCGGGGTGATCGAGAAAAGCGATGCGATCTCCCTGCGGGGAAAAGCGGATGTTGCTGATGGCGCCGCTGCTTTGGTAGAGAACCTTGCCCACCGGGTATTCCAGACGATCGCGTCCATCCAGATCGTGCACGACGGCAAGGTCCCCGGCAGGACTCCAGTCTGCCCAAGCCACGTCCTGAAGAATTTCCCGGGGAGTGCCGCCAATAAAAGGCGATCGCGCCAGCGTTCCACCTTCGAATTCGAGACGCGAGCCGGGGCGCCCGTGCAGGGTAAGGGCGAGCTCTTTGCTGCGTGACACACCCAGAAGATATGCGGAGCTCAAGCCCAGTGGCCGCGCCATGAGCGAGTCCGGAATGGTGGAATAAATTTGCAGCGGGCGGCCATTCCACGAGGCTCCGTACACGACGGACCCTCCGTCGGGAGTGAAGCGAGCCGAGTACACGGTGCCGCGTTCAAAGGTAACGCGGCGAAACTCCGGGCTGGGAACCGGCCTGAGCAGGGATCCCAGGTAGACTGCCAAGACAGCCACCAGCAACGCCCCCGCTGTGAGCAATACCCAGGGCCGCACCCGGCTCTTGCGGCGGCTGAATACGGCGATCTGTTTGCTGGTGGTAGCCTCCGACAAAGTGCTGATGGCGAAAACCAAGTCGCGTGCCGACTGAAAACGGTTCTCCGGCTCTTTCTCCAAGCAATGACGGACAACTTGTTCGAAGGCGAAAGGAATGTCCTGACCCTCCCCCGTCATCTCCGCCGGATCTTCTCGCAGGATCGCCGTTAAGGTGTCGACCTGAGTGTCGGCGGCAAACGCCCGCTTGCCAGTTAGCATCTCGTAAAGAATTGCGCCAAAGCTGAAGATGTCGCTGCGGTGATCTACCGCCTTGCCGCGCAATTGCTCGGGAGACATGAAGGCGACAGTTCCGAGCACCGACCCCACTTTGGTCTGGGTGGTCATACTCGCAACCGAGTCGGCTTCAGAACCAAACTCAGCGCCAATCAGCTTGGCAATGCCGAAATCCAGAATCTTGACCCGGCCCTGGTTGGTGATGAAGATGTTTTCGGGCTTGAGGTCGCGATGCACGATGCGCTTTTCGTGCGCCGCGATTAACCCGTGAGCGATCTGCAACGCGTAGTCCAGCGCTTGACGCCGAGGGATGGGGCCCTTGAACAACAGCTGGCGCAGGGTCTGGCCTTCGAGCAACTCGGAAACGATGTAGGGCTGGCCCTCATGCAAGCCGATGTCATAAATGGCCACAATGTTGGGATGGCTTAGGGCGGCGGCGGCGCGGGCCTCCTGCTCGAAACGGCGCAGGCGATCCTGATCGTGAGTAAGCGCAGGCTTGAGTACTTTGAGGGCGACGTCCCGCTGCAGCCGCTGGTCGCTGGCGCGGTACACTTCCCCCATTCCCCCGGAGCCTATCTTTTCCAGGACTCGATAATGACCCAGTACTTGACCAATCATGCAAAGCAGGAGCGGCGCGTGACGGCATGGTATGACGCGGCATTAAGGATGTCAACTGGGTCGTGGGGCACGCCAGCAGATCCTGATGGGCGATGTCCGTCGATTAGTAGGATCGAAAGCGCGGGTTGAGGTTGAGTGATATGATCGTGCCCTGGCGAGAGGGTTTGCCAAGTGCTTCCCCTGCCCTGCGCGCTTCCAGACCAAAGGCGGTATCGAATGCCACCAAAACCACGCCTGTTCGCGCCAGTCGAGGCCCTAGTAGTTGCGACGATGCTCCTGACTATTGTCAGCGGTACGTTGGCCGCCTCAAAGTACAAAGTTCTGCACGCTTTCACCGGAGGTAACGACGGCGGCGGCCTGTATAGCGGCTTGCTCCTAGATCAGGAGGGGAACGTCTATGGCGAGACCGTCGCCGGTGGACCTAAGGGGAAAGGCGGCACGGCCTTCAGACTGGAGCACCAAGCAAACGGCAAGTGGGCCGAGGCAGTTCTGTATAACTTCTGCAGCGAACCCGAATGCCGGGACGGGGGCGGCCCTATGGGGGGACTGATATTCGACCCGGAAGGCGGCCTCTATGGGACGACCGAGGGGGGCGGCGGACCCTATAAATATGGCACCGTCTTCGAGTTGACGCCGGGCACTAATGGCTGGAAGGAGACCGTGCTTCGGCGCTTCAGCCAACAGGACTACGGCAGCGACCCCCAATCCGCCTTGGCCATGGACGCGGCTGGAAATCTCTACGGTACGGCTCCGGCCTCCGCCTTTGAGTTGACGCCCGGCCCCCACGGCTGGAAGGAGACCATCCTCCACGAGTTCACCGGCCAGAACGGCGACGGTTTCGGTGCCTACGCTGGCGTGATCAAGGAGGGGGAGGGGGTGTCCAGTACCAAACAGTAAACGCCGTCCCAATGCGGGAAAACGGTACCGGGTCGACAAGCCGGTATGCTTGGTGAATCTTCCGCTCCCGATTGAGAATCTGGTATCTGGAGAGCGCGCGAGGACAAGGATGATATTAATTCTGACTGCCATTTGCGTTGCCGTGGCGGGCGTGTTGATCTTCCTGCGGATCAGGCGCACGCGAGATCGGAATGAGCTGGAACAGCACAGCATTACGGCGCAGGAACTGCACTCGTTGTTTGCCTCGCAACAGGAAATACTTCTCTTTGACGTTCGCCAGCCGCTCGACTTGCTGGCCTATCCTGAAGTGATTCCGGGAGCAAAGAGGATTCCGCCCAACGAAGTGCTCGAGAACCCGACGCTGATCCCCAAAGAGAAAGAGGCGGTGATCTACTGTACTTGTCCCAGTGACAAGACCAGCCGAGAGATTTTGCGCCAAGCTCTCGCCCTGCATTTTTCCCGGATCAGATTCCTCCGGGGTGGATTGGCAGCCTGGAAAGCGAATGGCTATGCGGTCGAACCCTACGCGGAGGTTTTTCACCTTTACGATCCGGGCTTAGCGGCGCGCTCGGGGTGATGCCTCGATCCGGCTTTCTATTAACCGAGTTTCTGTTAAAAGACCTGTAATTTAGGAGACGATGACGCCTGCGCGGTTGATCTCTGGCCGGTGAGCTCGGACTCGATCAGCGATGCCGCCTGATCCCATACGCGCGGATCATTCTCGATTTCATGATGAGGCTTGTCAAAGACCCGGGCCAGCCAGGGATAGTTGTCGCAGTTGATGCGACGGTCCTCATAGGTCATGCGAAAGTTTCCCAGGATCTTCGTTCGTGCGGGATCAGCCGCGCGAATTTCTTCGCGTCCATGAAGTATCCCTCTCGGCTGATAAAAATTGACCGCATTGACTACGTTCGGGGGGATGGTGGAACCGTTCTGTCCAGGCTTAGCGATAATATCCAGTTGGATGGTAAGCAGCACCGGGATACCCCTGCGGCCCAACTCCCGCGCTAACGTAACCGTCTGCGAAGCGCCCCAACTGTGTCCGTAAATGATAATATTCGCTTGCTCTTTCTCGGTGGATGTAAGCTCGCCGTCACCGTCGGTGTCGAGGAGACGCAGGACTTCCCGGAGTGCTTTTTGCCCCTCGTGATTTGCAAACACTTCGGCATGCACGCTCGAGGTGTAACGGTCGCGAAGGTAAGCAGCAAAGTGCACTTCGGGATGCCTGGCGTCATCGTGCCGGACAAAGCCTCCCACAAAACCAATGATGATCGCGTTTCGGATCGTGGGGCCCGGGATCGTGGTGCGCTGGCGTAGACAAATCTGCCGCAACGCGTCCTTCAATGGCGAAGGCTTTGCAGTCTCGTCGCAGAGGCTCGCGATCGGGACGCGGAGAGCATCGTTTTCAGTCAGCGATATCGTCTGGCCACGCGCGGTTTCTAGTGGCACAAGGCTGATGGCGACACACAGCAACAACGAGGGGATGACTTTCCAGGATTCACGTGGCTTCATACGACTTCCGCCCTACTTCTTCCCATGTTCCGGTTTCCAGCTTCAACCAGAGCAGCAGCACTATATCGCACTTTTCAAGCGATATAGCAACAAATCGATAAAATTTGGCGTCTGGCCAGTCCTTTTTGACGCTCTTTGGCCCACAAGGCAGCGAATATCAAAGTCTGGTACAACTTTACAAGGCAATCGGCGGAGGCTGGCAGCAGGCTTTCCAGTCTCCCAATGGTCTTCCGCTTCGGTCACGGAACCATACGTCGGAATAGGAGCAACCCTATTGTAAGGTTGGCCCGATGATACAAACTGCCAAGAGCATTCTCCTGGTTGTAAGCGCACTCTTTCCGATCGTGGATCCGATTGGAGGGAGTCCAGTGTTTCTATTGCTCACGAGCGATTACACGATGGAGACGCGGAAACTGCTGGCCCGCCACATAGCGGTAAACAGTTTTATATTGCTGATTGCATCCTTCACCATTGGATCGCACGTGCTCTCATTCTTTGGGATTTCACTTCCAGTAGTGCAGGTGGGTGGCGGGCTGATCGTCATTTCGACGGGCTGGGCGATGCTGAATCAGAAAGACGGCGGTGATCGAGCGACGACCGGGAAAACGGTCCACTGCACCGATGCTCTGCGCGATGCGTTTTATCCGCTGACGCTGCCTCTGACGGTCGGCCCGGGCTCCATTTCGATTGCAATCACGTTAGGCGCAAACGAACCGCGTCACCTGGGAGCAAACCTGCTGGCGCTGCTTGCGGCAGCTATCGGTTCCGCTTTCGTGGCAGCCACCATTTATCTCTGCTACGCCTTCGCAGATCGGCTGGCGGGCGCCATGGGACCGACGGGGATGAATGTAATTCTAAGGCTCTCCTCGTTCCTGCTGGTTTGTATCGGGGTGCAGATCCTGTGGAACGGCGTCAGCAAGTTGCTCATTTCGTTGCCGCAGTTCGCAGGAGTTGGGATGTTGACGCTTTAAGAGCAAGCCTCAATCGCGCGTGATTCCTCCGACGCTAGAAGTTCAGTTTCAGACCGAATTGCATAGTGCGCGGGCGATGTGCGTCCACGGGATGAAGGAATGCACTGCCGGCAAGACAACTGGGGTCGCCGGCCGAGTTGTCCGCGCCACCGTAGCAGGTTATGGTGTTGCTGCCGGTGTTGCCTTTGTCCGGATCGTAGATGCGGAACTGGGTATGGTTGAAAACGTTGAACGCTTCGATGCGGAACTCGAGGTTGCTGCCTTCGGTGATTTTGAAATGTTTCAAAAGAGCGACATCAAAGTTTAACCGGCTCGGATTGTTCATGAAATTGCGTCCGGCATCTCCGAAAGTTAGACCCTCGGGAGCAACGAACGCGGCCGGATTGGCGAGGATAGGGCCAACGCTCTGATAGTTATTTCCGCCGAAGGGGGCCGATTTGTAGGGGTTTCCGGCCACATCCGGATAAGACCCGGCGCCTGTCCCGTTGGCGACTCCAGCGTTATCGAGCACAGAGATGCCGGTACTGCTCCCGCCATTGATTACGCTGAAAGGTGTTCCGGTCTGAAAGAGTGTAATCCCAGAAAGTTCCCATCCATCCTGCAAAGCGTGCGCCAGGCGAGAGGAAGCTTCGGGCATAGCGGTCGATTGAGGAGCGGCATCCTCATAACCGATATCGGAGAACCAGTAGCGCAGCTTGCCGACTAAGCTATCAAGCTTGTACACGTAGCTTATGTTCAGCAGATGGCGCTGATCAAAATTTGAACTTGCTTTGTTCGAACTCAGATCGAAGGAATTGACCAGCGTGGTGTCGGACCGGTCCGAGGAATCGTCGATGGAATGACTGTAGCTGTAGGAAACGCCGAGCGTGAGCGGGCCAGTATTACGACGGAGCGTGACCTGGAGGCCGTTGTAGTTGGAATCGGCTACATTCTGCAAGGCGAAGATCTGGCCAAAATCGGGGGCAAACGTACGCAGGCTGTTGGGGTCGGGGAGTCCGCGGTTGCCGAAGCAGGCTGCCTGCAGGTTGATGAAGTCTGGGTTCGTGTTGCTGTACAACGTGGATCCCGTGGGAGTATTAAAGGTAAAGTTCGCTCCGTCGTAGGTCTGGCACAGAGTCGTAGTAATGGGCTGGCCCGGGGCCAGACCGCCCGGCCCAAACGGGTTGTTGGAGGCCAGCGCGGGGACTAGTTGGTTTACCTGAAGTTCGGTGGTGAGGTGGGTCCCCTTGCTGCCAACATAGCCGAGGGTTGCAACCGTATTCTTGCTCAGCTCCCGCTGAACGCTCAAGCTCCACTGCTGGACGTAGGGCCAGACGCTTTTGGTTGGGATTGAAGTCACATTCAGCGGAAACGCGCCGGAGGCTCCGCAACCTGGTTCCACCCCGCCAATGCACTCGTAGCTGGTGGGAAGGTTCTGAGTCATATCCAGCACCAGCGGCGCACTGCCTTCGAGGGAGCCCGTGTTGGCTTCGTTACCGATGCCGTGGTGGAAAAACATCCCATAACCTGCCCGGATCGAAGTCTTGCCATCGCCTCGCGGGTCCCAGGCAAAACCGATACGGGGAGCGGGATTAAACAGCTTACTGGTCATACAGCCATCGGGAATTCCGTTCACCCCACAGCGCTGCAGACCATTGGTAATTCGCGGGTCCAGGTTGTTGAGATTCAGCGGGATCGGGTTGCAGGCTCCGACCGTGTCACAGATGGATGCGGGGCCGTTGAGTAGAACACCGGTACGAGGATCGACTGTAGCCTGGGCGGCGAGGGACCGACTGTAGATCGACGGCACCCAGTTATAGACATTGTTGTTGGCCTCGTGCCAATTCCCGTAGAGACTTACTCGCAAACCCAAGTTGAGGGTCAACCGGGAATTGACTCGCCAGTCATCCTGAAAATAGGGTTCGGCGGTGCGATAACGGGCGTAATAATTCCGTTGCGTGCTGTCTTGCTGAAAAGTTTTTATTCCGCCTTCGAGAATCCCGGCCGTGCCCGTTGGTTCTCCGCGCAGAAAGTCCGCGAAAGCATTTCCCTCGCTGTTGGAGTTGCTGACGTTGCTGAATGTCAATATCCCCTGCTGATCTCCGGTATTCGCGCCTACTGCCTGGTTCAGCTCGTTTCTTTGAGCGATGATGAATTGAACTCCGAACTGAAGGGTATGCTTACCCACCACTTTGCTTAGATCATCGCGAAAGCTGTAGTTCGGATTGGAATGATGCCAGGGCAAATAGCCGGGGTCAACGCCGAATCCGAATCCGCCGTAAGCCGCATTGGTGCCGCCGATCACGATCCCAGGCAGCTTGTCGCCGAATCCGTTATTGAAGAGGTAGCCTACGCTCAAGCCAGGAGGCCGCTGCCACTGCACTCCGTTGGCATCAATGTTCTTGAGCGTGATGTGATCGGTGGTGTAACTGAAGACAAATTCGTTCAGCAGCGACGGCGAAAGCGTGTCGGTGAGATGCGCCAGCATGCTTAGCCCCGGCCCGGTGAATGTGCTTTGAATGGTAGGGAAAGTATTTTGGACCGCGCCCCATTGCGGCGAGAGTATGGTGGTGTCCCACGAATCATGAATGTAGCGGAAAGTTGCCTTGGTTTTCGAGTTGATGTTCTGATCGATGCGGAAAAGTTCTTCCCGCCAATAAGTGCTCGGAGACACGTCGGCGTCGAAGCAGGATCCCGCAGTAGAGTTGCATCCCGAAGTCGAGTCCGGCGCAGGAATGATGTTGGTGCCGAGAATAGCCGCTGCATTGGGATCGATGGGCACCTGGTTGCCAGGAAAGGTTTCCGGTTTGCCGGTATTTTGATCGGTGCCGAACGCGGGACAATCGGGATAAGTCGAACGCGTGAAATCAGCCTGAAATCCCGGCAGTACAAACGGGCAAAGGTCGCTGAAGTTTCCGGTGCGCTCGGCGAGCGACGGCACCGCCTGGTTGAAAGCGGTGGGAGTGCGCTCAAAGCGGAATTCTTCCGAGAAGAAGAAATATGTTTTGTCCTTATTTGTGTTGTACAGCCCCGGAATGTAAAGGGGCCCGCCGAGCGCGCCACCAAAGTCATTTCTGCGGTACAAAGGCGCCTTCTTGGTCTCGTCAAAGTAATTGCGGGCGTTGAAGAATTCATTGCGGATGAATTCGTAAGCGACTCCGTGAAATTGATTGGTTCCGGATTTTGTGGTGGCGATAACTGTGCCCGACGCGCTCTGCCCATACATGGCGCCATAGTTGGACGTCAGCACTTGCACTTCACTGAGCCCATCCAAACTGGGGTAAACCGTCAACGTGCTCTGGTTTCCGTTGAGCCCCGCGTTCAAGACGTCGCCGCCGTCCACGTTGAAAGAGTTGTACTCAACCCGTCCGCCATTCACGCTATAGCGAACGCTGCCCAGAATTCCGACCTTGGCCTCA
>Ga0307476_10002057_pt1 | contig 12093 bp, 5 predicted proteins | sample atmos_gasesECM2C_2_FD_203314 | JGI IMG/M metagenome (GOLD analysis project Ga0307476, IMG submission 203314) | Hardwood forest soil microbial communities from Morgan-Monroe State Forest, Indiana, United States - atmos_gasesECM2C_05 | ecosystem: Environmental > Terrestrial > Soil > Temperate... | reverse complement strand
GGTCGCTGCGTGCTCGGGCGGGGGCTCCGCCGTGAGTTCCGTCGGTACGAGCCCGTCTCCCGCGGGGGTCGAATGCACGGGTAATTGCGCGAACGCTTCCACCTTTCTGACGGTGGGCGACGTGCAGCAGATCATCGCCCAGGGGGTGGCGGAGGCGAACGCGCGACAGGTGAATGCCACCATCGCCGTGGTCGATCGCGTCGGCAATGTACTCGCGGTGTATCGCATGGGCGCGGCCGCCGCACGCACGCTCATCATCGGCTCGCAGTTCACCGCCGCGGGGCAGGCGGTGCTGAGCAGCGGCCTGGAGGGGATTCAGTTGCCGTTGCCGCCGGCTCTCGGGTCATTCAACCTCGATCAGGAAGCGGCCATCGCGAAGGCCGTGACCGGCGCCTACCTCTCCTCCGAAGGCAATGCCTTCTCGACGCGCACCGCGAGTCAGATCATCCAGGAGAACTTCAATCCCGGTGTGACCGGTCAGCCCTCGGGACCGCTATTCGGCGTGCAATTCAGCCAGCTCGCCTGCTCGGACTTCGTGCTGCGCAGCGCCGGCAGCGGCGCCGTCGCAGGTCCTCAGCCCTCACCGCTCGGGCTGGCGGCCGACCCCGGCGGCTTTCCTCTTTATAAGGGTGGGACTGTGGTCGGGGGCATCGGCGTGATCGCCGATGGGGTCTACAGCCTGGATAAGAACATCACTGACATCGTGGTCGGCTCGGACGAGGCCATCGCCTATGCCGCAACCTACAACTACGCAGCGCCGACCGATCGGCGCGCGGACCAGATCACGGTCAATGGACTCACGCTGCGATTTTCCGATGTGCAGGAGAGCGATTTGCTGAGCGATCCAGCCAATGCCTCGCCCGCCTCGCTCTCGTCCGCCGACTTCGTCGTGGTCCCAGGCTACGGCGATGGAAATGTGCACGCTGGGGCCGCCTTCGGGCAACCGGGTTCCGGCATTCGCGCCGATGCCGGGACCTTTCCGGCGAGCCTTGACGCCTATGTGTTCGTCGACAACACGAATACGCCCCGATTTCCGCCGATCGCAGGGACCGACGGGCTGTTGAGCCAAACCGAGGTTCTGCAACTGCTCACCTCGGCACTCGGCGTCGCGAGCGAAACCCGCGCACAGATTCGCGTCCCGGCCGGCCTCACCGCCAGCGTGACCGTCGCGGTGGTCGATACCAACGGAGCGGTGCTCGGCATGGTGCGGACGCGCGATGCCCCGGTGTTCGGCGCGGATGTGTCGCTGCAGAAGGCGCGCACCGCGGCATTTTTCAGTTCGAACGGCGCCGCTGCGTTCCTGAACAGCCTGCCCGATGCACAATATCTCGCCACGAGCGGCGCGGGTGCCGAGCTGACGCCGGTTGCGCTGTCACAGTATCCGGCCGCCGCACAGAGTTTTCTCGGCGATCCGGCCGCCTTTCAGGATGGTGCCATCGCGTGGTCCGATCGCGCGATCGGCAATCTGTCGCGACCTTTTTTTCCGGACGGCATCAATGGCGCGCCGAACGGCCCGCTCAGCAAGCCGGCAGGCCAATGGAGCATTTTCTCGACCGGACTGCAGCTCGATCTTTCCATCAATGCCATCCTGCAACACGTGCTCTACGTCGCGGGCGCGGTTCCAAACGATGTGGCGCCGGGATGCGCCGGTGTCGCTCTACCGCCGAATCTCGCCGCGACACCGACTCTTCCCGCCACCAACAAACGGCTGGCGAATGGACTGCAGATCTTTCCGGGTAGCGTGCCCCTCTACCGGGGCTCGGTCCTGGTGGGTGCGGTCGGTGTGTCCGGCGATGGTGTTGATCAGGACGACATGATCGCCTTCCTCGGGGTGCAGCGTGCGAGCGCGGCCTTGAACGGCTCCATTCAAGAAGCGCCCGTGAGCATGCGCGCCGACACGCTTGCGCCGCAGGGCACGCGCCTGCTGTACGTGCAGTGTCCTCAGGCACCCTTTATCAACAGCGAACAAGAAAATGTCTGTGCGGGTTACTAAGGCGCAGCGGCGGCACGCGCAGCGCACTGCATGCTTGGCGCTGTGCGCGGTTGCGATCTGGGGCGGCTCGGCCGGAGCGGCGCGCGGCGATGAACCGGAGACCTGCTACAAGGATCGGTTCGGCCGCATCATCAAGCGCCAGCTGCCCGGTTCCGTCGAGGTGCCCTGCCCTGCGCCGGCCGGAACTGCGCCGGCCGGGACTCCGCCCGCCGGCACCGCGCCGGGACCGGAATCGCCGCAGCCGCCGGCCGGCGCTGCCTCCGGTGCCAGTCTGCGCGAGCGCGGCGTTCCGCCCGCAGCATCGCCCGTGCCGCGTCCAGGAATCACCGACTATGTGGATGCCGCGCCGGTGCCCGACCGGTGGCGCATCGTCGATTCGCTCGGCTATGCGCAGAACCTGTTCGATCCGTACAACCGCAATCTGCTGAAGGCCGACAAGCCGATCGGCGGCGACTGGTTCTTCAACCTCGGCATGTTCTCAGACTCCTCTTATCAATGGCGCAATGTCGCATCGCCCGTGGGCGTTGCCGGGATTGCGCGTGCCGGCGAGCTCGATGTTTTCGGCAGCGGCAAGCAGCGCGCCTTCTCGCAAACCGTGGGCGCGGAGTTCACCTTCTACGAAGGCGACACGGTGTTCAAGCCGCCGGATCTGGAATTTCGCTTCTCGCCCGTATTCAACTACAACTATACGGATGTGAGCGAGCTCGGCCAGATCAACGTCAACCCGGATGCCGGGGAGACCCGCTCGGACCACTTCGTCGGAATCCAGGCGGCCTACGTCGAGAAGCACCTGCGCAATGTCTCCGAGCGCTACGATTTCGACAGCATCCGCGTCGGCATTCAGCCCTTCTCGACCGACTTTCGCGGCTTTCTGTTCCAGGACAATCAGCTGGGCGTGCGCCTGTTCGGCACGCGCGACAACAATCTCTATCAATACAATCTCGCAGTGTTCCGCCGTATCGAGAAGGATACGAACAGCGGACTCAACGATCTCGGCCAGCCGCTGCGCAATGACTACGTCGTGGTGGCCAATCTCTATCGACAGGACCTGCCTGTCGCCGGCTTCACCTCGCAGGTCACGGCGGTGTACAACCGCAATCGCGAAGGCAATGAGACGCACTACGACACCGACGGGTTTTTGGTGCGCCCCGAACCGCTCGGACTCGAAATAGGCCGGGACTACGATGTGGTCTATCTGGGCTACAACGGCGACGGTCATTTCGGACCCTACAATCTGACGACCTCGTTTTACTATGCGGTTGGTCACGAGACCCCCGGAACCTTCGTGCTCGGGCGGGTGGACATCAGTGCATTCTTCGGCGCGCTCGAGTTCTCGCGGGATTTCGATTGGATCCGGGCGCGGCTGTCGCTGCTGTATGCCAGCGGCGATCGCAATCCGTTCGACCGGCGCGCGACCGGATTCGATGCCATCCTCGAGAATCCGCAATTTGCCGGCGGCGACACGAGCTACTGGATCAGCCAGGCGGTACCGCTGGTGGGCGGCGGCGGAGTGACTCTCTCGGGACCGAACGGGGTACTCAACGATCTGCGCGCATCGAAGGACGAGGGTCAATCGAATTTCGACAATCCCGGCACGATCCTCGTCGGGATCGGCGCCGACATGGATCTGCTGCCGCAGCTGCGGGTGGCGATGAATCTGAATGATCTTGCGTTCGTCGATACGCAGGTCATCGATGTGGCGCGCAGCCAGGGGGGCGTGCCGAAACATATCGGCGAGGACGCCTCGCTGTCGCTCATCTATCGACCATTGATGTCGCAGAACATCGTGCTGCGCGCCTCTTATGCGCGGCTGTTCAGCGCGCGCGGGTTTGACGCGCTGTTTCCGAAGACCGATCCGTACTACGCCTTGCTGAACGCCGTGTTCGCTTTTTAGACAGCGGTGATACTCATGTCACAGGGACCTGAAGCCCATTTTTCAAGCATGCGCGCAGCCCGCCGGGGCCTCCTCGGTCTCTTTGCATGCGCCGCAGGTTGGGCGGCCCTCAGCGCGCATGGCGCAGCGCTTTGCGAACCTGCGAAGCCCGCCGGCGCCGCGATGACACCGGCTTTTCCGCCCGCGATGAAGGGCGAAACTGCGCAGACCGCACAGGAGCACAGCGCGGGGTGCCTCTCCTGTCATCTTCAGTCGGACCAGGCGACGATGCACTTGAGCCCCGCGGTTACTCTGGGCTGCGCGGACTGTCATGGCGGCAATGCGGCCGTTTCCGCCGCCGGCATCCCCCGGGACTCCGCACAGTACTTGGCCAAGATGAAGGCGGCGCATGTACTGCCGCGCGATTTGAAGGACTGGAATTATCCATCCGCGGCGAAACCGCAGCGCACCTATACGCTGCTCAACAAGGAGAGCCCGGCGTTCGTACGCTTCATGAATCCTTCAGACTACCGCGTGGCGCGGGAGTCCTGCGGCGCGTGCCACCAGGACATCATCGAGGCTTCGCAGCGCAGCCTGCATGCCACCACGGCCATGTTCTGGGGCGGTGCCGCCTACAACAACGGCATACTCGACGCCAAGAACTACATTCTGGGCGAAGCCTATGATCGCAATGGAGTGGGGACCTGCATCCGCGGCCCAGCGATCGACCCGCAGGTCGCCTTCAACGCCAACATTCTGCCCGAACTGTATCCGCTGCCGGCGTGGGAGACGGTCAAGCCGGCCGACGTATTCCGCATCTTCGAACGCGGCGGGCGCAACATCAGCAATCTTTTTGCCGAGACCGGGCTGCCCGACGCCAAGGGCGAACTGCAGCGGATCGAAGAACCGGGGCGGCCCGACTTTCGCCAGTCGAACCGCGGTCCGGGTACCGGCGCGCGCATCGCCATTCCGGTACTCAACCTCGCCAAAACGCGCCTCAACGATCCGAACCTCTGGTTCCTGGGGACGAACGATCAGCCGGGCGACTACCGTCAATCCGGCTGCGCGTCCTGCCACGTGATCTACGCCAACGATGCCGACCCGCAGCACTCGAGCATCTATGCGCGCTTCGGGCATGACGGCCTGTCGCAGACCGTCGATCCGACCATCGACAAGTCCCGCGCGGCGCATCCGCTGCAGCATGCCTTCACTCGCGCCGTGCCCTCCAGCCAGTGCATGGTGTGCCACATGCACCAGCCGAACATGTTCATGAACAGCTTCTACGGCTACACGATGTGGGACTACGAGGCGGACGCACCCAGCATGTGGCCGAAGCAGCAGCGCTACCCGTCGATCGCCGAGACACGCGCGGTACTCGATCGCAATCCCGAAGGCGCGGCGCCGCGGGGCAACTGGGCCGACCCGGCGTTCCTCAGCCATGTCGCTCAACTCAATTCACAGCTCAAGGACACGCAGTTCGCCGATTACCACGGGCACGGCTGGAATTTCCGCGCGGTCTTCAAGCGCGATCGCCACGGTGGCTTGCTCGATGCCGACGGCCATGCGGTCGCGGACGACGATCCTCTGAAGTTTCAGAAGGCCGTGCACATGGCATCCTCGCACGTCGATGCCGGCATGCAGTGCGTCGATTGCCACTTCTCCCAGGACAACCACGGCAATGGACATATCTACGGCGAGGTCGCGGCGTCCGTCGAGATCGGCTGCAAGGATTGTCACGGCACGGTGAACGCGTATCCCAATCTGTATACCTCGGGGCCGGCCGCGCTCAGCGGCGGCTTCGACCTGGCGAGCCTGCGCACGCCGGATGGGCGGCTGCAGTTCGAATGGATCGACGGCGCGCTGTATCAGCGCTCGATGGTCGACCCCAAGCTCGAGTGGAAGGTGAGCCTGGTCAAGGACACGGTCACCCCCGGGAATCCCGCCTACAACATCAAGGCCGCGCGCGCCAAGCTCATGAGCCTCGATACCGGCACGCTCGAATGGGGCAAGAGCAACGCGGCCGCTCAGCTCGCGCATGGCGAGGACAAAATGGAGTGCTACACCTGCCACACCTCATGGACGACCTCCTGCGCGGGTTGCCACCTGCCCATCGAGGCGAACTGGAAAACCGCGCGCCATTTGTACGAGGGCGGCGAAACTCGCAACTACGCCACCTATAATCCGCAGGTGGCCCGGGACGACATGTTCCTGATCGGGCACCGCGAGAGCGCGGCCGGCGGCAAGATTGCGCCCTACCGCTCCAGCTCCGCGCTGGTCCTGTCCTCGACCAATGCGAACCGCGAGCACATCTACGTGCAGCAGCCGCCGGTTTCGGCCAGCGGCTTCAGCTCGCAGGCCTTCAACCCGCACTATCCGCACACCGAGCGCAAGGTCGAGACCAAGGGTTGTTCGGACTGCCATCTTTCGGCGAGTAATGACAACAACGCCGTCATGGCGCAGCTGCTCATGTACGGAACGAACTTCGTCAACTTTGTCGGCTACAACGCCTACGTCGGCGGCGCGGGCGAGATCAGCGCCGTCACGGTGACCGAGTGGGACGAACCCCAGGCGGTGATCGGCAGTTATCTGCATCGCTATGCGTATCCGGACTGGTACGCGGAGCACCAGAGGCGTGGCCAGGAGCTGCAGCATGCCGCCCGGCACGACGCGGGCACCGCGAACTGCCTGCAGCTGCGTGGGGAGTATCTGTACGTGGCCGAAGGCAGCCGCGGCATGCGCGTGTACGATGTGGCGAGCATCGCCAACAAGGGCGTGTCGGAGCGGATTATCACGGCCCCCTTCAGCCCCTTGGGCCACGACACGCACATTGCCTCGGCCGATGCCACCTGCGTGGCGCTGCCCACCAATCAGCCGATCAATCCGGCGCGCAATAGCGGCGAGAAGATGCGCAAGGCCAATCAGGAATCGTCTTTGCTGCCCCTGTATCACTATGCCTACATCACCGATGCGCGCGAGGGCCTGATTCTCACGAACGTCGATACGCTGCAGGACGGCGAGCCGCGCAACAACTTCCTGAAGCGCGCGCTGACCTGGAACGAGAACGGCATACTCAATGGCGCCCGCCACATCACGATCGGCGGCACGAATCTCTACATCCTGACGCCGCGCGGGCTGGTCATTGTGGGGATCGAGGATCCGCTGAAGCCGCGGCTCATCGCGCAACTGCCTTTGGCCGGCGCGCAATCCTCCGAACTTCAATTCCGCTATCTCTTCGTCACCGACGCGGAGGGTCTCGAGGTCATCGATGTCACCCACGTCGAGGCACCGAAGCTCGTGGCGCACAATCTCATCCGCATCAAGGACGCGCACCGCGTCTATGTCGCGCGGTCTTACGCCTACGTCGCGGCCGGCGCCGAAGGCATCGTGATCGTGGATGTGGAGCGGCCGGAGGCGATGCGCGAGTTCTTGCGCTTCAACGCCGGCGGTGCGCTCAAGGACAGCCGCGACGTGATCGTCGGCTCGACCAATGCATCGCTGTTTGCATACGTGGCGGATGGCGTCGGGGGCCTCAAGGTCATCCAACTCATCTCGCCCGAATCGCAGCCGAAATTCTACGGCTTCAGCCCGCAGCCCCGGCCGCAATTGATCGCCCATTACGCGACGCGCAAACCGGCACTCAGCCTATCGAAGGGTCTGGACCGTGATCGTGCGGTCGACGAAACCGGCGGCCAGATCGCGGTCATCGGCCGGCGAGGAGCCAAGCCGTTGACGCAAGACGAAGTGCGCCGTCTATACCTCGATGCCAACGGCAATCCCTGGTTTACCACGGACGCGCCCGAGCCGGCGAGATCGGCGACTGCGCGCGCGGCGCAAAGGTGATGCTCATGCGACCGCTGCGGACATCGAGTAGGCTGTTCCCCGCCGCCCTCCTCGCGCTTGCCGCGTCGGTCACGGCGCAAACGAGTTCGGAAGGCAACAGGCACCTGGGAGTTGCCACCTGCGCCTCGAGCGTCTGCCACGGCAAGACCGCGCCGCAGCCCGCCGGACAGGTGCCGCTCAACGAATACCGCATCTGGTACAACGAGGATCGCCACGCGCAGGCGTATCACGCCCTGGAGTCCGCGCAATCGCGCCAGATAGCCGCCAAGCTCGGCCTGCCCAATGCGATGCAGGATATGTGCCTCAATTGCCATGCGGACAACGTGGCAAAAAACCTTCAGGGTCCCAAGTTTCAAACACGTGACGGCGTGAGCTGCGAAATGTGTCACGGGGCATCCGAAAAATGGCTGGAGCCGCATGCGCAGAAAGGGGCCACGCACAGCGCCAATGTGGCTCAAGGCCTCTACCCCAGCGAGCAGCCCTTGAAGCGCGCAGAGTTGTGCCTTTCCTGCCACTTGGGCACGCGCGACAAATTCGCGACTCACATGATCATGGCTGCGGGACATCCGCGTCTTTATTTCGAACTGGGCACATTCACCGTGGATCAACCGGCCCATTTCAAGGTGACGGACTACTACGTCTCGCGCAAGGGCAAAATCGACATGATGAACCTGTGGCTTACCGGTCAGCTGGAGACCGCCGAGCGCGATCTCACATTGCTGCAAGGCCCGATCTTCACGCCGGGGGGCATCGTTCCTGAGCTCTCGTTTTACGATTGCAACGCCTGTCATCATGCCAAGGAAAAAATGCGCTGGTCTGCGGCGCACGCCGGCGCAGGCGTCAAGCCAGGAACGCTGCGCTTGCAAAAGCAATCGCTCATCATGCTGCAGGCGCTGCTGGAGTCCTTGGGAACGGCCGATGCGGCATCACAGCTCGCGAGCGGCTCGGATGCGCTGATCCGTGCGGGAGGTCTCGATGTGGCGAGTGCCCGAGCCGCCGCGCAAAAGGTGCTGGAGCAACTGCACGGACTCGATCCTTGGACGAAGCGCGTCTACTCCAGCGCCGAGGTCGCCAAGGTACGCAAGACGGTCCTGCGCTACGCCGCCGAGGATAAGGCGTCCGACTACGGCACCGCGGAGCAGGTGGTTCTCGGCGTTCAAAGCTTAAGCTATGCGCTCGGGGACTATGATCGGCACAAGGATGCCTTCAAGAGCCTGTTTGCCGCCTTGGGAACCGGAGCGGATTTCAACGCGCCGCAATTTGTCCAGATCGCCAAGCAACTACAACCGCAGTTCTAGACCATGACCAGCATCTCTGGGATTACAGACCCGGGCCATCGAGCCGGTGAGAACCAGGACAGCATCGGCTGGGATGCGGCACGCTGCCTCGCATTGGTCGCCGACGGGCTGGGTGGTCATGCGAGCGGTCAGGTTGCGAGCAACATCGTCAAGCAAACCCTTCTGAATCCTTTCAATACGACGAATCTGCGCACCACCGCCCTGCGCGCCCATGAGGCCATCATTCAAGCGGCCGAGAAGGACGATCGCCTGCATGGCATGGCATCCACGGTCGTCGCCGCACAGATCGTAAGGCGCGTTGCGCAAATTGTCTGGCTCGGCGACAGCCGCGCCTATCTGTGGCGCGACGGCGCCCTCAGCCGGCTGACCCGCGATCACTCGCTCGTCGAGGAGCTGCGCCAGGTGACTCCGCTCAGCGAGACGCAGGTACGCGCTCACCCCCAGCGCAATGAGATTACCAACGTGCTGGGCGCGGGAAATCCGGTGCCCGCGACTGCGGAAATACCGCTGCGCAAGGGCGACTGGATACTCCTCTGCAGCGACGGCTTGCACGGCGAGCTTCGCGACGAGGAAATGGCCGCCCTGCTCGGCGCCGCGCCGTCCTCAGCCGAGGCCGCGCAGCAGTTGATCGCCGCGGCGCTGGCACATGGGGGCCACGACAACGTCAGCGCAGTTATTGTCGCGTATGAAGGCCCGAGTGAGCGCGCCTTCAAACTGCAGCTCAGCGAGGGAGCGATCGGCTGGCTCGCCGTCCTCGGCGGCGTAATACTTGCCATAGTTCTGACCGTGGTATTGATGTGGATCCGCCATAAGCGCTGACGTGGAATGTCTATGACCGAGACCGGCTATTTTTTCAAAAAAATTTCTACCGGCGTGAACGTTCCCCTTGCACCGCTCATGAGCATCGGCCGCAGCGAAGACAGCGCCTTGCGGTTGGTTGAAGGTGTGCCCTCCCGGCATCACGCGCAACTGAGTTCGGACGCGGGCGGCGTATTTATCGAGGATTTGGGATCCACCAACGGGACCTTCGTCAACGGTCAGAGGCTCGATGCAAGCGTCAGGCGCAAGCTCGTGGCCGGCGATCGCGTGCGCTTCGACATCGAAGAATTCGAGTTCATCGCGCCCGCGGCCCAGTCTTCGGGTGATGCCGACAAGACCGTGTTCCGGCCGCCCGACGCGGACAAGACTGTATTCCGGGCGCCGCAGGCACCCAAGACGATCGTCGAGCCCCGCCGCACGCCCGCCGAGGAACCGGCGGCACCGAAGGCGGCCCCGTCGCGAGCGCCTGAAACGGACAAGCCCGCCGCGGCCCGCCCGGCAGACGTTGAAAAAGCGAATGCATCCGCCCAGGGGCACCTTCCCGGTTCCTTCCCGGAACCTTCCGGCAAAGACACGGTGTTCATCAAGCCGCGGAAATCCGCCAACAGTGACGCCACCGCCCCTTCGATGCTGGCAGCCGTCGATACGCCTTGTCTTTGGGTGGCCTCCGGCGAGCGCGCGGGCGAGAAGATTGAATTGCGGACTGGTGTTTCGAGCAAGGCCGTCTGGAGCATCGGCAGCGGCGAGGACCGCGATATTCGCCTCCAGGACCCGGGCGTGTCCGCCGTGCACGCGACTTTGCGAAATGAGAACCGAACCTGGCAGTTGACCGATGATGCTTCGGCCAATGGCACCTTCGTCAACGATATCAGGATGCTGAATAGCTATCTTAGCGACCGCGATCGGGTGCGGCTTGGGCCGGTAGAGTGCGTATTCCGCGCTCCGCCCTTGGGTGGCGCGCGCGGAACGGGCAGCCGCTGGCGCAAAATTGCCATAATCGCCGCTGTGGCATGTGCGGTTACGCTGGCGGTGCTGTTCGCATTGATGAAGCTGCTCTGATAAAGTTAGGCCGCTCATAGGGACCGCACATCGGGAGCGCGCGCGCATAGACGTGCCGGGTGATGTGATTAATTTGTCTGGCTGAGTTTCAGCACGCCCTCGTCCGGCGTCTAGGCTCGCGGGCGGTTCCCTCGGGGATGCGTAGGAATGAAAAGAACAAGCCACTGCCTCTCATGGGTCGCGCTTGCCTTGATGATCCATTTCTTTACGGGAAGCGCGCATTCGCAGCCCGCGGCAAGCTGCAGCCCGTCGACCGGTGTCACGGCAGCCGCGGGTCCGCAGGCCTGCCTCACGACCTTGGTCGAGACCTTCACCAGCAGCAAGATTTTTCAGTTTGACGGCCTCGAACTCGCTGCCGCGCAGGCGGACGATGCGGCGTTTGAAACTCTGCTGAAGGGTTGCGTTGCGACGGCCAGTTGCAAGGGCACGCAGTTGAACCTCTACAATCGGCTGCTGGAACTCGAGGAAAACGCCTCTCAGCTGCTCGGGTTCGGACCGACCACTTTCAGCTTGAATTTGTCGGCGCAGGGAGTGGCCGATGCATTGCGCTGGACGGCAGACGAAGAGTTTGCCGCGCAATCCTCCATGACCAGCCGCTTCGCCGGCAACCAATTCTCCGCCGTCAGCAATCGCCTGACGGCATTGCGCTTCCTGCAGGCCGTGCGTCTCGCCCGACAGGACGGCGAAACGGGCAATGGCTTGCTCGCCGATGCGACCAGTGACGGCAGCGTCGCATGGGGCGGCGGCGCCAGCGGCGATCCAGAATCATCATCGCAATTCGGGCGCTGGAGCGTGTTCGCGAACTCATCCTATGGGGCAGGCACGAAGGCGCCGACGGTGTTCGACGATGCGTTTTCCTTCGGCGGGACTCAAGTATCCCTCGGGGCCGACGTGCGTCTTTCCAGCCATGCGGTCGTCGGCCTGCTGATCAATCACGTCAATCAGGAGGCGGATTTCAATTCGAGTGAGAGCGTGGTGGGCGGCGGCATCACGAGTTCCGGTTACGGAGTCACGAGTTACCTGCAACTCGACTGGGATGCCGCCTACCTCAATTTCTCCGTGGGCGGGCAGCGAGTGAGCCTGGATTCGACGCGTCTGGTCGCCTACCCCTCGAATAATCCACTGGTGCCATCGGTTGACACGACATTCCAGAGCAGTACCTATGCCAACTCGCTGCTCCTCACGGCGGGCGGCGGTTATATGCTGCACGC
>Ga0307476_10002055_pt1 | contig 12095 bp, 6 predicted proteins | sample atmos_gasesECM2C_2_FD_203314 | JGI IMG/M metagenome (GOLD analysis project Ga0307476, IMG submission 203314) | Hardwood forest soil microbial communities from Morgan-Monroe State Forest, Indiana, United States - atmos_gasesECM2C_05 | ecosystem: Environmental > Terrestrial > Soil > Temperate... | reverse complement strand
GTGGTTGACGCCTTTCCTGCCAGTCTTTCCACCGGTCGCCGCCGCGCTGTGGCAATCGCACGTGCGCTGGCGGCTCAGCCCGACATTGTGCTGTACGACGAGCCCACCACGATGGTGGACCCCATCATCGCTCGTCGCCTCGGTGGGATCATTCAGCGCCTCAAACATCAACTCGGGTTCACCAGCATCGTGGTAACCCACGACATGCGATTCGCCGAACGGCTGGCTGATCTTGTATTGTTTCTACACATGGGCGGAGCCCGATTTTTTGGCCCCCTCAAAGATTTTCTGGTTTCGACAGATGAAGACATCCGTCAGTTTCTGACACTTGACGCCTATCGGTTGCCGATCGATTGATGGCGATTCATCATTGAGTGTTCATGATCTGGTAATGGGGCAAGAGTAGAATTTCACTAGCAAAAAAGTGTTCTCGCGTGTCACCATGGATTGCGAAAGTTGCAACCAACACCATGCCGGGTATCTTCAGACTGTACAGACATGTTTGGTATACTCGGGTCAATCGATGGTTAATGGGCGTCCCACAACCTGGCGCAGCAGAAATCGATCCGCTTATTCCCGTGATCCGGAAGCAAGTCAGTTTCGAGCATTCTTGGTAAAGAACGTGTCCGATTTAGTTTCCCCTGATAGCCATGAATTAGTCCAAACGAGAGCCGGGTCACGCTGATCGTGACCGGTGATCTGAAGTTAAGAAAATTTTCTTAACCGGGCTGTAGTGCTGCCTCTCGGCCCGCTGGTCAAAGTACCCGTTCGAATCTGTGCACTGGGGCCTTCAACAGCAGTTCGGCGTCACATTTGCGCACGCGAAGACACGCGTGACTGCGGGTGTCTGACTCAATATCTAGCCGACGTTACGAACTGTGGAGATTGGCGGACAAGCATATATGGCAACGTCAGATTTCTGGCAAAGACTCTCCGCATCGGTCGCCTCGCCCGAATGGGTAACGGCTGGGAGTCGGAATTCGACGCGTGATGTACGTGGTACTTCCAAACTCTGGATGGCCTTGGATGCAGTCACTGTCTTGGGTGCCGCGGTTCTCGCCACGCTCTATGAACTCCACCAAAGCCCGGTCGCCGGAGCGAGGGGAGTTTGGCACGGAACCCTGATTCACGGCCGCTCCATGGGAATCCTCCTGGGCTTGTTGGGTGGGTTCATCATCTCTCTGATCGTCATCAGCAAGCGCCTGCACCTCTATCGGCCGACACGCCTCGGTGGTTATCTCCATGAGCAGAGGCTTACCGTTCAGGCCTGCTTCACCTCGTTTCTTTTGCTTACGGGAACTCTCTACCTCGTTCACCTCGACGACATCCCGCGCAGAATCGTCGTCGTTACGCTGGGCCTGGTGATTGTTTCCCTAAGCCTGCGTCGCCTCATTTATCGGGTTCTGCTCTACCGTCGCTTTGAGCGAGGCATGGGTACCCGAAACGTCCTGATCGTGGGCACGGGTCCCGAGGCCCACGCTCTGCGCCACCATGTGGAAAGCATTCGGCACCTCGGCTATACCTTCAAAGGCTTCATCGATTTCCGCGGCACATCCTCTCGATTTGCGGCCACTTCTGGTGATGTGGTTGGCAACCTCGACACCCTCTTTACCCATGCCCGGAAGCAGTTTGTCGACGAGATATTCTTTACCGCGCCCTGCGAGCGCGGCATCGTGCAGGATGTGCTCGAGAAAGCGCGCGCCCACGGTGTCGATCTGCGTGTGGTACCCGACATGTATGACGGCCTGGCCTGGAATAGCCCCATCGAGTACATCGGCCAGTTTCCCACCATTCCTCTGCATTGCGGCCATGTGCCCGAGATGGCCCTGGTCCTCAAGCGCGCGCTGGACATTGTCTTCTCCAGCCTCGTGCTCCTCGCCCTCGCGCCCCTGTTGGTGCTCCTTGCCATCCTCATCAAACTCGACTCGCCGGGTCCGGTGTTCTACTCTTCCGAGCGCATCGGTAAGAAAGGCCACGTTTTCCGGTGCACCAAGTTCCGCACCATGGTTCGTGATGCGGAGACGAAGCGCGCCGACATCATGCACATGAACGAGCGCGATGGCGTGCTCTTCAAGATCAGCAATGATCCGCGCATCACCCGCGTCGGGCGCTTCCTGCGCAAATATTCCCTCGATGAGCTACCCCAGTTCTTCAATGTGCTGCACGGCGAAATGAGCGTGGTGGGCCCACGTCCGCCCATCGCCAGCGAAGTGAAGGAGTACAAGCTCAGCCATCTTCGCCGCCTTGATGTGATGCCCGGAATCACCGGCTTGTGGCAGGTCCAGGGCCGCCAGGATCCCTCCTTCGACAGCTACATCTCTCTCGATGTCACCTACATCGAGAACTGGAGTATCTGGCTGGATATCAAGATCATCGTGCGCACCGTCGCCGTGGTCTTCGCCGGGACCGGTACATAAACCGCCTTCATTCGCGCCCCCGGCCGAAAGCCTTGCGCTCTTGGGGGATTCCTGTTTGGGAGGCAGATTAAACTGAACTTGTGAAGATCGCGCTTGCCCAGATCAACCCCACTGTTGGCGACTTTACCGGGAACCTGGAAAAAATCGTTGCGGTAAGCCGTCGCTCTGCAGGTCAGGGAGCGAGGCTGACGGTTTTCTCCGAACTTGCCATTTGCGGCTATCCTCCCGCCGATTTCCTCGAGAAGCCCAGTTTCCTTGCCCGCTGCCGCTCCGCAGTCAACGAGCTTGCCGGCGCCACCAGCGACCTGCCTACGGCCGTTCTGGCGGGCGTGGCCCTCCCATCTGGCCCAGGTTCAGGGAAACCGGCCGTCAACGCCGCCGTGCTCCTCGATCGTGGACAGCTCCTCCTCGAACAGCACAAGCGACTGCTGCCCTTCTACGATGTGTTCGACGAACAACGCTATTTTTCTCCGGCGCGCTCCCAGCAGGTGATCGAACTCGAGGGCGTGCGCCTGGCCATCACCATCTGTGAAGACGCCTGGAACGACAAGACCTTTTGGCCCCGCCGGCTCTACTCCATCGACCCCATGGAAGAGATCATGGCCCAGCATCCCGCCATTCACATCAACCTGTCGTCTTCGCCTTTCTGGCACTCCAAGCGCGAAATCCGCCGCCAGATGCTGGCCGCCATCGCCCGGCGCGACGGAATCCCCGTGCTTCTTTCCAACCAGGTGGGCGGCAACGACAGCCTCATCTTCGACGGCTCCTCGCTGGCCTTGAATTCTCGCGGCGAACTGATCGCCCAGGCTGCCTCGTTCGAAGAGGATCTGGTCATCATCGATCCATGCCAGGCGAAGCCTGTGCCCGAGCCGGCTTCCGATGACACCGAAGCGGCGTATCGCGCTCTGGTCGTCGGGACCCGCGATTACGTGCGCAAATGCGGCTTCAAAAAGGCCATTGTCGCTCTCAGCGGCGGCATCGACTCCGCTCTCGTGGCCGCCATTGCCACCGATGCCCTCGGCCCTGAAAACGTCATGGGCATCGGCATGCCCAGCCCCTACTCTTCGCCGGGCTCCATCGACGACAGCCGCCACCTCGCCGCCAACCTCGGCATCCGTTTCGAATTGATTTCCATCAGCGAACTCTTCCACGCTTTCTCGCATTCGCTCCAACCCCTCTTCGCGGGCATGGCCGAAGACATCACCGAAGAGAACATTCAACCCCGCATTCGCGGCACGCTACTCATGGCTCTCTCCAACAAGTTTGGGGCGCTGGTGCTCACCACCGGCAACAAGTCGGAGATGGCCGTGGGCTACTGCACCCTGTATGGCGACATGGTGGGCGCGCTGGCCGTCATTGGCGACCTGGTCAAGACCCGCGTCTATGCTGTGTGCCGCTGGATCAACCGCGAGCGCGAAATCATCCCCGCGCCCATCCTCGAAAAACCACCCTCCGCCGAACTGCGTCCGGGCCAGATGGATACTGACTCCCTTCCGCCCTATGAGGTTCTCGATCCCATTCTCGAGGCCTACGTGGAACGCTACGAAACCCCCGAACAGATCGCCGCCGTCCACGGATACCCCCTGGATCTCGTCAAACAGGTGGTGCGCCTGGTGGAGCGTTCCGAATACAAGCGCCAGCAGGCCGCGCCGGTTCTGAAGGTAACATCCAAGTCCTTCGGCACGGGCCGCCGTTTTCCCATCGCCGTCAAGGTTCAGGTCTAGGTCCCTTCGCGTTCGGGACTTTGCGCCACAGCAACCCCCCATTGGCGTTCCGCAATGCGGCGAGAGATAATGAATACAAATCGCGACAGCGTGTGTCCAAACCCGAAGCTTCACCTCGTGCCATCTGAATACCCCGCGCCAGGCCGGTTCCTAGAACCCCGCCGGCCGCGATATCCGGATTTCGAAACACGACCCAGAAGGAGAACCCGTTTGACCTGTAAATCACGCCTCATTGCCGGCCTTGCCTCGTTGGCTGTCCTTGCGTTCCCCGTTGTCCGTGCCGCAGCTCAGGAGCAGGTACCGCCCGCGCCCGCTCAATCCGCGCCGGCGCAAACCCAGGGAGCCCCGGCCCAGCAACCGGCCACCCCCGCCCCGGCTGGCCCGCCTGCGTTTCCCAAGCCCGACCCGGCCAATTTCAACGCCCCGTCCCCGACCAAGGGGACCGTCAACGCCTTCCTGCAGGAGAGCTGGGGTTACGATGACACCCGCGTGTGGCAGGTCCAGGCCATTATGAAGACCTCGTTGGAGGGTTACAGCAAGGTGGTCATCTACATCGGTGACAAGACCGGCAAGCAAAAGCCTTCGGCGCTCCAATTTATCGTTCTTCCTGACGGCAAGCACATCATCGCCGCCGACGAGATTCTGCCCTTTGGCGAGCACCCCTACGCCGGGATGCGCGCCGAATTGCAGGAGAGGGCCAACGGTCCGTACAAGGGCGCGGCCTCCAAGGATCTCGAACTGGTCGAGTTCGCCGACTTTCAGTGCCCCCACTGCAAGGAAGCCCAGGCCAACATGGAGAAACTGGCGACCGATTTCCCCAAGGCCCGCATCGTGTTCCAGAACTATCCCCTCGAAAAGATCCATCCCGAAGCCAAGCGCGCAGCCAGTTATGGCGTCTGCGTGGCCAAGCAGGGAGGCAGCACTGCGTTCTTCCAATACGCCAGCGCTGTCTTCGAAGGTCAGGATGGTTTGAATACGGCCGACGGTGCAACCCTCACCCTGAACAGTGCGGTCACCAAGGCCGGTCTCGATATCGCCAAGATCTCAGCCTGTGCCTCGACCCCCGCCACCGATCAGGAAGTCGAGGCCTCGGTCAAGCTCGCCGAGGATGTCAATGTCGCCCAGACCCCGGTCCTGATGGTCAATGGGCGCCAGATCCCGGTCAGCGCTGTTCCTTATGAGACGCTCAAGCAGATCGTTCTCTACCAGGCCAAGCTTGACGGCGTAGCCGTGCAGTAAGCCATTCGCCCCACCAGAGCAAACGCCTTCAACTCTGAAGTACGCCATTGCATCAGGCCAGAGTTGAAGGCGTCTTTGTGTGAGTGCCTTGGCGATTTACCATCAACCAGCAGGCGTGGACTTGGCGGGCAAAGCAATCTTTCGTCAAGTGCGAATGATTTACTCCGTTCGAAGTGCCCTCATCGGTTCGATTGACGCAGCACGGCGCGCGGGCACAAAACAAGCTGCCAGGGCCACCAACATTAGCAGGACACAGACGGCTGCGATTACGATGGGATCGGTCGGGCTCACGTTAAAGAGCAATTGACCCATCAATCGCGTCAAGCCAATGGCGCCCACAACTCCAATCGCCATGCCAACTGCGACCAGCCGCGCGCCTCCCTTGAAGACGAGCAGCAGCACATCGCTCCGTCTCGCCCCGAGCGCCATGCGGATGCCGAGCTCCTGTGTGCGCTGCGACACCAGGTAGGCCATCACTCCGTAAATGCCCACGCAGGCCAGCAAAAGCGCCAGCGCGGCAAACCCTCCCAGCAGGATCATGGCAAACCGGCGCGACGCCATCGAATCGGCAACAATATTCTCGACTGTCCGCTCACCGAACAGCACCTGCTCGTTGCTCATGTGGCGCACTGTGCTGCGCAGGCCGCCAATCACGGGCGCCAGGTTGCCGTCGTAGCGCACCATGAACGAGCTTCCCGAGCGCATGACCAGAAGAAAGTCATCGGAGACCTGCATGCAGGCGACATAGTATTGCGCGCGCAACTGCTGCGAATCGTCCGTGTCCAGCCCCCACTGTTTCACGTGCCCCACCACACCGACGATCTCAGCTGCCTTGCCACCGAAATTGTTCAGGTCAATTCGTTTCCCAATGGGGTCCTGGCCAGGGAAGTATTTGTTGGCGAACACCTCGTCGACAACAACCACAAGCGGCGCGCGCTCATCATCGTGCTGCGATAAAAAGCGCCCGCGTTTCAACGGAATCTGCATCACGCGGAGATAATCGGGATCGACAATGTAATCGATCACCCAGTTCATGTCGTTGTTGGTCCGCGGCTTCGGCTGGCCGTCGACCCAGAACCACTGATCGTCTTCCCCGGCCATGGGAACCGCGCCCCATGTTTGCGATACTGCCGTCACCCCCGGCACTGTCAGCGCCTCATTCAGGGGCAGATGCTTTGCGCGGATCATCTGCGGAGTGGCGCTGGCCATCGCCGGAGGCATGGAAATGCTGAACGTCTCCACGTTGTGCGCGTTGAACCCTGGATCCACATCCCACAGGCGCACCAAGCTGCGCACCATCAGGCCGGCTCCGGCCAGGAGTACCAGCGCCACGGCAACTTCGACCACCGCAAATGCGCTCAACGTGCGCTGATTGGCGCCGATGGCGCCGCGGCCTCCTTCCTTGAGCGCCGTTTGCGGATTCTCTTTTGCAACCCTCCATGCCGGGGCCAGCCCGAAAAGAATCCCGGTCGCAACAGAAATCAGGGAGGTGAACGCGAGCACACGGAAGTCGAGCCCAATCTCATCGGCGCGCGGCAGCGCGGCCGGCAAAGCATGAATCGCGGCCTTCAACCCAAATGCGGCCGCCAGCAGTCCGATGGCTCCGGCCACAATCCCCAGCAGTAGGCTTTCCGTAAGCAGTTGCCGAATCACCCGGCCGCGGCTTGCACCCAGCGCCGCCCGAACCGCAAATTCACGGCCGCGTCCTGAAGCACGCGCCAGCATCAGGCTGGCAACGTTCACGCAGGCAATCAGCAGTACAAACCCCACGGCGCCGAGCAGAATAAGCAGAAAGCCCCTCGTGCTGCCCACTATCTGTTCCTTCATCGAAACCATGCTGGCTCCGATGCCGCGGTCTTCATCGGGAAAGGCAGCCGCGAGATTTTGTGATACGCGGTCCATGTCCGCGCGTGCCTGTTCGATAGTGACCCCGGGCTTGAGCCGCCCAATGCCGTGAAACCCGAGCCCCGCCCCGCGAAACATCAGATTGGAATTGCTCCATTGGGGAATCGGCGCGTACACGTCGGAGACCTGAAAACTCCATAGCTGCAACTTGAGCGATGCGGGAATCACACCGACGATGGAGAAGTTCTTTCCGTCCAGGGTGATCGTCTGGCCTAGCACATTTGGAGCGCCGTCGAACCTGTTCCGCCACAGGTCCTCACTGATCATCGCCACCGGCGAGGCGCCCAGCGTCTCGTCGGCTGGCGTGAATTCCCGGCCCAGAACCGGCCTCACGCCGAGCACAGCGAAATAGCCGTCGGAGAGAAACTCGGCGCTCAACTGCGCAGCGTCGCCGCGGCCCGTCATGCTGAACCCGTAACCTCGCGCCAGTCCCATTGCCGCGAAGGTATGGTTGTCCTTGCGCCAGTCGAGAAAATTGGGATACGAGATGGAGCCGTTGGCGAAGTTCGGCTTGCTCTCGTCCAGCGCCACAAGTTGCTCCGGATGCGGGAACGGAAGCGGGTTCAGCAGCACCCCGTTCACCACCGAAAAAATCACCGTGTTGATGCCGATGCCGAGCGCGAGCGTCAGCACCACCACTGCCGTAAAGCCCGGGATCTTGATCAGCAGGCGCGCGCCGAAACGTGCATCTTGAACCAGTTCCTCGAGTTTCCCTGAGACACGAACCGCATGACTCGCCTCGCGTGCGCGCATAGCGGACCCGAAGGCCCGCCGTGCTTCCTCGGGATCGCGCCCCGCGGCGATCGCTTCCTCGACGTGCGATTCGAATTCTTCGTCGATCTCGCGGTTCAGACGCTCCCCGTGTACGGCATTCGCGACACGCGACCACAGTGACATGTCATGCCTCCGTGAGAACCCGGTTGATTGCCAGGCTAACCGCCTGCCAGCGCGACTCTTCCGCGCCCAGTTGCTTTTTGCCTGAGGCTGTCAACTCATAGACGCGGGCACGGCGGCCTGTGTCCTTCTTGATCCACTCGGCGCGAATCCAACCCGCTTCTTCCATTCGATACCGCGCTGGGTACAACGATCCTTCCTCGACGCGCAGCACCTCGCCAGATGAACTAGCGATGGCAGACATGATGGCATATCCGTGAAGCCGCGGGCGTCGCGACAAGAGCTTGAGCACCAATAAATCGAGCGAACCTTGCAGAGCGTCGGTCCTGGCCATATATAGCTGTCTTTATATAGATGTCTAAGTATAAAGTCAAGCTTTCCTCATTTGACGGGTACAGGGCAAATCACGTTTCCAGACCTCCAGCGCGTGGAAACGCCACTTCGCGATTTATCACGAACTGAGCCAAAGATTGGGCAACTTCCGGTTAGCTGACCACTCGCCCGAGCCGGGAAGCCCATCATCGCCTATTTCTACTTTTCCGTCGGCGCAATATTGATTACGGCAAGGGCATCGTTGATTGCATTTGCTCCGGCCTCCGATTCCTGGTCAGTTTCACGGCAACAAGCAGCATCCAGACGAATCCCAGGTATCGCGTGATGGGGATAAAAAAGTTTGCCGGATATGCGACCAGGCTGAGCGAAGAGCACTCTCCAGCTACTGCAACGATCATCCCCAGCACAACCAGCCAGAGTGGAAAGAGACGGGTGAAGTAGCTGGTAACGGATACGCCGGCGGCCAGCAGGCGGAATCCCACCGTATAAGCCACTCCACCAGACAGGAAGCTGAAGAAGTAGACTACTTTAGCCAATGGCGCTGACGCGGCAATGTCCGGCAACGACACAATCCAGCCCGACAGGGCGGAAAGAATCAGCGCGAAGGTCGCCGTCAAGCCACCGAAGAAAGCGATGTTCACCCCGGCGGCTCGAACCTTTAGAAATCGCAACCAGCTCACAGTGGTCACAGCGAAAACGCCAAACGGTACAGCGGAGCCGAAGAGGAAAAAACTGCTGATGCGCGTGGCCGAGGTGTTCTGCGCGAAAAATGCGCCCACGGCCTCAGCTGCTGCAAAATCGGGTCCGTTAGCGAACTTCAGAACCATGGGCTTTCGCTTAGCTAGCTGCGTTTCCGCCCTCATCAGATTCACTCAGCGAGCTCGCGAGTTAAATCAGGAAACGGGCACCGTCAGATAACTTGCTGGCGCCAGTCTGCTTCAATTCCATGCGCAGATACACCGTCCAGTTACCACTCACATCGGCGGTTTCCGTTTGGCCAACCAGCAATCCCAGGACGTTTTTTGTTACTTATCCTGCAGGGCCACCTAAGCTCACCAGAACGGCTTCTGTACCGTTACAGTGGGATTTCTGCCCGCGAGCAGAGTTTCTTTTTACGGAAAGCAGTCTAAGAACGATCCTAAGCCCTGCAAACGCTGTAAAGCCATACTTTCGCACGGTCAAACAAAGAACATCCAGTGACGAATTCCGTCTGCGCTGAATGTGGAGAACCCACCACAGTCCCATTTAGGCCTGTCCGGGGAAACTCCAGTTCTGTGCAGAGTCTGCTTCGAGAAGCAAAAGAAACTAATGGTCTCCCCCGTGCGATATGTCATCGACAAAATGAACACTTGGATTGGGTCGAGACAGTAATACGCCGAAAGTTCGTTCCGCGACCGGTCTCTCCGCCAATGCGCTCAGCGAGCACGACCGGGGAAAGATGCAGCGGTTCCGAAGAGCGCCAATCTTCTTGTTCGAGAAACCCCGATGGCAGAATAGCCGCATCCTATCAATATCTGGTACCGCTAGTTTGATCTGGTACCCCCAGTTGGTATTCCGACTGCTCTCCGGCGACCTAAGCGCGGCGCCCCACTTCTCAATTCCGCGACTGGCTATGGAGCGACGCGCGCAACGGTATCACTGCTTCCCAGCCGAACCCCGAGTACTGGGCGACGCAGTCGGGCTCTATGCGGCAAAGGCCCCACTCCCACGACTAATTGGGCCAGCACGGTCGGTTGTGGGGCGGAGCAAGAAATTGCATCGATGGCGCTAATGCGCCAATCACAAGCAAAATTGAGGACAATCCAATGAAGACAAAAACTCATTTGGGTCTCACTGGAGTTGGGGCCGCCGCTTTGTTGTTCTACGTGGCGCAGCCAGTTTTTGCTGCTGAAGGGCCTTATGGGGGAACCGCCGCCCCCATCCCCGGCACTGTGCAGGCCGAAAACTACGATACGGGCGGACAAGGGGTTGGATATAACGTCACTTCAGTCAACGGTACGGCGAACAGTTACCGCTCCGACGGCGTCGACCTGGAAGTGACCACTGACACTGGCGGAGGCTATAACCTAGGTTGGACGGCCACCGGGCAGTGGTTTCGCTACACAGTCAATGTGGCCGCGGCCGGGACCTACGCCGTCACTTTCCGTGTGGCCGCGATTAACGCGGTCACCGACGCATTCCATGTTTCCAACTCATCGGGAACCAATCTGAGCGGTTCCGTGAACGTTCCCGCAACCGGCGGCTGGCAAACCTGGACCAATGTGACCGCCAGCGTCGCTCTGCCGGCAGGTCAGCAAACGCTGACTGTGAACCAGGACAAGGGCGGCTGGAACATCAACTATTCGATGTTTGCGTCGACGGGAGGGCCCTTCGGTGGAACGCCCGCGGCGATACCGGGTACGGTCCAGGCTGAGAACTACGATCTTGGCGGTCAGGGAGTCGGCTACAACGTCACTTCGGTCAATGGAACGGCGAACGGTTACCGCTCGGACGGGGTAGACCTGGAAGTGACCAGCGACACCGGCGGCGGTTACAACCTCGGATGGACTGCCGGCGGACAGTGGTTTAAGTACACCGTCAACGTGGCTACAGCGGGAAGCTACACAGTCACCTTCCGCGTGGCCGCACTCAACACCGTCACCGACGCCCTGCACATCTCCAACTCATCGGGAACAAACCTGAGTGGTGCGGTCGAAGTTCCCGCAACCGGCGGTTGGCAAAACTGGACAAACGTAACGGCCACGGTCACGCTACCGGCAGGTCAGCAGACTCTGACCATCAACCAGGATAACGCCGGATGGAACATCAACTACGCCTCGTTCACGTCCGGTTCCTCCGGCGGCGAAGGGCCTTACGGCGGAACTCCCGCTGCGATTCCCGGAACCGTGCAGGCTGAGAATTACGACACGGGCGGACAGGGTGTCGGATACGAAGTCAGCTCAACCAATGGGTCGGCTAATAATTACCGTCCGGACGGGGTGGATCTGGAGGTGACCACCGATACCGGCGGAGGGTACGATGTCGGTTGGACGGCGAGCGGCCAGTGGTTCCGCTACACCGTCAACGTGGCCACAGCAGGAACATACACAGTTGGCTTCCGCGTGGCTGCACCCGGCGCGGTGTCTGATGCGTTCCACCTTTCTAACTCGTCAGGAAGTAACCTGAGCGGCTCGGTCAGCGTTCCGGCTACGGGCGGCTATCAGACCTGGACGAACGTGACCGCCACAGTCACCCTCCCGGCGGGCGAGCAGACGTTGACCGTTGACCAGGATGCGGCTGGCTGGAATATCAACTACTTAACTTTCACTGCAGGCAGTGGTGGCGGAACCGGAAACTGTACCGGGGTCTCGTCCATCACGGTCGGGGGAACGACGTACACGCCGCAATGGTGCCAGGAATTCAACGGCAGCGCGGGTTCTCCAGACACCACGGTGTGGAATTTTGATCTTGGAAACAACGGCGGCTGGGGCAACGGGGAGGTCGAGGTCTATTGCGGGCCTCCTGGATACCCTAACAATCCATCACAATGCCCTACAACGTTCAGCACTTCCACCGCACCTGCCTACATCGATGGCAATGGTCA
>Ga0307476_10002054_pt1 | contig 12097 bp, 10 predicted proteins | sample atmos_gasesECM2C_2_FD_203314 | JGI IMG/M metagenome (GOLD analysis project Ga0307476, IMG submission 203314) | Hardwood forest soil microbial communities from Morgan-Monroe State Forest, Indiana, United States - atmos_gasesECM2C_05 | ecosystem: Environmental > Terrestrial > Soil > Temperate... | reverse complement strand
TGATCGGTAGCGCGTTCTGCTGAGGGGAACGCACGTGAATGAAATGAATGCCAACCCCGTCGATCTGGGTCCGGTATTGCGAGAAGGCGTTGATGCGAGCCTCAAAGCGGCGCCAGTCATACTTGTCACGCCAGTAGGCAACGAGCGCCTGGGCCTTCTGGAGGGGGACGCCCTGCGACCAGTCGCCGACGGTTTCCCGCTCTGGCCACCGCGTGGACGCTAACCGATGCTTGAGATCGTTGAGCGCCGCCTCTGGCACATGCACCGTGAAAGGCTTGACTTCCTCCGTGGCTGCCGGGAGGACAAGCAACGGGGCATTGTCAGCGGCCCGCTGGGCCCCAATTGGCAACGGTCCTGCTGCCAACAAACCGGCACCCCCAGTTAGGGCAGCGGCACGTAGGAACTGACGGCGCGAGCTAAAAGGTGCCGTTGCTCCTGCCTTATTTTCCAACTCATTCTCCATCTTCATGATGTATTCCTCTCTTATGAAGTGGGTGATTTGAACCCACCTGGGTACGAGTTAGTGAAGTTTGAACACGAGTACAGTCCCGGCCTGCGGAACCGCCGTATTTGTCCCTTGGATCTTGTCGACACCGGTTTGAACGCCTCGCGCGTCCAGATCCCAGCCTGTCGTCACCGCGACATATTGCTCGCCGTCGACCTCAAATGAGGTTGGAACACCGATGGCACCGGACGGCAGCGGGTAGCTCCACAATTGCTCACCGGTACGGGCGTCAAATGCCCTGAACTGACGATCCGGAGTCCCGCCGGCGAAGAGAATATTCCCGCCCGTGACTAGTAGCGGCGCCCAGAGCATTGTCTTGAAATTGTGCTGCCAGACGCGCTTGCCAGTGTTCAGGTCCCAGGCTTGCAATTCTCCAATGTGGTCAGACGCGCCTGGGAGGGTACGGATCGATCCGAAAATGCTGTCGAAATCGTAGCCGGTATAGAACGGTTTAGAGTCATCGTCTGGGGCTTTACCCTTTGGGAGGTACGCGCAGAGATTGTCGTTAGCAGGGACGTAGAGAAGTTTCGTCTGCGGGCTCCACGCCTCGGGCGGCCAGTCTTTGCCGCCTCCAATACTGGGGCAGAACTCTGCGTCCTGATGAGCCCCCGGTCGCTTGGACTCGTCGATCGTGGGTCGACCGCTCTTTGGGTCAATCGACGTGAAGACGTTGTTATCGGAGAACGGGAAGGCGTGTAGGAACTTGAGGTGATCGCGATCCAGAATCCAAAGATAGCCGTTGCGACCCGCATGAGTGGCGGTTTTCGTGAGCTTGCCATCGAGCTCCGTGTCGATCAGGAGCGGTGCCGAGACCTCATCCCAGTCGAAGCTGTCGTGTGGAGTGTACTGGTGATAGCTCTTGATCTTTCCAGTATCTGGGTCGAGAGCAAGCGTCGAGTCTGTATACAGATTGTCTCCGGGCCGATCATCGGCGACCCACGGCCCCGGATTCCCTGTCCCCCAGTACAGCGTGTTCGAAGCAGGATCATAGACCCCCGTGATCCAGGTCGAACCGCCACCCCGTTTGTAGGTCTCACCCTTCCAGGTGTCGCCTCCTGGCTCGTTTGGCGCAGGGACGGTATAGGTTTTCCAGATCCGTTTTCCGGTGAGCGCGTCGAACGCGCTTAAGGAGCCCCGAACGCCGAGTTCGCCACCCGAGTAACCGGCGATGATTTTACCGCGCACCGCAAGCGGCGCCAGGGTCGAGTAGCAACCCGTCTTGTAGTCATCGAACGGGACGTCCCAGATCGCTTTGCCCGTCGCGGCATCAAGAGCCACGAGCGCGCAATCGGTAGTCGCCATGTAGACGTAGTCACCATACAGAGCGACCCCGCGGTTTGTTGGATGGAGCTGGAACAAGCCGTCCGGGTACTTCCTTTTGTACCGCCAGAGTTGGGTTCCGGTCTTGGCGTCCAGCGCGATGATGTTGTTTTGAGGCGTCGTGATGAACATACGCCCGTGATTGACGATCGCTGTCGTTTCGTGAGCGCCAAGTAGGTCAGTGCTCATCGACCAAGCCAGCGATAGCTTTTGAATGTTGCTCGACGTGATCTCCTTCAACGGGCTGAAACCCCAGCCGTCATACGTTCGCCGATACATCAGCCAATCGCCCGCTTCCGGATGCTGGAGCCGTTCGTCAGTTACCGTTGCGTACGCCGTCGAGTCAACATGCGGACTTTGCGCATGCACGCCACGTGCGGCGAAGAATGCAATGGGCAGGCTTAGCCAAAACGTCAGGCACGACACGCGCTGAAACCTCATTTACTGTCTTCCTTTCTCAATGGGACCGCGTAGATTCGAAAAGGCAAAAAAGGCGATGAGTTCCTCTTCGAAGGATCGAAAAAAAAGGCTAGCTGGCCCTCACTGACCCACGCTGTCGTGCCAATCCGGGCAACCGACGTCGGAGTCACGAAACCGTCATGAATCGCCGTGACGGCGAAAGCGTCGCCTCTTATCACGACGCGATCTAATCTTCCCGAACCCTCGATCAAGAGGAAACTGTTGTCGCCGAGACTTCGGAGAGCATCGGGAAATTGCAGGTGACGGTTACCGGTGAGTTTCGTGACGCGCCCGGCCCTTCCATCCTTGACTTCCACACGAAAGAGTTCGCCAGCCGTGTAGGTCGTCACGTAAAGATTGCCGTCGCTGCCGAAGGCGATCCCGTCGAGCCCGGCACCACCGCTTTGAGGCGCAGAAAAAGCGGAATCCTGCGCGAATACGTCAAAGGTTGTGGCGCCGGCAGAGAGTTTTAGGATGGTGGGATTTGCGCTGTCGGTGACGTATACGGATCCCTTCCCGTCCACAGTGATGTCATTGCAATACGCGTGTGAGCCGGGCAGCGAGAAACTGTGTTTTGCATCTCCTGTGTTAAGGTCGAAACTTTTCAACGCGCTCCATGTATCACTGCCCGCTGCAGATCCGCCCAACGCACTCAAGTCGTTCGAGCAGGCCCAGAGCGTGCTCGATGCCTCATCCGCGAAGACGCCCAAGATTGAGCGCGAGCCCGACGCGCCCGGCTGGATGAATACGGTGCTCTCGGCCGTGCGCGGATTGACGCGCACGATTCCACCATCTCCCAGGCGACCGACAAAAAGAGCACCATCGGAAGTCGATGTGATGCTCTCTGGAAAGGCTTTCTTCCCCGGTACGGGAATTGATTCGACCTTCTGGGTCGCTGCTTTAACTGTGAAACTCAGCACCAAGGCAAGGAAGACAAGCTTAGGTAAACACCGAACCCGCCTGGACACCTTGACCCTCGCCATGCAGCTGTCCATCGAGAGAGGTGTAGGGTGCTCCGATCTTGTGGCCTTCAAACAGCACGAAATCGTCGAGCGGATTTCATCCGGACAATCCAGGTCGCCGCGGTCAGTGCTTGCATGAATCCTCATGGCGTACACATGAGGCAATTACAGGTCCAGCGTAAAATGCTGAATTCAGAAGACTGGACAGCTGCGTTAATGGTGAAATCTCGCCAATGGCGGGATCCTGACAAACACAGAGGGCCGAATTACATTCCAGAATCGCTTGAAGCAAAGTTGCAAGCTACGCTGAACATGATTCCGGCGTACACGAGGTACGCGGCTCCGTTGACCGCGCTCACGTTGATGAATGACAAGGAACTTCGCCGCACGAGCGATTCACTGACGGCCGCGATGGCCGACGGAACGTGCCGAAATGCGCCGGCGTTTCCACTTTCATTTTTTTCATTCGAGAAGTGAGCGTCGTCGGCAGGTGGGTTATCGGCCTTAGCTCCGATGAACTCGTTTCCAATTCGCCGGGGTTGTCCCCGTCACACGACGAAACGTTTTGGTGAAGTGACTTTGATCGGCAAAACCGTTCTGTATAGCGATGTCGGCGAGAGAGTCACTGCCGTTGAATAACATTTCTTGTGCTCTCTTCACCCGATTGTGGAGGCACCATTGATATGGCGGAAGCCCCGTCGAAACCTTGAAAGCGCGCGCAAATTGTGATTGGGAGAGACCTACCAGTTGGGCGAGTTCGTCCAGGCCAATATCCTCAGTGAGATGTGCTTCGAGAAATTCCAAAACGCGTCTCAGTTGCCATCGCGCAAGCCCACTGTTGACAGCCCGATTTGAGGCTTCATGAGAAGCAAACAGCGCCGCCATGAGCGCCATAGTAAGACTCTCTCCATACATCCGATTCTCGGGGAGACTGCTGATACATTCTTCGGCGAGCAACGCAGCGCAGTTCGTGACTCTCTGGTCGTACAGCATCAGTACAGGAGCCGTCGCTTTAGAGTAGCTAAGATCCTCTCCAAGAACCTTGGGCAACGTATCCAAGTCAAAGTGAAGCCGAAGGTCACGAGTCGATTTGATGCTGTCCGAGTAGCCCCAAATTGACATATCCGGCGGGATAAACACAGTATGTCCGGCGTCGTAGCGGCATCGTGGCGTTGGCCGATTCACATTTAGCCTGGCCTCGCAGTACCCGCCGGTCTGTTCGAGCAGGATAGCGACGGTTGTCTGTTTAGAGGATATGTCGTGCCACACTCGACCAGGATTTAGATGCTGGACAACGTGACGAACCGTAATTTTGTTCCAGCACCGCGATTGATGCTCGACCACGATGATGCCATGTGGCGAACGAAAATCAAATGGTTCTGGCCTGTTCATATCACTAACAAATGATGCCACAAAAGCGGAAAAAGCTTCGACCCACATTTTTAGACTAATCCCGCCAGCCCCCCCATAGGGGCGCACCCCCTCTCGTCGGCGCGACCGCCAAGGGCAAGATTAGAACAAGATTGCGGAAAAGTGACAAGAAGAAAACGGGCGCTCTAGTGGATGCTCAAGATGTGAGCGAGCATGAGGAACTCATAACGGCACTGCGCAAGAGCGAGGCAGAGCTCCGGCAGATGCTGGACTTCGCGCCTCAACTTGTAAGTGTATACGGACCCAACCGTGAACGTCTCCATATCAACCGCATCGCACTTGATTACCTGGGTCTCAGTCTCGAAGAGTGGCGGCAGACGCCTGAGCGCAGTGCATTCGTTCATCCAGATGACCGAGCGCGGGAGCGAGATTGTTTTGATCTTGCCGTCTCGACAGGGTCGGCCTACGAGTTGGAGTTGCGGCTGCGCAAAGGCGATGGAAGTTACCGCTGGTTTTTGGCTCGTTCCAACCCAGTTCGCGATGACAAGGGACAGATTATCCGCTGGTATGTCGCCTGTACCGATATCGACGATCGCAAGACTGCCGAGGAGAGGCTCCAGCAGGAAAACGTCGCCCTGCGTGAGGAAGTCGACAAAGCGTGGATGTTCGAGGAGATCGTCGGCGCCTCGCCAACGTTGATGGCGGTGCTCTCGCGCGCGTGCAAGGTTGCCGGCAGCGACTCGACGGTGCTCATCACCGGTGAGACCAGCACAGGCAAGGAACTCGTCGCGCGAGCGATTCACCGGCGGTCTCGGCGTGCCTCACGAGCGTTCGTGGCGGTCAACTGCGCCGCCATTCCCCGCGACTTAATTTCTTCGGAGCTCTTCGGTCATGAGAAAGGCGCGTTCACCGGGGCCGTGCGACGGCGACTCGGTCGGTTCGAGCTGGCGAACGGCGGCACGATCTTCCTCGACGAGGTGGGCGAGCTTTCGTCCGAAACACTGGTGGCGTTGCTGCGCGTCCTGCAAGAGAGGGAATTCGAACGCGTTGGAGGACGAGAACGAATCCGGGTCGATGTTCGCGTCATCGCCGCAACGAACCGAGATTTGACAGCTGCGGTGGCGGACGGAACGTTCCGTCAGGACCTGTTTTATCGGCTCAACGTGTTTCCCCTCGAAATGCCTCCGTTGCGGGAACGGCGAGAAGACATTCCCATGCTGGTGGAGTATTTCATCGGTGGGTACGCGCGGAGGGCCGGGAAGACATTCCGACGGGTCAGCAAGCGGACACTCGACTGCCTGCAGTCCTATCCCTGGCCCGGAAACGTTCGCGAGCTGCAAAACGTCATCGAGCGGTCCGTGATCGTCTCGGAGACCGACGAATTCACGGTCGACGAGAGCTGGTTGTCCCAGCGGGGTCGGCGATTAGGAGCCGGGGTCGGATTGTCCAGTTCGCTCGTCGCGCACGAGAAGGCGATCGTCGAGGATGCGCTGCGCGCAAGCCGCGGGCGCGTATTCGGAGCCTCAGGAGCAGCGGCCCGCCTCGCGATTCCGCGTTCGACGCTTGAATCGAGGATTCGCGCGTTAAAGATTGACAAGAGACGTTTTCGCACGCTAGCGAGCATTTCGTAACGCTACCGCTGTCCAGTTTTTCACCATTGTCGAGATCTCGTCCGTCTGGCTCGAGCTGACATCCTTCAGATTCAGTGGCTTTCCATTGGACCGGCAATTGCGTTCCGAACCACCGTGCCCTTGCTGAAGATTCAGGAAAAATGCGAGCCCTTTCTGAAGGACAGGTAAACGCCGAGTGCAAACAGTGTTCAGGATCTCGCAGGCGCTGGTATTGCTTGTGGTTATTGCAGGGGCGAATCGAATGATAGGACAAGAAAAACCGGCTTCGCTTCCGCGCCCCTCATATCTTCTTCCTCGTTATGAAGAAGATTGGAGCTTTCTGTCCGATCCGGCGAAACGCGACGATTTTTGGGACCCGATCAAATTCATCCTCCTCAATCAGGACGGAAACGTTGTTCTGTCGCTCGGCGGGGAGATCCGCGAGACTTACGAGCGATTTCACAATACAAATTTTGGTCTCGGCCCCGCTGACCAGGACGGTTATCTGTTGCAGCGCTATTTATTTCACGTCGACTTCCACGCGGGACGGCGATTTCGATTTTTCGGAGAACTCAACAGCTCACTCGAAGACGGACGAACCGGAGGTCCGCGCCCTCTAGACGAAGACAAACTCGATGTGCACCAGGGTTTCGTCGACTTTGTAGTACTAAAGCCACGCGAGAATTCCTCACTGACCTTGCGCATTGGGCGACAGGAGATGGCTTTCGGCTCCGGTCGAATGATCGACTTGCGGGAAGGGCCTAATGTCCCACTCAGTTTCGACGGCTTCCGGCTGTCTTGGAAATCTCCAGGGTGGCAGGTCGACGGATTCGCCACCCGGCCGGTTCAAAACAAGCCCGGAATCTTCGACGATCCACCCCAGCACGATTTCGTTTTTTGGGGCCTTTATGCAACTCATCCCCTGGGTCAAACGAAACAAAAAACGCTCGATTTCTACTATCTTGGTTTGGATCTAAAAAACGCGGTATTTAACCAAGGGACAGGACATGAGAAGCGGCACACTCTGGGTGCGCGTATTTGGGGCGAGCGCGGACCGTGGGCTTACGACGTCGAAGCGATGTATCAGTTCGGTAGTTTTGGCGTCGGCACAATCAACGCGTGGCGCGTAGCGGCCGACAATTGGTACTCCTTCTCATCCGTCCGCTGGCGTCCGCGCATCGGATTGGCAACCGATTTCGCGAGTGGGGATAAGAATCCAGCAAACCCCGATCTCCAGACATTCAATTCGCTGTTCCAGAGCGGCACATACTCTGGACGCGCGAACGTCTTAGGGCCAGACAACGCCATCCGCCTGGAACCTTCACTTGGTCTCTCCTTTTCGGAGCGTCTGACGCTGTCGGCAGGCTGGGGATTCTTTTGGCGTGAAAGTTCGAACGACGGACTGTATGGAATCCCAGGCAACCTCATCGTGCCCAGCAATGGCGTGAAGTCGCGATACGAAGGCAGCCGTCCCATCGCGCAGCTGGATTGGCAGATGACTCGTCATCTCTCGACTCACGTCAATTACATCTACGTTTTCAATGGCTCATTTGAAGAACAGTCCATCCACGCGACAACGAGCATGAGCTACATATCGCCGTGGATAACGTATCGCTTTTGACTTTGAGGTGATGAATGGATGTGATTCCAGATCTAAGCGATGGAAAGTCAGGCCGTTTATGTCTCACAAGCAGAGGTGTTTGCAGATCTCACTGCCCGAATCACCGAAGGCCCTCATCGTTAATAGACGTACGGGGAAGCTGTGAGAAGTAGCCCAGCATGTAGCGAAGAGGGCAGCTTCGGGATCAGGAAGGAAGTCGCCCGACAAAGCCGACCCGGGAACAGAAAGATCCATGCTGCTTACGAACTTCACATGCCAAGTCTGTACTGATCTGAATTCGCTCTGCTACAATTCAATCACAGAGCAGGGACAGATGTTCTGGATCGCGGGTGCACGAGGGCGGTATGGAAGCCAGTTTGACGTGCTGTCCATGCTGTCCATTTCTCCCGAAATTTAGATAGATCCGGTGTTTCCAGAGTCTTTTTCACGGAAGCGTCAATCTTGGCTCGGAAGCAGTCGGGCGAAGTGCAGGAATCCTTACGCACATCCGGGAAGAGTAGTTTGTTGAATCCGGTTCGCTTCGGACAGTTGGCGCATGAACCTGCTTCGGGAACGAGTGTTTCATCCTGCTTGTCAAACGGCGCAGACCCTAGTTGTAGCAAGACGTTCGATTCAATCCACGCGGCCAACTCCCGGACTGGAATCAGGACTTGGGTGTTGTCCTCGCTTGTCCACTGTCCGCGAAACGCGGCTGCGAAGGCTTCCTGCTGTTGCGAAGCCGGGAGCTTGGCGATCAGCAAAGCGTGGCCGATGGTGATCTGGTCTTTCAAGAACGCCTCGGCCACAGGTGGTATGAGGTCAGCCAGTCGAATGCGACCGTAGACGTATGCCTCGCTCTTGCCAGCGCGTGAGGCAATGATAGCGATGGTGTAGGCAGGCTCTCCGAGTTCCAAGAGTGATTTGAAACCCAGACCTTCCTCAGGCGGGTGGATGTCCTCGCGTTGCAGGTTCTCAACGCACTGGGCTTCAATTGCCTCGGCATCGGTTAGCTTCACTACGCGGACAGGAAGTTTTTCGAGTTCCGCCAGTTTCGCCGCTCTGAGGCGACGTGCCCCGGCGACAACTTCGTATTTGCTTTCCTCCAGTTCGCGTACTAGCAGAGGGGCCAGAATCCCTTGCGTCTTGAAGCTGGCTGCCAGTTCTTCGAGGCTCTTGGCGTCAAAGCGTTTGCGGGGATTGGTGGCTGACTCCGCAAGCGCGGTGATGGGAACGCTGCGATATTCGTGGTTGTTGACTGCATTTTGCGTACTCGGCATGATCTTTTCTCCTCTCATTATTTGTTGGTCATGTGTCGGTGGACTCGGCGCACACGTCGGGCCTGAAAAGCCAAACGGTGCAGGTGTTGGCGTTGCTATGCGGCTGCCGCGAATGCCGCTGGCTCGGGGGCAATGCCCCCGAGGATCACGGCAGCGGTTTGTTGAACGGCTTCCAAGCTCTCGCGCAGGAGATTGGCGTCTCCGTGCCAAAGCTGGATGTAGTCCTGGGATGAAGTTCCGTTCTGAAGCCCGACCGATTGGCAGACCACAAAGGCCACGGCCTCGGCCTCGGTTTCGCGGACTTGCTTAGTGGTTAACGTGCGGCGCTCGCCCCGATGCAACATCTCGTGAGCGATCTCATGCACGAGCGTCGAGAACTCCTCGGCTGGCTGCATCCCGGATAGAAGCTTGATCTTGCCGCCATACGAGAGACCCTTTGCGGGAGCAATTCTTTCGGAGAAACTAATCTCGACGCTTTGCGCTTCCACGAACTTGAACAGCCGTTCGCGGTATCCGCTCACGTCGCCATTGACTTCGGTCAGTGTTGGGAGTTCTTTGCCTTCGGTCTGGCTGACATCTTCTCGTGATTTGCGGCCGAGCCTCTGCGCGCTCGATGGATTTCCCAAGCAGATGTACTTCTCGATAGCGGTCAGGCGAAAATGGCTGCTATGTCGATTTACAAGGCCCTAGGAAGAACGGAACGATTCGGCATTTCATTCCGTGTTTGCGACTCGAAGGACGCCGGCGTTGGATCGTGCGACCAGTTTCTGACGGAGCTGAGCTTGCGCGATTGTTCTGTCTACACGCAGCGCGCTTACGCTCTGGGCTTAGCGCATTTTTTCAGTTGGCTGGACGCCTCTGGAGGAGATCCCGATCATGTCACGCGTCAGATTGTTGGCAGCTACATCACCGAGTTCGCGCGAGGTGCGAAGCAGGGTGCTGTCGCCACGCACTCTGCGCAGATGCCGCGCCAGCCGCGCACGATCAACCATCGGCTGAGCGTGCTCGCGTCCTATTTTGACTACTGCATTCGCCGCGATACCGAAGATGGGCGCGGCCCTTGGAAGGGGCGCATCAACCCAGCCTCCGGGAACTCTCTCACCGAGGAGTTGCATCACGGGATAATCGGGCGCGACTTGCCAGCGCGCCAGCGACAGCGTGATGGATTCCGCCGCCGTATTCCGCGCACGCTTCCGAAAGTCCTGGAGCCCACAGCGATTCAGAAGCTGATCGACGGCGCCGGCTCCTATCGCGACAAAGCGATTCTGATATTGCTGTCTCGCGCGGGTCAGCGCATCGGCGATTGGAGTCCGGTTGCTGGCCGACACGGGATTTTGGGCATGGAACTGGAGGATGTCGATCGCAAGCGGCGCTGCATCACCGTCCGGCTGAAAGGTGCGCGCGATCAGCACCGCGTGCCCGTCACCGACGACTTCTGGCCGATCTACGAGAAGTACTTGCGCACCGAGCGCCGCGCGGCGCCGGACGTTCATGCCGTTTGGATCGCTTCGCGAAAAGGTCAGGGCCAGCCTCTCCGCTATGCGAGTTTTGAGTCGGCCCTGCGCTACATCGGTCGAAGAGCAGGGGTCTCTGTTCATCCGCACCTTTTCCGTCACACGCTCGCGCAAGGCGTGCTGGAAGCCACTGGCAACGTCAAGGTCGCTCAGGAGATTCTCGGGCATTCACACCTGAGCACGACAGCCGATCTGTACCTACGCGTCGATCAGCGTGCGATGGTCACGGCATTGGCAGCGGTGAAGTCCAGCACCGAGCAAGCCACGAAGCAACACTCGTGGCCCTCGGCTAAGTCTGCCCCCCCAGTACGCCTTCGCTTATGACGATGAAACCATCTCGGAACTGGAGCGCACCATTGCGCAAGCTTCCGGTATCAAGCCATCCGGTGGAGATTCTTGATGGGAGCGATGATGTCTGCACTCACATCATGCCGCGCAAGTCGAGTTGACTTGCGCGGCGGCGGTGACATTCCGGTTGATAAATTCGGCTGCGCGTTGCGCATGGGCTGCGGCGGTGAACACCGCTCGGTTGTCAGCAGCCAACACTTTCAGCCAGGTTGCGATATAGGACGCGTGGTCTTCGCGGGGCTCCAGAGCGAGCTCCAGGTCGGCGCACAGGAAAGCTGCCCCGAGTTCGGCAACCAGTTCCTCGACAGCGTACCCTTCGCTCCCGAAGCGATGCGCGCCGAAGTCACGGTCGAGCCGGGTCTTGCTGCCTGTCCAGTGAGTGCATTCATGGGCAAGCGTCGCGTAATAACTGTCCGCGTCTTGGAAACTCTCGAATCGCGGCATCTGGATCGCATCGGCGGCGATGCTGTAAAACGCACGATTTCCCCCGTGTCGGATAGTTGCTCCCAAGTCTGCGAAGTACTTTTCCGCGTGATCGATGCGGGCCACTGGGTCCAGGTTAGGTGCGGCTTTTGCGTAATAAACTTCCGGCAGGCCTTCGATCTGTTCGACATTGAAAACGGTATACCCCTTGAGAAACGGGATTTCCCGGTCGATTTCGTCGCCCGTCTTTTCGTCGGTCTTCTTTCGCGTGATGCTGTCGGCGTAGACGACGAGCGAGCCTTTCTCGCCCTTGCGGATGTGAGCGTCGAGCTCCGTGGCTTGTTTGAAGGTCATCCACATGGGAGCCGCGAAGTTCTGCGCCATGGCGCTCGCCCACAGAGAGAGAACGTTGATTCCGCTGTAGGCCTTCCCGTTGTGGCGGAGTGGGCGGGTAATCCGTCCTGCTGCATGTTCGGCGTTCCACGGCCTAACCCAAGGCCTGACACCTTTCTCCAAGTGGCTAACGATTTGGTTCGTAATCCGGGTGTAGATGTCCTGCTTTTCGGTTCGCTGCATTGTTTTTCTCCTTGTGCGCCGGTTAAACCGGCGAGGTGTAATGAATGAAAGAGTCGTACGAATGTGAAGTAGCGACCCACATCGGCCCTGAGTCATGCGGAGCCGCTCGCGAGGGCGGCGTCGAAGCGTTGA
>Ga0307476_10002052_pt1 | contig 12106 bp, 25 predicted proteins | sample atmos_gasesECM2C_2_FD_203314 | JGI IMG/M metagenome (GOLD analysis project Ga0307476, IMG submission 203314) | Hardwood forest soil microbial communities from Morgan-Monroe State Forest, Indiana, United States - atmos_gasesECM2C_05 | ecosystem: Environmental > Terrestrial > Soil > Temperate... | reverse complement strand
TTGCTGTCCTGGGCTATCTGTCCCCTGACTGCCTCTACCCACAGAACCATCGCCTTTGTCTTGTCGCTTTCCTGTATCCATTCGCTATTAAGGTCTCTCCCGCTCGGCAGCTTGGTACGAAACTGGATTCGGCCGGAGTGATCCTGTCTGGCTACGTGCGTAGCCTCTAGGATATCCCGGTCATTAATCTGGCTTTCTTCTATGCCCTCCACTAGTGCCGTTCCTCCTGTTCGTGCCGGCGGCCAGTCCTATAGCCTTCTTGGAACGATAGCCAGCTAACCACTGCGAAAAACAGCGCGAACGTCCCAAACTCAATCCACCATACGCCTTTGTCACTCATACGGTTGGAGCCGGTCGGTTTTTGTTCCACTCAAGCATGAACTCGAGGACAGCCTTTACAGACGGCTTGTCTAACGCGACCAGAATATCCCGCATCTTGACAGCCGCTTCGATGTCTTCGTTAGACAGCATTACCAACTCTCGTAAATGCCGCCGCCGGGTAGCGGATCGTAGTCGTTAACGCTGCTACCGTCGGTAGTAGTTAGGAAGTCACTGACTTTTAGACTATCGCGAATCACAGCAGCCTGCTCGAATGACTCGGCTTTCACATATGTGTCAACCCACACTACATAGCGCTTTGACACGGAGAACGTCTTCAGCTTTGATTTACTGGCCATATTTCCTCTGCAAGTAATCCATAGACAACGGCATCACGTCATACTTTCCGTCGTTGACTTCGTTAAGGACGACGATTCCTCGCCACTCGTCATTACCTTGAGCCCCCCGGTATCTTTCTTCATGGAGATAGAAACTACCCGCAACAAGCCCGTGCCGGGTGAGTGAACCTGGGAACTGTCTAATACCATAGAGCAATCCTTGCTCGTGTCCTTGCACAAATGACTTACCGATTCTATTAAGTCGGTTGTCAATTGAGCCACCGATGGGTCTGCCGCTGTGTGTGTTAGCGAAATAGTGAGAGTAAGCAATTCCGTCAATCTCCACGATTTCAAGAAACTTGTGTCGCTCGAACCCAGGAATTATAAACACGCCCGCGTCGAACATCCCTTCAAACACAGGGTTATCCCTAACAAATCGGTCTACCCGGTCTTCGTGATTGCCCCCTAGATACTTGCGTATCGGGTTCCATAGCTTGTAGTGTAAACGCTTCCGCTTCGCTATCTCCGCTTCCATCGGAGCGACAAGGATCTTTCCCTGCTCGTTGACGAAATCAACCTCCTGCTTGAAGCGTACTCCCTCAGTCTCAGCACTTCCGGGCCGTGTGTGACTGTTGAAGCTGTCTACGTTGGCCCAATCACCAATCATCACCACAACGTCTGGCAGATAATCGACAATCGCTTGTGCCGCCCAGGTAATATGCTCGGTTGGCACCCCTGGCCGAAGTTGCGTATCAGGGATGAGAATGTGCCGTCTCAAGGCTGGGCCTTACCGGCCAGACGATCAGCCACCAGCTTGATATAGCCGACAATGTCATGCCAGCTATCGTGGAAATTAGGATCGCCGTTGAGAATGCGGCCGATCTTGTGAGCCGTCATTTCAAGAGCTTCCTTCTGGTCAGCGGCAAGCCGCTCCCATCCCTCAGCCTTCTGCATAATGCCCTTGAGCGCTTGCACTATGGCCGCATGGCCCGCGAAGCTACCGTAGCGGCTCCCCCGCTCTGCCAAGGTTGCCTCAATGTTCTGAGCAACTGTCATGTAGGCAGCCGATGCCGACGCCGGAGCTTGAGCCAGCGCCGCAATATTCTCCGTCACGTTAATTGTCCCCTTCGCATAGTCGGTTAGAAATTCATCGCGCAGCTTGAGTCCCATTCTCCACTTCCTCTTGCTTCTGAATTTTGCCAAGGCCGAGACATCTGTCGCAGCCAACATTCTCGCGGATCACTTCGCGCCCACGGCGCTGGATTTTGTATCCGTAGCCCTTACAGACCGTACACGTCTCCGTGTTGTGATTGTAATCTCTCTGCTCCGGTGTGCTCCACAGCTCCGGTAGCTTCCTCGGGTCGTACTCGAACGACTGGTAGAACCCGGCTTCGTTTCTTGGACCTATTGGCTTGAACACGTTTTTTGACCGCCTTGTAAACCTGCCTCGGACTCCCGGTTGTAAGCCGGATCTGTACTGCTGTGTCCTTGTGCTTGGTAACTGTCCCGTCTAGATTCGTCACTGTCGAGTTGTAGCGCTGGCTGTCTACTAATCCCCTGTCGTAGCTCTTGGTACGGATGTCTACATCTGGCCCGAGCACCGCTTGTATGTGCTTGTTAGTGTTCCGCCGGAGCCGCTTTGCCTGCTTGCTATTCATAGGTTGCGATACCCCTTGAAAAGCTCAGTAGCTAGCTCGTTGGTCGGAGACCTCCGCCAGTCTGTTGACGGCATAGACTTGTAGAACACTGAATCTCCAAACACGATCTTGGCGTACTGAACCTGCCCGGATGCTTCGATCGGCCCTGGCTTGTCCTTACCTGTTTCTTCGTCTATGTCACCAGCTGACACCTTGGTGAGTACTTCCACGTAGAAGCGTGATGGTGTGTGATCCATAACCCTACGATGTCCGTCCCAAGGTCCACCGACAAACAACACACTAGTTCCGGTCACAGGAAGAATACCGCAGCGTCACAGACGGCATAACCAAGAAACAACATGATTAGAGCCGGTTGCTTTCCAGCACTAGCCAACGCTAGACCGATATCTAGCAGTGTCTTTATGACGGCTATGGTTTTCATCATGCTGCTACTTCGTCCCATGCGGGCACTGTCCCGTTCCACACGTGAGCCCGGACTCGTAGGTATTTCCTGGCCCATTCGGTAATGGTGAGCTTGGATGTGACTTTGTAGTCCCGCTGGACGATGAGGCGCAGATCAACATCCGGCCTAGCTTTTCGGAGACTACGGAGAAGTGAACGTTGCTCGGCCCGTAGGTACCCCTTAGCCTCGACATAATAACCTGTGGCTTGTAATCCGCTGCGTTCCCTATCGTCCGCTGCACCAACATATATGTCGGGCGTGTAATAGTGTCTCGAAACCACCGAGCAAGAGTCGCATTCGGTACAAGCACCGTTTCTAACGGGACGCGTAAAAAGTAAGCGATCTTGTTCGTTTGTTCGTCTGACACTTAGCCCTACCTTCTGGTACGTAAGGAAAATTTCGTACTCAAATTTGCTATCCCATTCCGTCCCGTCTGGAGCTAGCCAGCGCATGTCGCGCCGCTTGGCCCCTACCTTATGGCCCGGTATTACCGAGCGCGCTTTGCTTCCTCGTACGCTTCGAGCCATGCCTTGCGAGCCTCTTTCCAGTCCAGCCGTAGCAGTCGTATGTGTTGCTGTTCCCTGAGCTTCAAAGCCACAGGACGGAAGTTATAGGGGTCTAAGAAGTCTGCCCCCCTCTCCGGTATCAGCTCCGCTGCCTCAATGAATAGGGCTAACCAGTCGGCTATGGTTGCTTGCTCCGTCTTCTCCGGTGGCAGATCGAAGTGTGCACGCATATGCTTGTCTAGGATCTTCTCTTCGCGCCGTAGATCCGGTAGGAGCTGCTTAAACGGGCTAGAGACATCCGGGAGGACGTACTCGACTCCGTCGTGCAATATCCCCTCGTAGACAGATCCACCGACGTAGTCACGCATGAGACCAGCAACCAGTAGCGAGTGTTCAGCTACGGAGTAGAAGGCTTCGGCGTGTCCCCGATACCGTGCTGTCTGCCCCATGCTGTGAGCCATGGCACGGACCGGCCAAGTAGGCCGGCGGATGTAGAACCGTCCCTCCTGGGTATGGATGTACGGATCTTGTGGAGTCTCCGAGCTACTACGCATGTTGATATGGTACTGACTCAGAGAGACAGTCTCTCCTACACCCGGCGTCTTAGACACTAGGTGCCCCTCGGATAGCATCGCACGCTGAGCAGTTGCAGCTTGGGTAGGCGTACCGCTGTGCGGTTATGTGCCGCTCCTGCAGCTCCGCATTGATTAGAGTCTCAAGCTCTGACAAGTCCTGGCTGTCCCAATTCTCGAGAGGCTCTACCCCTCGGTACTCGTACTTGTCCATGATTTCAGCAAACTTAGTGTTTGCGTCCACGCTTCGTGCTCGACTAGTCGTCAACTTCGCATCCTATCTTGCCGAACGGAACCCCAGGGGGACTCCACAACTCGCACGGTTTCTGTTGCAGATAGACTAGCTGTGCTGTCTCGATTGCAACATTCAACGCATCTTCAGCCTGATACTTTGCCCCCTTCTTCTTGGCTGATTTCTTATACTGCTCAACGATCGCTGTGAAGATGGTTCGATCGGTGACACCCTGGTCTACCAGCTCACGAATGATCTTCTCAGCAGTGTCCGTTCCGATCTTCCACGCTCCGGGTATGTTGTCTGTAGCATCCCCAGCAAGAGCCTGGGTCCAGAAAACGCGCCGTGCATCTTCGTCCGAGACGGTATAAGCAACCTTCTTGGCAAAGTCGTAATGCTGTCCGGGTATCTGGTCCAGATCCTTGTCAATGCTAGCGATCACATACGGAATATCGATGTCCCGGTATCGCCTAGCGCGAATAGATAGCTCATCGTCCGCTTCCCTGGTCTCGACAACCTGTGCACCGTGGTAATTGACCAAGTAATCACGGATATTCTGATAGTGAGCCGGCCTTGGCTGCTTACGGTTACCCTTGTAGACAGCCTGTCTAGCAATGGCGTGCCGGAAGTTACCTTTGCCGAAGCTCTCACTCAGAATCACGTGTAGTGCATCGCTTCCCGTCTCGTCGGCTATCTCCCCAAGCAGCCGCTTAGCTCCGCCTAGCGCGTTCTCTATTGGCTCAGGGAAGACTTCCTCTTGCTCGTCTACAACCTGGGACCCCTCATGCATCCGCAGGTATTCGTTACGCTCCGTCTTGCTAGCGAATCGCTTCTGCTCTACGACTCCGTCCGCGTACTCAATCACGTTCGTGATGACACGAGACTGACTGGCATAGCCGATCCGGTAGACAATAGGGTCACCGTCAACTAGAACGTGAGGCTTCAAATTCGTTCTCTAAAGCGTCCTGCTCGAGCAGCTCGAGGGCATCAGCGATACCCTTACGGGCAAGCGCTAACGCTTTGCGGGTGTCCGCTCCTGAGCCAGTTGCAGCAAGCCCTACTTGGGCCGCTAGCAGTGTCAGCACTGCTTTTTCATAGTCGGTAAGCATTACGAATCGAACCTAGGGAACTTAGGCCCCCCGTCGTTGTTTGACGCCGGCCGCACACCGTCAGCCTCAAAGTTACGGGCCTTCTGCTCCTTGGCGATCCGCGTAGCGTTTATCAGCTCCGCTTGGGCGTTCAGCGCTGATGCAATTGCTACCCCAAGGCCGTTGGTTGTCCCGTAGATGACCCCGTGCCCCTTGTGCACGATGACGTACTTTATGAGCAGCTCTTTAGCCATGTCCGCCGGGCCATTCGTGAGCTTGGATATGACTACACGATAATCTGGAGTCTCATAGACAGTCGCATCCTCAATCGTCGTCTGTCGTCCCTGCTGTCCCAGGCTAGGCGGGAGCTGCCTGTCTTCTCGCTTCTCGGCCATTAGTAGTCATCCCCTGAAGTGTCAGCCTTCTCCGCTGTCTTCTCGGCCGCCGGAATGGCATCCTTGGCCGTGACAACCACAACTCCCATATCAGCAACCGTGCTGTTCAGCCGGCCGGTAATGACATCGTTCTGGAACTTGATTGTCAGCTTGTCTACGAAAGCCAGAATCTCATCGAAGCGCTTAGCCTCTCCGGCCTTAGTCTTCGCTCCAGTGATCGGTAGCCCCTCGTGAGCTAAGAGCAGCCCAACAGCTGCGATAGCCATTTCCTGGCTGTGCTGGTGAACGATCTGCGCTTGCCGGGGGTCATAGCTGCTTGCTTGTTGACTAGCTTGGTTAGTACTAGCTCCTGCACTAGTTGCTACTGTGCTCTGTGTAGCCACAGATCCGCCATTGCCTGCAGGTACTTCTGCTGCTGGGATGATTCGCCCGGTTCCCTGGACGTAGACAAGATAACCTTTGTCATCCTCGTTTGCCTCAATCCCGATCCGGTCTCCCTCCGCGAACGGCGGAGCCTTGCCGAAGCCAAACGTAACCCATTGCTCCGTTCCGTTGTCGAGACCAAGCGCGAAGCTATAGAGGATCCATGGGCCTTTGCGGCCTGTACCCGTCTTCGTGCTGATCTTCTTAACTATGCCCTCGAGCTGCACTTTAGAGCGACTCCACGTTGTCAAAGTCACAACCGCAGTCGCCATCTTCGTCTTCGATGTCCTCAAGAACAGTAGGTAGCTCCTGATAAGGACCAAACTCGCCGTTTTCGTCCTGCACGAACGGCATAAGCTGAAACTCAAACTCCCGATCAATCTCGAAAGCGATTGCATCCAACGTGTCTGACACATAGTTGATACTGGCGGCGGATACCAGCCCGTAAACCTCTTTCGCCTGATCCGGCGTCAGGGTGAGAGTCACTGAGTCAATTACGGTGTGTTTCTCAACGGATACGATGTTAGACATTACTTCCTCTTGATTACTCGGCCGTCTCTATAAATATCCCAGGATTCCTCCTGGCCAGCCCCCCAATGGGACCCAATCTTTAGACCGATCCCTAGCGGGACCTTGTCAAACTGCAAGTCGTAGACGGTATCTAGATAGTGATACACGTCATGTGTGAAAGCCTGCTGTGCTAGCTGCTTGAATACCTCAACAGATGCCGGATGGATTTCTGCAGGAGCTGAATCATGGACAAGATTGACGATTCTGATACTGTCACTAAGCCCGCGCTCAGCAATTCTATGCCATAGGTAGACCACAGCAATTGGAACAATCTCCGCCGTTGCCAGCGCTTGGACGGGATAGTTGTCCACTGCGGACTCGACGTTGACTCTTCCTCGTGAATCCCTGCGAGCAGTCGGCCAGTAGTAGATGAGTCCCCACGGTGTAACGAGCTTTTTCGTATCAACGGCTTCATTTACCCATCGCTCCTGCGTACGGGCGACTCCAGAATAGCGATTGCGGAAATATGCGTAATACCGCTCTTGCTCTGGAGTTCCATACTTCCCACCATATAGCGGCTTGTATGTGTCGGGCTTAGCCAGCTGGCGCCAATCGTCTCGGCCCGCCAGCGCAGCAGATTTCTTCTCCGCCTTAACCTCTTCCACGCTAACGTTGTGGAGCACGGACGCTGTGAGTAGATGTGCGTCAAAGGTTGGATCAGTGATATCTGCAATTGCCTGCTCGTCGGTACCAAGCACAGCCGCGACTCTAAACTCAATCTGTGAACCATCCGGCTCCCCTATCAGCCAGCCTTCCCGCTTCGCCTTGAGCAGCTTCTTCAGAAGCCTTGGGAAATTCTGAAACTGGACGCTTCGTTCGATAGGCTTTCCAGAATCATCCCGCTGAGTATTAAAAACCATGGGCATACCACTACTACTAGTGCGATGAGTAGCGGTACGAGTCTGGTGAATCTGCCCATAGAAGACCCCTCCGTATTCGTCTATCACCCCTCGGAAAAACTCGAGGTTTTTAGACAGGATTGCCTGAACCTTCCCCAGCTCCTTGCGGAGCGCTAGGAACTCTTTCTGCTTATCAGTCTTAGCCTCTAGCTTCTCTAGCGTCTTGTTGTCCGTCAGCGGCGCCCCGTCAGGAAAGGCTTTCGACGGAGCGTTACGCTTAGGCTCCCCTCGCTTGTTGGCCAGCTCCCTAAATCCCAAGCCTTCCTTGGAGTAGAGGAACTTGCCCATCTGGACGTTGGACCGGGTATTTATCCCGCCGGTTATCTTGTCCATTTGCTCAGACAGCTCGGCCAGCTTCGCGGCATACTTCGTGTACTCCTGTCTAACAGCCTCTCCGTCTACAGCCATCCCTTCCGATTCAATGTCTGCAAGGACCGGCGTCAACAAGCATCGTGTGTACTGGACAGGTAAGAGCTTACGGCCCTGCAACTCACCCCGTTGCGAGAGGAATACCTGCTCCGTTGTCTCCACGTCCTGATGACACCGGCCCTGCAGCCACGTCCGGGGGATACTCACGGGATTGATCCCGTTCTGTATCATGATATCCACAGCTGGATCCTTGATCGGCAAGCCCCGGCGCATGCAAACCGTATTCAGATCCAAGCCGCGCGGCGCCATCCCCAACTCCGCACTGCCGGCCGCGAGATTCCCAAGCAGTACGTACTCCCCCAGCATGGTGTCGAACGCTAGAACCTTCCGTAGATCAACACCCATCCTCTTGAGCCATCCCAGCTCATACTTGCAGTTGTGGCATACGATAAACTCGGCTATCTCTATAGCCTGAGTAAGATTCTCATGCTCTAGCTCATTACCCCACTCACACCGTGTGCGCCCTGACTTTCCGCTGGTGTTCCAGGGATGTCCCGGCCCACCCTTCCAGCACGCTAATAGCAGCTGGTTATCCTTGTGGACCGCATGCCCGAAGTCTCCGTGCGCCGTATCCGTCTCAACGTCTAGGACGACGTAGTTGTCGCCCAAGAAGATGGTCGGATCTAGGTCGGCTAGGAACTTCGGCAGAGCCATGTTTTTTCATCCCTCCTACTTAGGTATCGGCCCAAAACGTCACTTTATGCACCGGTGATTCGTACACCACTAGTAATCGAAGTGTTCGAACCAGACGCGATATAGTGATCCCTGATCTGTTACGATTAGCACGTAGTCACGGTGTGAAACCATTGAGACAACACGCTCTTCTGGGCGTAGTGCAAGGCCGCGATCAGCCAGCGTTTCAATTTTCATCGGCAACTTCAGCCTTGCCGCTCCGCGCCTTCTCTCGGTTCGTGCAAGCTGCCAGCTGTCTACGGAGCTTGGTGATTTCCTCCGGGCTCGGACCTTCCGGTGCCTTCTGATCCTCGAAAGCTCCAGACGCGTCTAGAGTGACAATGGCGTCCATAATCTGATCCAGCTTGTACGGCGGATTCGCCTGCTTACCCCATTTCTTCCGGGCTCCAGCAATCTCCTTGGCAATCTGTATAGCCCGTGTCTTGGGCATCGGCAGACGGTTAGTATTGATCGCGATAGTCATTTCAGCGCACTCCGTGATTTGTCTATGTCTACGACTAAACCCTCTTTCGAGGTTGGATCACTGCTCAACTTGTTTTTGACGAAGCTAAGCGCCCGCTGATCGCGGGAAAGCATCGTCTGATCCGCTCCCATACCGATCATCAGATCGGCAGTACCTGGTAGTCCTGTCTTGGAATTGTCCATGTCTGTCATGTTCAGCCACGCTTTGCCCTCTGCGGAGCCACCAGCTTGCGTGATAGACAGGCCGATTAGGGAGTATTCGAGCAGGAGCCGCCGGAAGGCTTGTCCGTTTTCCTCGAGCTTCTGGACCATGCCATCAGCCGAACCTGCCAGATTACGTATCTGATCAAGCACGATAACTGATGGCTGAACTTCCTCAATGAGGGGGCGTAAGTCGTCAGGACCGCCGTCAAACATCTGCACAAAGTGTAGGCGTTCCTCCCCTCCGCGCTCATTGTATAGGGCAATCGCTCGGGCAGTATCTTGCTCAACTTCATTGCTGGTTAGCCCTGTCGCTCGGGCAACTGCTCGGGCTTTGAGAATGTCGATTTGATCTTCGTTGCCAACGTAGAGCACACGCTGAGCTTGTTTGATAGCCAGTCCAACGGCGAAGTTGATAGAGAAAGTACTTTTTCCAACTTCTGGCCGTCCAAACAAGATAATGTGGTGACCCGGAAGCGCGCCCCCGTCAATACGGGTATTAATTCGACTCGGAGCAAGCGGAATCCTTCGCTCTCTACCGACTTTGCTAAACAGCTGATCAATTCTAGCTGCATACTCATACTTCACCTGTCTACGTGTCTTTAGATCCGTTGCTTGTGACAACTCGTGGAAGACGGGCAATAGCTTGGATTGCTTCTTGGTGTCTCCGCTGGCGATGGCTGCTGCAAGCTCGAGTCCTGCGTTGTGTCTTTTGAGCTCGAGTAGCGCCTGGGCAGTATTGACAGGACTAACATGGCTAGGGAGATCCCGAATAAAAGTTTCAACAATGGTCCTTGTCTTGGGGCTGCTGCTAGCGCGAGTACTCCCCATATCAGCGATAGCTGAAAGATCGACACTGCGAGAGTTACGATCCCTTCCATACCACTCTCCTATTAGCTTCCACCAGAATTGCCCGGGCGGAGATAGATCACTGTCTACAACGTGCGGAGCAACCTTGTCATACGCTTCGCGGCTAGCAATAGCCGCTGCAATGATCTTCGCATCGCTCAAGGGACGGCGCCGCCCTGTGGCGGAACAACAGTGGTGCCAGCACGTGGGACAAAGTTAAGGTTTGCAGCAGCTGCCTTTGCCTTAGCTCGCAACTCGATTAGCTCTAGCGCCATGGCCTTGCTCTCGTGCGGATACGCTCGGCCAGTGCCTTTAGCTAGCAGTTGTAACAGCGAGTCTGTGACAGGAGTCATCGCTTGTCTGCAATAATGGATACGATTACACCAGCAACGAAACCTGTCATGAAAAAGGCAATACCGGTCATTACTAGAAGCGCCATTACGGCTTTTCTCCACGACTAATGCGGTCAATGATCTGGTAGTACTCATAGCTAGCGAACCCGCCAGCTCCGCCAGCGCGTGATACCGGTCCCCCGTGTTTCTGGTAGCCAATCATCTTATAGGCTCGCGGGGTAACTCGCATACGAGCAAGGTTGTAAGCCATCATTGCTAATCCGAGCATTTCAAACCCTCCGCGATTCAGAATGAAGCTCTGTATTCACTACCCAAGCTTTCTTGCCCAGGAATTTCAGAATTTCCACGTCAGCCTGAGCGTCCTTTTCAGACGTACGCCTAGTCTCTACAACATACTCTGCGTTGAGTAAGTCGTACTGAAACCGATTGTCTTTCTCTCGGTCCGTCAATTCGCGTCGTGTTTCAAACACCTAGAATCCCTCTAAACTCGTTATACGGAGTGTCTTTCAGATCCATGTCCAATATCGCAACGCGAATGCGTTGGAACGTAGGTCCCCATTTGCGAACAAACTCAAATGCTTGATCTGTCGCGTCAGCATCGAAAGCGACGATTGTTTCACGGCTACCTGCCTCTCGCGCTAGCTCCGCTATGCGTGGGGCATCAGCAAAGCTAGTAAGCCACTTGCTATAGGGGGTCCCTAGCACAGCAACCGCGTCATGGCCATGGTCTACCAGCTTGATTGCAGACAGCTGATCCTCGACTATGACTAAGTGGCTATGGTCCCCGTGCTCGGCACGGTAGAAGCTCTGAACCGGCTCGTGACGAGACATGAACGTGTCAGCCTTCGGCAAGCTAAAAGTCGTCTCTATTAGCTTCCTGGGAGCTTCCGGCCACGGCGTGCGGAGCACTACGCCGCGCCACCAGCCTTCAGGCGAATAGATCGGAAGCACGTAGCGGTTAGTTGTCGGAGCCACCCGGATATGATGAGCCGCTGTTGCAACGTCTATCTCGTACCGGCGATTAAAGTACAGCTCGTCTTTAATCTCGAGTGGAACTACTTCCCCGCTGAACGGCCGTAGAGTTGAACCCTTCGCCTTTGGCGTCTTATCCCAAACCCGGCTCATGACAGTGTCCAAGAATGCACAGGCTTACCGTAATAGCCAACACGTGTCTTTTCAGACAGCGGTATCTTTTTAAGCAATCCCTTGGCTGTCAAGTTAGTCATAGCGCGCCGGACGCTAGTTATTGGAGTCCGTGCTGGCATATAGACAAGCACGTCGGCTGGAGTCCAGCTAAGTCGATAGCGCTGGAACAAGGCTAGGATGCGATCCTCTTGTGACCGTACTTGCGTGCGAGCTTGCGTAAGCTGATCGCCTGCTAGTTCGATTGTGTTATAGAAGCTCATTACGTAACCCTCTCAACGTAGATTCCCAAGTCGTGAGCAATGCGGATCATTGACTCAGTACCTTTACCGCCCGGGAAAGCGAGCAGAACGTCTGGATACAGACTAGCCATAGCAGCGTTACGCAGCGGACCGGCTGCCTTGCCGTAGACCTCCCACAGAGCGTCAACGCGAGCTGTATGCACACCGTTTTTATGGGCCCAGTCGGCTGCTAGGCTATCGACACCAGTAGCGCCGCCGTGAATGACCAGCGCGTAGGATCTATCAGCTACTTG
>Ga0307476_10002051_pt1 | contig 12106 bp, 21 predicted proteins | sample atmos_gasesECM2C_2_FD_203314 | JGI IMG/M metagenome (GOLD analysis project Ga0307476, IMG submission 203314) | Hardwood forest soil microbial communities from Morgan-Monroe State Forest, Indiana, United States - atmos_gasesECM2C_05 | ecosystem: Environmental > Terrestrial > Soil > Temperate... | reverse complement strand
CTAACCAGTTCAATCCCAACCGTCGTTACTCGCCGCGGGAGACGATTTGTCCTCCGCAAGCGGGGTAAACTCGTCTTCTGCGTCGATTTCGGACTGCGTGAACGGCGGTCCATCCTTGATGAACTGTACGCCGCGCAGATTCACGCCTATGCGCTTGGCGTAGCTGCCGTGCGTAGCGTGGCCCCAGATCGTGCTACTAAGGAGGCCGAAGCAGCCGTCGTACGGGTATCCCTTCTCGCCGGGAATCGCCTTGGTGCCATTGACCTTGGCAACACCAGGCTTCTTCTTCTTGTTGTGCGAGGTCACGATGAACATGCCGGCGTAGCCTGAGTACTTCTCCCATTTGGCGGCGTCACCATCAGAGAAAGGCACCATGATGCCGTCCTCGGCATTCTTGGGGTCGTTGAGGTCGAGCGCCGGTGTGCCGGCGATGAACTTGACGCGCAGCTTGCGCAGCGCTAGAGCGACGACGCCGTAAGTCTGCTTCGAAATGTTGGCGGCGGTGTCAAGATAGATCTTGATGTCGGCGGCGCCGCGGGCGTCAGAGGGGTCGAGGATCTGGGTCGCTTCCCAGCGCGGGTCTTGGCCCTGCTGAAAAGCCTTCGGCTCCTCGAGCCGGAGGAAGCGCATCCTGCCGTAGCACTGGATGATGTCGCTTGTGGGGTTTAGGACTTTGTCGGCCATGCTGAGAACTCCGTAGTAGGATCGATTTCGGAAGGTTTACGTGGAAGGACTATCGTAGGCGCTTTAGGCAGATCGTTCTTGACGGCGATCATTTCCGCAAGAAAGGTCTGCACTCCTGCGTCCAGCTTATCAAAGTACTCTGGGTCTGGATAGACCCGAATCTTAAAATCTGCAAGCCCCGGCCAATACGAGACGAAGTCAAGCCACTTGCGCTGCGAGACCCAAAGCGCACCCTGACACTGGGCGACATGCTCAGGCGGCAGGCGGTTCTTGATGAGGACTTCGATCTGCAGGTGCGGGAGCTTCGTCTTGATCTCAAGCATACCGTCCTCGCCGATCAGCGAGTCGGGGCTGCAGCCAACGTATCCCATCGGAAGCCGGCGGCGGATGAAGCCAACCTGGCGCAGCGGCTCGGCGTAGTCGAAGCGGAGACGCTCGCGCATCTCGCCTTCCATCTCGTGACCGCGCTCCGTGTGGGCATTGGAGAAGGAGTCCGCGGGCAGACCCGTGAGCTGCTCGCCGATGAGCTCGAACATGTACTTGCGGCGGGTCTTGCCCTCGCCGCCTGCGAGCATGGCGTGGAACGCCGAGGCTGTGGGGATGCCGCGGCGACACTCGCGCCACTCGGGGGTCCCTTGGGTGCAGGTGAAGATCTCAATCATAGGACCGCCAATCAACAAAAGTGCCTGCGGGTTTGTCAAAAGGGTAGAAGCCCCACCCCGACCGCTTAGTGCCTGTCATTACGACAGTCCAGAATCGATCTCTGTCGTAACCACCTAGGACGTAGTGCTCGAAATCACCCGAGCGAAAATGAAACCGGTGTTTGGTCACCCGGCGGATGTACTTCAGCTCGCCGTGCTCGAACACCTTCTCCATGTAGTGTGCCAGCGGGAATGTCACAAACCATTGCCATGGGTGGGTGTGCGATGCGCGGTCATCGTCTCCCCGCCAGAAGCGGTGCAGTCGCAACGTGTACCCGTTTACGTAGAGGATCCAGCGATCGAGATACCGCTCTTTCCCCACGTACACCGTCGAGATATCCACACCCCATCGGCGGCCCAAGAGGTCGAACCCCTTGAACCAACCGACGGCACCGCCGCGCCCTCGCGGCGTGTACGTGAAGCTGCTTACGCTAAAGCCGCGCAATCCGTGACTACTTTGCCGTAGTCGGCAACAGCAATGCTGGCAACGATCGGAGGCTTATCCGCGCCTGCGTACTTCTGCAGTAGCGCAACTACTTTTTCCTTGCTACCGAGGCGCGTCGACGCTTGAGTCAGCGCGGTACGCAGATCGGAGTCGGTGTAGACTTTCTCGTCAGGAGAACATGAGGTACCGGTCGCAGGGGCTGCCTGTGCAGGAGCAGCCGCAGGCGCCACAGTTTCCGGTGCCGCAGCCGCAACCTGCTTTGGCGGTCGGCCGCGGCGCTTTGCCGGCGCTTCCGCAGGGGCAGTCGGCGCCGCAGCGACAGCCGTCGGGGCGTCCGCAACCACCGGAGAAGCAGCCGCAGATGCAGTAGCATTCTTCGCTTCCAATAGCTCGATGATTCGAGCCAGTTGTGCTTCGATCGTCATTCACTTTGACTCCTGAGTCATTAACCAATGAGGATTCTTTAACGACCAGCGCGTGATATCTTCCACTGCTCGTTTGATATTAATGCGGGGCTCCCACCCCATGGCGGCCATTTTGCTGCCATCTAGTGCGTAGCGCAAGTCATGCCCCGGGCGATTGCCGGGCCGGGCGCCATCGACCATTTCGAAATCCGCCTCCAGGCCCATGGCCGTACGGATCCAATCGAACAAGGTGAGGTTGTCGACCTCTTCCTTGCCGACGATGTTGTACTTCTGGCCCGCTTCGCCCCACGCAAACAAGAACATGACGGCGTCCGCCACGTCTTCGGCGTCGATGTAGAACCGGGTTCCTGGCGTCCCTTTATCCTTGTTGGCGTGGATGATGACCTTCTTGCCGTCACGGATCTTGGCAATCGTGCCGGGGATCATCTTCTCGGGGTGCTGGCGTATCCCGCAGACGTTCATCGTGTGGGTGATGATGACGGGCACGCCGTAGGTCTTGAAGTAAGAGTACGCGAGCTGCTCGCCGCCAGCCTTGGTGGCCGAATAAGGATTGCTGCAGCTGTAGCGGTCGTCCTCTTTGTATTTCACGCCCGCGGGAGCGGGGCCGAAGACCTCGTCCGTGGAGAAATAGATGAACATGCGCGGCTTTGTCTTGCGGGCGAACTCAAGCAGATTGCAGCTCGCAACGACATTGTCTTGGACAAATTCCATAGGCAGCGCGATGCTGCGGTCGACATGAGTTGCCGCGGCAAGGTGCACAACGTAGTCGTGATACCCGAGCTGCTCGATCAGAAGATCGTTCATCGGCGCGCGCAGATCGTGATAGAAGAACTTGACGCGCGGATTCTTGACGGCGCCGACTTCGGCCAGACGATTCAGGTTACCCGAGCCGTCAAGCCGGTCGATCAGCGTCATCTGCGCGTACGGATAGAGCCCCAGGATGTGGTCGACTAGGTGGTGGCCGACGAAGCCGGCGCCGCCTGTGATGAGGATTCTCACTTCGTGCGCTCCTTGATGCGCTCCGCTTCGATGTCGAGCTGGCGCTGCGCCATGGAGCGCCATGCGGTCTTGGTCAGATGTGCGATCTTATCGGCGTCATAATGGACGCCGCGGGCGCGATCAAAGAGGTGCCGGAATGCGGTATTAAGCTGATCTTTGGACTTCTCTCGAGCCCATTTGATGTCTGTGGGAGCAAGTTCGGGGTTATGCTGAATGTTGCCTGCCACACAAAGCTGAGTGAGTTCAATGATAACATCAGGAAAATACTCCACCAAGAAGGTGAGGATGGGTAGCGCTTTGCGCAGCTTGTCGTCCGTCGGCAGCATTACTGCTTCCCTCCCACGGTGACGCTGTCGCCGAGCTTGTACTCGCAGCGGGTCGTCGACTCGCGCGTGAGCGTGTCCGCCAGCGAAATCGCCATCATGTTGGCGACCTCGATGTTGGTGTACAGCTTGTTCTTAATTAGCGCAGCCCCCAGCGAGCTTGTGATCTCAAGATAAGACGCGAAGCAATAGCGCCCGTCATAGAAAGACACGACCTTATCGCGGTCCGCGACGATGGCGGCGAAGCACTCGTCCAGTTGATCTTTGACTTCTTTAGATAGGGACAAGCTGCTTTCTCCTTAAGGCGAGCGGGACGAGCATTTCCTTGCCGCGGGACCACCCGCCGCAATTCTGGCATTGGAAGCGCGGATACTTGCCCTGCTGCAGAACTCGATATCCTTGATGCTGCAGTTTGTCGCTGCCGCACTTAGGGCACACCGACTGCTCCGAGGGCTCGTACGCGCCGATGTTTGGATGATTTTCAATCCACGGTCGCAGTTTCAGGTAGACCTCTTCGGTCGCCTGCACGTCGCGCCGATTGTATTTCTTCATTTCCTTCCACGCGCCGGGGTCATCTGCGAGACAAGCTTTCCATAGATCAAAGCCAGGGTACTTCTTGTGCTCGTCCTTGGGTACGTTGGTCAGGTGCGCCGAGGTCCACGCGAGCTTCTGAGAGGTGAATGCGAAGTACTTCTTGGCAACAATGAGCGTATCTACGACCCGGAAAGGACGCGGCGGCGGGTAGCCGTGCTCGATAAGGCGCGCATTAATCTTCCGTACATCAAATTTTTTGCCATTCTGCGCCACGACGATGTCTGCATCGTCGAGAAGCTCGCGGATCTCGCCGGCGAGTGCCTTGTCGTCGCGCACCTTCTTGACGCCTCGGCCGCCTGTGTCGCCGTAGTAGATCTTCTTTTCCCCAAGCCATTTTGCAGCATAAGAAAGTATGGACCACTCGGTTTTGATGAAGTCAACGCCGACGTTTTGATCCCACAAACCCCAAACGTACGCCTCTATGGGCGCGGTCTCGATGTCGAGGGTGAGGATGCCGACGCTGGATTTACTCATCGTCCTTCCCGAACACGCCTATGTCCTCGGGGACTTCGTCGGGCGTGATTGCCATCACGAGAAGCTTCGCGGGGTTGTGACCGCCGAGCACGATATCCACAGCTTTGAGGGCTGCCTCGCGGTTCGGAGCGTACGCGTAATAGGGTATTTCATGCCCCACACTGCTGATTCGCCAAAATCTGGACATCGTGACTCCTTGAGCCTATATTTGCACGTCAATCTGCCCCCGTCAATACAGGAGCTCAACATGTTGGTAGGACAATTCTTCGCCTTCTTCCGCCCTGACGCCAACGGCGTCATGCAGATCCGCACCGGCAAGGTCGTGCAGCAGATCGGCGATCGGCACCGCCTCGAGTTCGACGGCAAGATCAACTTCTCGAACGTGTTCAGCCCGCAGCAGCTGGAGAGTTTTGCCTTCTTCAAAAAGCACGCGGACATGCAAGCGTTCCTCGATGATCTCACGGCGCCTAAGGAGGCGAATATCCCCACGGCATCGCCGCCATTGGTTGCGTCTGAGCAAGAGACTCTGAATTCGTAAGCTTGTCGAGCAGGCATTCGAGGTGATACCCGGTGCTGTTCCACTCTATCAGGTGTTCCTTGGAGTGGAACAGCCGCTTCTGGCAGTGCCCACACTTGGCGTCCCGGGGGATCTCCAAGATCCATTTCCAGGCGCTCAAAGGTCGTCCTTTTTAAGCTCTATCCCCTTATACTGCCGCAACTCGGTCCGATAGACCGCCCAGGGGGCCGCCCGCTTCATGTCGTCCATGAACCGGTTGCGCCCCAAGGGCCGGTACCCCATGTCCTTCATCCACCCTGTGTACGCCACGTAGAGGCTGCCAGTGCTGTTTGAGGCCGCCACCGTGGCGTCGGCGCGCCGGACTGTCCTCTCGGCTATAAACTGCCCTGTGTGGTCCTGCTTGGCCCTGAAGGCCTCGGTGTCCTCTAGGACGCTATTAGGGGGCATAAGGCCGCAGGCGTACCACGTCCGGGCACCCGCGATCAGCCACGAGAGGATGCCCTCGGACTCGGCCGCAAGCTTGGCCGACAGCTCGTCATCCTGTATCTCTTGGGCGAGGCCCTTGGCGATCTCGTAGTCGCGCCCGTACTTGACCCGGAAGCGCAGCATGAAGATGCGACGCCAGAGACCGCGGTCGACCCCCGTGATCCGCGGCTCGTTATTGGTGAAGATCTGCAGCTTGTGCGTGGGGTCGAACTGGAAGTAGTCCTTGAAGAGATTGCGCGCAGTCAGCCGGTCTCCCCCGGTGAGGTTCTTGAGCACTCCCTCGTTGAACTCCTCGTCTCGGTTGGTCTCGTTAAGCGTGACCATTCTTTTTCCGAGCAGCGAAGCCGTCTCAGGAGAGGCTCCAGTTCCACCAGGCGCAAGTAGGGTACGCGGGCCATTAAAGGCGTAATCCGGCCCGAGGACATGCTGGAGAACCTCAATAAGTTTACCCTTGCCATTGCCGCCCTCGCCGATGTGAAAGACGATCGCGTGCTCACGTGTTTCGCCCGTGATGCAGTATCCGAACCAGCGCTGCGCGAAGGCGATGACCTTCTCGTCACCCTTGAATACCTCACGCAGGAACCGCTCGAACCTGGGCGCCTGCGCGCCATTGATATAGTCGACCGGTGCACATGCCGTGATGAAGTCGGCCTGCGAGTGCGGTCGCATCTCCCCGGTGCGCAGGTCGACGGTGCCGTTACGGCAGTTGAGCAGCGCGTGATTGCGGTTGAGGGCCTCTGCCTCAAAGCGCAAAAGCTTCTGCAAGAGCTTCTCGCAGGCCCCCATCGTACCAGCCGAGCCGCAGGCGGCGGACCACTTGAAGAGCCGCGCCGCCTCCGCGCTGTCGTTGTCGGCTGCATATAGCCGCGCCGCCTCCTGATGCACGGATGCAGATAGCGTGGCGATGTGCCGTGCTACGACCGAGTCGTTTTGCGCCCAGTGCGTGCCCGTCCAGACGTAGAACGCTTTGGCGATCGCGATGATTTCTTTGCCGTATTGCTGTTGGATGCGTCTTGCGTTTTCCTGGTCGCTGTCGCGAGTGCTGCTTTGCGGGATCGTCGCAGGGAGCGCCGGACTTTCTCCCAAGCGGTCTTCCGTTGTCCTGGGGCTAGCAGGTATCCCCCGAGAGGGTTCTTCACCCACGACTGACTGGTCGGTGAACCCGAGGGAGGTGAAGTCGGCGGCGGCGATTTCGGGCTGCTCTGCCGCGAATTTTGCCATTCTTCGAGAAGAGTCTCGACCAGCGATTGGTATATCTGGTCCGTCGAACTCGTCGAACTTCCCGAAAAGGTGCAGTCGAACGAGGTCGTAGGCGTTGTGCTGTCCGTGGGCCGGATCTGTATCGTGATAACTGTGGAGTTTGGTATCGTCGTCATAGGCGACGGCACCGTCTGCCCTTGACCCTGCCGTGTAAGTCCACCGGCCATCGGATGAGCCAGATGTGTAAGGGAGTCCAAACCGGTCGATTGCTGCGCTGATGGAGAATGCCCGATTGAACTCTCCGATGATTCCGGGCTTGTCGAGCGCGCTGCCGCCCTCGCCCGGCTCATGGCAGCTATCACCGTCCTTGCGGTGGGGCCAGGTGCTTCGGTCTTTCCAGTCATCGTACTCTCCTAGGACTTTGTCGACGTCGAGGTACGGCGACGTCGTATCTTGCCAACTTTGGAATTCAATGCCCGCTTTGCTTGCGGGACGGAACATGAATTGCGTGGCGGTGTGGGATTCACGCGCAGCGAGTTCGATGTTCGGAACGCTAGCAATTTGCCGAGACACAGCTTGGAATTCTTCAGTATCAACTCCACGCGATAGCGGTATCCAGACCCGGAGGCGTGGATGGTCAGGGCTGTGAGACCACGTGGTGTAGGCAAGGAACGCACTGCGTCCGCGTAAGCTAGCAAGGATTGATCCGAGGTCGTCAGGGGTGAGGTGGTCATAGTCGAGGCTCAGTAGGTTGCGTTGAATGAAGTTGGAAGAATGCCGATATTCTGGGATAAAAGTCGCGCCGCACACCCAGCCAGGGGCGGCCTTGTCGTCGGTATCCTTGACATTCTTGAGCAGGCGTTCGACCAGCTGCACGAAGGTACCGCGCCAAGTGCGCTCGATAACGGCGAAGTCGTCTTTCTTGCCGAGGCTGACTGCTAGTTCGCGCTGTGTCATGGTGCGTAGTAAATAAGAAAGCAGTCGACTAGGAAAAGACCGATGGCCGTCACGCGGATAGCCATCAGCAGCATGCGGCCAGCCTCTTCCAACGGATGCTCTTCGTCATCCGGCGGCAGGGGAGGAAGCGCGTGGCTCATTTCTTGTGAACCTTCGCGCCGCCGCGCCACTCCTGTTTGGTCTCGGTTTGTGCCTTTAAAGGCACCTTAACCGACTTAACGCTCGATTTAAGGCGCGTCGGGTGATATTGCGGATGGTCAATCTTGGCTAGCATATTGCCTCATCGAATCCACGACCTGCGCTTGATACGCCTTCTCTTTGACTTCCTCGGGCATCAGCATGCTGATCGGCTTATTTAGGTAGATCTTCTTGGCCTCGCGATACGCGCGCCGCTCACACGACGTCAGGATCGCAGGTCGGGGCATCGGCGCGCCCTCTTGCCACACACCGGCCTCGTCCCGGTATCCAGCGCGGCGCCGGAGAGGACCACCGGGCGTATAGCGCGTCTCGGGATCAAGCCCTAGGCTTCGGGCGATCTTTCTTAGCCGTTTCGCTGTGCGTGCGTTCATGCTTTTCTCTGCGGAGTTTGTCGCGCACCATTGCCCGCTCTTCCTTGAACCGACGCTCTTCGTCGTCCACCCAGTCTCTTGTGTTCTTGTCGCGCTTGTCTTTCATCCAGCACCTTCAAGTCGATTGCAGCATCCCACACCGCATGCCAGTCCTGACGATCGGTCATCATGCGCAGGTATGCAAGCATGATCTTCCGCTCATCCACCTAAAACCCCCAGCGCCGCCTTGCAGCGCGCTATGTCGGCAGCAATGGCTGACTCACAATGCCCTGTCTGCAGCCAATTGAGCGCGCCGCCGAGAATCCGGGCCCAGCGCGCGGGCGCGGGCTTGCGCAGCTCCAGACCACACATGCTGCTAATAGTGATATCGTACTGTCTGAATACCCAGCCGCAAAGCAGTATATCGACTGTTCTAGCTAGCAAAACAACGTACGTGTTATTGACTGAGGCACTTGGCACGAGGCTTCTCCCTTGATTTGCGCAACGCGGCATGCAGTTCCGCGCATCGGGATGGATTTTTCTGCAAGTAATGCCGCCCTTTTTTCACCATATCGGCTAAGTTGTCGCTTTGTGTTCCAAGCCACAGATGCTCTGGGTTTACGCAGCGGCGGTTGTCGCAAGTATGACAAACGTACAGCCCGGCAGGTATTGCCCCCTTCGCCAGCAGGAAAGCAATTCTGTGCGCAGTCGTGTGCTTGCCGTCCAGCGCAAACTGCCCATAACCGTTTGAATCAACCGACCCAGTCCATATCCAGCATGCAGCTTCGCGCATAGTATGCTTGCTCATTCGGTAACCTACGTCCGAAGCGCACTGTTTACTACAAACGCGTTGATCCTGTCCGCGCGCAGCATGACAGTCGTAGAACTTAAAAAGCTCATCGCAAACTTCACATTTGCGAAGCACGTGCTTCATGACGCAGGCTGACCGAAGGGATTTACGCTGGGCTCGATGCGCACGCAGTCGTTGGGGTCATCGTGCGAGCTGGCCTCGATGATGATGCCGCCCTCGGGCGACAGACACTTGACGCGGTGCACGGTGCGCGGGTCGAGCGATATGACGCCACCAGGCCCCATGCTGTTGTTGCCCTGCGCCTTCTCGTCGTCAAGCGAGTACCAATCGATCTCGAACCGGCCCTTGAGGATCACGAAGGTCTCGTGTTTCTTCTCGTGGTAGTGGCGGGAGCTAATGCGCACGCCGTCGTACTGCAGGAGTTTGCAGCAATAGCGCTCGTCGTTGTGGAGGATGATTTCCCTGCCCCACATCTTGGGCACCTTGTCAATCACTAAACCGTTGCTCATCTCAGTCTCCTGCTGCGGTACATGCGGCTTCACGGGCCGCGAGTGGCAATCGTAGCACAGCCCGTCTGGGGCCGAATTCCTATGATCGCAGTGTAAAGGATGTCGGGGGTTTTTAGCTAGCACGTCCGGTGCCTAAGCACTTGGGGCAGCCGCTGCCCTGCTGCGCAGTGCGCCACGCCTTCTTGCCGTTGTCAAGCTCCACGCGCTCAAGCTCAGGCTCGGTTTCGCGTGTGACGCCGCGGCCCTTGCAAAGGGGACATTCTTTTACTCGCTCGGCGGTTCCCATTTAGGCGCGGTTCCTCTCATACAATTTTGCAGTGTGTCCCAAGTCCACTCGGGAAGTATCTCGGCCACGCACTGGGCGGTGCCGTAGGTATCGTGCCGGCGGCAGCCTTCGAATGTTGGCAACATTTTGTGGCAAGCCAGAACCTCATTCTTGCCGCGGCCGGGGCATTCAGTCTTGGGCGCCCACATGGGCGTGCAGTTGACCCAGTCGCGCGGCAGGTTCTCGATGGTGCTGTGCGACAAGAAGACGATCTTTGGCATCGGGTAGAAAGCTGCCGCAGACATGACGCCGGTCTCGGGGCCCACTACCACATCAGCGATCTCCATCATGGTCAACGTCTGGCGGATAGAGTGCTTACCTGATGCGCACCAGATGCGGGGCTTGGCCTCGTAGCCGCGCTCGAACTCAGCACAGCTCGCGTCGCCCGCAGTGACCACGCCCCACGTCGGGTAGTGCTGCAGCAGGTGGTCCCAGATGACTGCTGTGTGTGGGTAGACCTTGTGCGTGCGACTCGAACCGCCGAGCACCCACATGATCAGCTTGTCAATGCCGGCCTTCTTCATGCGGGCGCGCTCCTGGTCGCGCCACTTGATCTCGGCTTCCGTGGGATAGAACTTGAAGCTGGGTACGTACTTCACGCCGGCGATCTGGTGCTGAAACTCCACGTAGTTGTGATTCATGAAGAGATGCCGACCCTTCGGGCTCCAACCAAACTTCACATTGCCAGGGCCAACCAACAAGTTAGATTCCGCGGATTCCGTGAGATTTATCCAACGGTCGAAGCGCTTGTTGCCCGGCGCGCCGTAGAGCTCGAACCACACCCAGAGCCGCCCCAGTTCGCCGATGGCAACCTGATTCGGAGTCTGCACCACGAGCCGATCGATGTTCGGGTCGTTCATCACGACCTCGCTGCCCGGAAACTGGCACATGAAGGTCAGGTGATATCCTTCCGCCTTCAGCTGATTGACGATCGACATTGCCTGCACAACATCACCAAACGCGCCGTAGCGGATGACGCAAGCAGTGGGCTTGTTCTCCGGGTTCAGGACGGTCTTGTGTGAGAACTTATGGATGCTCACTGAAACACTTCCAGCTTCGGGATGGCCGTCACAAACGAACCCTTGTACCCGCGGTTGCGCAGGCGCTTTACAGCTTCGTCCTTCCACGTCCAGCACAGCAGCAGGATGTAGTCCGGTTCCGCAGCAATAAGGTCCTCTTCGCTCACGATAGGCAGCCCAGTGCCCGGTGCCAACTTCCCGATCTTCTCAGGGTTGACGTCGCCGATCATGTACAGCGGATGATGCGTCGCCCAATACGGCTTGCAGTAATTGAGGAAGGTGTTGCCGCGCGCTGCAGCGCCGTATGCGCAGACCTTGAGTCCTGCGAACTCGGCGGTCGTCATGAAATTGTTGAAGTCGAGGCGCACCTTGTAAACGCGCTCACGGAAAGCGGCCAGGTCCAGTGCTTCTTCGGCTTCTATCTGCGCATAGACGCTGTCGTGGACGGAGCAGCCCGTGCCAATGAAAACCCGCAGGCTGCCGCCATGCGTCGGCAAGTGCTCGACGTCATAGACGCATAGCCCGAAGGCCGGAAGCGCATTCTGCAATGCCTGCACAGTGAGGTAGGAGTAGTGCTCGTGATAGATCGTGTCGAACTGCGTCTGGTTTATCGTCGTCACGAGATTCGGAAACTCGAGGATGGCCGTACCGTTGAGCTTGAGCACGCGCGCCACAGTGCGAAAGAAGTCCCGCAAGTCGGGGATCTGCGCTACGGTGTTCAGCGCGATGATGATGTCCGCCGGAAAGAGATCGTAAGACAACTCGCTGTTGAAATAGGCTTTGATCGTCGGAACACTTGAGGGGATGCCTGTTGGGTCCACGCCGAGCACGCGACCTTTTTGGAAGTTGCGCAGCAGGTACCCATCGTTGCTACCGACTTCGATGATGCGGCTGTCTTCGGTCAGGTTGAAGCGATTCTCTATTTGCCGAACTAAACTCTCAACGTGATCAAGCCATTGCTTAGACCCCTTGCTAGAATGTAAAGCATATTTAACATTGAAGATTGATTCTGGCGGCACGTCTACGGTGAGCTGCAGCAGGCGGCACTTAGTGCATTGCGCAAGTACCAGCGGATAGCGCACGGCAATG
>Ga0307476_10002049_pt1 | contig 12108 bp, 8 predicted proteins | sample atmos_gasesECM2C_2_FD_203314 | JGI IMG/M metagenome (GOLD analysis project Ga0307476, IMG submission 203314) | Hardwood forest soil microbial communities from Morgan-Monroe State Forest, Indiana, United States - atmos_gasesECM2C_05 | ecosystem: Environmental > Terrestrial > Soil > Temperate... | reverse complement strand
CCGACAACGCGAGAGCGTAACTTCGCAACATTCCTCTACGGCAATTCTCCATAAGTCACATCACAATTCCCGGCGAGGAACACGATCCCGCGCTCCGCGTCTAGAGCAAATATAGCATCCAGCCATCGCTTGCTCACTGCTGCGCCGCAACCCCGACGCATCCGGCGGAGGCCAGCGTCGAGCAGACCGCCCCGGACTGAAGGGGCACAAAGGCATGGTTGGTCTTGGGGTCGACTGAGATGCTGTGCGAATTCGATCCAGTCGTCATGTTGTACAGCCACTGGTTCGTTCCCGCATCAATGACGCCCATAACCGCATTCGGGAGCATATCGCGCGCCGCGAGGTAGTACTTGTTGTCGGTGGGGTTGTACCAGGTCTCGTCCACGCCGCCGACGTTGGTGATTTCGACGCAGTTGCTCAACGGCGGAGTAGCACAGTTGACGTCATTGCCCGGCGCGGTGAAGGTAATTATGTACTCGTTGGGAGGAAATGCCTTGCCGTCGTGATCCGCACAACCAATGAGGAAGTTGTTCCCCGGACCGTGGCTGACGCCGGTCGGCATGCAGTTGGGCATCACGATGCTGTTGACAACGACGGGTCCGCACGAGACACCTCCGCAAGTGGTGTCTGTCAGCTGGGGATCGATGACATCGATGCTCCCGATATTGATGTTGGCGACCGAATTCTCATTCGCCAGCAGCAGCAAGCCAGAGTTGGGATCCCACACCATCCCGCCCAAACCCGCCGGGGATATCGCGCCACCACAAGCGCCGGTAGGGGCGGTTTGACTGCAGAATGTCCCTAGGTTTTGGTCGAGGATAGGGCCGTGATGGCAGGGGATGGTGTAAGCAACGCCGGACGGAGTCGTGCCAATGCCAATCAGGCCAAGTGCCGGCACCCCGTCAGCCGCCGATCCCGACACTCCGCTGAAGACGTGCGGATTAGAAGGATCCGGGCAGGGGAACGTACCCCCAACGGTGTCCACAGGAGTTGGCGGGTTGTTGAGCCCAACTCCGGGGCCTCCGGCCCCGTCGTAATAAATCTGCCCGAGAATGCAGCTTGGAGGGTTGAACGAGCCTCCGTTGCCGGGGTCTAACTGTATTGACGGGGGTACACCCGTGCCCGACCCTTGCAGGGGATAAGTAGCGGGGTTGAACCCAGGCGGGTAAGGGCCGTACGCGAGGAACTGGTCAATCGGCAAACAGTGCTGCCTCTGGAGCGTGTCCGCAGGGTTCCTGGCCACGACGCCCGACATATCAATGAACGTGATAAACGGAAATCCCGGATCGCCGTTGATGACAGCGAGAACCCCATGTACGTTGTCGAATGACATTTCATCGGCGCGGTCATCTCCACAATCGGTTGCGGATCCAGCTTCGCCGTTCCATGAAGCGACGCATCCGGAGATCCCCTGAGGACCGTCGTAGTCGGCCGAAACGCCCGTGGGTATGTCGGCGATCACGGTCGGCGGGGTGGAATTACTCAGGTTCATCGTGGTCAGATCAAACACCACGACAGAGGCGCTGCCGTTGCCGACGAATAAAGTATTTCCGTCCGCGCTTACCTCAAGACCGTCCGGCCCGGACATGGGATTCACACCGTTGGCGCGGGAAGCGCAGCACTGCGCGCCCGGAAACGCGCCGAAGTGGTGGCTGGCACCGAAGCCCGTGATCAAGTGAAACATTGGCGCCGTTGCGCCGCCGAGCTTCGTCATGTCCGTCCTGCATCCGTGCCGTGTAAAATTCCCGAATACGTCCACGATAGGCGGAATGACGTCGAATCCAGTCGCAGGATCTGTTGCGCAGGGACTCGCGCCGTTGCCAGCGTCCGAAACTGCATTCTGGCCTTGGATCGAGAACATCGCGAGATCCTGGTTCGTATCGATCACTTGTACGGCGATGCCGATACGATCGGAAATGTAATCGAGATTGTTAGTGCCCGACGCCCCTCCGGAGGGAGGGCTCGATATCCAGCTTATGTCGAAGGAGTTGAACGGGCCGCCCGGCTCGCCGGTATTGTTGTGTTCGGGCACGGGAATTACGTTGACGATGGTGTAGGCGCCGTTGATCGTGGTGCCGCAAGTGGGACAGTTCGGCGCGGTGCCGCAGCCGCTCAAAATCACAAATAGCGCGGTGAGAAGAATAGTAAGAAGAATCCTGGGTCTCATTCGAATTCCCTCCTCCGATTTCCCTTCAGGGCCAGCCTGCGACTAGCCCCGGCCTTAACCGAACTTGTTTACTGTTCCATTCCCAATCGATCCTCGATCGGACTAGAACCTGAACTGGATCTGCTGCAAAACCACGTAATAATTCTGCGGCACCGCGCCGATTGTGCTGGGCTCCTTCAACTGATCGATACCCAGATTGACCGAGTACTTGACCCAATAATTGGGAAACCAGTTGAGCCCAAAGGTGTACTCGAACGTGTGGTAATTAAACCCAGGTACAAAACCTGGCGTGTAATAGCTCAGGAAGTTCGCCTCCGGTTCGTTGGCTTGGATGCCCGTGAACCGCACACCGACCCCCCACGCTCCCCACCCGCGTCCTTTGCCGCCGGGTGTGTCAGGGCCAAAGGTCGGACTCTTCACCCGGGGGGTGCCATTTTCCGGCTGTTTTTCACCCGTGAGCAGATAGGTCGCGCTGATGTCCCAAGCTTTGGCGATGATTGAGGGCAGACTCAGGAAGCCAAGTCCTCCTTCCTGCTCGGAGCCCACATTGTTGCGGGACATATTGAGTTGATCGTATTCGCCCCGCAGCGCGAAGCCAGACTTGAGATAGGTAAATTCACCGTTGTAGCGCTGAATCGGACCGTTAATTGTGAACTGCGGGAAGAAGTTGTAAGCAGCATCCGGCAGCGCGCCGCTGAAGCTTTGATCCCCGGAAAGGCCACGGGAACGACCGCGGTCAATGGATCCGCCAAAGGCGAGTTGCTTGAGCAAATCGCTTTTGGATTTGCGCCACGGGTAGAAGCGAAGACGCCCGATGACTTCCGGTTGATTCGTGGTGTTGGCTATCGCATATCCTTTGCCGTTGAACGCTCCCAGCCAGTACTGCACGACACCCCCGTCCAGGTCTCCGTGAATCGCGACACCAGGGCTGCGGAACGCCGAGGCCGCGGACGGGTACAACATCGCCTGAAAGCCGCGTTCGATGAAATCCAGGTTGGTGGCGCCGGTTCCGGCCTCTTGAGCGAACGGCGTCTTGAATTGGCCCGCCTGGAATTGGAACTCAGGCCGGATTCTCACGTTCAGATAAACGTCGCGGACGACCGAGCCGGTGGTCGCTGACGCGTCGGTGAGCAGGGCAAAATCGAAGTGGGAACCGTAGTTACCCTGGAAACCGAAGCGCGCGCGACGCAAGACGAACGTGTCTGAGGGCGAGCCGTCGCCCTTGTAGGCGCGGTAATCGTCATCTACGTAGCCGTAGGGACTGATGCTGAACTGGCCGTCCGCGCTTCGGATGAAAAAGTGCTCCCCGTTCCATCCCGCGGCGAGCGGAGGCTCTTTCTTGGGAGCAGCCGCGGCGGGAGCCTGATCCACGGCCGCAGCAGCCGGCAAGGGTTCAGCCTCGATCAGAACCGCGTTCCTCAGACGAGGTGTCCCTACGCCAGCACCGTCGAGCGACGGCGGATTGGGGACAGCGTCGGCGACGGGCCGAACCTGGACCGAACTATTGTCGGACATACGGCTGTCCGCTGCGCGGCTGTCGGCTGCCCGGGCTTGTCCCGCAACCAGCTTCTCGACCAGAGCTTTCAGTTCCTCAATGGTCTGGCGCTGTGCGGCGACCTCACTGCGCAATTGGTTGACTTCTTCCTTGCTCGCCACGTTGGAGACGGATGCGGCAGTCTTCTCGGCGGGTTGCGAGCCTTGGGCATGGGCGAGCGAACCTGGCGCCATGAAAACGACCAGCAGCACGAAAAACGTTGTTAGTGAGCGCATGTGTTTCCTCTCCCGTGATGATTTGCAAGGCGAGCCTGCCCTCACAGCATGCGGACAAGAAGGCCGCGCACTCCCTCGTCCGTTCGGGCGACGAACCAAAAGATCTCCAGAGCTGCGAATGAGGTTCTGTCCGGTATGAAAAGCGGACCAGTTACGCGGGCGGGTTTACCATAAAGAAATGAGTGCTGTCAAGAAAAGTTTTTCCTGCTCCCGGGTGACGATGACTTTCACAATACCCCTGAGCCCTCGCGAGGTTTAGTCCGGAGTAACCATGCCAGGGCCTCAGGCGGTCAAGATAGCACGCGAAAAATGAACGCCGAAACAGAGGTCGGCTAAGAGGGGAGTATCGAAACTGCCGGGTTCCTGGCGTACTTTCTTGTCGTATACTTTGTTGCCCCAGGGAACAAGTTCCGCAAGTGACTCGGCCCGCCGCAGCCCCAGGATATTTGACTCGTCTTGATCGCCCTGCCATGATGTTCGCCATGCCGGACCGAAGGCTCAGAATCGTCAGGTTTATCGGAAGCACACCGAACACCGCGTATTGCGACGTTTGCAAATTAGCCTTCCGGACGCGACGGGAATTTATAACGGACGCCGACAAAGCTAAAGCCCAACTGCAATCCGATTTTGAAAAGCATGAATGCCGGCCGGAAGAGGGCGCCATCGACGACGCTCTAGACCACATTCGGTGAACAGGCTTCGTGACCCCAATCGCGTTTTGATAAAGCCGACGTGCAACCGGGGGTGCAGCGTTTTTTGCGATAGGATAATCCCAGCAGCTAAAGCCACCGAGCCGCGGGGGCTTGTCAGCTTGAGCGACTGACAAGGTTGAAGGATTTGATCCTATGGCGTCACATACTGAAAACACCACGTCGCAGTACATGAATTACGCGCCCGCGGAGTTGAATCCGCGGCAGGATCTCCCCAAGGGATTCTTTGATTTCTTGTTGCCTCTCCACAAGAAATTCACGCCCTGGCAGGAAAAGTTGGTTGCCAAACGTGCCGAGGCATTGCAGCGGTCGCATCGCGGGCAGCCGCCAGACTATTTGCCAAGTTCAGAGGCAACCGCCTCGGATTGGCGGATCGAAGTACCCGAATGGTGCGCGGATCAGCGCAACCAGATGACCGGACCAGCCGACGATGCTGAGTTGACCGTAAAACTGCTGAACTCCGGATCGCCCGCGGTCATGATCGATCTGGAAGATTCCATGGCGAACGCTTGGGACCAAACCATGCTGGGCGTGAAAAATACTCTCGCCGCCTACAAATATGAACTCAGCTACGACGACAAGAAGCGGCAGAAAAAAGTCACGGTCCAGCGCTCGAAGACCGTCACCTGGGTACGACCCCGCGGTTTGCACCTCAGCCAGGGTGGAGTCATCAAGAACGAGATCATGTCCGCTTCCCTGTTCGATTTGGCTTTGATCTGGTACCAGATCGATCCCGCATGGTTGCCTCACAACTTCTCCGTGTACATCCCCAAAAGCGAGTCTGCCGAAGAAGCCTTATGGTGGCGTGAACTCTTCCAGATTCTTGCGAAGCAGAAAGGTTTGCCTAAGGACTACATCAAATGCATGGCCTTGGTGGAAGCCCACCCGCTGGCCTATCAGATGGAGGAATTCTTTTTCAATCTTCGCGAGCATTGCCTCGGCTTGAACCTGGGACGCTGGGATTACATGGCCTCACTCATCGATTTCATGATCGAGGATCCGAATTGGATTTTGCCCGATCGCAACACCATCCCGCACGACGTGGCATTCTTCCAGAACTTCCGCACGCTGATGCCGGAGGTTTGCCACAAGCACGGAGCTCTCGCGATCGGCGGCATGACCGCGCTTTTTCCCAGCCGTACCGACGCAGAATTGAACGAGCGCGCGCTGAACGTCCTGAAGCAAGACAAGAAGAACGAGGCCGACTGCCTGATGGACGGCGCCTGGACTGGCCATCCCGACCAAAACGAAATCGCCGTCGCCCAGTTCCCCTATCCCAATCAGATTGCAAAGCGTCCCAAGCTGCCCAATTCACATCCTGATCTGCGGCCAATCCCGAAGGGTGTCGGTGAAATAACGCTGGCCGGAACACGAGCCGCCGTTCGCACGGTGATTCGCTATCGCAACGGAGTGCTCAACGGAAAAGGCGCCAGCCTGCTTGATGGCTACATGGAAGATCTGGCTACGGACCGCATCTACCGCCTGATGATTGCGCAGCGCGTGCGGCACAAGGTTAAAGTGGCGGGCGACGGCGGCAAACCGATGGAACACACCTCCACTTTGATCACGCGTTTGTTTGACGAGGAACTGGCGAAAATTCAAAAGGATCTACCGGCAGAGATCGACCGCAAAGCGGCAGCGACCCTCCCCGAGGCACGCCGCGTCGCAGAGGAAATGATTGTGCAGGGACACCACTCGCCGATTTGATACCTATAACAAGAAAAACAGTTAAACCGATCGCAAGAATTGATTTGACGGCAACGGCGTCATCGGCGCTCACTATCAGACGCGTCGCTTCTCGAACATCAAATTTCCGGAGAGTTTTGGCGATTGTCCGCTCCGTACCGTACTATTCCTTAAGCACAGGTTAGAACAGAAACGAGGACTATGAGCGCCCTGGAACAGGCAAGTTCTGCACTTCAATTCCCTGCCCTGCAACCGCCCCGCCGCTACTTATTCGGCCCTGGTCCCAGCATGGTTCACCCGCGCGTTTACGAGGCTTTGTCAAAACCGATCGTCGGACACCTCGACGCCTACTTCATCCAGGTCATGGGAGACGTGCAGCAGTTGCTTAAGACAGCTTATGGAACCACCGACGGCGCCACGCTGACAATTTCCGGCACCGGCAGCGCGGGCATGGAAGCTGCCGTCGCTAACTTCGGGGAGCCCGCAGCCAAGTTCGCAGTTTTCGCCAACGGATACTTCTCCGATCGGCTTACCGAGATGGCCAAGCGCAACGGCGCGAACGTCGTACGCTTTGAGAAACTTTGGGGTGAGACCTACACGGAGGATGAAGCCAGAGAGTTCATCGGGCGCGAGCAGCCCGCGGTCGTGGCTTATGTTCATGCCGAGACCTCGACGGGAGCGTTGCAATCCGGTCGCGCGATCTGCGCCGCTGCGCACGACGCTGGCGCTCTGGTGATCGCGGATTGCGTCACCTCGCTCGGCGGAGTGCCGGTAGAGTTCGACCAGACCGGCATCGACGTGGCCTACAGTTGCACGCAAAAGGGGCTGAGTTGTCCACCGGGCTTGTCTCCGATGGCGATGTCGGCGAGGGCGATGGACTTTCTGCGCGCCCGCACGACTCCGCCGCGCAGCTGGTATTTGGACCTCAAGCTGATTCATGATTATTCGACCGTCTCGCACCGCTACCATCACACGGCACCGATTTCCATGTTCTACGCCTTACGCGAGGCGCTCCTCGTCATTGCCGAAGAAGGAATCGAGAACCGCTGGGAGCGGCATCGCCGCAGCAACCAGTCTTTCGTCAAGGGAATCGAAGCGATGGGTCTGCGCATGCATGTTCCCGCGGAGCACCGAATCGCGACGCTGAACACCGTGTGCGTGCCCGCAGGGGTGGACGAAGCCAAGGTCCGCAAACTGTTGCTGGATGGTCCGGGGATTGAAATCGCCGGCGGGTTTGGGCCGCTCGCAGGCAAAGTCTTCCGCATTGGTGTGATGGGTCCGCTGGCGACCGAAGAGAACGTGCAGTTTTTCCTGAAAGAGTTCAACAAGGCCCTCAAGGCAGCGGGCTACTCCAATTAAGAATCAAGCGCCCAGGGGCAGGGGCAGCGGCGAATGACACTGAAGTCGGTAGAGACACTTCTTGACGTCTTGCATTTCGCGGACAGTCACACGGCAGTTATCGTTCCCGAACTCAACCTCCATGTCACCTACGATTCGCTTCGGCGGCAGGTTCTCGAAATGGCGAACGGTTTGGCGTCGGCCGGCATTCGCCGTGGCGACGCCGTGGCGATTGCGTTGCCCAATGGATTGCCCGCAATTGTGAGCTTTCTGGCTGCCTCCATCGCGGGTAAGGCAGCCCCTTTGAATCCGGCCTATCCCTACGAAGAGTTTCATTTTTTTCTAGGCGACACTGATGCTCGCGTTCTGATCTGTCCGGCCGTGGGCGCCGAATTCGTCCGCACCGCAGCAGCCGACCGCAAGATACCAGTCATGTCGGTCGAAATGAACGAGAGAGGCGATGTCCACCTGACCGGTGCTCCCTCGGGAGCGACTGCGACTGCGCCCACGGCGGACGACATTGCCCTCATCCTGCACACGAGCGGGAGCACGGGGAAACCCAAGCGGGTTCCGTTGCGGCATTTCAACCTCGCCGTTTCTTCGGCAAATATCGCGAACACTTACTCGCTCTCTGAGGAAGACGTTGCTTTGTGCATTATGCCGCTGTTCCACATTCATGGCTTGATCGCTTCCACCATGGCCACTCTGCTTTCCGGAGGAGCCGTTGTTGTCCCTACCAAGTTCAACGCGCTTTCTTTCTGGCGCACGGTTCGCGAGCATCGGGTTACCTGGTATTCCGGCGTGCCTACCATGCACCAGCTTCTGATGGCGCGCACTCACCACAAGCCGGCCGAGGCGGACACGTTGCGCTTCATCCGTTCCTGCAGCGCGCCCTTGTCGCCGGAACTGATTCATAAAATCGAAAACGAATTTGGCGTCCCGTTTGTTGAAGCGTACGGCATGACCGAAGCTTCGCATCAGATGACTTCGAATCCGCTGCCGCCGCGCCATCGCAAGGCCGGATCGGTAGGAGTCGGCGCCGGACTCCGCGTCAGGATCATGGACAAACAGGGCAATTCTCTCGAAAACAATCAACGCGGCGAAATCGCAATTCAAGGTGCGAATGTGTTTCGGGGATACGAAAATAATCCGGACGCAAACGCCCGCGCCTTCGTTAACGGATGGTTTCGCACCGGAGACCAGGGTTATCTCGACGAAGATTGTTACCTGCACCTGACAGGCCGCATTAAAGACATCATCATTCGCGGCGGCGAGAACATTGCGCCTCACGAAGTCGACGAGATTCTCTTGCGGCATCCCGCCGTCGCGGCGGCCGTCACCTTCGGCTGCGCTCATCCCACCTTGGGTGAAGAAGTGGCTGCAGCCGTGGTGTTGCACGAACCCCATGGCGCCACCGAATCGGCGCTCCTCAAACATTGCCGCGAACTACTGGCAGAATACAAATGTCCGAAGAAGATTTATCTGGTGAAGAGTATTCCAACCACGGCCACTGGAAAAATTCGCCGCCGCGCCGTCGCCGCCGCGCTCGTGGACGATCAACGTGGGTAAGCAACGATGAAATTCCTGATCGCTGGGGCCGGCGCCATTGGAGCCTACATCGGTGCGCGCATGGCGCGGGCCGGGTTCGAAGTCACGCTCTTTGCGCGCGGCCCGCATCTTCGCGCCATGCAGGAGCATGGCGTCCAGGTGAAAAGCAGCGAGGGAGATTTCGTGGCGCGCCCTGTTATCGCCAGTTCCCTCGAACAAGTGGGGCCCGTGGACGTGGTCTTCCTCGGCGTGAAGGCGCACGCCTTGCCACAATTGGCGCCGCACCTCAAGCCCGTTCTCGGCCCGGATACCACAGTCGTCAGCACTCAGAACGGAATTCCGTGGTGGTACTTTCAGGGCTTCGGAGGCGAGTACGAAGGAATCCATCTGGAACGGGTCGATCCCGGCGGCGTGATTTCGTCGGCGATTGAAGCTCGCAGCGTGGTTGGGTCCATCGTCTATTTCGCCACTGAAATTTCGGCACCGGGAGTGATTCAGCACATCGAGGGAAATCGCATCTCTCTCGGCGAACCGGGCGGCACCCGCTCTGATCGCTGCCGCCGCATTGCGGAGGCGCTGATCGCTTCCGGCCTGCGCTGCCCGGTCACCACCCGCATCCGGCATGAGATCTGGGTAAAGGTGTTGGGCAATGCGTCGTTCAACCCTGTCAGCGCCCTCACCCGCGCTACCCTGGCCCAGATGGTGCGCGATCCCGGAGTTTCTTCAGTGATCCGAAGCATCATGCAGGAAGTGGAAGCAGTCTCTCACAAGCTGGGGATGGAGTTGCCCGTTTCCATCGATCAGCGCATGGCCGGCGCGGAAAAAGTTGGCGAGCACAAGACCTCGATGCTGCAGGACCTGGAAGCCGGCCGGCCGATGGAACTCGAAGCGCTGGTCGGCGCGGTCGTGGAGCTGGGCGAGCGTGTAGGCCTTCCCATGACCTGCACCCGCACGGTGTACAACTGCGCGAAGCTACTGGCGCAGGCCAACTGCTCGACAACCAAGTGAGCGCTCCCGCGGAAGGCCAATCGCGGCGTTGTACGTGATATGGCGATTTTGCAACTAGAGCCGCGACAAACCCTATCAGTGATGCGACTTGCTCGTATCGATTGCGGTGATCGGCAGGCAAGTCTTGACCTCAATATTCGCGGGAAGATCGGCGGACACCTGTGTCTGAACGTAATGAAACTTGCCTGGTTCCTGTGAGCCGGTCAAGGGACAATCGGCCTCGACTTGAAACCGTGTGGTGACTTTTAGAGTTGTGGCCGCCGAAGTCTGAAACAACCACTGCTTCAATGCGGTCTCGAGTGGCTCGCGGAACATCGGATGTGCAGAAATAACCTTCACCGAATCCACTGCCCCATCAGCCTTAATTGCTACCTCAGCCACGGCCGTCCCCTGTATTCGCGATAGCCATGCGGTGGCTGGATAAGCGGGCGCTACAAAATAGCGTACCGATACTGCGTCACCGTTTCCTGTCTGAGCACATGCAGCTATGGCCAGCAATATGGTGACAACGACATGCTTACAGGGCATGTTCCCCCTTTCAGAGCGCGACTGATATGGATTTCCGTCGAATTATAGAACTCGGGGTGGCCAAGGTGTTGTAATTATGGGGATTCACAAACGAAGTCCCAGATCGCTTCGATGACAGGGCCAAGCAGGACATTGGCCCACGGACTCGGATTGTCTCCGGCGAGCTTCCAACGCCCTGCTCATCGATCTTTTCCATCCACCCAAGAAAAATATTTGCTGAGGGCTTGACAACGGAGGTATACTCCCCTCGTCGGCTGGTCCACTTATCGGACCACTTGCCAAATGCCAGTCGCCATCAAATCCGACTTCGAAGTTGTCCGCAGGAACAAAGTCTACGAGGAAGTCGCCAAGCAGATCGAGCGCCTCATTCTGAAAAAGCTGCAGCCTGGCGACAAACTGCCGTCGGAGCGTGAACTGGCGGAGACGCTTCGCGTGAGCCGCAGTTCCATCCGGGATGCGATTCGAGGCCTGGAACTGATGGGCTTGGTTGAGCCGCGTCAAGGGGCTGGGACCATCGTTCGCGAAGTTTCCGCTGACTCGCTGGTGAATCCCTTTTCCGACGCCCTGAAGCGCCGGCAGGAACTGGTCAGCGAACTTCTGGATTTTCGAAGGATGCTCGAGCCGCCGCTGGCCGCACGCGCGGCCGCGCATGCATCTCCGGAAGAAATTTCCGAGATGGAAGAAATTCTGGCACGGCAACAGGAAAAGCAGGCGCAAGGCGATGCTGCGGTCGCCGAGGATACGGAATTCCATTACAGCATTGCCCTCGCTTCTGGAAACAGTGTTGTGCTGAAAGTGCTCGACATTCTTATGGATCTGCTACGCGATACGCGGGAACGCTCGCTGCAGGTGGAGGGGCGCGCGCAGAAATCGCTCGCCGGCCACAAGCGGATATTGGCTGCCATCAAGCGTCACGATGCCGAAGCTGCCAAGGCTGCCATGCGGCGGCACATTGAAGATGTGGAAGAGATCGTACTCAACAAATTGTAGAGGAACGAGTTCTATTCAACGGAGGGTTTGTCATGGGTCGGTTATTCGCAATCGAGATCATCTATAGAGGCATCTTCCAAAAAACTATGGCGGGCAGGCTTAGCCGGGCGATCGTGCTGGCCGCCCATCACGAAGGCAAAGTGGGCATCTCTTTCGGCCGTTACGGGGACAGTCCCGAACGCAACGGAATTCCCGCGAAAGGCTTCGCGATCGTCGCTACCGACGAACAGACTCTGCAGGAAGGCATGGCAAAATACGAACCCAAGGAAGTCGACGTCACTATTTGCGTGGATGACACGCTATGCAAGGGCGTCGAGTCGTGGGCCTGGTACGGTCTGCAACCGGTGAATCGTTTGTTGAAGC
>Ga0307476_10002048_pt1 | contig 12109 bp, 8 predicted proteins | sample atmos_gasesECM2C_2_FD_203314 | JGI IMG/M metagenome (GOLD analysis project Ga0307476, IMG submission 203314) | Hardwood forest soil microbial communities from Morgan-Monroe State Forest, Indiana, United States - atmos_gasesECM2C_05 | ecosystem: Environmental > Terrestrial > Soil > Temperate... | reverse complement strand
GGAGAGTTAGCCTCAATCACCAGAACATCCAGACCTTCGGACGCGCCGTACACCGCCGCGGCCAGTCCAGAAGGCCCTGCGCCAACGATCACCAGATCTCTCACTTCCGAAGCCGTAATGTGCGCGTTCAGGCCGAGGCATTTCGCCAGCTCCTGAATGGACGGGCTGCGCAGCACGGTGCGGTTGTTGCAAATGACAATGGGAACATCTTCGACGGTTACGTGGAAGTGATCGAGCAAATCCTGATAAGTAAAGTCTGTGTCGAGATCGACGTAAGTGTGAGGGTGTCCATTGCGGGTTAGAAACTCGCGCAGCAGAAGCGTTTGCGCGGAGTGCCGTGACCCGAGCAAGATCACGTTCCCCGCGCCGCGGTTAATCAACTCCACCCGGCGCAGGATGAAGGCGCGCATAAATATCTCGCTCAGCTCCGCATCTCGCGCGACCAGCGTGCGCAAGTCGTGATTGCTCACTTCGAGGAATTCGCCGAGCGCAGTCACGCGGCCGCGCGCCAGGCTGAGGCGTCCAGAGATGGTGGTCATCTCGCCGGTGAAACTTCCGGCCTCGTGGTGAACGATGAGGCGTTCGCCCTGCCGGTCCGGCTGCACGATGTCCAGGCTCCCGGAGAGGACCACGAAAACCGGGACGTCACTATCCCCCGGCTCAAACAGAATTTCGCCCACTTTCACTTTTCGTATCTTGCTCAACGGACGGATACGGTCGATCTGCTCGGCAGTCAGCGTTGGAAAAGCGTCACCGCGAGCATCAGCGGCAAGAGGCGTCGACTGAGTAGACATGGGTCCCCCGGATCCCGCGGTAAAGATAAGGTTGAAAGTAGTAGATGATGCCGACACAGCTTCGGGTTCAACCATCCACCCCGAAGAAATCTCAGGAATCCACTCGACGAAACTGCGGCGCTATTGCTTCACTTCCCCCACGCCAACAATCTTTGTTGTGGCGCGGAACTTCTTATAGTCGCGGAAGGTTTGCTCCACGTCGACGTTGAAGTTCTTTAACAGAGCAAGCCGCACATCGATCTTTACAGTGAGCTGGCGCGGCAGCCACACCTCATCGTTCACCCGAGTCTGCTCCAGTAGAAAACGCGAACCCTTGTGAAAGCGGGCCAGGAATAACCCCCATGAAACTGTGTCCAGGCACTCCACGTCCAGCTTGGATAGCTGCAGATCGTTCTTGTCGATCCACACCCGGCCGTGGAACTTGGGCAAGAACTTCGCTTCTTTCATATGCGGCTCATATCCGGGACGCGGCTCGCCATCAATCACCCAGGCCTCGCGGCCGGCGACAAGTTCGGTTCCCACCAGCTTGAAGTTGTAGGCGTCGGCTACTTCAAGCACAAACTTGCGGCCCTCTTCGCGATCTTTCTCTTCCTTTTCTTCGCGCTTCCTGCGCGCATCCTCGGACTCGTTCTTACGCCTATCGATGATCTTCTGAATCCGCTCTTCTTCTTTGGCGGCGCCCTTGGCGTCGAGGGCCTTATCGGCTTTCTCGATCAACCGCTGCACTTGCTCGCCATAGATCTCCATTACTTCGTAGGTCTTCGCCTCGCTGGACTTGACTTGACCCTTGCCGTCAAGCTTGTGATCCTCATCGCGTTCAATATAGGTGTAGTCGCGCAGCCGCTTGTCGTTCTCCATATCTTTTTCCGCGACCACGCGAAATAACTGCTGCATCTGCTCCTGCGAGAGTGCCCCGATTTTATCCGGCGTCAAATTGAGCGGAGCTTGATCCTGACCGTAAGCCAGAACAGAGGCGAGCAGGACGATGAAGGCAAAACTGCGAGGAATCACGCGCACATTTTATCGTACGGGCTGAAGAACGAATAAGTTCCGCTCTGCGTCGCTGTGGTCATTTCGATGAAAAAAGTTTACAGACAGAAAATAGACAAACTGATTACATCTCCCTGACACAGGCTAAACCTTTCAATCCTTAGCATTTCGTACGAGCCAATGGGAAATCGATGGCGGAAGGAAGAAGATCGCCCGATTGTGCCCATTTCCGCTCACGAAGGAGGATATCGACATGCCCCGTTGCTACAGCCGCGCTTTTTCGCTTGCAACTCTACTCGGACTCGTGCTGATGCTTTTTCCCAGCATGGCCGCCGCGCAATATAAACTCACCAACCTGGTTTCGAATCAAACGGGAGGGGGCAATCATACGGACCCTCTGCTGGTCAACGCATGGGGACTCACTTATGGCCCCGGCGGACCGTTCTGGATCAGCGATCAGGGCTCGGGCTGGTCCACTCTATATACGGGGAACGGCACGAAAGAGGGTTTGGAAGTGCTGATTCCCTCCGCTACGGGTAAGGGTCCGGGTTCGCCTACAGGTATTGTGTTTAACGGATCGCAAGACTTCCAGGTTCAGGGATGGGCATCGATCTTCCTGTTTGCCACCCTCGACGGAACCATCAGCGGCTGGGCACCGCAATCGAATCCCAATGCGGCGATCATTGCCGTCACCACTCCCGGCGCAGTCTATACCGGACTGGCAATAACCAATAACCCGTCGGGCAATTTCCTGTTCGCTGCCGACAATGCCAACAATAAGGTGGACGTTTTCGACGCCAAATTCAACCTTGTGACGTCGTTCACCGACTCGACTGTCGCCGTGGGCTTTACTCCATTTGGCATCCAAGATTTCGGAGGACTGGTCTATGTTTCGTTTGCCAGCAGCGCGGGCGCGGCGGGAGGCTATATCGATATTTACAGCGAAGGCGGTGTGTTCCTGAAGCGCGTGGCCGAGGGAGCGCCGCTCAACCAGCCCTGGGGGTTTGCCATCGCGCCGAAGACTTTCGGACCGCTGAGCAACACCTTGCTGGTCTCAAACAACACCAACACCGGCACGATCAACGCGTTTAACAGCATCACCGGCCAGGTTGTGGGGACGATCAAGGATACTAACGGAAAGCCGATCCAAATCAACCAACTGTGGGGCATAAAGTTTGGTGGCGGCACGGCCAACGATGGCGCTCTGAACCAACTCTTTTTCACCGCTGGTCCTGACAACAATTTAGCAGGAACCTTCGGCCAGATCGTGCTCCCGGTTCAGTAAGAAGTAGTTGATCGAGTGGGGTGATGAAGTTGTACGGTGGGACGATTTTTGCAGATCGTCCCGCCGTATGAAATCCGCAAACTGCAAGTCTTCTAGTGTTCCTTCTTCAAAGCCTTTCCCAGACACTCTGCCTGAAACAAGCGATCATCTGCGCGATGCAAGCGCTGGGCCATGGCCGGCGTGATAAGAGGATAGTGCTTGATCTCGAACAAGTGATACACGATGAACCACACGGGTTGGTCCGTGGTCATCCAGTTTTTCCGATCGAATCGTTTTAAGTTCACGGGAACGGAATAGCGCCGCAGCGTTCTTTCCCGGCGCAAGTTGAAATAGACATTGAAGTAGCTCAAGGCAAGTTCGCGCAGCGTCCGGTAAACCGGTTCGCGCCAGCGGCATCCTGTGTAATTTGACTTGGCGACGGCGCCCCAGCAGCCGTGCTCACGAAAGATGGCGAGGACATGGTCGGTGTCGTGCTCCGCTTCAAAATCAAGCAACAGCGGCGGATATCCATTGACCCGTAGCGCAGCCGCGGCAAAGATCGCGCCTTCGAGACAGTGTGCGGTTTGCTCGGCCAGCACTCGGCGCGGCGACCAAGCCGTATCTGCAAGGTGGTAGGGAGCATCGTCGAGAAACTTTTGGATGCCGTAAGGATTTTTCATGCCGCGCAGCTTGCGCAGCTCGGAAGCAGTGAAGCTACTTGGTGCATCGTTCATGGTCGGAAGAGTTTACATGAGAGCGGGCACGAGAACGAATATGCGGCTCTGCGCGTCCCGGCCTTCTAAGACGTGAAAACCTGGACCAGTTCGCTGGGAGTATCCACAAGCATGTCCGGCGGATTCCCATGCAGAGTGTGCGGCGCGAAACCGTAGGTCACGCCTACAGTCCATAGGCCGGCATTTTGACCGGTTTCCACATCGACGTGAGAGTCGCCGACGATAACCGTTTCCTCCGGGCGCGCGCCGGATTCTTCGAGCAACTTTCGTGCTCCTTCGGGATCGGGCTTTTTGGTCGCAAAACTGTTACCGCCGTAAATTTGGCTGAAGAACGGACCCATGCCGAGTGCTTCGACGATTGCGCGAGAGGGGACAACCGGCTTGTTGGTGAGCACCACCATTTGCCGTGTGACCACATTCGAGTTCGGGCTGTGATTTCCGTTTGAGCTTTGGCGTGGCGAGTTCTGTATGGATTGGAGAGCCTCAAACACGCCCCCGTAGACCGTGGTGTGGTCGAGTTTGTGCTCGCGATAATACGAAAGAAAAAACTGCAGACCCTGGCGCACCACCGCGTCATCGACGACCTCGCCGCCCAGCGCCCGCTGAATCAGGATTGGGGCGCCATCTCCCACGTAGCTGGCGATGACATCATCCGGCAACTCGGGCCGCCCGATGTGGCGAATTGCGGCATTGACGGAGTGCACCAGATCGAGCCGTGAGTCGATCAGCGTGCCATCGAGGTCGAAAATCACGAGTTTGATCGAATTTGGGTCGAAAGCGCGGCGAACCTGAATCATGCGCTTTCAGGATAAATGATCGAAGAGCCATGGACCTCACCGATGATGGTCTGGCGCGAAACTGCGGACAAACAACTAGGAATCTAGCCTCAAGTGATTGACTATTGTCCCGATGATTGAAGAATGGCAGACTCTGAAACCCTGATTTCTCTGGTTTACTTGAACGAGGCGGTATCCCGTTCCCTAGGGAAGACCTGTTGTTTTTCAAAGAAAAAAAGCTGCTCGCTAAGACCGCCGTTCCCCGCTGAGTACCGTTGGATTCGTTCAACTCGCTAGACGCCGTCCCCGAACTGTTTTGCTCACACGACGCGCTGCGTCCGTATAATTCCGCAATGAGCAAGAGCTGGAAGACGCGTTTAATTCACTCCGACGTGCAGGTTCCGGGAGGATACCGGTCGCTGGCGAGTCCGGTTTATCGCGGCTCGACTACACTGTTTCCCGACGCTGCTTCGGTCGAAGACGGTTGGGATCAGCACGAGCTTGGTTATTCCTACGGCCTTTATGGCACGCCTACCACGCTGGAACTGGCCGGCAAAATTTGTGAACTTGAAAAAGGTTATCGGACCATCATCATGCCCGGAGGGCAGGGTGCGATCACGCTGATCAACCTGGCGTTTCTTAAAAGCGGCGATCACATTCTGATTCCGGAGAGCGTCTACACACCGAGTCGAAAGTTGGCCCGGAATGTGCTGCGCCGGTTCGGAGTTGAAACGACCTTCTACCCGCCGGAAATCGGCGGCGACATAAAAGGTCTACTCCGTGAGAATACGCGCCTCGTCTGGTGTGAGAGTCCGGGCTCGATCACGATGGAAATGCAAGATGTGCCTTCCATCGTGGAAGCTGCGCACGCGCGGGGAGTGCTCGTGGTGCTCGATAACACCTGGTCCGGGGGAATATTTTTCGACGCATTCGCGCACGGCATCGACATCACCATGCAGGCCCTGACGAAATATGTTGGCGGACACAGCGACTTGCTGCTGGGCTCGGTTACGGTGAAAGACAAGACTCTGTACCAGCAGTTGGGAGCGACGCATCAACTTCTAGGCTGCCCGGCGTCGCCCGATGATTGCAGTTTGGCCCTCCGCGGCATGCGGACCATGGCGGTGCGGTTGAAGCACATTGAAGCTTCTGCGCTACGCTTAGCTCGCTGGCTGGCCGCGCGTACGGAGATTGAACGCGTGCTGCATCCGGCGCTCGAAGGCTCGCCCGGGCATGAATTCTGGCGCCGCGATTTCACCGGCTCGGCGGGTGTTTTCTCCATTGTTTTCAGGCCGGAAGCCACGAAAGCCGAAGTTCTGGCCTTTGTCGATGGACTGGAATTATTCGAGATCGGTTACAGCTGGGGTGGAGTAACCAGTCTGGCCGTGGCTTATGACTTCCACGTTTCGAAGGGACGTCCGAACTATGGGCACCGGATTGTACGGCTGAACATCGGGCTTGAGGATACCGACGACTTGCTCGCGGACCTGGAGCGATGTTTAGGTAAAATATGGGGTAGGCCGTGATTACCATCGGTGCGAACTTCCATGTTTTCCAATACCCGGTTTCGATTTACAATGCAACCTGCCCGATAGTGCGGCGCACCTTACTCGAGCGTGCTGCGTAATCAGGCAGCGCACTAGCGCATTCATTTACTCTCGATCAGGGAACCGGATGGCGACGACCAGAACTGACCCCAAGCTCTCGCTGGCGAACGGAAAGAAAGCTCGCAGCTACGAAGGGCTGACGCGTGAGCAACTGATCGAAGCCTACCGCCTCATGTATACCTCCCGGCGAATTGACGACCGGGAGATCATGCTGAAACGCCAGCAGAAGATTTTCTTCCAAATGTCAGGCGCCGGGCATGAGGCCATCAGCGTGGCGGCCGGGATGGTGCTGAAAACGGCCTATGACTGGATCTATCCTTATTACCGCGACCGCGCGTTGTGTCTGGCGCTGGGCGCGAAGCCGCTGGAAATGTTTTTACAGGCGGTGGGAGCGGCTGATGATCCGACTTCGGGCGGACGCCAAATGCCCATGCACTGGGGTTACAAGAACTTAAATGTTGTGACCCAGTCGTCGCCGACAGGATCGCAAATTCTGCAGGCGGTGGGATGCGCCGAAGGTGGAAGATATTTTGCGCTGCATCGCAAAGCGGCGGAAGTCCCGGGAAAGAACGGAGCGCCGGATTATCGCCAGTTCAAAGATGTAACTTTTCACGGCGACGAAGTGACCTATGTTTCTTTGGGTGAGGGCACCACCAGCGAGGGTGAATTTTGGGAGGCGATGAATGCCGCGGCGCTGAGCAAGCTGCCAGTTATTTTCTGCGTGCAGGATAACGGCTATGCTATCTCGGTGCCGGTGGAAGTGCAGACGGCAGGGGGCAGCATCTCACGGCTGGTTTCCGGATTCCCCAATTTTCATTTTGAGGAAGTCGATGGCACCGATCCAGTGGCCAGCTATGGTGCGTTTCACCGTGCTGCACAATATTGCCGTGACGGCCACGGGCCGGCCTTTGTGCACGCACACGTGATTCGTCCGTATTCGCACTCGTTGTCCGATGATGAACGCCTCTATCGGCCGGATGCCGAACGGGAGCGCGATGCGGCCCGCGATCCCGTGTCGCGTACGCAGATGTTCCTGCTGCGCGAAGGTATTCTCGATGAGAAGGGCATCAACGAACTCGAAAAACGGGTAGAAGAAGAACTGCAGGTAGCCGTGGATCTCGCCCTCGCCGCCTTGCCGCCTGCGCCCGAGAGCATTTTTAAATACGTGTATTCGCCCGATCTCGATCCGACTTCAGAAGCGTTCGCTACGCCGGCCCTTGTAGGCTCCGATTCTGCAGACGGCAAGAAGCCGGCGGCGAAGACCATGGCTGATCTAATCAACGTTACGTTGCGCGACGAGATGAAGCGCGACGAGCGCATCGTGATCTTCGGCGAGGACGTGGCCGACTGCAGCCGCGAGGAGTACTTGAAGCGCAAGCTGGTGAAAGGCAAAGGTGGAGTCTTCAAACTGACCTTTGGCTTGCAGAACGAGTTTGGCCCGGACCGGGTGTTCAATTCGCCGTTGGCCGAAGCCGCCATCGTGGGCCGCGCCATCGGCATGGCTACGCGCGGGCTGAAGCCGGTGGTGGAGATTCAATTCTTTGACTACATCTGGCCGGCGATGACGCAGATTCGCGACGAAATGTCGGTCATCCGCTGGCGTTCAAACAATGCGTTTTCTTGCCCACTGGTGATTCGCGTGGCGATCGGCGGATACCTTACCGGCGGCGCGATTTATCACTCGCAGTGCGGTGAGAGCGCGTTCACCCATATTCCGGGACTGCGCGTGGTGTTCCCGTCGAATGCGCTCGACGCGGCCGGGCTACTGCGCACGGCGATTCGCTGTGATGATCCTGTACTTTTTCTGGAGCACAAACGCCTTTACCGCGAGACGTACGGTCGAGCGCCTTATCCTGGCCCCGAGTACATGATTCCGTTCGGCAAGGCGAAGGTCGTGCATCCCGGCACGGATCTGACGGTGATCACGTATGGTGCCGTCGTGCCTCGGGCGCTGCAGGCTGCACAGGAACTCGAGCGTAAACACGGCGTAAAAGTTGAGCTGATCGATTTGCGATGCTTGAATCCATTTGACTGGGAGACGATTGCAGCTTCTGTGGCGAAGACGAATCGCGCGCTCGTGGCCTATGAAGACACATTAAGCTGGGGCTATGGCGCAGAGATTGCGGCGCGCATCGCGGATCAACTCTTCGACCAGCTGGATGCGCCGGTGCGCCGCGTCGCAGCCACCGACACATTCGTCGCCTACCAGCCGATTCTGGAAGACGCCATCCTGCCGCAGGTCAACGATCTTTTCCGCGCAATGAAAGAAATTGCGGAGTACTAAAGCGACTTCGATTGCCGGTAGTCAGTGGTTGGAAAATTTCGGTTAGCTCTCCTCAACAACGTGCAACATAGACCTTCGTGCGAACGCCCGCCACGCAAGGGTTTGCACAGAGTCTTACGCCTCTGAGAGTTCCTTTCAATTGACTTCGGCGTCACAAGCTGCCTAGTATCCACTTGCCACTTTATTGGGAGAACGGTAATGCCACTTCGTCGCAAATTTCACTCCAATCCGTTCGCAAGATTTGCAAGCTTACTGTCCGCGCTGCTTTTCGCTGGCGCTTTGACATCTGCCTCGCAAACCGCGGTTACCACCTATCACAATGACAATTACCGCACCGGGTGGAATTCGACGGAAACCGTGCTCACGCCGGCGAACGTGGGTAGTTCTTCCTTCGGATTATTGTTCAAGGTGAAACTTGACGATCAGGTGGATGCGCAACCTCTAGTGGTTCCGGGCGTAAACATCACAGCAGGAAAATTTCCAGGAACACACGATGTCGTCTACGTTGTCACCGAAAACGACAGTGTCTACGCTATCGATGCCAATACCAGCACCGTTCTCTTGACGCAAAGTCTGGGCAAGCCGGTGCAGATGCCGCTCGGCTGCAACAACAACGGCCCCAACGTCGGCATCAATTCAACCCCGGTGATCGATCCTTCCAGCAACACGCTGTACGTGATCGCTTACACACAAGACAATACCGGCCCCACTTACCGCGTGCATGCGCTCGATCTGGGAAGCCTTACCGACAAGGTGACTCCCGAGATCGTGACCGCGTCGCACACGCTCACCGACGGAACCACTTTTGTGTTTAATGCCACATATCAGCGGCAGCGTCCCGGCCTGCTCCTGGCGAATGGTAATGTCTACGCCGGATTCGGCAGCTTTTGTGATTATTCCGCGAACCTTTCCCGCGGATGGTTGCTCGGTTGGAATGCGGCAACGTTAACCCCGCTCTCGGCCAACGAAGTTTTCGATATCCAGCCCAAATCGCCGAACAGCTTTTTCCTATCGTCGATCTGGATGTCTGGCTATGCACCTGCAGCGGATGATTCTGGCAACGTGTTGTTCGTCACGGGCAATTCCGATCCTTCAGGAACGACCTACGACGGTGTAACCAATATCCAGGAAAGTGTCGTTAAGGTATCGCCGAACCTCACCAACGTCGTAGATCTCTTTACTCCCTCAAACCAGGCGAGCCTTGATCAAACAGATGCCGATTTCGGCTCGGGCGGCGTGCTAGTGCTGCCCGATCAACCTGGGTCAATTCCGCACCTGGCAGTAGCGGCGGGTAAGAATGGACAGATGTACTTCATGAATGAGGACAAGCTCGGTGGATATTCGACCGTCAAGAACAACGTCTTGGCAATATATTCCATCGGAAAATGCTGGTGCGGGCAGGCGTATTTTGTGGATCCGACAGACGGCTTGGGACGCGTGGTGAGTAGTGGTGGCCATCAGGTGGAAGTGTGGAAGCTGCAAACTTCGCCCAGTCCGAAGTTGACCTCCATCGGCGGTGGGACAGTCTCCAGCGGGCAGTTCGGCGGGTTCTTCACCAGCGTATCCTCAAATGGCACCGCCAACCCAATCATCTGGGCAATCTCTCGGCCTGTATCGCCGGGGGCCGATCTTGGGATCTACGCTTTCAACCCTGAGTCTGGTGGGAATAAGTTCACAGTGCTCTTTAAGGCTCACGCCGGGCCTTGGCCGAACTACAACGGCGATGCCAACCTGGTTCCAGTCGTGGCCAACGGCAAGGTCTATGTCGCAAGCTACCAGCAATTGGAAATACTCGGGCTAAAGCAGGGCAAGAGTCAGACGCAGCCGCGAAAATAGGAAAGATCTTACCGGCCCAGTTTGCAGACACGGGTGATATCGCACTCGATTCGGGCAAGCAAGGCTTAGTCTCCCCGCCGTTTCTGTTGGATATGACCCTTTAGAGGCTAAGCTCTCCGCTCCGATGCTGCGCGGTCGATCCGCATTGAGCTTCTTACCGTCGGTTCGACCGCTTCGGAGAATAGGGAGCGGTAGATCACTCCGCCGACTGCACCACCAATGATCGGGGCGACCCAGAACATCCACAGTTGCTGCAGTGCCCATCCGCCAGCAAAGAGTGCCGGGCCCGTGCTGCGGGCTGGGTTTACCGACGTGTTGGTCAGCGGGATTGAGACGAGGTGAATCAGTGTCAAGCATAAGCCGATGCCAATAGGAGCGAAACCCTTGGGCGCGCGTGCGTCGGTCGAGCCCATAATCACGATCAGGAAAAACGCTGTCAATACGACTTCCGCGACGAAGCCGGCAAGAAGGGAATAGCCTCCGGGTGAATGCGGGCCGTATCCGTTCGAGGCAAAACCGGCATGAACATCGAAGCTGGGATTTCCGCTGGCGATGACGAACAGCACGCCTGCTCCGGCGATTGCGCCTCCGACTTGAGCGATTACATAGGGAAGCAGATCGGAAGCGGCGAAGCGCCTGCCTGCGACCAGACCAATGCTAACCGCGGGATTCAGGTGGCAACCGGAAACATGTCCGATCGCAAACGCCATTGTAAGAACCGTCAGCCCGAAAGCCAGGGCTACTCCGGCGAAGCCGATGCCCACCGTAGGAAAGCCCGCAGCGAGTACTGCTGCGCCGCACCCTCCGAACACCAGCCAAAAGGTCCCAAAAAATTCTGCGATAGCACGCCTGGTGAGGGTCATAAAATCTCCTTGGATCGGCGATTAAGAAATCGTCGATAGAAATCGCATCGATAGCAAATCCGTCGATAAAAGGGGATCGATCGAAATGTTGGTACACCGGGGCCGGATCGACGGCGAGGCGAAGGTTACCACAAAGTAGACGGAAAACGAAACGACTAAAATTAGTGGTAGTGGACCAGTTTGAAAAGCAGGGTGCACTCCTCCCGTCGGTGTCATCCGGAGCGCAGCCGCTTTTCAGGCGGAGCGAAGAGCCTGCCCTGAGCGAAGTCGAAGGACCTCCCGCTTGACCGGCCCCGCGCGTACGCCAAATTGGACCACTTGTCATCCTGAGCGAAGCATGATTGTCCGAAGGACAATCATGTGCAGTCGAAGGATCCCTATAACCCGCACCGCACTAAACGTCTTAGGATTTCCTTTCCGCAATCACCGAAATTCAAAACCTTAGGAAATTCAAGACCCTAGGAAATTCAAAACCCTAGGAAATTCAAAACCTTAGGAAACCCAACATAGATGCTTCTCGACGAAAACATCGGACCGTGAAGCATACAAAAGAAACCAGAAAGAAAAAAATGGTGGTGGACCAGTTTGAAAGCAGGGTGCACTCCTCCCGTCGGTGTCATCCGGAGCGCAGCCGCTTTTCAGGCGGAGCGAAGAGCCTGCCCCGAGCGAAGTCGAAGGGACTCCCGCATGACCGGCCCGGCGCGCAAGCCAAATTGCACCACTTGTCATACTGAGCGAAGCATGATTGTCCGAAGGACAATCATGCGCAGTCGAAGGATCCCTATAACCCGCACCGTACTAAACGTCTTAGGATTCCTTTCCGCAATCACCGAAATTCAAAACCTTAGGAAATTCAAAACCTTAGGAAATTCAAAACCCTAGGAAACCCAACATAGATGCTTCTCGACGAAAACATCGGACCGTGAAGCATACAAAAGAAACCAGAAAGAAAAAAATGGTG
>Ga0307476_10002047_pt1 | contig 12114 bp, 9 predicted proteins | sample atmos_gasesECM2C_2_FD_203314 | JGI IMG/M metagenome (GOLD analysis project Ga0307476, IMG submission 203314) | Hardwood forest soil microbial communities from Morgan-Monroe State Forest, Indiana, United States - atmos_gasesECM2C_05 | ecosystem: Environmental > Terrestrial > Soil > Temperate... | reverse complement strand
ACCGCTGGGCACGTGGGCGTAGGCCCAGACCGGGTGCAGATCCCCCTGCGAGCGCGAGGGGTCGGCCAGGTACTGCTGGCAGACGAGGACGAAAGGACTGGTCGGCATCCGGCCGCGGTTGACCTCGCGCTCGGCCCGAACAATCTCCTCGAAGGAGCCGATCGCGTGCACGGTCCCCGCCCGGTTCGAGTCCTCGTGTGCCCAGGGCACCCCGCCCTCGACCGCGAGGTCGAGCTTGAACGCCGCCGGCCCGTGCCGGTAGCCACGGTAGGCGCGGGCGACGCGGCTCGGCAGGCGGCCGCCGGCGAGCTCGACGACGGCACCCGGGGCTAGGTCGAGGACGACGGCGTCGGCGTCCGGCAGGTCGTCGAGCGAGCGAACCGGGCGCCCGGTCTCGATCGTGCCGCCACCCTCGCGGACGATCGCAGCGAGGGCGTCGGCGATCGACTGCGAGCCGCCCTTGGCGACCGGCCAGCCGTAGCGATGGCCGGCGCTGATCATCGCCATCGCGATCGCCGAGCTGAAGGGGCGGTTGAGCGGCGCGAAGGCGTGGGCGGCGACACCGCCGAACAGCGCCCGCGTGCTCGGTTCGCGGAAGGAACGGGCGAGCGTCGTCGCCGGCAGCATCGACCGCAGACCGAACGAGGTCAGCCGCAGCGGGTGGCGAGGGACGCGCAGAACCGGCTGCATGATGTCCTCGCAGAGGGCGTCGAAGTGCATGGCGGAGGCGCCGAAGACGCGGCGCCAGGCGCGGCCGTCGGCGCCGAGCCCGACCGCCGTCTCCTCGATCGAGCGGACGATCGCGGCGCCGCCACCGCCGTCGAGCGGGTGGGCGACGTCGACCTCGGGCAGCGCCCACTCGAAGCCGCGGCGCTCGATCCCGAGCGCCGCCAGCGCCGGCGAGCCAATCGCCATCGGGTGGCCGGCGCTGCAGACGTCGTGGATCAGGCCGGGCACGGTCAGCTCGGCGCTGCGGGTGCCGCCGCCAATCGTCGCCTCGGCCTCGATCACGCTGACGCTGACCCCCGCCTGGGCGAGGGTCGCGGCACAGGCGAGCCCGTTGGGCCCGGAGCCGACGACGACGACGCTGCTCATGCCGGCTCGACCGGGAACGGCTCCCCGCCGAGCCACGGCTGCCGCCTCACCATCTCGCGCACGTCGACCCAGCCCTCCTCGACGAGGCCGTCGGCGGCGTCCCAGATTCGGTAGCGCTGGCGCTGCACGTGGGCGGGCTGGGACTCGAGCGTCACCACCCGCAGCTCCCCCGGTCCGAACTGGCAGCGCTCCTGCACCGCCGCGAGCAGACGGTGGTCGTGGAAGTGGCCATCGCCGAAGTTGTAGCCGAGGACGACGCCGGCGACCAGCTCGCCCTCGCGCACCTCGTAGGCCTCGACGTCGTCGACCGCGCGCATGACCAGCCCGTTCAACGCCCGCCCGTGCGAGTGCATCGAGCGGAAGGCGAGACCTTTGTAGACGAGGACTTCGATCATCTCGCGGTCGTAGAACTTGGTCAGCTGCTCGGTCACGATCGGCGCCGCCTTGACGATCTCGCGATCGAGCTTGTGCTCGGCGCCGGTGTCCTTGCGGAACAGCCACTGGCTGGTCGCCCAGTTGCCGGCGTAGTAGCGCATCGAGGGCAGGAACGAGACCAGGTCGGGGCGGAAGTTGCCCAGCACCGGCAGGCCGACGCAGGTGAGGGCGAGGATCACCAAGAGCAGCGGGTCATCGAGGGTCGAGAACGGGACGTCGCCGTAATGGCCGAAGAGGAAGAGCAGGCCGAAGATCATGAACACGTTCCACTCCAGCGGCACCGCCAGCGGGAAGGTCGAGAAGATGTGGACGTGGAAGAGGACCATCCCGGCGACGGCGATCGTCCCGATCACGCCGCCGCTGGTGACGAGCAGCAGGAACGGCAGCGTGAACTCGATCACCGTCCCCATGTGGGCCGAGAGCCGGCCGATCCGCGAGGGCAGCAGGTTGTCGGGGTGGTGCTCATAGAGCTGCCCCTTCGCCTTGCGCGATCTGTTCCAGGGCGTGTTGCTGATCATCACCGTGACCACGAACGGGAAGTGGCGGTTCAGCTTCGAGGCCGCCGCCCCCCACCAGATGCAGATGAAGACGAGCTGGGCGGCGATGATCAGGTTCCCGAGCGGGAAGAGGAAGATGATCATCAGGTTGCCGTAGATCTCGGCCCGGGCGGCGAGGAACGGGACCTTGTCGCGCAGCCCCAGGGCCACCAGCAGAGCCAGAGCGACGCCGACCGCGACCGGGTCGAGGCGGCCGTGGGGGGCACCGGCGAGGACGAGGTTGAGCAGCGCCGCCAGCAGGCCGGCGTAGAGGGCGACGTCGAAGAGGGTGCGCGTCGTCCCCCGCGTCAGCGGCACCCGCTCGGGCCACGGCGGCAGCCGCGTCGTCCCTGGTCGCAGCCAGTAGAGGACGCCGCCGATCATCGGCGAGAAGCGCAGGGTCAGCGGCAGCGAGCCGGCGCCGAGGCCGAGCACCTCCCAGAGCATCGTCCAAACCACGGCCTTCTGGAAGACGATCGGCTGGGTCCACCAGTCGCCGATCGACCCAAGCCCGCCGACGGTGTCGCTGGTCGCCGCGATCAGCAGCAACCCGAGGCCGGCGTAGACGAGGATCTTGACGACGTAGAGGAAGTAGACGGCGACCGGGGTTCCGAACCCGTTCAGCGCCCAGTCCTGGGCCAGCGGCTTGATCCGCTCCAGGTGCGGGCGCTGCCTCCACTCCTCGACCGCGAACGGCGGCGGCGCCGGGTCCAGTAGTCCCATCGCGCGAGCCTAACCTGCCCAGACTCAGCCGGCGAGGATCGCGTCCGAGTCGGCGCCGAGCTCTGGCGCCGGGCCGGTCAGCGGCGGCAGCTCCCCTTCGCGGCGCCAGGGCAGCCGCGCCGCCCGCACCTCCCCGAGCCAGCGCGGACGCACGCTGCCGAAGAGGTCGGCGCTGACCCATGGCGAGCGCGGCAGCTCCTCATCGCCGACGACGTGGCTTTCGTCGCTCAGCGGCTCCAGTCCGCTGCCGAGCCGGCCAAGCTGGTCGGCGACGACGTTGCGGCCGTTGGCGAGCAGCGCCGTCTCGTGCTGGGAGAGGGTGATCGCCGCCCCGGCCCCGGTTCGGCGGCGGTGCCAGAGCCCGGCGAGGACGAGCATCTGCCCGGTGGCGGCGGCGAGACCGTCGGAGAAGGCGACCGACATCGCCCCCAGCGGCGCCTCGCCGGGGTAGCCGACGAGCTGCTCGAGACCGGCGCTGCTGGACAAAGCGGGCGCATAGGCCCGCAGCCCGGCCGTGCTCGGGTGCGGGCGATAGCCACGCATCGAGACGTAGACGCAACCGGGGTTGTGCTCGTGCACCGCCGCGGGCGCGACGCCCCAGCGGTCCATCACCCCGGGGCTGAGGTTCTCGACGATCACATCGGCGCGGGCGGCCAGCTGTTGCAGCCGGGCCGGGCCCGCCTCGGTCTTGAGGTCGAGCTCGACGCTGCGCTTGCCGCGGTTGAGGACCTGGAAGTAGCGCGAAAGCTCGTCGCGCGGTGCCTGCGGGTCGGGCTCGAAGCCGAGCGGGGCACCGCGCAGGCGCGTGTTGTCGGGCCGGGCAGCGCTCTCGACCTTGACCACGGTGGCGCCGAGGTCGGCGAGTCCGACCGAGACCGCCGGTCCCGACCAGATCCAGGAAAGGTCGAGGACGAACGGCGCCCCGTCGAGCGGCTCCGCCTCCGCTGCCGCCGGCTCGACGTCGAAGGGAGCGCCGGCCACCCGCACCGCGGTGCCGTCGCCGGCGGTTGCCGCCCGCCAGCGGTCGGCCAGCGCCGGCAGCTCCAAGACCTCGTCCGGCCGCAGGACCGGCGCGCAGGCGAAGTCGAGCGGGGTGAGGATCGCGATCAGCTCCTCGCGGCTGTGCTCGCCGACCCAGGCCCCGACCCAGGCGTCCGCCATGTCCGCGTAGAGGCGGGCGACGACCCGCGGATCGTCGAAGCCCTCGCCCCGCGCCCAGGCCGGATCGCCCATCGCCGAGAGCAGCGCCGCCCAGTCGCGGTCGGTGCGGCCGATCATGCAGAAGAGCCCGTCGGCGGCCTCGAACAGCGCGTAGGGGTAACAGCCGCCGCTGCCGCTGGCGCGGCGGCCGCTGCGAAACCAGGGCGCGCCGTAGGGCAGGCAGAGCTTCTCGTTGACGGCGACCAAGGCGGCGAGGGCATCGGCGGCGGCGACATCGGTCGCGGCGACGCCGTCGAGCAGGGCGGCGAGCGCCGCCGCCGCCAGGTGGGTACCGGCGAAGGCATCGACGCAGCCGTCGGGCAGCGGCAGCGGGGGCCGCTCGGGGTCGCCGAGCGCGATCGCGACGCCGCCAGCCGCGGTCGCCTCGCGCTCGCTGAGTTGGTCGCCGGCGCGGGGAGCGGTGGCGCCGACGGCGCCGTAGCGGACCACGGTGGCGCCGGCGGCGAGCGAGCCGAGGTCTGCCCCGCGCTCGGCGAGGACGATGTCGGCGCTGCGCCCACCCCCGCCGGACCACGGCTCGGGGACGCCGAGCCAGAGGTCGTCGAGCTCGTCACCCTGGCTCGCAGCCGCACCAGCCGCGGACGCGGCATAAGTGCGGGCGCCAAGGTCGCTCAGGGCACGGGCGGCGAAGCGCAGCGGCCGGGCGTCGCCGGCGAGGACGACGGTGAGGCCGTCCAGCAGCAACTCAGTGGGTCCGGGTGTGAACCGCGCAGCTGGCGCGGTGGCCGCTGTGGAAGTAACAGCGGTCGTTGACCCAGTGAATCTTGTAGTGGTCGTCCCAGATCACGGCGTTCTCGCGGATCGCGTAGAAGATCGTCACGGTCCCGTAATAGTCGTTGCCGCCCTGGTACCAGCCCACCGTGCATTTGACCCGCGGCTTGCCGAGACGACGGCAGCTGATCCGTTTTTCGCTCGACTTCGTGAACTTGGCGCGGAAGTCTTCGGCGAAGGCGATCGCGGCGAGTTCCTTCGCCCGTTCGAAGCTGAGCTGCGGCACGTGCGCCTTTGGGACCTTGATCGCCGGCACCGGCCCGCCCGCTTCCACCGCCGCGACCCAGCTCGCGACCCAGGCGGTGACCTGGTCGACGCGGGTGAAGACGTTCGGCAGGTGGCGGTCGCATTCGGGCCCGCCGGTGCTGACGATCCCGACCTCGACCGGGGTGCCGTCGGCGCGGGTGGCGATCGCCGGCCCGCCGGAGTCGCCGAAGCAGCCGCTGACCTTGTCGCTCGGATGGTCGATCGCGCAGAGCTGCTGCGTCGCCGAGTAGAAGGGGTAGTAGCGCCGCGACTGGCGCTTGCATTCGGTCGCGTCCTGGACGATCGTCTCCCCCGCCTTCAGCACGACGCTGCCTTCCTTCGCCTTCGGGCTGGTCAGCCCCCAGCCGGCGATCGTCAGTTTGGTGCCGGCGGCGAGCAGGCCCGCGTCGGGGGCCGAGGCGAGCGCAATCGGCGGTGCCGTGGTCGGCGTCGCCAGGATCAGGATGCCGGCGTCGCCGGTCAGCTTGCTCGGCTTGAAGCCCGGGAAGACGAGTGCCTGGGAGACCAGCGAGACGTTCGCTTTCGCGATCTGGCGCAGGTCGGCGACGCCGGTCGCGACCGCCAGCTTCGAGGCTTCGGTGATCGTTCCCGACTCGATGTCCTCGACGCAGTGCCCGGCGGTGAGGATCACCCGCGGCGAGACGACGGTGCCGGTACAGGCGTAGGGCGTAACCGCGTCTTCGCCCTCGATGTAGGCGAGCGAGGGCAGTTCGGCGATCGAGGCGGAGTGACCGCCGACGATCGAGGTCTGGGCGCTGCTGGCACCGGCAGTGGCCGGCACGAGGCCGGCAGCAAGCAGCGCCAGGACAAGGGACCCCCTCCACTTGAACATGCTCAAGAGCCTGGCAGATCGACCGGCGATGCCGGCATTTCGTCCATCACGACGGCGATCGCGTTGCGCGCCGCCAGCTCCGCCATCGCCGTCCGCGTCTCCACCGTCGCCGAGCCGAGGTGGGGCGCAAGGACGACGTTCTCGAGCTCGAGCAGACCCGGCTCGACCTGCGGCTCGCGCTCGTAGACGTCGAGGCCGGCGGCGGCGATCTCGCCGTCGCGCAGGGCCGCTGCCAGCGCCGCCTCGTTGACCACCGGGCCGCGGGCGGTGTTGACGAGCGTCGCCGTCGGCTTCATCAGGGCCAGCTCGCGGGCGCCGATCAGGTGCCGGGTCTCAGCGGTCAGCGGGCAGTGCAGGCTGACGACGTCGGCGGCGGCGAGCAGCTCGTCGAGCTCGAAGCGGACCGCGCCGAGGGCGCCGGCCGACGGCACCTCATGCCGGTTGCAGTAACCGATCTCCATCCCGAAGGCGCGGGCCCGCTCCGCCACCCGGGCTCCGATGCTGCCGAGGCCGACGATCCCAAGCAGCTTGCCGCGCAGGTCGCTGCCGAGCATGAACGACATCCCCCAGGCCCAGGGCTGCCGCGAGCGGATCAGCCTCTCCCCCTCGCCCAGCCGCCGCGTCGCCGCCAGCAGCAACGCCAGCGTCAGATCGGCGGTGGCGTCATCGAGGACACCAGGGGTGTTGGTGACGACGATTCCACGCCGCGCCGCTACCGCCAGGTCGACGTTGTCGTAGCCGACGGCGACGTTGGCGACGCAGCGCAGCCCCGGTCCGGCCGCCGCCAGCAGCTCGTCGTCGACGCGGTCGCCGAGCAGGGTCAGCAGTGCGTCGGCACCGGGCACGAGCTCCAGCAGCTCGTCCCGAGGCAGCGGCGTCGTCGCCTCGGAGAAGCGCACCTCGCCCGCCTCTCGCAGCAGCTCCAGCGCCGTCTCCGGCAACCGGTTGGTGACGACGAAGGTCGGCATCGCCCTCTTAGGAGCGGGACAACGCCGCTTCGAGGCTGTCGAAGACGACCTCGTCGTTGGTGAGCCCGCTGATCGCCAGCACCCGCTGCACCTGTTCGGTCGGCTCACACAGCACCAGCCGGCCATCCCTCTCGGCGAACGCGTTGCGGGCCAGCAGCAAGGTCGCAATACCCGTCGAGTCGATGAACTCACAGTCCGCCAGGACGACGACGATCTCGTCGTTCTCGGCCATCGCCGAGCGGAGCCGCGCCTTCACCTGGTCGGCGACTGCCATGTCGAGCTCACCGCGGATCTCGATTGCGAGCCGACGGGGTCCAAGCTCGCGCTCGCCAATCGCGAAGGGCTTCACGCGGGGTCCTTGGTCGGTTGGCGAACGGCAGACATCGGAGTTCGAGTTTAGGCGTCCACAACCCAGGCTGGTTCGGGTTGACCTGCGAGCGGAACGTGAATCTCCACCTCAGTCCCGGCACCGCGTTCGCTCGACAGCACGAAGCGGCTCGAGAGGGCGCCGATCAGGGGTAGCCCCATATGCAGGCTCGGATCTGCGTCGGGCTTGGGCGCGATACCGCAACCGTGGTCACGGACCACGACCTTGACGCTGTCAGCGACGGGCGTGAATTCGACCTCCAACGGTCCAGCCTCCTCCTCGCCCTCGTACGCGTAGCGAACCACGTTGGTGCAGGCCTCAGAGACGACCGTCTTCAGATCGGCAAGGCCGCGGTCGGAAATTCCCAATCGCAGGGCGTGCAATTCGACTTCCCGCCGTACGGTGGGAATTGCTTCCGGCCTGGCTGGGAGTCGCATGCTGAGCGCCTCCTTTCGATTCAAATTCCGCGGCTCCTGGCTCGACTTGTTCCCGGCAGGTACCCCCGAGCGCCATTGCAAAACGGTTGCCGCCATCAGATCGTGGGCCAGGGTTAGGAGCGGCGACTGCTACGGTGAATTGGTCGGGTTGGCCAATTCGCCACCCGAGAGGTTCCGTTTCCTCGTGTTGCCGATTGGCGTCCTGGGGTCGCAGGATCTCCCCCAAGTACGTCAACAAGGAGTTTCAATATCACTACGTTTGCCGATCTCGGCACCTCTAAGCCGGTCGTCGACGCCCTCAACGCGCGCTCGATCGCCAGTCCCTTCCCAATCCAGGAGATGGTCATCCGCGACGCGCTCGCCGGCCGCGACCTGCTCGTCCAGTCACCAACCGGATCCGGCAAGACGCTCGCTTTCGGCGTTCCCCTGGTCGACCTCCTGAAGCCTGGCGCCAACGGCACGCAGGCGCTGGTGCTGGCCCCGACCCGGGAGCTCGCCGGCCAGATCGTCGATGAGCTCGCCGTCCTCGCCGACGCGCGCCGCCTGCGCATCGCCGCCGTCTACGGCGGCGTCGGCTTCGGCCCGCAGATCGCGGCCGCCCGCAAGGCCGACATCCTCGTCGCCACCCCGGGCCGGCTCGAGGACCTGATCGACCGCGGCGCGGTGTCGCTGAAGACGGTCCGCGTTCTCGTCCTCGACGAGGCCGACAGGATGCTCGACATGGGCTTCCGGCCCGCGGTCGACCGCATCGTCAAGCTCACCCCGGCCAGCCGGCAGACGCTCTTCTTCTCAGCGACCCTGCAGGGCGCGACCGGCGAGATCGCCGCCGCCTACACCAGCGACGCCCGCTCCCACACCCACGAGGATCCCGAGCGCGCTCAGGGCGACATCGAGCACCGGTTCCTCCATCTCGACTCGCCGACCGCCAAGCTGGAGCACCTGGTTGCGCACCTGCGCGACGAGGAAGGTCGCGCGCTCGTCTTCGTCCGCACCAAGCGCGGCGCCGACCGGCTGGTCAAGCGCCTGCGCAAACACAACCTCGAAGCCGTCGCGATGCACGGCGACAAGAGCCAGAGCCAGCGCGAACGTGCCCTGGCCCGCTTCGAGCGCGGCGAAGTGATGACCCTGGTCGCGACCGACGTCGCCGCCCGCGGCATCGACGTCGCCGACGTCACCCGCGTGATCAACTTCGACGCCCCCGAGGACCGCGAGGCCTACGTGCACCGGATCGGCCGCACCGGCCGCGCCGGCCAGACCGGCACCGGCATCAGCTTCGTCCTCGCCGACCAGACCGCCGAGATGCACAAGATCGCTTCCGGCCTCGGCCTCGAAAACGAGTTCGGACGGCCGGCGCGCGGCGCCTCCTCCAATTCCCCCAAGGGCGATGCCCCCAGGGAAGCCAAGGGAAGCAGCAACCAGAACCGGCGCCGGCGCCGTCGGCGCCGCCCGAGCAAAGCCAAAGCCTGACCAGCGCCGGCGGCGGTTGCCGGTCGCCGCAGGCAACAGCCGAATTCGGCCGACCCATTCGCATCTACCGCTACCTTCCCGGGCGAGGAGGCGATCAACTTGGTGCACGATCCGGACTACGACTTCGACAGCGGCGATGATCGATGGACGCCCCAGCTCGCAGCCGGGCTCGCCGAGCGGGCCTGCCGGGAGACAGGCCTTCCTTCAAGCGATCTCAGCCTCATCCGCTTTGGCACGAACGCCGTCTTCGAGGTCGGCGGCGCCGATCTGGCACTACGCCTGCGACGTCCCGGAACGACCGCGAACGAGATCGCGAGACAAGTCGCTCTAGCCAACTGGCTCGCGGAACACGGCTTTCCCGTCAACCGTCCGGCCAAGGGATTCGACGTCCTGCACGAGGGCCTTGAAGGTGCAATCGCCTCCTTTTGGGAGTGGATCAGCGAGGACTCTGAACGAAAGGCAACGATCACCGAGCTCGGGGACCTGCTGCGCAACTTGCATGGTCTGATCGATCGATATCCCAAATCGATGGATTTCCCCCGCTGGGCTCCCTTCGACGAGATCGAGCACCGTATCCGCATCCTCGAGGACCAGGCGGATGGCTGGCCCGCCAGCTCCCAGCTCGACCTCCTTCGGAGATGGTCACGGGAGACCGCGGCCGATCTGGAGCCCATCGACTGGCAGCTCCCGGCTGGGCTCATCCATGGCGACGCCCACGTCGGCAACGTGCTTGCCGCGCGCACCGGGACCAATCTCCTGATCGACTTGGACGCGGTTGCCCGTGGCCATCGTGAGTGGGATCTGGTGCCAACCGCGGTCTCTCGACTGCGGTTCCATGGCGATCTCGACTCGATCCAGGACTTCTCCACGGCGTACGGCTTCGATCTTCTGGACTGGACCGGCTGGCCAGTGATGAGACGGCTGCGTGAGCTATATATGACCAGCTGGCTGATGTCGGTAGCGAATAGTGGCGAGAGGCGGGAAGAGGTTGAACACCGGATGAGCTGTCTTGCGGAGGGCGACGAGCAAGCGATCTGGCATGCCGTGTGAGCCATGGGCTCGCCTCTATTTCAAGCCGACGGAGTCACTGATCGCCCCGGCCACCGGCTGACGACGCTCTACTCCCTGAAGATCGACAACCGCTCGATAGCGGCACTTGACCTGGGCTCCCTGGCTGACGCAAATCTCGCCAGCCACCTTCGGTTCGGCCGGCTTGCCGTTCACTATCAGGGCGCCGGAGACCAATTCCCTGTCGTGCTCGTCTCCGAGGAGGTCAAGCTCCCCTGCGACGGCCCGCGCAATGCCGGTTCGATGCAGATCCGAAGATCCCGGTTGTGGCTGTTCAAGACGCCCCAGGGTGGACTCGTGGCGGGGCAGACGCTGGACTTCTCCGGACCGCTCGCCGACTCGATCCCGCTGCTCGAGGACGCCTACTACGGCGAGATCACAACCGGCTCGGGATCCTTGTTGGGAGCACTGGGACTCTCGGCGGGACCCGATCTCGCCCCACACCTGGAGGCAGCTCAGCTCGGCACCCATAGCCATCAACTGCTCTTCGTCCCGGACTCCTGTGAAGACCTGGTCGCAAGTGACGGGCACAGTTCGCGACAGGTCGACCACGACCTGGTCCGACGCCTCATCTATCGCTACGACGCTCCCTATCGACCGGATTCCGGGCTCATCGTCTTTCCACCTGAGACCAACCGGCGGATTCGAGCCCTTGCCGCCTGCGGCCCGTACTTCAGCGTTCTCGCCTCGCAGCAGGACTACTTGGAGAACTGCGCTCTTGTCACCGCCGTCCAGCTGGTCGGGTGCGCGAACCTACTCGCTACCACCCGGGCCGAGGCATTCGAAGCCTTGACCGACCTGCGGTCCTTGCAAGCAGAGGTCGACGCAGCAAAGCAGATTGAGCATCGCCAGGTTCGGCGCCGGCTGGCGCGGCTTTCGGAGCGAGTCGGCCGCCTCGAGCTCGACCTCAGCTTCGGCGTCGAGGCCTACCAAGAGATCGCCGCCCTGGTGCCATCGCTGCGAGTCAGTGACCTGCACAGACAACTGTTCGACTCGGCGGCAATCCCGGAGCAAAGCCGCAGCATCGACCAGATGCTGCGGCGCCTCGGACGCGCCGTCGCCGCAGAGTCGGCTTCCGAGATCGCCACCGAGCGAAGCCGCGACGAACGGCGACGACTGGCGTGGGGTGTTGCAATCGGATTCGCGTCGTTCGTCGCGATTCCGCTGACCTTGATCTTCGGGTTCTTCGCCCTTGCCACGACCGACGTCTCCCGCGAAAGCTCCCTCTTCGACCTCGGGCGCTACAAGTGGTTCTACGCAGTGGTCGCCGGGGTAATGGTCATCACCCTTTGCCTGTCCTTGGCCGCGTGGTGGTCAAGGCGTGACCGCGACGATTAGCCAACCGATGGCCGAATTCACCGACCAACCCGCCAAACGCAATGTCGCTGTCGTCGGCGGGGGCATCGTTGGCCTTTGCCTCGCGAATACGCTCGCCGACCGCGGCGTTTCATTGTGGTGCTTCGAGCAGGGCACCGTCGGCGGCGGCCAGTCGGGAGGCGTGACGCGGATCTTCAGGCACAGCCACGAGCGGCCTCGGCTTGTCGAACTGGCTCTTAGGGCGCGCTCGAGCTGGACGAATCTCGAACAGCGTCTCGGCGAGCGGCTGATCGGCGATGAGGGCGTCCTGATCCTGACCAAGGAGGACGAGGCTTCGCGCCTGAAGCAACTTGGTGTCTCCGTTGAAACCCTCCCGTGGACCACCGCTCTGACCAGAATGCCCTTTGGGCAACTTGGCGAAGGCGAGCCCCAGATTGCGCTCGAGAAGGACGGCGGCGCGATCCGTGCGCGGGTGGCGATCAGCGCCCTGCACCAAGCCTCGAGCCAGTCGATGATTGGTGCCGAGGTGCAAGGAATCGAGCAACACGGTTCTGGTGCAACCGTGTTCGCGTCGGACGGAATCTACGAGGTGGACGAGGTATTCGTGACG
>Ga0307476_10002046_pt1 | contig 12122 bp, 9 predicted proteins | sample atmos_gasesECM2C_2_FD_203314 | JGI IMG/M metagenome (GOLD analysis project Ga0307476, IMG submission 203314) | Hardwood forest soil microbial communities from Morgan-Monroe State Forest, Indiana, United States - atmos_gasesECM2C_05 | ecosystem: Environmental > Terrestrial > Soil > Temperate... | reverse complement strand
ACGTCGTATACAACTCCATCACCAAACAAAGCTCTGGCTACGTGTACACCCGTTTGAACACCAGCACGGGGAGTACGGCGAGTTTCAGTTCGACGCTCACTTTATCGTACAGCACCGGCATTATTGCCGGTGCGCAACTGCAGACGCCGGACCAAGGTGGAAGCAAGCTCCGCCGCTACGATTTCGATGGTGATGGCCGAGATGATCTCGTACTGCAGGTGATTGTCGGCTCGGGAAGCTATTCTGTGGAAACCTTCGAGCTGCTGTCAACGGGCACCGCATTTACCGCAACACTCATTGCAACGTCGCCCGGCGGCACGTACCCACCAGTGTTCTTCACGAACTGGAACGATGATGCCTGTACGGATTTTGTGAGTTTTAATTCTGCGACCTCCGCCACCCTATACGTTTCAGGATGCAATGGAACCGTTCCTGCGACGTATTCTGTCGGAAATGTAGTTGCGGCGATGGACTGGGACGGGGACGGGCGCACCGATCTCGTCGTAGTCAACGGCTCAAACCTCGGCGTCTATCTTTCAACCGGCGGCGCACCCGGCACACTGCTGGCAACTTCGATTCCGTACTCATCTACCTGTGGATACGTGACGATGGATGCGAATGGCGACGGATTGGATGATCTTGGTTGCGAAAGTCAGACTTCACCTTATCCGCTCACTTACCGTCTTCACAATGGCGCGGGGCAGCCACCGGATCTCGTGAGTTCCATCAAGGATGGGTACGGAAATTCAGCGAGCCCGACTTATGTGTCGCTCGTCCAAAGCAACTACACACAGTACACAGATGCGGTCTTTCCAGACCAAAATTACATCGGACCGCTATGTGTGGTAAGCGAGGCAGTATTCAGCGATCCGAGCAATATGCCGAACGGTACTTACAATCAGATTTTTTGGTATTACGGGGCCTGGGTAAATTTGCAAGGTCGCGGCTTTGAGGCGTTTTATGCGAAACGTATGATTGACAGCCGCAATGGACTCTACAATTTCCAATACTACGAGCGAGCATTCCCGGAGACCGGGATGGACTTTGAAGACGACTTATCGAACAACTCGGCTGCACAGATAAGCTATTTCATACGAACTCCAGCGGTGACGACTCTCAGCAGCGCCACGAATGAGGAGCGCTATTTCCCGTATTTTAGCAATGTCACGAGCGAGCAGTGGGAGTTGGGCGGGACGGAGAACGGGGATCTCGTTTCCACGACATCCACCAATTACACCTACGACAACTATGGCAACGCTACGACTGTGGCCACAACTGTCACTGATAACGACCCCGGTTCCCCGTATGTCAACGACACGTGGACCTCGACGACCGTCAACACCATTACTCCGGATACGACTACGTGGTGCCTCAGTCTGCCGACCGAAACGCAGGTCACCAGTTCAAGTACCGCTCCGGGTGGCACAGCCATCACACGCACAGTGACTTACACGCCCGACTACACGAATTGTCGAGAGACGCAGAAAGTCATTGAGCCAGGTAGCTCAACCTATAAGGTCACCGACGCCTACACCTACGATGCCTTCGGTAATCTCTGGACGGATACGATGACGGGGGTCGGTATGACCGCCCGCGAAACCATCACTACCTGGGGAACAACAGGTCAGTTTCTGACGACGGTCACGAACCCACTTTCCCAAGTCATCACCATGGGCTACGACCCAGGCACTGGTAACAAAACGAGCCAGACGGACCCCAATTGGACATCGAGCAATCCCATTGCCACCACGTGGGGATACGATCCCTTCCAGCGCAAGAGTTCAGAATTGCGGCCCGATGGTACGTCGACCACATGGGGCTACAACGCCTGTGGCAGCAATTGCGTCAACAGCAACAATCAAATGACAGTGACTGCAAGTGTCCTTAATGTCGGTGGCACCACCCAGTCGGTGACCAACACCTACCTGGACTCCCTTGACCGACCCCTCGTCACCAGCAGCATGATGTTGAATGGCGCCTACGATCGCCACGAAGTGCAGTACGACAACTTAGGACGCGTTCATCAGCAGGGGGCACCTTGCACGTTTGTATCGTGCACGAATTATTGGACCACCAACACCTACGATGTGCTCAATCGACTCACACAGTCGCAACGACCGATTAGTGCGACCAATAACACGTTGCAGACGACGACTTATGCCTATGCGGGGCGCACCACAACAGTCACGGACGCGCTGAATAACGTCACTAGTCACATCAACTTAGTCACCGGACCGCTCGCTCGATCAAAAGACGCGAACGGCTACTATGTCAGTTTTACCTACGACGCATTTGGTGCGCGCCTATCGGTGACCGATAGTGCTTCAAATACTTTGCACACAAACACATACCAATACGGACTCAAGGCCTTCAAAACAGCATCCACCGATATGGACTTGGGCCCCCGGTCCTACACGGTCGATGCGTTGGGCGAGGTCACGGCTTACTCTGATAACAAGAGCCAGAACTTCTCGGTCATTTATGATGCGTTGTCGCGCCCCACTACGCGTACCGAACCACCCGATCTCACTACGACATGGGTCTGGGGAAACACCGCCAGCAGCTACAATATTGGGAAATTGCAATCGGTGACCGGCGCAGACACCGCCGGGAGCTACGTAGATGCGTATGTCTATGACAGCAAAACGCGCCTTTCGACCCGAACTCTCACCTTGCCAGGCGATGCAAGCTACGTCTACACGTATACCTACAATGCGACAACGGGCTTCTTGGATACGCTGCAGTATCCCGTGAGCACCTCGTCGTACCAATTGAAGCTGCAATACACGTATCTAAACGGAATTTTGCAGCAGGTCTCGGATGCAGCGGCTGGGACACACTACTGGACCGCGAACACTACGAACCCCCGCGGCCAGATCACTCAAGAAACCCTCGGCAACGGCGTCATCACTAATCGAGCGTACGACGCGGTGACCAGTTGGATCGGCACCATTCAAGCCGGTAGTGGCGGCGGATACGGACTCCTTAACAGCGCCTATACCTTCGATTACATGGGCAATGTCACACAGCGACAGGACAATAATCTAGGGCTCACGGAGAATTTCTACTACGACGCCGACTATCGACTCGATCATTCCATGCTGAACAACACCCTTAATCTGCAGATGGTGTATGACGCCACCGGAATGGGCAACATTGCCTCGCGCAGCGATGTCGCAGGCGGCGCGACGTGGACTTACGATCCGGTCCGAAAACATGCCGTGACGCAGGCGGGTAGCAGCGCGTACACGTATACCTACGATGGAAACGGAAATGCGGCAACGCGCAACGGCTACACGGTTTCGTGGACGAGTTATAACTATCCTAGCGCCATTAGTTCATCTGGCGAATCTACGACCTTTCAGTACGGCCCGAGTCGCGACCGGTGGCAAACGTTCTATACGGGTAGCATTGGCAACGAGACGACCTATCATGTGGGCAAGTTGCTCGAGAAGGTCGTGAACGGTGGATCAATCGATTATCGGCACTACATCTATGCCGGCGCTGAGCTCGTCGCAGTCTCTAGTCGAATGAACAACGGAACGAACACGTTGCACTACACGCTGGAAGATCATCAGGACAGCATTGCGGGGATATTGACGAGCGCTGGCACGACCGATGTTAATGAGAGCTTTACGGCCTTTGGAAATCGGCGCAGCGCCGAGACATGGTCCGGCCCGCCCACCAGCGGCGATGAGACCGCGATCAATGGTGTCTCGCGCTGGGGGTACACCGGCCAGACGGTGCTCGGTGTTTCAATGGGCCTCAATCATATGAATGGCCGAGTCGAGGATGCGATTACCGGGCGGTTCCTCTCGCCGGATCCGCACGGGATTAATCCATACAACACGCAAAGCTACAATCGCTATAGCTACGTCGGCAATAATCCGATGACGCTTACCGATCCGACGGGCTTTCAGCAAGTCAAGCTCGTTTGCAATGAGTACTGCAGCTTGCCGGCGGGAATATCTCATTTTTCACCCCAGGTTCAACAGAAACTTCTAAGCCATCTCGGCTTCATCCACCAATTCGTCGGTGATGCGCCGGGCTCCAATACAAGTGGTGGCGACGGCGGATGGGGTAATTTCTCGTTCAACAACCCAGACCCTGCCCCTCCTGACGCGTCCACTACACTTTTTGTTACTCTTACATATTCCGATGCAAATGTGGCGCTGAGTGGTGACGCTGCGCCTGGGGGTAACACGGCCCCGGCGGTCGATCCACCATCTGGAGACGGGGCGCAAAGTCAGGCCAATGATGATCTTGAGCCGATCAAGATCAGCAGTAACGTACAGTATCTTACAGTCGCCGCCGATGGCAGCATCATGCCGCAGACCCAGACCATTGGTGGTCTCCCTGCGCTTGGGGGGCCAGCTAATATTACTACGGCTAACTTTAATAACTTTGAAGCCGCGCGAGGACTTGGTGTGTATACAAACAACCAGTACGTGAATCCTAACTTGACGGGAACGCAGTCGGTTGGAGGTAACTACCAAACAATCATCGTAGCGGTGGATGTGAACGGGGACATTGTGGATTCGGGACTTTTCGAGGGCTCTACAGGAAAATATCTAGGCGACGCCGGCGTATCCGGCCAGTCCCTAATTAACTTCATGACAAAGAATGGTTACTGCTGCGGACCGTAGGTAATAGTATGAAAGCTCAAGCATGTTTTGTATTTGTAATCTCGGCATTCTGTGGCCTTTTCATATTCTCGTCAGATTCCTCATCTCAAAATATCTCTCAGGGTGTTAGATCATCGAGTGCAACGAATGTTGTCGAATTGGCAGCATCGCGGTCCTGCAAGATTGATTCAGCGAAATTCCCGAAGGCTCAAACGGACGTGGGTGACTTAACGGAGCTAATGTATACATACATTAGCGCCTGCCACGCGGACTTATCAGCAATCGACAGCGTTTTTGAAGCCGAGCGTCGTGACGGCCAATGGGCAGGCGCGCTGGAACACAATATCAAAGAAGTTGCCGCGAAACTCGAAGGGCTGACAATGAAGGGCGACTGCCGCCGCAGCCTTTGCCGCATTGACTTTGCATCGGCTAGCCTAGAACAGAACTACACAAATACCCTCGAATTGCACAATCGACTTTTAGCCCTGCTTAGGGGCACTCCTGATGACGTCGGCTGGATCAATGTACCGACTCCTAGCGGCATACGAGAGTACTTTTTTAGCAAGAATCTTCCTGCGCCTTTTGTTGAGCCGTTTCTCAATAAAATGCGCGAATGATTCGTGATTTTGAATTCAGTCGTCGGCGCAAAGTGACGACCCACTCGCGCCGATTGTGGTTACCGCTGTTAGGTACAGTTACGATCCGGCTACGGGGACAAGATCAACAATCATCCCAGGGGCAGGCGTGAGCACGTTTGGCGGCGGTATTTCACCACAGGATGCGCAGGACAATCATGATATTGCAAATAACGTGGCTGCCACCGAAGCGGCAAGTCGGCAAGTCTCCCTATTAAATCAAGCAATAGCCCAAAGAGACCAAAAAAACCTGACCGGGCCCGGGGGGTTCTATGATCTGACAGGACAAGCGCTTCAGGCTTTGGCAGACTATTATCGGGCTGTTGGTTCTAGCTACAGTGGGCCGACGTATCAAGGTTACGTAGATTTAGCGAACTCTTATGACAAGAGCGGGGCGTGTTATAGAGCCCAAGCTGCACCGGGGATTCCTTCGTGTTAACTGATGCACCGAGATCATGAGGACAGCGTTGTGTGTGATGAGCGGGGTCCAACACAGTACATATTATGATTGTTACGCGGAAATGGTATGTTGCTAGCGGCCTGATTTTCGTTTTTGGGGCTCTGACGTACACGTTTTGGAGTGAAAACAATCGTCTCCGCAGTAATGGCCGCAATCAGTTGGTCGGGCCACGCGCGCCCGCGCTACAGAAACAAAAAATTGAATTGCCACCTTTCACTGCTCCTAATATGAGTAAGGAAGCTTTTCAAGAAAATCCCAGTTCGGCACCGCGGAACGCGAAGAAGACAGCAAATAAGATGGAAGGCGGTATCGATGATACTTACGTGGGCGTGCCGTTCCCGGTGTCGGCTTCCGTGGAAGCTGGGTGCAACGGTAAATTTCATGATTTACCCAGTTGTCGACGCGTATTCGAACGATTAAGGATCATGACGCAAGAGCCGCGTGATCGCGCGTGGGCGACCCGCATGGAAGGGAAAATTCAAGACACCATTTTGTCAGAAGGACCAGGAGGCTTTGGGGTTCGCAATGTCGAGTGCAGACAGACGATCTGTGCGGTAGAGGTGATATCTTCGCTCAGCCCGCCTTACGGCGCGTATTTGACTCCATCCGGCGATTTTCAAGCGGCCAATCATGTCTATAGTGACGTACTCGGATATTCGCCGACGGATTTCGACGAATCGGGCGGTACGGTTACCGTGACGTTAGTAGTGTTCCGTCGTGATGGTAAGCTTTAGATGCGTGGCTTTGCGCCGCATATTCCGTCTTGCTGGCGCAAAGTCAGACGCCGCAAAGTGGGCAGCCGATAGACACGTCGCCGTCTTCGAATGGGTTAGCGGCAATTTGTATGGGTCCCGGATGTGCTCCCCAGGCTCCCCAGGCGTTTCATGATCCGACATCAGGGAATACGTTTTATGCACCCAGCTCCAGAGTATTTGGCAAGCGGGACAAAATCTTAGGAATAGTGGTGCTTCCTCGTTAAGCCTTGGCCAATACGTGGGGCGCTCGGGACTATATAATTTCCAAAATCAATCTGCGAAAGCAGGTCTTAGCAACCTAGCCGTTGGCATTTTCATGTTTTCATGAACGGTGCCGGCTACTCATTGGCTAACACACTTATGATTGGTCAGACCGCTGGGCGTGCCGCGTAAGCCTCACGGTAAGCACTAATGTTTCCATTTCGGAGCCGCTAATCGGGCCGCCCTGAATGCAGCTCGAAAAAGGCCACAGTGCACTGGCGAGCGCAAGTCGGCTCAACCTTGGTCACGACTGCCGCATTGATTGCAGTAAGGATGCTGTCGCGCGAGGAATATCGGGAATTCCTGCGCCGATTTGGCTGCGAGTTGATAATCGAAGCGGAAATCTTCCAAGAAGGGATTTATGGATGTTCCTACTGGAGGACGTCTTGGGGGTTTTATTTCTACGTGCCGGAACAAGGCCCGCATCATTCATGCCCGGAACATCGCTTTTACGAGATCTTGGCCGACATTTCTCTGCGCGCTCCACGTCCGTAGCGAAGGCCGCGATCCGCGGCTCTCGATCTGTCCCTTGTAGGAGAAAGGCCGGATGGCGTATCGGATAGGGAGCCATCCAACTGGCGACGTCCGCGGCGTACCGTCATCCGGTGGCGAGACGTACGACACCTACGCTCAGGCGTTCGAGGCTCTGCGTGCGCACGTCGTGCACAGCATCGGCTTCAAGCGTAAATATGACGATATATTTTTGAACTTCGTAAAGGCTCACGACATGCAAGGTGAGAGGGAGGAAATCACAGCCCTCTTCGATGGTCGTACCTTCTGGTTGCGGAAAGTTTGACGGCCGGATGGGCCGATAATTTCTTACCCCGCATCAACGCCTTTTCATGACGCGTTCCCGCGGTTGGTCCTTGTCGTCCACAGCTTGAGCAGCCCGTGCTCGCCAGCCGCCGCGATCTCCAAGGCGGGCTTGGCCGCGACTGACCACGAAAAGCGACCTACAACGCACGGAGAGTGACTACGTGCGACCGGCACTCATTTATCGAACAGCCAAGAGAACCGCGACACGTAGCGCAGGCGTCCGGGGGCTGTGAAGTCTCCGCCATTCATCGTCAGGCTAAAAGAATATTTGTCAGGCTCGACGGTGCAGGTCCAGTGACTCTGATCGGCGATGACGCAGTTAAAGAGCTTATGCGGCAGCGGCTGTTCATCTGTGATGCCGACAACGAACTGCTGATCAGCATGCACCGTGTAAGTCGTTGGCGGATCGGCCCGCCAGCCTCGTTCAACGCACTTACCAACAGCGTCAAGCTGCACGCAATGCTCGGGATAGACTGTGATACGGCCGCTGAATACATCCGCGATGGGGCGCCAAAGCCAAACCCCTGCGCCAATAACCACGGCCAGCACTATTGCTACCACTGCCCAAAATTCGACTTGCTGCCCGGCTCGCTCTTTGAGCTGCTGTTCTCTGACACGGTCGCGCTCGCGGGCGGCTTGTCGTTGAATCAAACCCTCTTTAGTTAGCTGCCGCTCGGTTTTTTGCAGTATCGCCCTCACGACTCGGGTGAGCGTGTAAGCGAGGGCCGCAATGCTGTAGTACGCAAGCACGCGCCCGTTATGCTCATCCCCTCCCGATGCATTGAACCCGCTGACGATCAGTAGCCCCACGAAGGCGCTCAATGCCAGCCAGAGGCGCCACTTCGTCCGGCTGGTAATTGGGACTTCAACGGATTCGAACTCCAACTTAGCCATGTATTTGCCACTCCCTAGCCTTAAAAAATCGATACGCGGCGCCGAGTGTAAATGGGTTTCGAGTTGCCCGACCATGCGAATGTTCGATCCTGAAGTATCGGCACATGATCGTGCACATCAAATGATGCCCTGGAACGACACGATTTTCAGTCGTTTATTCCGGCGATGCTTGGAGTAAACTAGTCGCCCATGAGCTTCCGCGAGCACGCCAGCAACATCATGGACAATTTGATTGCGAGCGGCATCTATTCCGCCGCGATTCTGGCAGTCCTTAAATTGTGGCCGCGGATAGTAACTAAGTTCACCGCGTTGCGCATAGCGGCTGCTGTCGTGCCTGCTCTGCTGATCGGCCGGTTGCGCACCGCCTTGCTTCGCCGCCGTGCAAGCACCACCCCGGAGCCGCTTCCGCCTGGCACTTCCTCTGCCATCGTCATGGCTATGCAACCACCCATCAATCGTCCTCCGATGATGCCGACCTTCGTGAACAACTCGATGGTCATGCATTGGGAAGCGGCGCAACAGCAGCAGGCAGCACTAGCAGCGCACTTCCCAACGATGCCGCGCTTTAGCGCTGCGACATTACAAATTAACTAGACGCGGGGCATCGCGCGAAGCAGCTGGGTTCCATCAGCTGATACTGGCCGCCGGGGCCGGGGCGTGAGTCATTAGCAAGCGGGCGGCCGCCCGGCCGTCCACGTCCACTCAGGTTACGCTGAACACGAACAACGACCAAACCGGACCCGTAACCCGTGGCGATCAGGCGCGATTAAGGGTACGATTCCGCGGTTTAGGTGGCCCTCTCCGGGCACCAGAATTTTATTTATGGATGCCATTTGAATTTCTGCAGCAACTGCGGCTCCCCCGTCGAATTCAAGACCCCTGCGGGGGACCATTTGCCGCGCTTCGTGTGCACGAGCTGCGGCATGGTCCATTACAAGAATCCGCTGCTCGTGCTCGGTTGCGTCCCCGAATGGCAAGGCAAGATCTTGCTGTGCCGCCGTGCCATCGAGCCGCGGCTCGGGTTTTGGACGGTGCCGGCCGGGTTCATGGAAAACGGCGAGACCCTGCAGGCCGCGGCGGCGCGCGAATGCTACGAAGAGGCGCTGGCGAAGGTTGAAATCGGCTCGCTGCTGGCGGTGGCGAGCGTGACCGGTGCCAGCCAGGTGCACGTGATGTTTCGGGCCAAATTGCTGCAGCCCGAATTCGCGCCGGGCCCGGAGAGCCTGGAGGTGCGCATGTACGACGAAGCCGAGATCCCGTGGGCACAACTGGCATTTCCCAGCGGCGAGTTCACACTGCGCAAATATTTCGAGGATCGCAGCGCCGGACGCGAGGATTATCATTTCGTCGAATTGAGCCGCCGGCTGAAATCCTGACGCGGCCGCCGCCTGCAGGAGCCTGTCTGAGGCTCCGGTTTCGCGGCTGTGGCAGAATACTAATCTTAGGTCAAGTTCAAGAAGGGTAAGTCATGGCATTCGTGGTCACCGAAACCTGCATCAAATGCAAATACATGGATTGCGTCGAGGTTTGCCCGGTCGATTGCTTCCACGAAGGGCCGAATTTTCTGGTGATCGATCCGGATGAATGCATCGACTGCACGCTGTGCGAGCCGGAGTGCCCCGTGGAGGCCATTTTCTCCGAAGAGGAAATACCGGAGGGCCAGGAGAGCTTTCTCAAATTGAATGCGGAACTGGCCAAGAAGTGGCCCGTGATCAGCGAAAAGAAAGAGGCGCCGGCGGATGCCAAGCAATGGGAAGGGGTGCCGGAAAAGCTCAAGCTGCTGGAGCGCTAGCGCTTGGGATCGCTGCGCGAAACTCAGCGCTTCGCGATCTGCAGATCCCTGATTTGTTGCACGAGTTCGCGCGGCGGCATGTAGCCGGAAATGTAGTCGCCGTTTTCCGTGAGGATCGCGGGCGTGCCGCGCACTCCGACGCTTTGACCTAGGGCGTATTCGCGGGCGACCGGCGTCCCTTCGCAGGTTTTGCTCATGTCGAGCGGAATGCCGGCTTTCGCCCGGGTCAGCGCTTCATTGCGATCCACCGAGCACCAGACGACTTCGGCTTTTTTCCAGCTCTCGGTGTTGGGGCCCGTGCGCGGATAGAACATGTAGCGAACCCGCACGCCCAAGCGGTTCAATTCAGCCATTTCGCTGTGCAGCTTGCGGCAGTAGCCGCAATCGACGTCGGTGAACACGGTGATGGTGTACTGGGGATTCTTCGGCCCGAAGATCACCATCTGCGATTCGGGGACCGCGCTGATCATGGCGACGCGCGCACGCGCGCGCAGCACCTCGGTGAGATTCTCCCGCGAATCCATGTCGTAGAGATTGCCGTCGATGAAATATTTGCCGTCGGCCGTGATGTAACTTATCTCGGCTCCCTGCATGAACTGGTAGATGCCGGGAATCTGCGAGGCCTGCAAATCATCGAGCTTCGAGCCGGGGGGCAGGTGCTTGAGCAAGGGCACGCGCGGATCCGGGGACGCATCGGCAGGCAGGGGGCGCACCGGATCGCCTTCGGCCGCGCGTGCGGCGAGTGCCACATTGCAGACGAGCAATGCGAGGACGGCGAGGATTCTCAACATGCAGGGGGCTCCGGCGGATCTCAACAGTTCGACCCTGGGGTCCCCAGGAGGTTCACGCAATTCTAGCTTAAGGCCAGCTAGCCTCGCGGGTGGTGCTGAGAGTGCAGATCCTTCAGGCGCTCGCGGGCGACGTGGGTGTAAATTTGAGTCGTCGACAGGTCGCTGTGCCCGAGCAGCATTTGCACCACGCGAAGGTCCGCCCCGTGGTTCAGCAAATGGGTCGCAAAGGCATGCCGCAGGGTATGCGGCGAGAGTTCTTTTTCGACGCCGGCCTTCTTCGAATAGCGCTTGATGATGTGCCAAAACGCCTGGCGCGTCATGCGATCGCCGCGGCGGGTCGGAAACAGATAGTCCGTCTGCCGTTCCAGCAGGATTTCGACTCGCGGGCCCTGCATGAACTGCTGCAGCCACTTCACGGCTTCCTCGCCGAGCGGTATCAGGCGCTCCCGGTTGCCCTTGCCGACCACGCGCATCACGCCCTGGTTGAGATTGACCTGGTTGTGCTTGAGGCTCACGAGTTCGGAGACCCGCAGGCCCGTGGCGTACAGCACTTCGAGCATGGTGCGATCGCGGTGCCCGAGCGGGTCCGACACGGTCGGCGCCTCGAGCAGCGAATCGACTTCGGCTTCGGTCAGCGACTTGGGAAGCGAGCGGCCGATTTTCGGCATGGCGATCTGCGCGGTCGGATCGAGCTCGATCAAGCCCTCGCGCATCATGAAGCGGAAAAACCGCCGGAAGCTCGACAGCTGCCGAGCCGTCGAGCGGGGCCTCGATCCGCCCTCGACCCGAGCGGCGATGAAGCCCAATAATTCGATGCGCGTGGCTTTGAGCAGGGCGCTGTCGCGCTCCTCCAGCCAGCGTGCCAGTGCCGTCAGGTCGGCGCGATAGGCCGCCAGCGTATTCGCGGACAGTCCGCGCTCCAGCCACACCGCGTCGAGGAACCGCTGTAACGCAGGATCTGCCGCTTCGCGGACAGCCGGTACCGCTGCACCCGAGGTGCGTGTATAAACCGTCCGTTTGAGAGCCGTCGCCATAGTCTTCCGCGTGTGTGTTTCCGCACGAAATGGTGCTGTACGCGATCTCTAAGATCCAG
>Ga0307476_10002045_pt1 | contig 12123 bp, 10 predicted proteins | sample atmos_gasesECM2C_2_FD_203314 | JGI IMG/M metagenome (GOLD analysis project Ga0307476, IMG submission 203314) | Hardwood forest soil microbial communities from Morgan-Monroe State Forest, Indiana, United States - atmos_gasesECM2C_05 | ecosystem: Environmental > Terrestrial > Soil > Temperate... | reverse complement strand
CGGCGGGAGCTGGCTGTGCGAGATCTGCCGCGGGAATCGCCGCGGCGCTCGGGGCGGCGGCGACCGCGCTCGCGACCGCAGGCGCGGCACGCACCCCGGTCGCCAGCCGCAGGGCGTTCACGCCGGTGCGCGCCGCGGTCACGGGCGCGGAGGCTGATCCGTCGGTGCGCGGCGCCGAGCCCAGCGAGAATCCCTCGATGCGAATACGGGCTTGCTCCGCCCACTTGCCACCCGGGTGGTGCGCGAGAAACTGACGGTACGCCTCGACCGTAGCCACTGCGTCGGCGTGGCTCCAATCGCGCTCTTCCTGCAGCTGCGTAATGCGCAGGCGCGCCTGGTTCGCGAGCTCGCTGTCGGCGTGCTGCTCGAGAAAGCGCGCATAGGCTTCGCTCGTATCGGCGCCCTCCGCCGAGCGCCAATCCTGCTGCTCGCGGCTGCAGCCGGCTAAGAGACTCAACAGCAGGGCCACCAGGGTCACCCGTGCTGCCCAGAATGTGATCATGGTCGGCCTTTTGGGGCAGGGGCGTTCGTATTATGACCCCTGAAGCCCCCGGGAGTGAGCGGATGAGCGACTTGCACAAGCGCAGGCTGATCGACTCGATCGGTGACTCCCCGACGTTTGTCGCCGAGGGCGTGCGCCTGAGCGGCGATCTGGAGACCCCCGGCCCCCTGGTCCTGTGCGGCGAGATCCGTGGGGACGGGCGCGTCGGGGGCACCTTGCGCATGGCCGTGACGGCGCAGTGGGAGGGGGAGATCCATGCGCAGGCCGCGGTGATCGCCGGACGGATCACCGGGCGGCTCGTGGTTGAGTACAAGCTCGAGATCGGCGCGACGGCCGTCATCCGGGCCGACATCGTCGCCCGCAGCATCGCCGTCGCCCGTGGCGCGGTGATCGAGGGCGCCATGACGGTCACCAGCGGGGAGGCGGTGCTCGAGTTCGAGGAAAAGCGCGCGAAACCCTAGAGTGGCGCGCCGCCGAGGTGCCTCACGATGCGCCGCTCAAGCCAGGTCGGGCCTGCGAGGCGCGCAAAGAAGCCGCAGTGACCGCCGAAGCGCGAGACGCTCAGCGACAGCGCCGCCGGCCGCGCCAGCCGCGCCAGCCCCCCGGCGGGAATGATCGGATCATCGAGTGAGGTGAAGATGGTCGCGGGGACCTCCAGGTGCGCCAGACGCGCGCCCGTGACCGCATAACCGTTCAGGTACTCCTCGAGCGTCGCAAAATCGGTGTGCTCGCGCACGAGCTCGGCGGTCATGGTCTTCAGGTCGCGCATGCGGCTGATGGCGCCGAAGTCGTAGGCGTCGGGCCACACGGCCTGCTTCTTGCGCAGCGAGCGCAGCCACTTGCGCACGAAGTACAGCTCATAACCGGGGAACCCGCGCTGCAGCGCCGCCAGCGTCTCAATCGGATCGAGCACCGGGGAGACGGCGATCACCTGCGCGAGCGGCAGCTCGGCAGAGCGCGCCTGGGCTGCCACGCGCAGCATGAAATTGCCGCCGAGGGAGAAGCCGACCAGCTGCGGGGCGCGCCCCGCGAGGTGCTGCCGCTGCAGGGTGCGCACCGCGCCCACCACCTCCGGCAGGCGGCAGGAGTGGAACAGCTCGCGATTCAGGTGGTGCGTTTCTCCGTGGTCACGCAGGTTGAGCCGCGCCACCTCGAAGCCCTGCTGATACAGCAGCTGCGCGAGGGAGAGCACGTACAGCGACTCGGCACTGCCCTCCCAGCCGTGCAACAGCACGACCGGGGCGCCGCGGCTCTCGGGCGGCCGCGAGAGAAAGCACTGCAGGCGCACGCCTGCGCCGCAATCGAGCAGCAGCTCCTCGGCGACGGCGAGCATCGGGCCGGCGCGCGCGAGCACGCGCGCGCGCCGCCAGGAGGTGCTCGCCAGCATCGACTGCAGATGGCGATTGCGCAGCCAGCGCGCAGGCTGGAACTCATCCTCGCCGGCGGCGGCACTCAGGACGATGGAACTCAACGCGAACGGATCTCGATGCGATTGTTGGCGATGGCCGCGCGGTTCCACTCCCCGGCGGTGAGCGTGGGCGATACCTGCGGGTAAGGGGCGGCCAGATTCGCCGGATCCCCGACCGCGGCGCGCACCGTGAGCGCGCCGTTGGTGGAACTGCGCACGTCGCCGATCAGATTGGCGAGCGCGAGCGGCATGCGCTGCGCGGGCGAGAGCGCCTCATCGTAGGGATTGCCGACCACATCGCAACGCGAGAACAGCATCTCCTCGGGCGCCAGCGAATACCCGTCGGTGCCGTTGCCCATGAGGCAGAAGCGTCCCGCGAACGTGCGGATGTCCACCACCCCGCCCGCCCGTTGTGCCACCAGGCGTGCGAGGAGCTTGCCGATGACGTCCAGGCGCGCACCCCCGAGGGCCTCCGCGCCGTAGGGCACGAGAGCCAGGATCGGCTTTGCTTCCACGACCGGGGCGGAAGCGGTCGTGGCGGGCGCCGCGCCCGGCACGCTCGGCGCGAGCGCCGTGGGCGGCTGCAGGCGCAGCTGCGCCACCTGTTCGGTGAGCCCTTCGAGCAAGCGCACGCTGCGCCACCAAAGAACACTGCTGATGAGCGCGATCGCCAGCGCGCTGCAGGCGACGATCCACGGCCAGGGCGGCGGGCTCGCGCGCGGCGCTGCGGCGCCGAGGGCGAGCGGGTCGTCCTCGGAGGGCGCGGCCTGCGGCAGTGATTCGAGCAGCAGCGCGCGCACCTCCGCGGTGATCCGATCCGTCTGGGTGTCAACGCCTGCCACCAGGGCGCGCCGCAGCTCGGCGAAGTGCTCGCGCAGCGCGGTGTCGGTCAGGGGTTTGGACAGTAGGCCGGCGGCGGCCTCCGGCGCGCCGGCGTCCACGCGCACGTTGATCGGCATGAAGCTCGACTGCTCCGGGGTACGCCGATCCGGAACCAGATGCAGCTGGTAGAGGACCTTGGAGACATCCGTGGGCTTGATCTGTTTGGGCAGCACGCCGATCGCGCCGAGCGCGCGCGCCTGGCCGAGATACAGCTCCCCTTCCTGGGAGGTGTACATCATGATGGGAATGGTGGCGGTGCGCGGATCGTTCTTGATGTGCTGCACGGCCTGCAGGCCGTCCATGCCCGGCATGAGGTGATCCATGAAGATCACGTCCGGGCGGTTGCTGGTGAGGTAGTTGATCGCCGCCTCGGCGCTCTCGGCGCTGTCGACGTCGATGTCGTACTTCTCCAGGACCCGGGCGAGAAACAGGCGCGCGGACTTCGAATCGTCCACGATCAAGGCCCGTTTTGCACCCATGCTCCGCTCCAAACACCCGCGGTCAGGCAGTGGGGAAAGTGTAGCTCAGAACCGCGGCCGCGCACCGCTGTCGCTGAGCAAAGACGGGGGCGGTTGCCTAGCCGGTCACCCCGGCGCGCGCTTCGGAATGCGACGCGGCGCACACTTCGCGGTAGAGCGCGGCGAGTCGCCGCGCCATCGCCGCCGAGGACCAGCTGTGCGCGTAGGTGCGCCCACGGCTGGCGAGGTCCGCGCGCAGGCCCGGCTGTCTCAACACGCGCACCACCGCGGCGGCGAACGTGGCCTGCTCCTCCGGCACGACCAACGCACCGCTTTGCGGCACGAGGATCGAGCGCGTGCCGAGCTCGGCCGTTGAGACCACCGGCACCCCCTGCGCCATGGCTTCGAGCAGCACCAGGCCCTGGGTCTCGGTGCGCGAGGCAAACACGAACACGTCCGCGGCCGCGTAGCAGTCGAGCAGGGCGGTGTCGCGCTCCAGATAGCCGGCGAAGTGCACCTGCGCGCTCAGGCCGAGGGAGGCGACCTGCGCGCGCAGCCCCTCGCGCGCCGGGCCCTCGCCGGCGATGACCAACAACGCCTCGGGAACCTGCGCGAGCACGCGGCGGAACATGTGCACGAGAAAGCCGATGTTCTTCTCGTGGGCCACGCGGCCGATGTAAGTGACGAGCGGCCGTGCGGGTGCAATGCCCGCCTGGGCGCGAAAAGCGCCGCCGTCGCCGGCGCGGAAGCGATCGGCCGCCAGCCCCGTGGGCAGCACGTGGATGCCGGTGCGCACCCCGTACGCGCTCAGCACCGCGCGCATCGGTTCAGACGGGGCGATGAGTGCCTGCACGGCCGCGCACTGGGAGCGCGTGAAGTGCCGTGCCGCCCAGCGCCCGAGGGCGCGCGGCAGCACCGGCACGTAGTGATGCAGGTACTCCTCGAAGAAGGTGTGATAGGTCGCGATGCACGGCACCTGCGCACGCCGCGCGCAGCGCACGCCTGCGTAGTGCGCGACGAAGGGCGTGTGGATGTGCACCAGGTCAAACTCGCCGCGCGGGCGCGCATCCAGCGCGCGCGTCAGCGCGCGCCAGCGCATGCGCCGATCCTCCGGATCCTGCGGCACGCCGGCGGCCGCAATGCGCAGCACCCCCGCCTCCTGCTGCTCCGTGCCGTAGCGCGGCGCCACCAGCAGCGTCTCGACTCCCTGCTCGGCCAGATCGGTGCGGAAGGTGCGGATGGAGGTGGAGACGCCGTTGACGCGCGGAAAGTAAACGTCGGAGATGAAAAGGACGCGCACGCGCTAAGGATACCCGCGCGCGCGGGGCGCGCTCAGGAGGCCGCCCGCACCCATGGCGGCTAGGCGATCGACAGGCCCAGCTCCGCGAGCGCCGCCCCGATCGCAGCGCCGGCCAGCACGTCCGAGGGGTAGTGCAGGCCGAGCACGACGCGCGAGGCGCCGATCAGCGCCGCGAGCGGCACGAGCACCCACAGCAGCTCCGGGAAGTGTGCGCCGGCCTGCCAGGTGAAGGACACCGCGTGCAGGGTATGCCCGGAGGGGAAGCTGTAGCGATCCAGGGGCGCGGCGGCCCGATCGATGCCGGTGTGCGTGATGAAGGGTCGCTCGCGCACGAACACCCGCTTGAGGAGCCCATAGATGAGCACCCCGAGAGCACCGGTGAGCGCCATCACCGCAGCCGGCCGCACCGCGCCCGCCCCGTAAAGCAGCGGCAGCGCCAGCAGCAGCGCATACCAGGCAAGTCCGTCGCCCAGGCGGCTCGCGATCTGGAAGATGCGCCGCGGCAGCGCGAACGCGGCGCCCCGATTGAGCCTGCGGCACAGGCCGTACTCGGCGGCATCCACGCGCGCCATCAATGCATTGAGTCCGGTCGCTTTCATGACGCATACAGGCTCGCCGCAACGTGCGTCAGCACCATGAAGAATGTGTGAAAGTTTTTTTGCTACAAGGGTTTAGGCGCTATTTTGTGTGCGTTACTTCACATAATTGCTGCATCGCGCCGAGCCGGCCTCGCGCGCACCGTGGCCGCGGCTCGCGGGCACGACCTTCAGCCAACCTTTCGGCAAGCATCAGGCCTGGGGCGGAGAAAATCCCCACTCTGCGGACAGCCGGTGGGCGAGCCCTCGAAGGGGGGCCGCTCAACGGGCGCCTCACACCGAGCTGACACCACAAGAAAACCGGGCCGCGGTAATAAAAAAGATTCATTTACCAATTCAGTTCCGAGGAGAACTCCATGAACAGTGAATTCAAGCGCAAGCACTCGCGCGGATGGCTGAATGCGGTTGCCGCGGCAGCCCTCGCATCGATTGGCATGGGGACGGCCTTAGCCGACGAGGACGAGGGCCACATGAGCCTGCGAAGCCAGACCTTTGCGAACGGGGGCACCCTGCCGCTGAGCATGATCAACAACTCTCCCGACGCCAGTGGGCTGAACACGTGCACGGCCAGCGGCGCCCCGGGAGGAAATGAATCTCCGCAACTCACCTGGAAACACGCTCCCGACGAGACGAGAAGCTTTATCGTCATTGTTTACGATGTCACGGCCCAGTTCACGCATTGGGCCATGTACAACATCCCGGCCGGGACGACCAGCTTGCCGGAAAACGCGGGAGTCGCGGAAAGCGGCTACGGGATACAAAACGGCAACGATTTCTTCACTGCGAACTACGGCGGACCGTGCCCACCGAAGACTCTTCAGCCGTTCGTTCATGAGTACACCTTCACCGTGTACGCGCTGGACGAGTTCCTGCCCGTCGTGAAGGCATTCGGTGATTTCGTTCCTGCCGGACCCGAGGGACTGTACCAAGAAGTGATTGACGCGAGTCGTCATCACCACGTGTTAGGCAGCGCAACCATCAAAGCGCACTTCTCGGCCGTTGCGACGGCCAACAATTGACTGTACGGGCGCGGTGACTGCGCTTTCCGCATCGCCGCGTCTTGCAGGTCCCCACCCGTGCCGCTCGGCAGACGGTTCGTAGCGGTTTTGGCCGCCACGTTGCGTCTATTGCTTGCTCGAGCGCTTGACGGCTTTGTGAAAGCGGGCCTAAGTAGAGCTGATAAACTTATATAATTCAAAATCTTAGGTAGTCACAGACCTCCCGCGCTGCGACGCGAAGACACCGGCACGTCGAGCGGGGCATACTGAGCAGCGCCCGGATTTTCCGGGCCGCTGTTACAGGGTGCCGTGTGTCCTCGTTGCCCGGGGCGCTGCAGGTTGGCGAGTGGCGGGTAGAGCCGGAACTCGATCTAATCGTGCGCGACGGACGCGTCGTGAAGATCGAACCGCGCGCGATGCGAGTCCTGTTGTGTCTCGTCGCACGGGCGGGACACGTCGTCAGTGTCCGCGAATTACTCGAGGAAGTGTGGCCGGACGTCGTCGTCGGTCCGGACTCGGTTTATCAGGCGACCGCCCTGTTGCGCCGGATGCTGGGCGATGACCGTCATCATCCGACCTACATCGCGCACGTACCCCGCAAGGGCTACCGCCTGATCGCGCCGGTCGGCCCGGCAACACCCAGTGAAGCCCCCGCAGCCTCTGCCTCGGCTTCGCCAGCCGATCCCGCGCTCGCGAGCGCGACGCCCGCAACCGCGAGCGTGCCCGGCCCGCGCCGTCGCGGCTGGATGTCGCTCGCGCTTGCCGCCACGGCGCTCGCGGCGGTCGTTCTCTTGCCGCGCGGTTCGCCGCAGCACGCACCGCTCAGTGCCGCGCAGGCGACCGCCGCCGTGCAGATCGTGCCCGCGCGGCGCATAACGACGGCGCCGTCCATCGCGGTGTTGCCGTTTCTGGATCTGACCGAAAAGCAGGATCTCGGCTATTTCGCGGACGGCCTGTCCGAGGAGCTCATCGATCTTTTGTCACGCGAGTCGCAGCTGCGCGTGCCGGCGCGCACTTCCTCCTTCTACTTCAAGGGTAAAGCCACCACCATCGCCGAGGTCGCCAAGGCGCTCGGCGTCGAGAACGTACTCGAGGGCAGCGTGCGCCGCTCGGGCGAGCGGGTGCGGGTCACGGCGCAGCTGATCCGCGCCGACAGTGGCTATCACCTGTGGTCGCAAACCTACGATCGTGAGTTTACAGAGACTTTTACGCTCGAAGATGACATCGCGCGTGCCGTCAGCACAACGCTGCAGGTGAAGCTGAACGCGGGCCAGCCGGCCAACTTGGGACTCGCTGCGAACGGCGAAGCGCGCGCCCTTTCTCTGCAGTGCCAGTTTTTCATTCAGCGCAATACCGGCGTTGACGCCGGCAAGGCCGTCAACTGCTACCGCGAGCTACTGACACTCGTGCCGCAGGACGCCGCTGCATGGGCCGGCTATGCCGATGCACTGTGGCGGCAACCCTTTCTGACCGAGGGCACGCAGATGAAGCCGTCCTTGGCCGCGGCCCGCCAGGCGGCCGAGCACGCCCTGCTCCTTGATCCTGCGATCGCCGCTCCGCACGCGACGATCGCCGCCTATCACCGCGTCGTCGAGCGCAATTGGGAGGCAGCGCAAGCCGAGCTCAACGCCGCCCTGACGGCCGATCCACAGGATCCGGCGAGTCTGCTGGCCGCCGCGATCCTCGCCCGCAATCTCGGTCAGTTCGGCCGCGCCATCGACCTGTGCGAGCGGGCGCGCGTGCGTGACCCGCTCAATTTTCTGCCTTACGCGCGCCTGGGAACCATCTATTTATACCTCGGTAAACTCCCCGAGGCAGAAGCCGCCGTACGGCGCCGGTTGGATCTGTCTCCGGAGGGCTCGGGCGGTTATGCGCAGCTCGCCGACGTACTGCTCGCTCGCGGGCAGCCGGATGCGGCTCTGGCGGCGCTGCAGCAGGAACCCCACGAGCCCAGCCGCCTGCAGGCCCTGGCGCTCGTCTACCACGCGCTTGGCCGCCGGGCCGATGCGGATGCGGTGTTGAACGATCTGGTGCGTAGGTACGGCAGCGCCTCGTTGGAACTCGCCGACGTCTATGCGTTCCGCGGCGAGATCGATCGTGCCTTCGCCACGCTCGATAGAGCCCTGGCCGCCGCTGAACCTGGACTGCTCGCGATCAAAAGCGACAGCTATCTCAAACCCTTGCATGCCGACCTGCGCTACGTTGCCCTGCTGCGAAAGCTCAGACTCCCTGAGCGTGATCCGGTCTAGGGAACCGGCCACCGCGTGCTCAGCGCGGCGCGAGGCGTTGCAGCGTCGCGCCCGCCAGTCGCTCGGCTGAACCGGGCGCGTACGTGAGGAACAGCGACGGTTCGGTGATCTCCAGCTCGAGCAGGCGCGGCTCACCCGCCGCGCCGCGGATCAGGTCGATGCGCGCATAGAGGAGCGTCCCAAACGGCAGCGCCGCGAGAATGCGTTCCGCGACCGCCCGTTCATCGGCACCTGGCGCACGGGGCGTGATCTCCTCGGCGGCAAAGAGCGCCGCCGTCGCCGGCGCACCGGAGGGCAGGAGCGGACCTTTGCGGATGGCGTGACTGAAGAGCCCGTCCAGGTAGATCAGAGCGGTCTCGCCATCGCGATCCACGCTCGGCAGGTACGGCTGCAACAGCACGCTGCGGCGGGCGCCAAGCAGTGCGCGCATGTGCGTAAGTATCTGCGGCAGCGCCGCCCGTGGGTGGCGGCGCGTATCGCGCGAGCCGGCTCCGACGGCCGGCTTCACCACCACCTCGGCCTCCTGCTGCTGCGCGAGGAACTGCTCGAGCACCCGCGCGGGGTCCTGGTGCGGCTCGCAGAAGCGACTCGCGACCGTCGGCAGCCCCAGCTCGGCGAGCTGCGCGAGGTAGTGCTTGTCGGAATTCCAACGTACCACGGCGGGCGGATGCAGCAGCGTGGTGCGCGCGGCGGTGCGCTCCACCCAGGCGAGAAATTCGCTCAGCCGCTCGGTGTAATCCCAGGCCGAGCGCAGCAGCGCCGCATCAAAGCTGCCCCACTCGACCCGCGCATCGTCCCAGTCAGCGATCGTGGCGCTGACACCGGCGGCGGCAAACGCCGCCAGCAGCGGCGCCATGTCCTCGTCCAGGGCGCGCGCAGCGCGCGCGCTGACGAGCGCGACCCTCGTCAATCGCGGATTCCCGTGCCGCGGTTCATGAGGATGAGTGCCGCGGTGAACAGCGTCACGGCTGCCCCCACCATGAGCGCGAAGGCCGCGCGCACATCCACGTCCGATACGCCCAGGAACCCGTAGCGAAACGCGTTGACCATGTAGAGGATCGGGTTCGCATAGGAGAGCGTGCGCGCCCAGTCCGGCAGCAGGCTCACCGAGTAGAACACCCCGCCGAAGTAGGTGAGCGGCGTCAGCACGAAGGCAGGGATCCAGTTCACCTGGTCAAAATTCTTGGCGAACAGCGCGTTCAGGAAGCCTCCGAGTCCGAAGGTGAGGGACGTCAGCAGCAGCGCGGCCAGCACGATGAGCAAGTGATGCACATGCAGATGCGTGAATACCAGCGACACGACGGTCACGGCCGCGCCGACCAGAACGCCCCGCAGGATGCCCCCGGCCGCATAGCCGCCGACGATCACCCAGTTCGGCAGCGGCGAGACCAACAGCTCCTCGACGTGCTTGCCGAACTTGGCGCCGAAGAAGGAGGCGACCACGTTGCCGTAGGAGTTGGTGATCACCGACATCATGATCAGGCCGGGCGCGATGTACTGCTTGTAGTCAAAGCCGTCCATCGCCCCGACGCGCCGGCCGATGAGGCTGCCGAAGATGGCGAAATACAATACCGAGGTCACCACCGAGGGCACGATGGTCTGTCCCCAGATGCGCAGGATGCGGCCGTACTCGCGGATGACGATGGTCTTGAAGCCGATCCAACGCACCACGTTCAGATTGACCGCGGGCACCGCGGCGGCGACGCTGTTCATCGCGTCACTCCGGCCGGCGTGCGCACCGGCGGCGCGGCGGCCGCCGCCCGTGTCGTACCCGCCTCGCTTGTGCCGCCACGCCCCTCGACCAGGCGCATGAAGATCTCTTCCAGGCGATTGACCTTGTTGCGCATGCTCAGCACCTCGATGCCCAGAGCCGAGAGGCGCGCGAAGATGTCGTTGAGGTTGTCATCCTTGGAGATCTCGACCTCCAAGGTGTGATCGTCGATGAGTCGCAGTGCGTAACCCTCGAGCGCCGGCGCCTGTGCGAGGGCATCGCGCAGGTTGAGCACGAAGGTCTCAAAGTGCAGGCGGCGCAGGAGGCTACTCATGCGTTCGCGCGCGATGATGCGGCCGCCGTTGATGATGGCGATGTTGCGGCACAGCGTCTCGGCTTCTTCCAGATAGTGCGTCGTGAGGATGATGGTCGTGCCGCGCGCGTTGATCTCGCGCAGGAAATCCCACATGGAGCGGCGGATCTCGATGTCCACGCCCGCGGTGGGCTCATCCAGAATCAGCAGCCGCGGCTCGTGCATGAGCGCGCGCGCGATCATGAGGCGGCGCTTCATGCCGCCGGAGAGTCCGCGCGAGATGCCGTCACGCTTGTCCCACAGCTGCAGCTGCTTCAGATACTTCTCGGCGCGCGCACGCGCCACCGGACGCGGGATGCCGTAGAAGCCGGCCTGGTTGACGACGATCGTAAAGGGCGACTCGAACATGTTGAAGTTGACTTCCTGCGGCACGACGCCAATGCAGGCCTTGGCAGCCTCGAGCTCGCGGTCGATGTCGTGACCGAACACGCGCGCATCGCCTGCGCTTTTATTGACAAGCGAGGTGATGATGCCGATCAAGGTGGTCTTGCCGGCGCCGTTGGGACCCAGGAGCGCGAAGAAATCGCCCTGCTCCACGTCGAGGTCGACCCCCTGCAGCGCCTGTACACCGTTGCGGTAGGTCTTGGTGAGTCCGCGGACCGAGAGTGCGTTCATAGCGAAAGGATCAGGGGTGACGTGCGCGAGCGCAAGCCCGCAGTCCACAGCGTTGGGGAGCGCTACCGCACAGACCATGCCTCCGGCGGGGGATTGACGCAGCGGCGCGCGGCGCACGCGCGCAGTGCGCATCAGCTGGCGGTCTTCAGCAGCTCCGGCTGATGGTCGACGGCCTGTTCGGCGGGCTCATAGAACGACCAGCCGTCGCGGCCGCGTGCCTTGATGCTGTAGAGCGCAAGGTCGGCCAGCCGCACGGCGTGTTCGTGCGAGTAGTCACCGCCCGGATCGACCGTGGTGACGCCCACGCTCACCGTGACGTAGGCACGGGTCGTGGAGGCCCCGTGTGCGATTTGCAGATCCGCCACCGCCTTGAGGATGGCCGCCGCGACATCCGCGGCGTGCGCCCGATCAGCGCCCGGAAGAATCGCAACGATCTCCTCGCCCCCGTAACGGGCCACCATGTCGAGCGGCCGCCGCGCCACGGAACTTCTGATCGCGCTCGCGACCTGCTGCAGACACAGGTCACCCGCCTGGTGTCCGTAGCGGTCGTTGTAGGCCTTGAAGTGATCGATATCGATCAGCAGCACCGACACCGGCAGGCGCGCGATCTGCGCGTGTCGCCACAGGCCACGCGCCTGCTCTTCCAGGGCGGTACGGTTCAGCAGTCCGGTAAGCCCGTCGTGCAGCGCGACCTCGGAGAGACGGCGCCGCTCAAGGAAGGCGACGCGGTTGGCGTACTCGAGCGCGTAGCAGCCGGAACCGCCGATGAGGTTGGCGCAGAAGAGCACGAAGAGCGAATACACGGCCACGTTGCGCGCCAGCGCGCCCGCCAGTGCGGCGCCCGCATAGACGCCGATCAGTATCAGGTTCGTGCGCACCGCCGCCCCGAAGGTCAGGCCGAGCATGAAGTAGAAGTAGAACGCCGCGAGCAGCAGCCGCGCGGCGACGAGGGGCAGCTGTGCCGGAGTCGCCTCGATCGCCATCAACACGGTGCCGGCGGCGAACAGCGGTGATGCCACCTGCACCGCCGG
>Ga0307476_10002044_pt1 | contig 12123 bp, 7 predicted proteins | sample atmos_gasesECM2C_2_FD_203314 | JGI IMG/M metagenome (GOLD analysis project Ga0307476, IMG submission 203314) | Hardwood forest soil microbial communities from Morgan-Monroe State Forest, Indiana, United States - atmos_gasesECM2C_05 | ecosystem: Environmental > Terrestrial > Soil > Temperate... | reverse complement strand
TCCGCAACACTGAGACGTCCCTGCTCCTGCAACTGGAGGATAGCCGCAGCCGTAAACGCCTTTGAGACTGAGGCGAGATGGAAGCGAGTCTCGGGCGAATTTGCGACCTGCAACTCGTAATTTGCCATGCCATAGCTGTGGCGAAACAATACCCGGCCCTTGCGGGCGACGAGTACCGTGCCAGTGAAGTTTCCGGTCTCAAGGAAGGGCTTAAGATATGCCTCCAGGCGATTCGCAATTTGACCGTCAGGCAGGTCTTGACAGCACCCAATAGCGTTAAACAGGAGCACACATACGATTTGCAAAGCGCAACTGAGCGGTCTCATTCGCGTCCCTCGCGGCTCTCTTGAAGACGAACGAACCGATGAATGGTAAGCATATGGTGCCCGCATCCGTCATGAGACCCCACGCAGTGGTACAGATCGGCCGAGTGACGGACGAGTGGCTTTGGTATTTATGGGACCGCTTGTAGTCTCGCGTTAAGTCTCCATGCTCGAAGAAATCAACAAGGTAACTTGCCAAAGCAGATTCCACGGTCACTCTCGCCGGTTTCACCGGCTGCGGGTGGCTCGGAATGACAAAACGAAAGTCACGGCGCGGCCACTACGTCGTAGGGCCTCATCATTTCGTTATCCTCGTGTTCGAGGATGTGGCAGTGCCATACGTAGCGGCCGGTGTAGCCTGTGAAGGGTACGATAATCCGCGTGACCATACGAGAATCTGCGCGAACAGTATCCTTCCAGCCAGCTTCGTTTGGGTCGGGAGATTGCGGCGGGCCCAGGAAGTGCAACTGGCGCTTGGTTTGGAACAGCCAGGGTTCGTAGGGTTGGCGGTCTAGGATCTGGAAACGCACCAAGTGCAGATGAATGGGATGGGAGTCGTTGGTAGGATTGATCAGCGTCCAGATCTCGGTCGATCCCAGAACGGGCTTTTCCGTGACGGGCATGCTCCAATGGGAAGCATTCAAAAGCAGCTGCACGGGATTGCCCGCCTTGTTGACATACTCGTTGAGCGTCAATAAGCGGGTCTGCACGGCTTGCGATTCCGGAATCCTGGACACGGGACGCAGAGTGGAAGGCAGCGAGCTTGTGTCAGTTACTTTCCCTGCGGAGACGCGGAATTGCATGACAATGAAAGCGTCATTCTTGAGAATCAGCTGCGCACCGCGATGGTCGCTGAAATCAACGACTATGTCGGCGCGTTCGCCGGGCGCGATTTCAAGGCTGGTGAGTGGAACCGGCGCTGGTAATAATCCCTGGTCCGTGCCGATCTGATGAAACAGGGCATCTTCTTTGTTAGCGAGTGCTTCGTTGACAAACGATAGATGGTAGAACCGGGCATTGGACGCGTTGAGAACGCGGAAGCGATATTTTCTTGCCTCGACTTCGAGATAGGGAAAGAGTTTTCCATTCACCAGAATGGCATTGCCCGAGAGTTCAGGAACCCAGGGGGATTGTGGATCCGGGGAAACCGGGTAGAGAAGCTGGGCATCCCGGGTCAACAAGCGGTCATAGAGAATAAGCGGCAACTCGTATTTGCCCTTCGGCAAATTGAGCGCGTCTTCCACGCCGTCGCGGATGAGGAAGGTTCCGAACAATCCGGCGTAGACATTGAGGCGATTAATCCCAAGTGTGTGGTCGTGGTACCAGAGCATTGTGGCGTCTTGCTGGTTCGGATAGAAGTAGAAAGCTGACTTTCCTGGCACGATCCAGTCTTCCGGATAGCCGTCGCTTTCGGGTCCAGTTTTCGCTCCGTGCATGTGCACAACGGTTCGGACTGCAGGTTTGTCGGCCTCGGCGCCGTGGATGGTGTGGTCTACCGGCAAGAAATGTGCGTCGGGAAGCGCATTCACCCACTCCACCAGCAGAGGTTCAGCCGAGCGCGTCTCGAATGTCGGACCGGGCGTAGAGGGGCCGAAACTCCAGAACCTCGTGGGCTGCAGATCGCGATGAACTTTGCTGACGATGGGCTGGGCCTGAATTCGATAGAACGGAATGCTCTGCTTGGGGTCGGCGGGACTGGGCCGGGTTCCCTGACGCTGCGCGGCTGCAGGGATGGTAAGAGGATCGACAAACTGCGCCAGCGTGCTGACGTCGAGCGCCGGGGCCATAGTAGGCACTGCGTGTGCCTGCGCGATTGCATTCAGTAGCCCACTTTTGGCTGTCGCCACCGTCGTAGCCAGCAGGCTTGATCGTTGGAGAAACTTTCGACGTGTAATCACCACATACCTTTCGGGGCTCAAGCATATAACAACGGCAAGGCAGGTGAGCGCTTGAGGCGCCGCACCTGCCTTGTCGGTATGCGTATCGTGATTTCCGGCCAGACATTTCCGGTCGGACCATCCGCAGGGATGGGCTTAGGGTTGGAACGAATCAGTGAATACGGGTTCGCCTGTGTTCTCGTTGAGGATGAACAGATCGTTGGTCACGAGCTGATGAAAGTCGAACATGGAGCTGATCGAGTTTGCGATCGCGTCGAACGATCCTTGCCCGATCCGCTGACCGCCGAGCCAATTGTCCTCGATGAAGCGAAGGACCGAGGTCTGGTCGGTGACCGAGTGATCTACAAAGTTGTGCCGCGCCCAGGGGGAGATGACGAGCAGCGGTTGCCGCGGACCATATCCGCAGCGTCCCTGAGCGTGCGTGGTTTTGGGGTTGAGGCCGGGCAGCGCCAGGACGCCACTTCCGCAGGCTCCCGGACCGGTGAGGGCATCGGCGGCGGTCTTCGATGAATTTACGATCTGACCCAGCTGGTGATCGTACCAGCCGTCAGAATCATCGTAGAGAACGACTAGCGCGGTGTTGATCCACTCCGGCTGGCCTTGCAGGAAGTTGGCTACCTTCACTACGAACTGCTGCTCGTCGAGCGGATCGGAATTTCCAGGATGTCCGTCCTGGATGGAGATGGCTTTGAGGAAGCTGACCGTCGGGAAATTACCTGCCTGAACTGCTCTAAAGAAGTCATCGACGTCATAGTCGTGATTGCCAGCATCGCCCTGATGACCAATTGTCGCGATCGAGGTGGGGCGGGCATGGGTGGGATTCGCGGTCGAAGCGTAGTACTGGAATGGAGTGTGATGGGGAACATAATCGCCCTGGGTACCAACAATCGGCGACGTAGATTGACGGTTGCAGCCGGTGCTGCCATCGGAATTTACCTTTTCCAGGTTGAAACCTCCACCGAACCAGCCCCAGGTGATACCGGCTGAGTTGAGCAGGTCACCGATATTCTTACCGCCCATCAGGGCCGTCTCTGACCCAGAGCACAGGTCGCCGAAAGGATCCGGGTCGCCGATCACGGTGAATCCACCGTTCCCGTCGCCGATGAAGCCGCCGGTGCCACCGGTGTGTTTCACCACGCCATTCGTTTGGCCTGAAATCAAGTTGATTGCGCCGACGGTGGAAGGGCCGAAGTTGGTGCTATAGGAGTTGTCGCTCATGGCGTAGTGCTGAGCGTAGTTCCAGTAGGCCGTGACGGTGTTGCCATCAAAGTAGCCCATGACTTGACCGGTTGTAAGCACCACGTCTGGGGGGGCGCTGGGCGGGGGGCCCGCGCTTCCGGTGTTCGCGGGGAACAAATCCATCACGCCCCCGTCGAAAGCAAGCTGTTCAGCCATGTAGTCGTGATCCATGTCTTGCGTGTTGGCTTGCGAACGATCAAAGCGGAAAGGATTGGATGCGCCGCTGCCGTTGGCCGGGTTGAGATTGGGGTTATTGTGCAAGAGGGCGTTGCCAAAGCCATTCACGGTCGGGGTATCGCGAAGTGCGTGGAATTGTGGTTCGCCTTTCGGATTCAGGGCATTCGGATAGGTTCCGAAATAGTGATCGAATGACCGATTTTCCCCGAAGATGATCACAATGTGTTTGATCGGCGTGGCTGTTTGAGGATTGGCGGCGTTTGCTACCGGCGTCAGCACTGGCCCGGTAACGATGGCGGCGACGAGGCATACTGACAGGAATTGACGCATAGATTCTTGCCCTTTCGGAAATTGGCGGTGCTGGGATTTCGCTGGAAGAGGATGCTACGTCGCGAAAGTTAAGGCAGGATTAAAACAATGTTAAAAGAGGCTTTCAAATTATCAATGTATTCGGAATAGAGCGAGGCCGATTAGTCACAGTTGCATCGAGCAGCCGCACCGTGAAGCCCCGCGAGTGACTGGGCGTTGGCTACTCGTGCTGCAGAACCTCATCGATGACGACTTTTCCGCCTTTATCCACGGAGATGACTTTGTGGATCGAGACATAGCCGCTCAAGGTGATGTCGACGATGTAGTTGCCGGGATCGAGGAGGAAGTTCACAGGCGAGTCTTTGTCCAGCATGTGCTGGTTGACGGCCACCTGGGCTCCCTTGGGCTGGGTCTTGACGCTGACTGTGCCCATACCCTGCGCTTCTTTGCCGCCGAACAGCTTATTCATTTTGCCGACGGTCTTGATGTCGTCAACGTTGCCGAGCGGCTGGAGTGTGGGCGAAAAATTAGTGGTCTGGCCCATGGCGAACTGGGCGCTGGTGGTCTGGTCAATGTAACCAGACTTGCGCACCAGTACGACGTGCTGGCCCTTATCCACGGGGACTTGGGCGGGTGTGACCTTGCCGGTGTTCTTGCCGTCAATGTAGACGTTGGCTCCAGCGGGACTGCTCGAGACGGCCAGCGTCGCCATGAGCAGAGAGAGGTGGCTGGTGACAAAGCCTTTGCTGCCGGAGGCTACGTTGACGGACCGCGTATCCGTGGAATAACCGGCTTTGCTGATCGTGATGGAATGCGGGCCTGCGCCTAAACCGGTAAGAGCGAACGGTGTAACCCACGAGGGATCGGTTCTTCCATCGACCTGCACTTGCGCACCTTGAGGAGTGGAATCGATTGTCATCTGTCCGGGCACGGTGGCGGGAGCGGCCGCTGGTTTCTTCCTGCCATTCTTGCCTCGGCTCGCTGCTGCCGCAACGTGAGAGGGCGCGGGTTCAGCTTCAGTCACCGGGGCAGGGGCCTCAGCTTCAGGTTGAGCTTGGGTTGCGGCAGATTGCGCCGGCGGCGCCGGAGCGGCGGCCGGTTCGCTGGCCGGAGCTTGAGGAGCGGGTTCGGCCGCGACGGGGCGAGGCGTGTCGCCGTCACTGTTCAAAGTGTTGACGTGAACGAGCAGGACAATGGCGATGATCAGAATCAAGACGGCCGCGCCGGCGATGGAGTAAATCATCAGCTGGGGTGGGACGCTCTTGATTTCTTTCATCGCCTTCTGGGCGACTTCGCGAGGCTGAACTTTCGGTTTCTCCGGTTCATCCTCAGAGCCTGTGAAGACAGTGGGCGCATGAGGCTTTTTCTGCTCGAAGACTGGAGGTGGCGGAGGCGGCGGGATATAGACTTCCTTGAGCGGAGGCAGTTCGGTCATCTCCGAGAAACTGATGCCGCCGCCGCCCTGAGCGGGGCCACTCTCGGCCATCAAGGGATCGACGTTAATCTTTGGCGCTTCGTCTTCGGGCGCATCCACGACGGGCTCGTCAAGGGCGGAGGAAGACATGTATGCGGATGGTTCTGCCGGATCATTGGGGGTCGGCTTGACGGGTGTGGATGACGCTGGACGGCCGCCGGCCCATCCGGCTGCAGCGGCAGCCGCCTTGCCAGGAGCGGATGCCCCAGGAGGCGCGAATTTCTTTGCGACTGCCTTGCTCTGCAGCGGCGTGGAGAGCTGAGGCTTCGGCGCGGCGGGACGGCTCGGCGCGGAGGCGCCGGCGAATTTCGTCTGGGCCGCGGCTTTCACTGCGTTTGGCACGACTGTGGTCTTAGCGGGCGCTGCTGGCTGCTTTGCCGCCTGCGGTTTGGATTCCTTGCATTTCTCCAGTTCGTCGAGCAGTTCCCTTCCATTCTGGAAGCGTTCCGCAGGATTCTTGGCGAGAGCTTTCATGATGAGATCACTCAGCACCGGATGGAGTTTGGGGTTCACCTGCATCGGAGGCACAGGTGTGCTCTCAAGGATGCTCTGGCGAAGCGATTCTGCATCTTCACGATCAAAGGCCTTGCGGTCGGTGACCATCTCGTAAAACATGGCGCCGAGACTGAAGAGGTTCGACCGGGCATCGATATCCTCGCCGCGAACTTGCTCCGGGGACATGTAGTGGAGGATCGAGGGGATGCCGGGCATGTGAGCGGTAAACTTGCCTACGCTGGAAAGGCCGTAGCCGAGAATCCTGACCGTGCTGTCCCAGCCGCACATGATCTTGGCCGGCTCCAGACTATAGTGAAATATTTTGTAGGAGTTGGCGTTATCGAGGCCGCTGCACACCTGCCTGCCGATATCGAGCAGGTCCCAGATGGAAAATCCTTCTTTGCGGGCGAGCATGGTGGCGATGCTGTTGCCTTGAATGTATTCCATGGCGGCGCAGAACTGGCCGTCGATTTCTCCCGCGTCGCGAACTGGTGTGAGGTTGGAGTGGCTCAAGACCTTGGCGGTGTCCGCCTCTGCCATGAGGCACTCGTGCAGTTCGGCAGCGCGCTCGCCAAATGCTGATAATTGAATAGCCTTCAACGCGACGATTTGGCTAGTTTCCTCGTCATTCGCTTTGTAAACCACGCAAGTCGCGGACTTAGAGAGTTCACTCAGGATTTCGAAGTGGCCGATTTTAGTGGACATGGTTCCGTGCCTCATCCCAGAAACAAAGCCGCGCAGTTTGGTGCGAGCTGCGTGGGTTAGAACCCGGGGCAGGTTAAGGGTAGGATATCGCTCGCGAGATTAAGGTTCGAGTTACCGAAGTACCGTGAAAGCCGGGGAAAGCCAGAGACGCGATTCTACCGTGGTTCCGTGGTGACTCCCTGGGCTTGGCCGAAATAGCTCCATTGAGGATGTGACTTTTCAGCGCGGAGGACGTTTAACTGGGTTGGCTGAGAAATGACAATTGTCATGGGAGCCGGATGACGATCTACAGTGGCACGCCAGCGCGTGCCGACTGAATCTAGGGATGCGGGGGTTTCGGAGCATGAGTCTGAGGCGGCTTTTGAGAGGTCCTAGGCAGGTTGTGGGAAGCGGACTCATTCGTTTGTGCTGGGGCCCTGCATGGACTAGGCTCATTCGGTGTCCGGCACGCCGCGTTTTCTCTGGGGTTCAGCTGGGTTACAAGATATGACTTTGACCCTATGCTGCCGCCACAGGGATGGTTCTGGACTTCTGCTTAACGCACTTCCGCTTACTGCCGGGCCGGCGCCGTCAGGGCGGGCGTCAATTCAGATCGCGAGTCGGCTACCCACTGCCAGGCGCGGCGGCCGCTATCGAGAGCTACGGCTTTGGCTTCTCCGTACGCTACTAAACGATTGAGCACGGTCGTCACCGAAGCCATGGGATCCTTGTGACGCGCCAGCATAGCCGGGGCTCTCTCGTGAATGCGATCACAGACGTCACGAGCGCTCAGGGAGCGATTTGCGTCCATCAGAATCATGCGGCACGCCTTGGTGAAGCCCGGCTGGCGTCCGCTGCTCTTGCGATCCACCAGTTCCAGCAATTCATCGCTCAACACCTCGTCTCCAAAAAGGTTGGCGAGGCCGGCTATGGTCTGTTTGATGGTGCCGATCCGGCGCATCACGTCGGCGCGCTGGTGCAGCAGCTGACGCAGCTCTTCGTGGGCCTGCCGGACAACTTCCTCCACGTGACCATTCCCCGGATTGGCGATGGTCCTCAGCGCGCCTGCACTTTCCTGAAACTGCATAAACCCTCCCTGACATACTTCGGCTCTGTAACAGATACGCAGGAAACGAGGCAGGGGTTCCCTGATTCTCAGCCCAGACGACGCCTATGCTCTCGCGTCCAGGCTTGCTCATTAGACGCTGAAACACTGCGTTGGTTAACAAACAAAAATGAATTCAGGGATGGGTTCCCTGATTCAGGATGCAGTCCGCGACCTGCACGGGACGAATTGAGAGCTCTTTAGAGCAAGTGGTGAACCGCTGGATCTGGCACTCGGCCTGCGGCGTAAATTCGATCATTCCCATCACCGAAGAATCGCTGAAGAACAATACCCTACAGGCGGCCACGGGATTAATAATCGCCCGTCGCGTTCTTGGCTTACCACACAGGGACGGGTGGAACATAGCACGTACGGCTTCTGACTTTGTCAGCTTTTGTAAACTTCCGCCGAACACTTCCGGGCGAGAAATTGTCCGCTCAGTCCCGATATGAACTCATCCCCAATCTGGGATTCCTTCCTGATCTCAATGGTTGCTTGGTTGCTCCCTGGGCGACGCCGCACCTGAAAGATTCCGATGTGAAAAGTGTAGGCAAAGGAATCTCCTGTCAACCGCGACACAACCCGCGCCCTCGCTGTTGCACGTTCTGCTGGTGGGAAGCCAGGAGGAAGATTTCTTTCTCATCCAGGAAATACTCGACCGGAACCGGAGCGCTCTCCCGGCGGTACTCGATCATGCGAGCTCTTTGGAAGAGGCGAAGACGATGTTGCAGCGCGGCGCCTATGGACTGGTTCTGTTCGAACATGAAACCGGAGATGCCGCGGCCACCAAGCTTCTATCGGAGTTTCTGCACACCAGGGGCGCGGTTCCCTTCATCCTGCTGACGGAACATGCCGATGAGAAGGCCGTAGCTGAAATCGTGCAAGCCGGCGCCTATGACTGCATGGAGAGATCGCAGCTCACGGGAGCCAATCTGGTGCGCACGATCCGGTGCGCGCTCAGTTTGCACTCGATGCAACAACGGCGGCAAATGGCTGAACAATCCTTGCGCAAGCTTTCCTGCGCGGTCGAGCAATCGGCCGATGCCATCTTTATCACGAACAGCGAAGGCCTCATCGAATATGTAAACCCTGCCTTTGAAATACTGACGGGTTATTCGCGGGAGGAAGTCACGGGGAGGACCTCCTCCATTCTGAAGTCTGGCGAGCAGGCGCCGGTACTCTACCGGGAGGTGTGGGAAAGCATTCGTTCGGCCAACGTCGGCCGCAGTATCGTCGTAAACCGCAAGAAGAATGGCGAGGTGTATTACGTCGATGAGAGTATCAGCGCGATACGCGATACCGAAGGGCGCATCGCGAACTTTGTCTCGAACGGGCGGGACTACACAGAACGCCTGCGGCTGGAAGCACAACTGCTCCAATCACAGAAAATGGACGCAATCGGCCGCCTGGCGGGAGGCATTGCCCATGACTTCAACAATCTGCTTACCATCATCACCAGCTACTCCGAACTCGCCCTCGACTCCGTGGTCTCCGAAAGCCCGGCGCAGGCGCGGATTCAGGAGGTCCTTTCCGCCGCCCGCCGCGCCGCCGATCTGACGCGGCAGTTGCTCGCATTCAGCCGCAAACAACCGCAGGCCCTACGCGTCGCAGAACTAAACCCGGTGGTCGGTGGAATCGTCAAAACCTTGCGCCGCCTGATCGGAGAAGACATAGAGCTCGTTTTTATCCCGGGCCAGGCACTGGGCAGAATTCGTTTGGATCCGGTGCAGATCGAGCAGATTCTCATGAACCTCGCGGCCAACGCCCGCGATGCCATGCCTCAGGGAGGGCAATGCACAATTGAAACCTCCAATGTGCAACTCGACGAACGGTACGCCGATCGTAAGCGAGCCGTGATTCCTACCGGACGCTACGCCGTCCTGAGCCTGACCGATACAGGCGCCGGCATTCCTGCCGATCATTTGTCGCACGTTTTTGAGCCCTTCTACACCACGAAACCTTCCGGCAAGGGTACGGGACTTGGCCTGGCTACGGTGTACGGGATCGTCAAACAGAATCACGGATTTGTCTGGGCCTACAGCGAACCTGGAATGGGCACCGTCATCAGGATCTATTTGCCTTGTGTGCAGGACCAGTCCGTCGCTATCGAAATTCCGGATGCCGGCGCCGGCATTGCGCTCCGCGGGACAGAAACTGTCCTGCTGGTCGAGGATGAGGAACCCCTGCGCCGGGCAACTGTCGAGTTCCTCAGGCTGCGCGGTTACACGGTTTTGGAAGCCCGCGACGGCGTCGATGCCTTATCGGTCAGCAGGAATCATGGCTCGACCATCCACTTGGCCGTCACCGATGTTGTGATGCCTCACATGAGCGGGGGCGAACTGGCGAGAGAACTGGAAGCGCTGCGTCCGCAGACCAGAGTGCTATTCGTCTCAGGCTATGCCGGCCAAACCGTGCTCGACCACAAGGTGATCGATGTCGAAAACAATTTCCTGCAGAAGCCGTTCACGTTGAAACAGCTGGCCAGCAAAGTCCGGACGGTTCTTGATCACAGCTGCAATCCCGTTCCCGTGGCAGCCGAGGTGATTGCGCATCCCTACGGCGCTACGGTGCGACCTTAGTAAGCTTGCCATCCTTTAGATGGAAACGGTCTCCGCGCCAGGTGACGGTGTGGCCACCAAGGCTTGCGAACCAGATCGCGGTTGCAACCAAGTCCCGCAGGGGAATCAGCCACGCATGCTTCAGAATCTGACGGTCGCGCAGAACACCTTGGCCTACCACCAGGGCAACCGCAAAACGAAGAAACATCGTGACCGCGAATGCGCTCCAGGCCCAGAGCGCTCCCCGGCTTGCCGCCAAGGCGAGCAACGACCATAAGAGTCCAAAGGTGAAAACCAGACCCAGGTAGCCTCCGGCGCGCGCATCGCGAACTCCTCGCGCCCAACGAAGTTGATGTGCGAAGAATTCCCGCAGGCGATAAGACGGAAGATAGGTCTCGACCACAACATCCGACAGTTTCACAGCCACTCCAAGTTCAGCAATGCGCTTTCCTAGTTCGTAGTCATCGGCGAGATAGTCGACGAATGAGGTGAAGCCTCCGATCTTTTCCAACTCGGTCCGGCGGAACGCCAGCGTCGAACCCAGGCCAAAGCGAATGCCGCCTTCAAGCTGCCGCGCGGCCAACACGCTCGGGCAGAAGTCTGTACTAATGCCCAACCCTTCCAGACGCGAACCCAGCGTCGGACCGGCCATTCCGCGGTAAAGGCAAGTGACCATTCCTATTCGCGAGTCGGCCAACGGCGCGGTTACCCGGCGCAGGTATACAGGTTCCACTCGAATGTCACTGTCGTTGACAATCAGATGGTTGTAACGCGCTTCCACCAGCATCTGCGCCAGGTTGCTGACCTTCACGTTCGCGCCAAGGATCTTCGGACTCACCAGCAATTGAATTCTGCGATCGGGGAATTCCCGCTGCAGCGCCTTCACGCTCTCGATCGCAGGGTCGTTGGGATCGCTGACGCCAAAGATGATTTCGTATGCGGGATAGTCCTGCAGGCAGTGGCTGCGAAAGCTTTCATAGATTTCAGGGTCGGTACCCTTCAGAGGCTTGAGGATCGAGATCGGCGGCAGGGGCATTGTGCCGGCCTCGTTTGCCACTTTCCGCTCGCGGAGGAATCTTGCTGCGCTCCAAAGACAGAGAAGATAGTAGATTGAGCTGGAAAGTGTCCCGACGACCGCGACAGTCTGAACTATTCTTAGGATGGAGTGCATCATGCGCGAGCGCAGGCCAGATTATTCGTAACGCAGCGCCTCAATCGGATCGAGGTTCGCTGCCTTCCAAGCGGGATAGATGCCAAAGACCAGGCCGGTTCCCGCAGCAGAAGTGAAGCCGAAGATCGTCCAGAACGTCGACATGTGGGCGGGCAGCGAGGGCCAGAAGGCAGGAATCACCCACACGATGATCGCGCCCAGCAGAATCCCAATCACGCCGCCGACCGCCGTGAGAATGATCGCCTCTAAAGTGAATTGCAAAAGAATATCCCGCTTGCGCGCGCCAATCGCCTTGCGGACGCCGATCTCGCGCGTCCTTTCGGTGACGCTCACCAGCATAATGTTCATCACACCCACGCCTCCGACAATCAGCCCAACGCTCGAAATCGCGAACATACCTATGAACAGCATGCCGGTGAGCTGGTTCCAAACATCGGAGATCGAGTCCGAGGTGAGGACGGCGAAGTTATCCGGCTTATCGGCCGGAACTTTTCGACGCCGCCGCAGGAGCTCTCGAATCTCATCAATGGCCTTGGGCATTTCGGCGTGGGACGTTGCCTTGACGCTGATCCAGTGATCTTTGATTTCGGGATGCAGCGTCCTGAAAGTAGTGAGCGGGAAGAAGATGCGGTTATCGTCGGGATTCTTCCCGCCGCCAAAAACTGACTTGACTCCGGCCAGCGTGCCAAC
>Ga0307476_10002043_pt1 | contig 12124 bp, 7 predicted proteins | sample atmos_gasesECM2C_2_FD_203314 | JGI IMG/M metagenome (GOLD analysis project Ga0307476, IMG submission 203314) | Hardwood forest soil microbial communities from Morgan-Monroe State Forest, Indiana, United States - atmos_gasesECM2C_05 | ecosystem: Environmental > Terrestrial > Soil > Temperate... | reverse complement strand
GCTCCTGCAGGTCCGCCGGGTAGCGATCTCCCTGCACTTCGACGCGCGCTAAGGTGCTCTCGATGTCGCGCAACTCCTCGCGTGTCAGCCTGACATCGGTTGCGGCCAGGTTCTCCTCCAGACGATGCAGCTTCGTCGTCCCTGGAATTGGCACGATCCAGGGCTTCTGTGCGAGCAGCCAGGCAAGAGCGATCTGCGCGGGAGTCGCGCCTTTGCGCCGTGCGATCTGCCTGATCGTATCCACGAGGGTCTGGTTGGCCTTGAGACCCTCCGGGGTGAAGCGCGGCAGGAGGTTGCGGAAGTCGTTGGCATCGAAGCGCGTGTGCTCGCTGATCGCGCCCGTCAGGAATCCTCTGCCTAACGGACTGTATGGGACCAGGCCGATCCCGAGCTCCTCGAGTGTCGGCAGAACTTCCCGCTCGGGCTCTCGCCACCACAACGAGTACTCGCTTTGCAAAGCTGTGACCGGCTGGATGGCGTGCGCCCGGCGGATCGTGCTCGCCCCGGCCTCGGAGAGGCCGAAATGGCGAACCTTGCCTTGCTCGATCAGCTGCTTGACGGTGCCCGCGACCTCCTCGATCGGTACATCAGGATCGACTCGATGTTGATAGAGAAGGTCGACGACCTCCGTCCTGAGGCGCTTGAGGCAAGCCTCCACGACTTCCCTGATGTGCTCGGGCCGGCTGTCCAGACCCACTTGCTTGCCGTCGACAATCTTGAAGCCGAACTTTGTTGCGATCGCCACCTGGCGGCGAAACGGTGCCAGCGCCTCGCCCAGAAGCTCCTCGTTGGTAAACGGACCGTAGATTTCGGCGGTATCGAACAGAGTGACGCCGCGCTCGACGGCACCTCGGATCAGCGCAAGCGCCTGCTGCCGGTCGGTTGCCGGCCCGTAGGCGTGGCTGAGGCCCATGCAGCCCAGGCCGATGGCCGATACTTCCAGACCGGCACGGCCAAGTGTGCGCTTCTCCATGGCGTCCTCCATCGCGCTACTGCGGCAGGACCGGTGTTACGGTGAATTGGTCCGTGCGACCAATTTGCTTGACGCCGCTCGAGGCCGTGATGAACAGCAGCACCTGGTAGGTGGTGCCGGGTGCGAGCTCCGAGGTGTAGGCCTCGGCCTCACCACAAGGCGGCGTCGCTCCTCCGCCTCCGGGCGTGTAGAGCCAGATGCCGATCGTCCTGGCGGCCTTCTTGGTCATGTTGTTGAGCGGCGTGCCGGCCGGAAAGACACCGATCCAACCCTCCGAGAGATCGGACCCGGACGGGAGGCAATAGCGTACGATCGCATCGCTCCCTTGCCGCAAAGTGACGTCGCTTGCATTTGTGCCGGTCGCCGACGCCCCGACGATCTCCACGCCGGGCTCGCTCGGACTCACCTGCGGTGCCGGTAGAATGCTGACTATCATCGGAGCACGAGCGGGCGGCGAGGTGGCGTTGCGCAGCCAGGCACCGTAGACGCCCACTCCGAGCCCGGTCGTGGGAATCGAAATCGTCGCGTTGTCGTCGTTGAACCTGTAGCCCGCAGAGGCGGCGGTCGGCACCTGACCCAACGGCAGGAGGTTGACGATGGTGGTGCCGGTGACGCCCGCTGGCACATAGGCCGTAATCGGCTGGCCTTGCGCCACCGCAGCGGCCGTGGCCACCTGCCCAAACGTGTCCTCGATGCTCCCGCGCGTCCGCACTGCGAGGCTCGGCCACAGAAGGCCGGCCGCAGCATCGCTGCCCGTGAACACGTCGTTCAGTGGCTGGGCATACGTGTCGAACTTACCGAGGTCGCCCGCATGGAGCGCGGCTTCGACGGTGCGCAGCAGGTCGTAGCCATTCACCCGCTCGTGAAAGACGCTGCCCGCCCTCAACAGACCGGCCGATCCGACCAGAATCGTGGGGACCTGGTTGTTGGGCCAGCCCCAGCCGGCTGCCTCGTCCCAGGTGAGAATCAGAAGCGAGCGCGAATTATTCCATTCCGCCGATTGCAGCAGCGGCTCGAGGGTCGATTGAATGAACTGGTCCTGGATCTCGTTGGAATAGGCGGTGTTGAAAGCGTCGTTCTTGTACCAGGCGCCCTCGCCGTCCCACCAGTTATCGGCCGCGAGCCAGGCGAAGTCGGGCAGCGTGTTGGTGCCGATCGCCGCCTCGAAATCTGCCAGATCTCGCTGCACCGAGTTGCACAGCGTCGCGTTGTCGATGACATCCGTGAACTGCGCGAAGGGTCCGTCATCGGGCGAGTAGCCGTTCTGCCCGCTTCCCCTCTGTACGGCCTTGAGGTTGCAGGGCGCGCCCATGTTCTGGATGTAGCCGACCCAGCTCCTGCCCCGTGCACTCAGCAGATCGCCGAGATGCGCGTCCGTGAGATTGTAAGGGTAGTAGACCGGGCCGTACCTGAAGGTGTCGCCGGCCACCATGGCGACGTAGTTCTCATCGCTCGGGTGATACGTCGCCCACGAATTGCTCAGTACCACGCCGCGGCTCGCCAGTGAGGCGGTGTACGGCATCTGCGGCACGACAGTGGCAATGTCGCCGCTCACCTGGACTACGTCGGCGTTATTGGTGTTTTCCATCATCAACACGTAGACGTGGTCGAGCGCCGGTACCGTCGAGGTGGGGGGCGCCAGCGTGGCCGGCTCGAGGGCGCCGACATCCCCGTTGAGTGTCAGGCTGAGATTGTCAGCGAAGGCGTTGCTGTAGGATTCCATCCCGCTCAAGAACTGAACCGTCACTACGACCCGGCGGGTGCCCGCGGGCACCAACCCGTCCGCCTCTCTTTGCACCAGGGCAGTCACATTGTTGCGTGCCCCGGGGTCGACATTGGCGATAGTCACCGGATAGCCTGTGGCATTGCCGTTCGCATCGACGAAGCTCGCTGTCAGGGTGGCTCGCTCGGACCTGGCGTCCCAGCCGCCGAGCCAGCCCGAGAGTGCGAACCCGACCGTGCCGCGATCGATCGCGGAAGCGGCCGCGCTGACATCGACGCTTTGCTCCATGGCCGTGTCGGTACCGGGCGCGGTGAACATTGCCTTGCCAGCCCGACCCTTTGCCGGCAAGACCGGTAGCTCGCCGGTGTACCCGAAGGCGGAATAGCACAGCACGCTGGCTGCGCCTCGCGTCACCCGCCAGCCCGGGACCGAGGTCTGCGCGGTCCAGTCGTCGGTGCAACGCTGCGCCTCCGCGTCGCCGTTGACGAGGAGATTGACCGTGACCGGTGCGCCCGCGAACGCCGCTCGGATCAGGGCGGCGCAGAGGCCGAGGAGGATGCAGAAGCGTTGAAGCCGCGGCGTAAGCATTTATGGGTCAGAGTTTACCGCGAGAAGAGCCACGAACGCATCGAAGCTGCGGGTATCGACGGCTTAGACTGATGTGCGCCAGTCATGTGAAGATCGGTTCATATGAAGCCCAGAGCTCGCCGCACCCTCTACCCCGCAATCAGGCCCTACCGCAAAGGGTTTTTGCGCGTATCGGAGCTGCACGAAATCTATTTCGAGGAAAGCGGCAATCGAGGCGGCAAGCCCGTGATCTTCTTGCATGGTGGGCCCGGTGGGGGCACCGAAGCCAAGATGCGCCGTTTCTTCGATCCCAAACGCTACCGAATTGTCCTATTTGATCAGCGTGGATGCGGCAAGAGCCGACCCCACGCGAGCCTTGTCGACAACACTACCTGGCACCTGGTGGAGGACATCGAGCGCCTGCGTCAGCATCTGGGAATCGATCGCTGGTTAGTATTCGGAGGATCATGGGGCTCTACCTTGGCACTGGCCTACGCTGAGACTCATCGCAAAGCCGTCACAGAGCTCATCCTGCGCGGCATCTTCCTGCTGCGACGCTGGGAAGTGGAATGGCTATACCAGAACCCATTTGGCACCGGCGCTCAGTTCCCGGAAGGGTGGGAGGCCTTCATCAACCACATTCCGCCTGAGGAACGTGGCGACATGATCGGCGCCTACTACAAACGACTAACGAGCCCGGATCGCAAGGTGATGATTGCGGCCGCCAAAATCTGGTCAGCCTGGGAAGGCTCCACCATCCACCTGCAACCTGACCCAACAACGGTCGCCTCGTTCAAAAAGCCCGCATACGCCGCCGCCTTCGCCAGAATTGAGTGCCACTACTTCCTGAACAGAGGGTTCATGCGGTCCGACAACCAGCTGCTGGAGGACATCGGTCGCATCCGTCACATCCCCGCGGTTATCGTCCACGGCCGCTACGACGTGCTGTGCCCAGCAAAAATTGCCTGGGAACTGCACCGCGCCTGGCCGCGAGCCCAGCTGCGCATAGTCCCCGACGCCGGCCACTCCGCCTTCGAACCCGGCATCACGCACGAGCTAGTCTCCGCGACCGATCGCTTCGCCAAGAAGCCGTCCCGCCGCCGCAGGTTGCGCGCTGAGGCCTAACCGTTCGTCTGACCACCGCAGTCAGCGGGGCGGTGGCGCCACTCCGCTCAGACTGCCATGCATCTGCGGGTGCGGCCCCTGCAGGTACTGATCAAGCTTTACTTTCTGAGTGTCAGTGAGGATCTCGCGGATGTCCTCATTGGCCTTGTAACGCTGTGGTCTCATCTTGGCCAAGCGTTCTTCGGGCGACAGGCTCTGGTCTTGCACGAGGGCTTGTTGCGTGTCACGCAGTCGTTGAAGGATTGGTGTGATTCTCGCCTGCTGCTCGGCGGTGAGATCCAGTTTCTCGGTCAATACCTTCAGCATCTGTCCAACTAGCGGCACGTCGTCCTGTGTGGCGCTCTGGCCTTGGACATCCCCTTTCGCTCCAGCAGGTCCGGCGACCGCTTGATGCGCCGGTACAGCCAGTGCGATGAGGAACGTCGTGCCGAGTGCAATTAAGCGATTCATCGAACCCCTCCTTTGAAGCGCCGGGTGCCCTATGATTTCGAAGTGTAGCTTTGAAGGGCTCCGTAGCCGACGGCGAATTTGCGTTAATGAACAAAGTGGCGATCGATGTCCAGAAATAAGCGCTCCACCTCGCAGGAACTCGTCCGGCAGAAGCAGCAAACGAAGCGACGGCGACAAGTCGATGAGCGCGTCCGCCGGACGCGTGCGCGGCTCGGCAGTGCTTTGGTGGCGTTGATTCACGAAAAGCCGTTCAACGATGTGACAGTCCAGGAAGTGCTGGATCGCGCATCCGTCGGCCGATCCACCTTTTATCTTCACTTCCGCAACAAAAATGACTTGCTGCTCAGCCAGCTTGAGATATTTCTGGAGACGATGAGCGCGACTCTCACCAACCGTGAGGAGGAGTCGCACCGTGTGCTTCCTGTCGCGGAGATGTTCTCGCACATTGGTGCCCAGAATAAGATTTATCGCGCGCTGGCTGATGCTGGGCGCCTCCACGACTTCTTTGATCTCGCGCAAGGCTACTTTTCGCGCGCAATCGAACGACGGCTTCGCGAGTCGCGACGATGCTCACACCTACTCCCTCAGGAATTGAGCGCTCGTTCGTATGCTCTGGCGGCAAGCCTACTGGCGCTGCTGAAATGGTGGGTGGATCGCCGTGCGAGGGAGGCACCACGGGCAATCGACGAACTGTTCCACAGGATTGTCTGGAGGGGCGTGCAGTAGCGCGCGAACCCAGCCGAAAGCGGACGCACCTCGGAGCGAACACCTGAACACGGTGTCAACGTGATCGGAGGACCTGCTTCCAGGCCCACAAGGCGGCGAGCCCCGTAAGGAGAGATGCCACGCCGAACAGGATGCGCGCGGTGGCGGCAGAGCTACCCGAAGTCACCTGCGCCCCGCCGACACTCATCCCGACGTGGAAGCCCGCCGCCCCGCCGAAGATCGCCACCCAACCGAACATGACCGCCAGCGCGGTGACGACCACACCGCCGAAGACCCGCGAGAGGTGACTGCCCACCGCCACCCACTGGCCAACCTGAGCGCCGCAAGCCACCAACAGGACACCCACCGTCGTCGCCAGGAGGCGCGAGCCATTGACGCTCTGGTCGGTCGAAATGATGCCCAGGGCAAACGCCAGGAGGACCCCTCCGGCGCCGATGAGCAATACGCCGAGCGCCCGGCGGAACCCGCGACTCACGGCGTCGGCCGCGATGCCGGCCCCGCGCCGCCGCATCCAGGCCACCAGGACGATCGCAGGCACGACGGAGAAACCCGCGCCTACGACGCCGAGCACGAGCGGCAAAGTCCAGAGCGGCGCGAACGCATCGATGCGTGCTGCTTCAGGATGATCGGGCCGGTACAGCACCCGGACCCGCTCGCCATAGCGGACGGCGGATTCCTTGCCGTAGACATCCGAGCTGACGGTATAGCTGTGCCCGTCACTCGCCGTAAATCGAAATACCGGCGCGAAGCTCACTCGGGTCGATCCCATCTGTTGCGCGCCAATCACCGTGCCTTGCGCCCGGAGTCCGGAGACCAGCAACGCGGCGCGCTGCGCGGCCGTAGCGAGAGCGAAGAGCAGTAACAGGGGCCCGGCGATGCAGAAGCTCCCGAGGAACACGTAAGCGATCAGCCGTCCGACCAGTTGCTTCGCTCTGCCGTCCGCCATTGGATTACCTCAGCATCTGATGAAGAACCGGCATGGCACACTCCTGTCAGGGCTCGTAGCCGAGACTGGGCGAGAGCCAGCGTTGCGCCTCCGCGATCGTCATCCCTTTGCGCCGCGCGTAGTCCTCGACCTGGTCGCGATCGATCTTGCCGAGAGCGAAGTAGCGCGCCTCGGGGTGTGCGATGTACCAGCCGCTCACCGCCGCCGTCGGGTACATGGCATAGGAGTCGGTGAGCCGGATCCCGGCGTTGCGCTCGACGTCGAGCAGCTTCCAGAGCTTGGCTTTCTCGGTGTGCTCGGGGCAGGCGGGATAGCCCGGCGCCGGACGGATGCCGCGGTATTCCTCGCGCACCAGCTGCTCGTTGGTGAGCGTCTCGGCGGCCGCGTAGCCCCAGAGCTCACGGCGCACGCGCTCGTGGAAGTGCTCGGCGGCCGCCTCGGCGAACCGGTCGGCGAGCGCCTTGAGCATGATGGCCGAATAGTCGTCGTGCGCGCGCTCGAAGCGGGCCACGTGCTCCTCTATGCCGACGCCCGCGGTGACCGCAAAGGCGCCGAACCAGTCGCGCACACCGCTTAGGCGCGGCGCGACGTAGTCGGCCAGGCACTCGTGCGGCTGGCCATCGGGCTTGCCCTTCTGCTGGCGCAGGAAGTTGAGCGTGGTGAGCGCCTCAGTACGCGCCTCGCCGGCGTAGATCTCGACGTCGTCACCGACCGAGTTCGCGGGGAACAGCCCGAGCACCGCGTTCACCGTGAGCCAGCGGCCCGCGATCAGCTCCTTGAGCATGCGGCGTGCGTCAGCGTACAGGTTGCTCGCGGCCTCGCCCACCCTGGGGTCGGTGAGAATGTCGGGGAACTTGCCGGAGAATTCCCAGGCATTGAAGAACGGCATCCAGTCGATGTAGCCGAGGAGCTCCGTGAGCGGGTAGTCGGCGAAGCGCTGCACGCCGGGCAGACGCGGCTGCGGTGCCGCATAGGCCGCCCAGTCGATGCGGCGGCGGTCGGCGCGTGCCGCGGCGAGCGTGAGCTCCGGCATCTTGACCTTCTTGTTGGCGTGCTGTTCGCGCCGGCGTTCGTGCTCGGCGCGCACCTCGGCGATGTAGGCGCCGCGCGCGCTGGGGGTGCTCAGGGTCTGGCACACGCCCACCGAGCGCGAGGCGTCCTTCACGTACACCACCGCGCCCGAGTATTGCGGCGCGATCTTCACCGAGGTGTGCGCCGGAGAGGTGGTGGCGCCACCGATCAGGAGCGGCAGCGCGAAGTCCTGCCGCTGCATCTCGCGCGCCACGTGCACCATCTCATCGAGCGAGGGCGTGATGAGTCCCGACAGGCCGATGAAGTCAACCTGCTCGCGCCGCGCGGTCTCGAGGATCTTCTCGCACGGCACCATGACGCCGAGGTCGATGACCTCGTAGTTGTTACATTGCAGCACCACGCCCACGATATTCTTGCCGATGTCGTGCACGTCGCCCTTGACGGTGGCCATGACGATGCGGCCGTTGGAACGCCGCGCGCCCGCGTCCTTGCCCTTCTCGATGAACGGTACCAGATGCGCGACCGCGCGCTTCATCACGCGCGCGCTCTTGACCACCTGCGGCAGGAACATCTTGCCGGCGCCGAACAGGTCGCCGACCACGTTCATGCCGTCCATGAGCGGGCCCTCGATGACCGCGAGCGGGCGCTCGGCGGCGAGGCGCGCCTCCTCGGTGTCCTCGATGACGTAATCGTCGATGCCCTTGACCAGTGCGTGCTCGAGGCGCTTGCCGACGGGGAGCTTGCGCCACTCGAGGTCCTCGCGGCGCCGTGCGCCGCCCTCGCCCTTGAAGCGTGCTGCAATCTCGAGCAGCCGCTCGGTGGCGTCCGCGCGCCGGTTGAGCACCACGTCCTCGCAGGCCGCGCGCAGGTCCGGCGCCAACTGCTCGTAGACGCCCAGCTGGCCGGCGTTGACTATCCCTAAGTCCATGCCGGCGGCGATCGCGTGGAAGAGGAACACCGAGTGCATCGCCTCGCGCACCGGGTCGTTGCCGCGGAACGAGAACGACACGTTGCTCACCCCGCCCGACACCAGCGCGTGCGGCAGCTCGCGCTTGATGCGGCGCGTGGCCTCGATGAACGCCACGCCGTAGGCGTTGTGCTCCTCGATGCCGGTCGCGATCGCGAAGATGTTCGGATCGAAGATGATGTCCTCGGCCGGGAAGCCGACGGACTCGGTGAGAATGCGGTAGGCGCGCGCGCAGATTTCCACCCGGCGCTCGAAGGAGTCGGCCTGGCCCTGCTCGTCGAAGGCCATGACGACCGCGGCGGCGCCGTAGCGGCGCACCTTGCGCGCGTGCGCGATGAAGATCTCCTCGCCCTCCTTGAGGCTGATCGAGTTGACGATCGCCTTGCCCTGCACGCACTTCAGTCCCGCCTCGATCACCGACCACTTGGACGAGTCGATCATGACGGGCACGCGGGCGATGTCGGGCTCGGAGGCCACCAGCTGCAGGAAGCGCGTCATCGCCGCTTCCGAGTCGAGCATGCCCTCGTCCATGTTGACGTCGATGGCCTGCGCGCCGCTCGTCACCTGCTGACGCGCGACTTCGAGCGCCGCCGGGTAGTCGCTCGCCTCGATGAGCTTGCGGAACTTCGCCGAGCCCGTGACGTTGGTGCGCTCGCCGACGTTGACGAACAGGCTGTCCTCGTCGATGTTGAGTGGCTCGAGGCCCGACAGGCGGCACTTGACCGGCTGCGGCGCCACGCGCCGCGGCGCACGCCCGGCGACTGCCTCGCCCAGCAGGCGGATGTGCTCGGGCGTAGTCCCGCAGCAGCCGCCCACGATGTTCACCAGCTCCAATTCGGCGTACTCGCGCAGGATCTCCGCGGTCTGCTGCGGCGCCTCGTCGTACTCCCCGAAGGCGTTGGGAAGCCCGGCGTTGGGATAGGCGCACACGAAGGTGTCGGCAACCCGCGCCAGCTCCTCCACGTAGGGCCGCAATGCTGCGCCGCCGAGCGCGCAGTTGAGCCCGACGAACAGCGGCTCGGCGTGCCGGATCGAATTCCAGAACGCCTCCGGCGTCTGCCCGGAGAGGATGCGGCCCGAGGCGTCGGTGATCGTGCCGGATACCGCCAGCGGCACGCTCGTGCCGGAGTCGTCGAACAGGGTGAGCGCCGCGTAGATCGCCGCCTTGGCGTTCAGCGTGTCGATCACCGTCTCGATGAGGAGCAGATCGACCCCGCCCATGACGAGCGCGCGCGCCGCCTCGAGATAGGCGGCTACGAGCTCATCGAAGCTCACGCTGCGGTGCCCCGGGTCGTTGACGTCGGGGGAGAGCGAGGTCATGCGGGTCGTGGGCCCGAGCGCCCCGGCAACGAAGCGCGGCGCGCCCGATTGCCGTGCGAACCCGTCGGCGGCGGCGCGCGCGAGCCGCGCGGCGCTGTAGTTGAGCTCCGCTGTCAGCGCCGCTGTGCCGTAGTCGGCCTGCGAGATGGCGTTCGAGTTGAAGGTGTTGGTCTCGATGATGTCGGCCCCGGCCGCCAGGTAGGCGTTATGGATGCCGGTGACAATGTCGGGGCGCGTCAGGGTGAGGATGTCGTTGTTGCCGCGCAGGTCGTGGCCGTGACGGGCGAAGCGCTCGCCGCGAAAACCGCGCTCATCGAGCCGGTGCTGCTGGATCATCGTGCCCATGGCGCCATCGAGCAGCACGATGCGCTCGGCGGGCAGGCTCTTCAGGCGCTCGACGCGCGTGCGCCTCTCGGTCTCATCACAGGGCTCGACGGCGAATGGCGCGGCGAGCGCCTGCGGCGCGCTGTCTGCCTGCCGCCGCTCGCGATCGGCACGCGCCGGCGTGACGCCGCGCGTGTGGTCCCGGCGGTGCGCGCTGTGCGCACAGCCGCTCATGCCGGCACTCGGTTGCGGGCCGCGGGCGCCGGGGCGCACGGCGCCGGCCGCAATCCCAGCGCGTGGCAGATCGCGTAGCTGAGCTCGGCGCGATTGAGCGTATAGAAGTGGAATTCGCGCACCCCGTGGCGTTTCAGCGCCTCGACCTGCTCGATCGCGACGCTGGCGGCGAGCAGGCGCCGCGTCTCGTCGTCGGCCTCGAGGCCAGTGAAGCGCTCGTGCAGCCAGGCGGGGACGCTGGTGCCGCAGCGCGCGGCGAAACGCAGTACCTGCGGGAAGCGCGTGATGGGAAGAATTCCGGGCACGATGGGAGCCTCGATGCCGGCCGCGGCGCAGCGGTCGCGAAAGCGCAGGAACACCTCGGTGCCGAAGAAAAACTGGGTAATGGCGCGGCTCGCACCCGCATCGATCTTGCGCTTCAGGTTCGTGAGGTCCTCCTCCGGGGAGCGGGCCTCGGGGTGCACCTCGGGGTAGGCCGCGACCGAGATGTCGAACGGCGCGACGCGCTTCAGCCCCGCGACCAGATCCGCGGCGTAGGCAAAGCCCCCGGGGTGCGGCTGGTAGTGCGCCTCGTGGCCCGGCGGGTCGCCGCGCAGGGCGACCAGATTGCGAATGCCCTCATCCCAGTAGCCACGGGCTACCTCGAGGATCTCGCTGCACGCGGCACCGATGCAGGTGAGGTGCGGCGCACCGGTCAGGGGCGTCTCGCGCTGGATGCGGGTCACGACGTCGTGCGTGCGCTCGCGCGTCGAGCCGTCGGCACCGTAGGTCACGGAGACGAAGGCCGGGGCGAGCGGTGCCAGGCGTTCGATCGATCTCCACAGCATCGCGCCCATGGCCTCATCGCCGGGCGGAAAGAACTCGAAAGAGACGCGGATCGGGCCCGGCGCGCCGTGCGCCGCCACGGCGCTCATCGCCCGCTCCCGGCGCGCTGCGCGAAGTCGCTCGCCGGATGCGCCGCCGCCGCGAGTACGTGCTCGCCGTCGGCCTCGATGGGACTTAAGCGCTCGCATACCAGGCCCGCCTCATCGAGCAGTCGACGCAGGCGCGCCAGCGGATGCTCGACGACGCGCGCGCGCGCGCCCTCGAGCGACTCATAGCGCTGCAGGATCCACAGCCGTGCGGCCGGAGCGGCCGCCGACCGGACCTGCGCGAGGAGCTGCGCGAGCGGCTGCTCGCCGCCCGCCTGGTGACTCACCAGCACGGCATCGAACGGTCCGCCGGCGCGTGCGAGGTCCCCGTCCGCGCCCTCCCGCGAGCCGCTCGCCGTAAGCACGCGACAGGGAAAGCCGCGGCGCTCGGCGAACGCGCGCACCGCCTGCGCCCCGCGGCGCGAGTGGACGATGACGGTGCAGTCACGCGCGCGAGCCGCAACGCTCGCGAGCAGCCCGAGGTGAGCGGTCCCCACGACCAGTACCCTCTCGCCGGCGGCCCCGGCACCGCTTTCCTCGACGAACGCCCGCAGCGCGCGCTCGAGGCGCGAGGAATGTGCCGTTACGCCCTCGCCCTCCGGCGGCGCGGCGGCGCGCGCCTCGGCGCGGTCGCGAAGCAAAAGCGCATCGCGCCGATCGACCTGTAGCAGGAGCCCCCGCACGAAGCCGATCGCGCGCGCATCGTCCGCTATTCCGTAGCTCACGAACTGTCCCTCCCGCGTCCGTGCCAGCAACCCCGCCCCGCACAGGATCTTCAGGTGCCGCGAGACACGCGGCTCGCTCTGCCTGAGGGCATGGGCGAGAC
>Ga0307476_10002042_pt1 | contig 12125 bp, 9 predicted proteins | sample atmos_gasesECM2C_2_FD_203314 | JGI IMG/M metagenome (GOLD analysis project Ga0307476, IMG submission 203314) | Hardwood forest soil microbial communities from Morgan-Monroe State Forest, Indiana, United States - atmos_gasesECM2C_05 | ecosystem: Environmental > Terrestrial > Soil > Temperate... | reverse complement strand
CGCTCAGCCTGCTGGTCTCTGCCGCCGACAGCAGCAATCAGCTGCCGAACGTAGCGGGCCTCTCCCCGCAGTACACGCTCACGGGAGTGCCTGTGCCGCCCTCCTCCGCGGACATCGACTCCTACCTGGACTTCAGCGACGTGCTCGCCGTGCTCTCTCTCAGCGGCTCGTTCGACCACGGACTTTCCTACCAGGTCGCCTATACGCAGCATGCGATCTCGCAGCGCTTCCTGCCCGACCCGGTCGGGGAGCTGATCTACCAGGGAGTCGCCTCGACCGCGAGCCACATCGACCATGACTACACCCTGGAAGCGGATGTGAGTCTGGTGAGCGGCGCGCACACACTCGGCAGCGGCTTCTACGCGGGCGAATACCGGGTGAGTGCGAACGATTCCTCGCTCGTGTTTCCCGCGACGGACACCGGCGCTCAACTCAGCAATGCGCCGATTAACGTCCTCAACCACGCGCATGCCAACAATCTGATCGCGGGCGTGTACCTCAGCGACCTTTGGCGCCTCAGCGAGCGGTGGAGCGCGTCGTTCGGGATCCGCTGGGATCGCCTGAGCGGCTTCACCAGCGGGCGACAGATCGACCCTGATGCAAGCCTCGTCTTCCGACCCGACAGCCTCACCACGCTACACACCGGTTTCACGCGCTCCTTCCAGGTACCTTCGCTCCTGGGGATATCTCCTACCGCACAGGCTGCATTCACCGGCACCACGGCAGCCGGACCGCCCGGCAATCCCACGCCGGTGACCGAAGACGACCGCGAATGGGACACGGGTGTCGTACGACAGCTGAGCGAGCACGTCACGCTCTCGGCAGACGGCTACTATCGCTGGACCAGGCATTACCTGGATACCGGGCAGTTCGGTGTGGTGCCGATCTTCGCGCCGCTCAACTACGACACGGGTCACGTCTGGGGCGGCGAAGCCGGCGCCCGCTACCAGAACGACACGCTCTCCGCCTACGCCAATCTGACTGCAGGCAGGAACTGGCAGCGAGGTGTCTTTACCGGACAGTTCAACTTCCCCACCGATGAGCTCGCCTACATCGACAGCCACTCGATCGTGCTGGACCACCAGCCGCTTTATGGAGCCACCGCGGGCTCGAGCTGGCGCGTCGGCGCCTGGAGCCTCGCCGCAACCGCCACCTACAGCAGCGGGTTGCGTGCGGGATTCGCTGACCTCGAGCAGTTGCCTGCGGTAGTCCAGGTCGATATGAGCGCAGAGCGCTCGTTGCGCGTGCCCGGGCTCGGTCTGCTCACCCACCGCTTGAGCGTCCTCAACGTGCTCGACCGCGTCAACCTGATCCGCCCCGCAGAGGGCATCGGTATCTTCCAATCGGCATACGGCCCACGGCGCACGCTCTACTACACTCTTACACTGCACCTCTAGGGCGCTGCGTCCGGCGACCAGCCGCCAGATCGCCGCTCGATCGGGCGTTACGTCATGCCGTCGCGCGTCGGGATACCGCCCTGCCCCGCGTCCTGGGGGACAATCTCGGAATCCCAAGCACATGGAGATCGTGCTCAAACTGAGGCCCATCACCAGACCGGCACTCCCTTGCTGACAGCATTGCCTGCCAAGCTCCCGGCATCCTGGCGCTCGATGCGCGCTTCCAGACCTCGATCCCGGAGCTTTTCATGGTCGGTGCGGCGAGCGCCTCCGTGTTCGGTCCAATCATGCGGTTCATGTACGGTGCCAAGCACGTCGCGCCGGTGTTAGCCCGGACGTTGCGCGGCGCGCGCCTAGCGTAACCGCTGCAGTCGCAACCTTTCGCCCTCGCACGATTCCCGCCTCGTCCACTAGAATTGGGGTCGCGGAGCCCACACTGACGAAATCCGAAGGCAGGCCGCGATTGAATCGGTTGACGGTCCTGATCCTTTCGTACTCCTTCCATCCTTCCAACGAGATTGGTGCCCGGCGCACGACGGCGCTGGCCCGGTACCTCGTGGACCAAGGCGTCCGCGTGGTCGTGGTCAGTCTTTTCGGCGACAAGCCTGTCGAGCCAGGCTCTGAGATCTATCCGGGAGTCGTCGCGGTCCCCGTCAAGCGTCCGCGCCGCCGCCTGCTCGACCTGTTGATTCGATTGAAGCACGCCGTGCCGACTCGTCACCATGCCCGTGCGGGTGGCGACGGCACGGCTCGGGACCTGCTGCCGGATGCGGTACCGGCAGAGACGCGCGGGCTGCGCAGCTGGTTGCGCGAGTGGTACTTCCGCATCCTCTACTTCATCGATCAGTACAAGCGCTGGAGCTGGCGCGCGGCCGCCGCGGCGATCCGCGCCGGCAGAGAGAACCGGGCAGGACTTCTGGTCGTGTCTGCGCCCCCGCACAGCACGTCGCTCGCGGCCCGCTGGGCGGCGCGGCGGCTCGGCATCCCATATGTCGCAGACTTGCGTGATGCGTGGTCGGATGACCTGGCGGCCGCCCATCCCGAGCGCCGCTTCGAGCTGCGGCTGATGCGCTCTCTCGAGAGCTCTGTCCTGCAGGACGCTGCGGCTGTCACGACGACGAGCGCCTCAGTCGCTGCGTTGCTGAAGAATAGATATCCCAGTCTTACGGACAGGGTCCATGTCATCCGCAACGGCTACGACGGCAACATTGCGCCTGGCGTCGTTGAGACCGGCGGTCGACTGTCGATTCTGTTTGCGGGCGAGCTCTACGTGCACCGCAGTCCGTATCCGCTCCTAGCGGCCCTCGAAAGGTTCCTCGAGGACCCCGCCATCGATCCGACCCGCATCCGTCTCACCTTCATGGGCAACCGAGCCGGGCAGTTCTCCGATCAGGCGCTCACTAGCTGGATGCGAGGCAAGCGTTGCGCACCGGTCATCCGGCTGCTTCCATCGCAATCGAGCGATGCAGTGGCGCGCGAGGTAGCGCAGGCCACGGTGCTCCTCAACCTGGCACAAGAGCAGCACCTTCACGTGCCTGCGAAAACCTTCGAGCACCTTGCCAGCGGCCGCGAAGTGCTCTTGATCTGCGAGAGCGATAGTGAGACCGCTCAGGTAGTCGCCGGGATTAGGGGGATCATGCAAATCGACCAGCGCGAGCCCGGGGCTCTCGAAACGGCTCTTGCCGATCTGTACCGCCGGCATGTCGTCGAGGGACGGGCCGCTGTGCCGGCAGCGGAGGACGTCCGCACGTTCTCGAGAGCACCTTCCAATGAGCGCTTCCACTCCCTCTTCGCCACGCTTGCAGCCTCATCTCCCGATCCCATCCGTGCCAGCGCGCAGCGTCCGTCGACGCCGGGAGTCGCGGTCGATGGTGCAAACCCTGCGCGCGGCGTGTCCGCCGCGAGATATTCTTTCGTACGACAACTGCTCGAGGACGCGCGTTTCTATCACCGGCTCACCCGCACGGGGTCCCCTGGTCGCCGAGGCGCGCTCGCCTGGACGATGCTGCGCAATCGCGGCCTGTGGCTGCTCACGTTCCATCGCATCGGCCACTATTGCCTGCGGCGTCGCCGCATGCGCAGTCCGATCTGGTGGTTTGCGCGCGTGTGGAAGGGCATCGGGACGGGCTTCAACATGCTCTTCTGCAGATCGGAGCTCAGCGATGACTGCGAGATCGAAGGCCCCGCCTATCTTTCGAACCAGGGCTATCTGCTGTGCGGGGCGCGCAGCATCGGCTCCGGTTCCCTGATCCACGCCCGCTGCACGTTCGGGTATACGGTCGCCGACGGCGGAGAAGGCCGGCCTATCATAGGACGCAACGTCTGGGTCGGACCGAATTGCATCATTGCCGGCTCGCTCACGATCGGTGACGGCGCAACCGTGATGCCCGGTACTTTCCTGACCTTCAGTGTCCCCCCGCGGGCGGTGGTCGACGGAAACCCGGCCGTAGTGACGCACCGGGACTTCGATAATGCGCCGCTGCGCCGCTCGTTGACTGTCGTGGAGGATCTCGCCACGATAACTTCCGATGGGGGCCTTCGCCGCTGACCTGCGCCGCTGCGCTGACATCGATCAGACCCGTCAGGGATTGGTGCTATTGTTCGCCGATAACTACGGCTTGCACGCGCTGCTCGCCTACCGGCTGGGACGCTGGTTGCTGCGTGCAGCAGGTCGTTACCACCTATGGCCGCTGCTGCCCTTCGGCTGGGCGCTTTATTTCCTTGTCAGCCGCGTTGCCCGGACTTTGTTCGACATCCGCCTCGACCTCTCCGCCGACATCGGCCCCGGCCTCTATATTGGGCACTTCGGCGCTATCCGCGTCGCACGCTGCCGGATCGGAGCGAACTGCTCGATCGGTCGGCTGACCAACATCGTCGCCGGCGCAGCCGGGCCAGGACCGCTGATCGGCGATCGAGTCTGGATCGGCGCGCACGCGCAGATCGTCGGCGCCTACCGGATAGGCCCAGGCTCGACGATTGCGGCCGGCGCCGTGGTTCGGCGCGACATTCCGGACGGAGCGCTTTGTCTCGGCAATCCCGCGCGCGTGGTCATACCGAATTATGACAATCGCGGCATCCTCCGCCTGCCGCACGAGGCTCAGGTCCCGCCCCCGTGGTGATCGAGCTACCGTCCGATCAGGCCGGATTCTCGAGGCTGAAAACCTGGCGGTGGTCGTCGTAAGCGAAGACCTCGCCGTATCGACCCCAGCTCACGATGGTGCGCAAGGTCTCTTCGGCGGCGTCCTCGTTCATGTAATCCTCCAGCTCGTCGAAGAACCGGCTGCGGGGCGCAGCGTGGCTCGCGCGCTCATCCAGCACGCGCCGGACATGGGCCGCCAGCGGCACGTAGGTGATCAGGTGCCGCGCAAAAAGCTTCTTGCGGTCGTCGGTATCGAGCCGAGTGAACTCGAGCCCGGCCTCGGTGAGGCGGATATCGCCCCTCTCGACTTCCACGAACCTCAGCAGCTGCAGCGCCTCGGCCGCGGGGAACAGATCGTCGACCTCGAGCCGCCCCTCCTGCGCGATGACCGGCAGATCCGCCTTGCCGTTGTAGGGAGGCTCGCTCACCGCTTCGAGGAGTCCCTGCAGCACGTTCGATGAGACGTGTGTGAGGCGTGTGCCGATGCCAGTGCCGACGAAGCGCTCACCCTTCGCCCCGGCGCGGTGTTCGGTGCGTGGCTTGGCGGTCATCTCGACATATACGCGGTCGACCAACGCGCGGAACCGCGGGTCCTCGGAGTGGCGCGGGTGCGGCAGATCGACGCTCAGCTCGCTCACCACCCGGCCGGGGTGGATCGAGAAGATCAGCATACGGTCGCACATCTGCACGGCTTCCTCGATGTTGTGAGTCACCAGCAGCACCGCCTTGATCGGCAGCTGCCCTTCGCCCCAGAGATCGAGGAAGTCGTTGCGCAGCGTCTCAGCCGTGAGCACATCGAGGGCCGAGAACGGCTCGTCCATCAGCAGGAGGTTAGGATGTACGACCAGCGCCCGCGCAAAGCCCACTCGCTGGCGCATCCCGCCGGAGAGCTCTCGCGGATACGCGGACTCGAAGCCATCGAGGCCGATGAGGTCGATCGCCTGCAGCGAGCGCTTGCGCATCTCCGGCTCGGGCACGCCGAGCGCCTCGAGACCGAGCTGCACATTCTCGAGCACCGTGAGCCACGGAAAGAGCGCGAAGCTCTGGAATACCATGGCGATCCCCGGAGCGGGTCCTGAAACCGGCTTGCCGAGGTAGTCGACCACGCCCCCGGTCGGCTCATCGAGGCCGGCGATCGCCCGCAGCAGCGTCGATTTCCCCGAGCCCGAACGGCCGAGCAGCCCCACGATCTCGCCGGGCCGCAGCGTGAGGTTGACGTTCTCGAGCACCACCAGGTCGTCGCCGTCGGGCTTGCGGAACGACTTGCAGCAGTTGCGGACCTCAAGGAGCGGTGCCAGGTTCAGGGCGGCAGCGGGCGCACTCATCGTCGTCTCCTCTCCTCATTCGCCCGGCGGCGGAATGCCAGGCCCATCAGCTGATGCGGAACTTGCGCTCGGCGCGAGCATACAGCGGGCGCCAGAAGACGCGGTTGAGGGTGACCACGAAGAGGCTCAGCACCACCGTGCCGAGCACGATTCGCTGGAAATCTCCGGCGGCGGTGGCCTGCGAGATGTACGCGCCGAGACCGTGCGCGGTCAGCGTCTGCGAACCCCAGGTGGCTACCTCCGCGACGATACTCGCATTCCACGAGCCGCCCGAGGCGGTGATGGCGCCCGTGATATAGAAGGGAAACACCGCCGGCAGACCGACGCGCCGCCACCACAGCCAACCGCGTACGCCAAGGTTCTCCCCTGCATAGCGCAGATCGGGCGCAATGGCGGAAGCGCCTGCGATCACGTTGAAGAGAATGTACCACTGCGTACCGAGGATCATGAGCGGGCTCAGCCAGATGTCGGGGGCGAGCTTAAGCATCACCACCGCCGACACGACGATCGGAAACAGCAGGTTCGCGGGGAAAGCGGCCAGTATCTGTGCGATGGGCTGGGCGATGTTCGCGACCCGCGGCCGCATTCCGATCCACACTCCGATCGGCACCCAGATGAGACTGGCCAACGCGATCAGAACCGCCACGCGCAGCAGCGTGATGAAGCCGAGCACGATGACGTAGCCGATTTCACCGAGCCGCACGGCGCCCATCACGAAGCCGGCGATCCTCCACAGCGCTCCGAGCCCCACCAGCAGGAGCAGTGCGTACCAGAGGTAGTCGAGCTGGCGGGTACGCCGGGCGCTCGAGCGCCGCGGCACCGACGCGACAGCCATCCGCGGCTTCATCCCGGCATGCAGGAGCGCGGCGAACGCCGCCGCCACCAGCTGCAGAAGTCGTGAGCGGCGCATCATGGTGAGCGCCCAGGAATGGGTGCTGGTGAAGCCCGACTCCTGCTCCAGGCGGAACCAGTCTGCGCTCGCAACCAGCGGGCGGAACAGCAGTTGATCGAATATGATGATGACGATCAACATCGCAAGGATCGCCCAGCCGATCGCGGCCAGATCCTTGTGCTGGATGGCCAGCATGATGTAGGAGCCGACTCCGGGGAGCGTGATGGTCGTGTTTCCCACGGTTATCGCCTCGGAGACCGTGACGAAGAACCAGCCGCCGGACATCGACATCATCATGTTCCAGATGAGTGCCGGCATGCCAAAAGGCACTTCCAGCCGCCAGAAGCGCATCCAGGGGCTGAGTTGGAAATTGCGCGCGACCTCCACCAGCTCGTCCGGAATGCTGCGCAGCGAGTGATAGAAGCTGAACGCCATGTTCCACGCCTGGCTGGTGAAGATGAGGAATATGGCGGCCATCTCGGCGCCCGCGACGCGCCCCGGCGTGAGCCGCAGGAAAAAGAGCAGCGTGAGCGAGAAACCCAGAATCGGCACCGACTGCAGGAAGTCGAGCAGCGGCACGAGGATGACCTCCGCCCGGCGACTCTTGGCAGCGAGCGTCGCGTAAGTGAAGGTGAAGACGAGCGAAGCCACCATCGCGATCAGCATCCGCAGCGCCGTGCGCGCCGAATAACCCACCAACGCCGACGGCTGGAGAGATATCGGAGTCGCCTCGAGGCCCGCGAGCGACCCGGAAAGACCGTGCGCTGCCTGCGCCGCATAGATGAAGAAGACAAACACGAGGAGAAAGGCGAGCACGTCCCACCAACCCGGCACATACCGGGTCGTCAGAACCGAGATAGGAACCCGCTCGAGACGCATTGCGGCGCAGTTTGCCCGAAGGTACGGGCGATTGGCACCGCGACTCACGCGCCCGACATGCTCGCGGACTGCGCGGCAGGGGACGCTCGGATGGTGGATCGCGTCGCAAACTGCACGCGGTGCAAAACCTGCACCGAGTGTCGTACGATAGTTTCCATGAAAACAAGCTCACCCGGCGCGGCTGCGGCCGCCATTTTTGCCCTGGGCCTCGGCGACCTTGCACTCGCCCAAAGCCAGGAAGCCTCGGACGTGAAGGCAACCGTCGCGGCAGACGCGAAGACCGTGGGTCAGGCGGTCGAGCACAGCGCCCAGACCGTCGGCCACGCGGTCGCCGACAAGTCACGGCAGGCCGAGCATGTGGTGGCCGACGACGCCAAGGCGGCTGCCGAGACCGTGCGCGACGACAGCAAAAAAGCTGCGCAGGCCGTCGAGAACGGCGCCAAGACGGTCGGCCAGACAGCCAAGGAGAACGCCGTCAAGGCAAAGGAAGCTGTCACGCCGAAGTCGAGCGAGCCCGTGTCAAAGAACTGACTGCGGTCGAGCGACCGATGCGCGCAGTCAACGGCCTGCATCTGGACTACGTTTCCCCCGCCGAGTATCACGCGGCACGCTGGGGCGACGTACTCGGTGTTGCCTCCTTCAACGGGGCGGCAGTCGATATACCCGCTCACCTTGCCGCGGTTCCAATAGCGGAGGTCAGCACTCCGGTGCTCCCGCCGGCCACGGACATCTGCGAGGTCTGGCGGCATGGTGCGCCGGCGCAGTCCGGCGATCGCGGACGGGTCCGCTTCCGGCGCAGCGCAGAGCTACTGTTCGGCTGCATCGCCGTGCCGGAGGGGGAAGCCACCGCGAGCGATGCGGCGATCGCGCGCCCGGCCACATACTCGGCTCTCTCGCCATTGCACGAAGCGACCACCGAGCTCTACCAGCAGATGTGTGCGACCCTCGACGCGGAGGACTATCCGTACCTGCTGCGTGTATGGAACTATGTGCCGGACATCAATCGCGATTCACATGGCACCGAGCGCTACCGGCAATTCAACAGTGCCCGACAGCACGCGCTGCAGGCGAGCGGGCGCCCCCTGAAGGGCTGCGTACCGGCGGCATCGGCACTCGGCGCAGCCGCGGGGAGTCCGCTGGTCGCCTATTTCCTCGCCGCCCGCACCGCGCCGACGTTCGTCGAGAACCCCCGCCAGTTGAGTGCGTACCACTACCCACGACGCTACGGGACGCACAGCCCGGTGTTCTCCCGTGCGACGTTGATGCGTCAGGCGCAGAGCCTCACGCTCTTCATATCCGGCACCGCGAGCATCGTCGGGCATCGCTCGCTCCACGTCGGCGATGTAGCCGCTCAGACTCGCGAGACGCTTACCAACATCGAGGCCCTGCTCGGCGAGGCCAACCGCGCAGCCCACGGGAGTCATTTCACGCTCGGCGGCCTCGCCTGCAAAGTCTATGTCCGACGACCTGCGGATCTGCCCCTGATACAGGCAGAGCTGAGCGGCGTGCTCGGCAATGAAGCGCGAGCGATCTACCTGAAGGCGGATATCTGCCGCCAGGACCTGCTGGTGGAGATCGAGGCCACCGGAATCAGCCCCTTGGCGGCGTACGGCTGAGGGGCTGTTGCGAAGGTCGCAGCTCCCCTCGTCAGCGGTTGCCTTCGCGGTGCTACTGTGGGCAGCGGCCGCGCCCGCAGGCGCCGACGAGAAACCCCTCTGGGAGCTCGGCCTCGGGACCGGGGTGCTGATCTTCAACGATTATCGCGGCTCGAGCACGACACACGCGTACGTGCTGCCGGTTCCGTACTTTGTGTATCGCGGCAAGCTCCTGAAGTCCGACGACAAAGGGCTGCGCGGGCTGTTCATTCACCACGAACGCGTCGAGCTCGAGCTGAGCGTCAACGCCACGACTCCGGTCCGCAACGATGCGGCGAGGTCCGGCATGCCGGACCTGCGGCCGACGCTCGAAATCGGACCTCAGCTCGATGCGCACCTCTGGCGCAGCGACGACCGGCGGGTGCAACTCGATCTGCGTGTGCCGGCGCGTGCCGCCCTCACCGCCCAGGCGGTTCCGCACGTGGTCGGGATGTTTCTCGCACCCAATCTCAGCCTGGACATCGCCCAGCACCCGGGGAGCGATGGCTGGAAGCTCGGCCTGCTCGCCGGACCCCTGTTCGCCGACCACCGCTACGACAGTTACTTCTACAGCGTCGCACCGCAATATGCGACCGCGGTGCGACCAGCCTACGACGCGCCGGGCGGCTATGCCGGTACGCAGGTTCTCGTCGCGCTCACCCGGCGTTATCCCGCATGGTGGTTCGGCGCGTACGTTCGTCACGACACGCTCGCCGGTGCCAGCTTCGCAGATAGTCCACTCGTCAAGCGCGACAGCTACTGGACGGGCGGACTCGGGATCGTCTGGATCATTCGCCAATCCGCGCAGCGGGTGGAAAGCGAGGAATGAGGCGATCGAGCACTCATCTGGTGTTGATCCCGAGCTACAACCCGGGTACGCGAGGCCTGGAGACGGTGCGCTCCGCGCGTTCTCAGTGGGATCCCGTTTGGGTAGTCATCGACGGCAGCACCGATGGCAGCGCCGAAGCACTCACCGCGCTCGCGCACAGCGATCCGGGCCTGCGAGTCCTGCTCCGCCCGCGCAACGGCGGCAAGGGCGCGGCGCTGTTTGATGGCCTCAATGAGGCCCAGCAGGCGGGCTTCTCCCACGCCCTCACCATGGATGCCGACGGCCAGCATCCGCCTGAGTGCATAGGAAAATTCATGGCTGCTTCCGCCGTAGCGCCGCAGGCGATGATACTGGGCGATCCGGTGTTCGATGCGAGCGTGCCTCGTATCCGACTGCGCGGCCGCCGGATCTCAAACTGGTGCACGAACGTCGCAACGCTTTGGGCGGGAATTCACGACACGCTGTTCGGCTTTCGCGTCTACCCGGTTGCCCCACTGCTCGCGGTGATGCGCCGTAGCCGCTGGATGCGCCGATTCGATTTCGATGCGGAGGCCGTGGTACGACTCTCGTGGCGGGGAGTTCCGGTAGTGAATCTGCCCGCACCCGTGAAGTATTTCAGGCCCGAGGAAGGTGGCGTCTCACATTTCAACTACTGGCGCGACAACCTCCTGCTCAGCTCGATGTACCTGCGATTGCTGCTCGAATTCCTAATCCGGTTGCCACTGCTTATCACGCGCCGCATCGCATGAAGGCGTGGAGCCGTACGATCTCGAGCGCAGATCGACGCCGAATGGGCGCGCGCAAATGCCGCTGGTTGTGATGGAGTGTGCTGCTGCGCTAGGCGGCGGCCGCCAATGATGCCCGCAACCCGGTACGACACGTGTGCACCGGTTCTTCTTTTCGCGCTTGTTGCTTGCCCGGTAGGAGCATCTAAATGAAATTGCCGCTGAATCGGGCCACTTCCTGCATCCCGAATACCGAAGAGTTAGTACTTCGCACTCATGCTAGGACAGCGGGATCCCCGCTGGAATCTCTCCTATTGATACTAGCAGCCGCAACTGTGTTCAGAGTAGTCGCACTACTCACGTTCGAGGGAACCAATGAGGAGGGCCCTACTCGAGTAGGAGTCGCAGCAGCGTGGCTATTCCATAACAAGCCATTTTTTGGCCTAACAGACTGGCCGGAGGGCAATTACATCTTGCCGGCGCTTGCGCTCAAACTTTGGAATAACCCGTATTGGAGCGTCCGGATTCTTTATGCAATCGTAAGTTTAGCTAGCGTGCCGCTCGTCTACTCTTTGGGCCAACAGATGGCAGGACGACGGTCGGGCGCCGTGGCGGCATGGATTGTCGCCGTAATGCCCTACTACCTTTACATATCTACAAACGGCGGGATGAGCGAGGGACCCTATGTGGCCCTCATTCTTTTGGCTCTCCTGGCAGCCGTCCGATATTGCGTCAGGCCCCATGCTTTGGCCGCGATTGCCTCGGGAGTTTCTCTAACACTCGCGACATCGTTCCGGTTCGACGGAGTGATGTGGGCAATCCCGATCTTTGTTTCACTTGCGATATCGGGATTCACCCATCGCCAGTCAGTGCTGCGCACGATACAAGATCTGTCTCTCCTTACTTTGTCGACCTGTATCTTTCCGGCAGTCTTAGTCGTCCGTTGGACGATGTTGTACGGCCGACCTTTTTTTGTCCTCGATCGAGCAAAAGCCAATACGGCACAATTCTTTTTCAACGGTGTACACAGGTCCGACCTTCTGTATCAGTCCTACGTCGTAGTGTTTTGGCCGGCGAGCACATTCGTGCTCTTGACCCCGATAATTGCAGCGCTCGGGTGGCTAGGCGTGCTGCGACTCATTCGGCAGCGACAGATGGCCGCGCTACCGGTTTGGACTGGCTTGGTTTTCGTGACCCTCTGGCTTGCCTTCGCTGCCTTCAAGCATGATATCTTGGCTCAGTGGCGCTATACCCTTGTATTGGCCATTGTCTTGACGACCTTTAGCTACTGCGGAGCTGAAGAGA
>Ga0307476_10002041_pt1 | contig 12127 bp, 10 predicted proteins | sample atmos_gasesECM2C_2_FD_203314 | JGI IMG/M metagenome (GOLD analysis project Ga0307476, IMG submission 203314) | Hardwood forest soil microbial communities from Morgan-Monroe State Forest, Indiana, United States - atmos_gasesECM2C_05 | ecosystem: Environmental > Terrestrial > Soil > Temperate... | reverse complement strand
CCGGGCGTCGCTGCAAGCGCAACGAGGGCGGCAACGATCGCGAGGTCAGCAAGCTTCACCGATCGGCCTCCGGGAAATGTTTCGTGCGCCCCGATCGGCGAACTCAGGTGGACGGGATCACTCGGCGGCTTCCTTGACGGCGCCATGCCCGTCGAGGTCGTGCGTATCGTCGCGCTTGGAGCGGCCCCAATTGGCAAACGCGTTGGAGAGATTGTCGAGATAGAGATAAACGATCGGCGTCGTGAACAGAGTGAGCGCCTGGCTGACGAACAGACCGCCGACCATTGCGTAGCCGAGTGGCTGGCGGATCTCGGATCCGGTGCCGGTGCCGAGCATCAGCGGCACGCCGCCGAGCAGCGCCGCCATCGTCGTCATCATGATCGGGCGGAAGCGCAACAGCGCCGCCTGCTTGATCGATTGCTCCGGCGACAGATGCTGGTCGCGCTCGGCCGCGATCGCGAAGTCGACCATCATGATGCCGTTCTTCTTCACGATGCCGATCAGGAGGATGATGCCGATCAGCGCGATCAGGCTGAAGTCGTACCCGAACGCCATCAGGATCGCGAGCGCGCCGACGCCGGCTGAGGGAAGCGTCGACAGAATGGTCAGCGGGTGAATGTAGCTCTCATAGAGAATGCCGAGGATCAGGTACACCACGACCAGCGCCGCCAGAATGAGCAGCGGCACGGTGCCGAGCGATTGCTGGAAGGCCTGCGCGGTGCCCTGGAAGCTCGAGTTGACCGTCGACGGCACGCCGATATCGGCCATCGCACGTTGCACGGCGTCGGTCGCTTGCCCGAGCGCCGCATTCGGCGCGAGGTTGAAGCTGATGGTGATTGCCGGGAACTGGCCCTGGTGGCTGATCGAGAGCGGGCGGACCGGCGTGCTGGTCCAGCTCGCGAAGGCTGACAGCGGCACCTGATCGCCCGTCGTCGGCGACTTGATATAGAGCTTGTCGAGCGTGTCGAAGTTGCCTTGCAACTCCGGCAGGATCTCCAGGATGACGTGGTAGCTGTTGAGCTGCGTGAAATACTGCGTGACCTGACGCTGACCGAACGCGTCATACAGCGTGTCGTCGATCAATTGCGGCAGGATGCCGTAACGCGAGGCGGTATCACGATTGATCTTGAGCTGGAGCGTCGTGCCTTCCGACTGCTGGTCGGTCGCGACGTCGCGTAGCTCCGACAGCGTCCTCATCTTCGCGAGCACCTTGGGCGCCCATTCGTTGAGTTCGTCGAGATTGGCGTCCTGCAGCGTGAATTCGAACTGCGTACGGGTCGGCCGGCCGCCCAACCGCACGTCCTGCGCAGCCTGCATGTACAGCCGCGAGCCCTGGACCTTCTCCAGTTTGGGGCGCAGGCGGGCGATCACCTGCATGGCGTTGGCGTCACGCTCGGACAGCGGCTTCAGCGTGATGTAGACGCTGCCGTTGTTGCCGGCGCGGCCGTTGCCCCCGATCGCCATCGCAACGGTGGCGACCGCCGGGTCAGCCTGCGCGATCGCGCCCAGGGCTTCCTGCTGCCGCACCATGTCGGCGAAGGAAATATCCTGAGCGGCTTCCGAGGTCGCCGTAATCAGGCCGATGTCCTGCTGCGGGAAGAAGCCTTTCGGAATGACCATGAAGAGGTAGACCGACAGCGCCAGCGTCGCGAAGAAAATGACGAGCGTGGTCCGCCGCCAGGCGAGAGCGAGGTCGAGCCCGCGCTCATAGCCGCGTAGCATGGCGTCGAACCCGCGTTCGCTCCACTGATAGAACTTGCCATGCTCCTCATGCCCGGTGTGCGGGCGCAGGAAGCGGGAACACATCATCGGGGTCAGCGTCAGCGACACCACCATCGAGACGAAAATCGTCATCGCCAGCGTCACGGCGAATTCGCGGAACAGGCGGCCGATGATGCCGCCCATCAGCAGCAGCGGAATGAGCACGGCGACCAGCGAGATACTGATCGACAGAATGGTAAATCCGATTTCGCTGGAACCCTTGAAGGCCGCGGTCAGCGGCTTGTCGCCTTCCTCGATGTAACGCGTGATGTTTTCCAGAACCACGATCGCGTCGTCGACCACGAATCCGACCGCAATGGTCAGCGCCATCAGTGACAGGTTGTCCAGCGTATAGCCGAACACCCACATCAGGGCGCAGGCACCGAGCAGGCCGAGCGGCACCGTGATGGCGGGAATCACCGTGGCCCAGAATGAGCGCAGGAACACGAAGATGACCATGACGACGAGAACGATGGTCAACAGCAACGTGAATTGAACGTCCTCGACGGCGGCTCGGATCGTCTGTGTTCGATCGCTCAAGATGCCGATCTTGATGGCGGCCGGAATGCCGGCCACGAGACGCGGCATCAGCGCCTTGATCTTGTCGACGGTGTCGATGACGTTGGCGCCGGGCTGCTTGTAGACCACCAGGAACACGCCGCGCTTGCCGTCGGCCCAAGCGGCCTGCTTGGCGTCTTCCGGCCCGGTCACCGCCTGACCGATGTCACGCACGCGCAGCGGACCGCCATTGCGATAGGCAATGATGACGTCGTTCCAGTCTTTCGCTTCCAGCAACTGATCGTTGGCGTAGATCGTAAAAGCGCGCTTGTCGCCGTCGACGTTGCCCTTGGGGCTGTCGACCGTCACGTTCGCGATCTGGGCGCGCACATCTTCCAGCGACAGGCCCTTGGCCACCAGTTTTGCCGGATCGACCTGCACGCGCACGGACGGCTTTTGCTGGCCGCCGATCGTGACCTGCGCGACGCCCGAAATCTGGCTGATCTGTTGGGCGAGCTGAGCGTCGACGGAGTCGCTGACGGTGGTCAGCGGCAAGGTGTCGGACGTCGCCGACAACAGCAGGATCGGCGAATCCGCCGGGTTGACCTTGCGATAGGTCGGCGGCGTCGGGAGATTTTTCGGCAACTGGCCGCCGGCGCCGTTGATGCCGGCCAGCACGTCGTTGGCGGCGCCGTCGATGTTGCGATTGAGATCGAACTGGATGGTGATCGACGCGGTGCCGAGATAGCTCGTCGACGTCATCTGGGCGATGCCCGGGATCTGCGCGAATTGCCGTTCCAGCGGCTGCGCCACCGACGAGGCCATGGTTTCGGGGCTCGCGCCGGGCAACTGCGCCGTGATCTGAATGGTCGGGAAGTCGACCTGCGGCAGCGGCGCGACGGGAAGCAGCGGGTAGGCGACGAGACCGACAAAGAGAATGCCGGCCATCATCAGCGAGGTGCCGATGGGGTATTTGATGAAGGGGGCGGAAATGCCCTCGTGCATCCCCTCGTTCATTCCTGCTGCACCTTCGGTTGCGCGGGTTCCGAATTGGCTACGGCAATGCTGACGGTGGTGCCCGGCTGAACCTTGAATTGGCCGGTCGTGACGACGCGCTCTCCGGGCGACAAGCCTTGCTCGATCACGGAACGACCGTCGATCGACTGACTGACCTTCACCTTGCGCAGTTCAGCCTTGTTGTTCTGATCGATGACGTAAGCGTAAAGACCTTCGGTGCCATGCTGGACCGCCTCGTCCGGAACCACCGTCGCCTCCTTCAACGTTCTGATCAGAAGCCGGGTCGAAACCGACTGACCCGGCCACAAAGCGTGGTCCTTGTTTTCAAACACAGCCTTGAGGCGGATGGTTCCGCTGGTCGAGTCAACCTGGTTGTTGACCACCGCCAGAGTTCCTTCGGCGAGCGGCCGCTTTCCGTCGGTCGTGATCGCGATCGTCTTGAGCGGTGTTGCGCCCTGCGCGCCCTTGATGTCCGGCAACTGATCCTCGGGTGCGGTGAAGATGACCGCGATCGGCTCGACCTGCGTGATCGTGACGATGCCGGTCTGCTGAGAGGCGTTGACGATATTGCCGATATCGACCAGGCGCAGGCCAACGACGCCGGAGATCGGGGCGCTGATCTGGGTGTAGTCGAGCTGGGTTTGCGCGTTGGAGATCGCTGCAACGTCGGCGGCAATCTGCGCCGTCAACTGCGACACGCTGGAGCGCTGGGTATCGAGTTGCTGACGCGTGGCGAACTCGCCCAGTTTGATGAAACGCTGCAAGTCGAGATTGATATTGGCGAGGTTGGCCTCGTCCTGGTCCTTCTTGGCCTTTGCCTGGTCGAGCACCGCTTGATAGGGCCGGGGATCGATTTCGGCGAGCAGGCTGCCCTGCTTGACCAGTTGGCCTTCGGTGAACGCAATCTTGTCGATCTGCCCGTCAACGCGCGAGCGGACCAGCACCGTATTGAACGCCTGAACGGTGCCAAGGCTCGTCAGGTAAACCGGAAAGTCGGCTTTTTCGACGGTCGCGACGTTGACCCGCACCGGATTGCGGGCTCCCTTTTGCGCCACGTTGTTCGTCGTCGTTTCCTGGGTTTCGCCGTGGAAGCGCTGCCAGCCATAATAACCCGAGCCCACGACGACCAAGGCCAGCAAAATCCAACGCGTTGTCCGCGATTTGTTCATTGTCGCCTGCAGATTTAAAAAAATATAAGTAGCGAGTCTTGCCTAGAGTTCATAGACATATCAGATATAATACGCGTGCACTTAATGTGTAAACACACTATGGCTTGAGAATTTCCTAAACAATTTGCAATCTAAGGTGTCATGAGCCTATGTCGCTCGACCTCAAGAAGCAGATCGTCTCGCAACTGGTCGAAACGTCTCGACTTTTACGAAATTACATCGATCACCGTGCCAAGTCCCGCGGCACCACGCGCGCGCAGTGGATTGTGCTGTTTCGCTTGCGCGAGCAGGAGGGCCTGTCCCAGGTGGATTTGGCCGATGTGCTGGAGCTGCAGCCGATTTCGCTGGTCCGCCTGCTTGACCGGCTGGTCGAGCACGGGCTTGTGGAGCGCCGCAGCGATCCCCGGGATCGACGCGCCAACCGCCTATTCCTGACGCCGGCTGGACGCCAGCTCGCCGACGACCTCGACAGCCTGCGCGATGCGATCGCAACCGACGTGTTTCAGGGCGTGCCGGCGGCCGCGCTTGAAACCAGCCTCGAGACGCTGCGAGACGTCAAGGATCGGATCAAGACTCTGGCCGATCCGGCAAGCCACGTCGCCGCCGAGTGACGCCGAGCTCTTGGGACCGTCGCCGTTTCGCATTTCCTGAGAAACACCAAGTCCACGCTCGAATTCGGGACATTTTCCGAATTCTATCGGGACAATTCCCGACCCCGAATGGAATTCGTCTAACTCACGCGTTAGCTACTCGACGTCGCGGCGGAAATGCTTTTGAAGCAAACTGTCAGCTCATGACTGGAATCCGGGAAGCCGTCAGAAATGCTTAGAACCGTTCTTAAAATCGGCGTCGTGCTGACTTTCGTATCGATGAGTTCGATAGCGTTCGGCCAGCAAAATGTGGCGGGCCCGGATCCGAAGGCGTTGCCCGCGCCAGCCGCACCGGCCGCGCAGCTGAGCGGAAGCGCTGCAGTTTCGACGACGGCACCCGCCGACAATGCAGCGGCGACCGACGCCGCAAGGCCGCTGAAGGGTATGCAGACCGCGTTGCGCGAGTTGTCGCCCTGGTCGATGTTCCTTTCGGCCGACATCGTGGTGAAGGCCGTCATGATCGGCCTGGCGTTTGCCTCGCTCGTGACGTGGACGGTCTTCATCGCAAAGATGATCGAACTGACGATTGTTCAGCGAGGCCTGCGCGCCGCGCTGCGCAAGATCGCCGATGCAAGGTCGTTGGCGGAAGCGCAGTTCGCGCTGGGTTCGAGCGGCACCATCCTGTCCCGGCTGCTCGCCGCCGCCATGCGCGAAGCGCGATTGTCGGCGGGAATATCCAGCGACGCCGGCGTGAAGGAGCGGGCAGCCTCGAGTTTCTCCGAAATCGTGCGTGCGGAATCACGCCGGATCCGGCTCGGCATGGGACTGCTTGCCACCATCGGCGCGACCTCGCCCTTTGTCGGCCTGTTCGGCACGGTTTGGGGCATCATGAACAGCTTCATCGGCATTTCGAAATCGCAGACCACCAACCTTGCGGTGGTGGCACCAGGCATCGCCGAAGCGCTGCTGGCAACCGCGATCGGCCTGGTTGCGGCTATTCCTGCCGTCATCATCTACAATCACTTCGCGCGGGTGACCAAAGGCTACCTCGAACTCGTCGGCCGCTCGTCAGGAGCCGCGGGGCGGCTGTTGTCGCGGGATCTCGACCGTACCCACGTCAGTTCACCCAGGCCGGCGAACTCGCGCGCCGCGGAGTAGCGCATGGCTGTCTCGATCGGCGATACGGAGCTCGATGACGACGCCGATTTCGGCGAGACGCACGACATCAACGTCACGCCCTTCATCGACGTCATCCTCGTGCTTTTGATCATCTTCATGGTGGCAGCGCCGCTATCGACGGTGGACCTGCCGATCGATCTGCCATCTTCGACGGCGACGCCGCAGAAGAAGCCGGACAAGCCGGTTTACGTCAGCATCAAGCCGGACCTGTCGCTTGCCATCGGCGAAAAATCGGTCAGACGTGCGGAGCTGATCTCGGCGCTCGATGCCGCCGCCGAAACCAATCCGGAGCGCCTTGTTTTCGTGCGCGCCGACCGCGCCGTGGGTTATGGCGACCTGATGGACGTGCTGGAGCTGTTGCGGCGGGGCAATTATCGGATGAAACTGGTGGCGCTGGAAGGCGCCCCCGATGCGCCGACCCAACCCTCCGCATCCGGAGCAGCGAAGCCCTGATGTGGAGCGAAGGCTTGAGGCAATGAGCGAGCTCGTGCACGAGCAAAGGCCGCCCTGGCGGCTCTGGACGATCGCAGCCGTGGCCGCCGTCGCCTTGCATGCCGGCGGCGCAGCGCTGGCGGTCGCGCATCTGCAGCCGGACGACGACGCCGAGGGGCTTGCTGCCAGTGTTAGCGTTATCGACGTGGATTTGATGTCGCCGGCCGTTGAAGAGACCGAACTGCCTCCCGGTCCCGACGCCGATGCTTCGGTGGCGTCGCCCGCACTCGCCGAGCAAAAGGCTGAAGTGAAGCCGACCGATCTGCCAAAGGACACTCCGAAGGAAAGCGAAGAGCCCGATCGCGTCGTGACGCAGAACGAGCAGAAGAAGCCGACGGACGACGAGCCGAAGCTCGAGACCGTACAGACCGCGGCTTCCCAGGAGTCGGTCGCGCAGGAAGCAAGCGCCCAGCAGCGCATCGATGGCGCGCGCGTGGCCAACGTTGCGGCGGCGCCAAATCTGGGAATTGGCAAGGACAAGCAGATGCTCTCCGCCAAATGGGCGAAGCAGCTCAGCGCCTATTTCGAACTGCACAAGCGCTATCCGAAAACCGATAACGTCAAAGCGGCAAAGGTCACGGTGAATATCGTGCTCAACCGTCTGGGCCACATATTGTCGGTCGCAGTCGCCGAATCCTCGGGTGATCCGCTGTACGACGAGGCCGCAATGGACATGGTCCGCCGCTCGGATCCGGTCCCGCGCCCACCTGCGGGGCTCACCGACGACACGTTTGAACGCAATCTGCCTGTCGATTTCAAGGGCAGGAAATGAAAATGCCGGCGATCTTTTGCCGGCATTTTTGTTTTGAAGAGGTTGTCGCTCAGCTCTTCTTGAGCAGCGGGCACACGCTCTTCTCGATGGGCAGGAAAGCTTCGTCGGCGGGAATCGTCGCGACCAGCTTGTAATAGTCCCGCGGCGGGGCGCGGCAAAATGGCCGGTATCAGCGCCAGAAATAGCGGAAGGTCGTATAAACGATGACCAGGCAGATGAAGATCAAGGCGACGGGAAGTTTCGACTTGGCCTGCGGCCCGCCGGTCGTTTTGGGCCGCTGAGGAGGCGGGCGCTTGAAAGCGGTGACGTTGCCGCTCGCTGGAGCGGTCGCGACCTCGCGTGGTTTGACTTCGGGGGCCTGGCCGGCGCCGCCCATCTCCTCGTAATAGCTTTGATAGATGAGCTGGATAATGGCTTCGGAAGCCTCAGCCTCGCTCTTCTCCTTCAGAAGCGCCTTGTATTGACCGAGGAAGGCTTGCGCCGTCTCGGGCAGGGAGGAAGTTCCATTCAGCTTGGCCATCATGGTCCAGGTTGCGAAATCGGCTCTCGCCCTGGTATCGGCGCGTCGCGCGATCATCATGTTGGCTGCTTTGACCAAGATGCCTCTGGCTCTTTAGCGGTGTGGTTCAGGGTTTCAGCTTAAGTGTTGCCGGTGACGAAGAGAATCACCGCAAGCACATAGCCGGTCATCTTTCGCAATATCGCCGAAATAATATCAAGATTGAGACCGAACTGCGAACCCGCGAGCGGCAACAGGATCAGGACCGCGATCAGGATCAGCATCCCGAAAGGTTCCAGCCGCGCGAGCGGCAAGGCCAGCGGCCGTGGCAACAATCCGACCGCGACGCGCCCGCCGTCCAGCGGCGGGATCGGCATCATGTTGAAAATCGCGAGAATGACATTGATCACGAGCGCGTTTTTCAGGTTGTCCAACGTCCATTGCGCCGCGTTGGAAGGTATCACGTCCACGATGTGAAGCGCCGCGGCGGCAGCGAGTGCCAGGGCGATATTTGTGGCCGGGCCCGCCAGCGCCACCAGCACCATGCCGATCCGCGGATTGTTCAGCGCACGAAAATTCACCGGCACCGGCTTGGCGTAGCCGAACAGAAACGGCGCGTGCGACAACAGAAGGATCGCCGGCATGATCAGCGTGCCGAAGGGATCGATGTGCCGGATCGGATTGAAGCTGACGCGGCCAAGATTGTAGGCCGTATCGTCGCCGAGGCGGTGGGCGACGAAACCGTGCGCTGCCTCGTGAAAGGTGATGGCGATGACGAGCGGCAAGACCCAGACGGAAAGGTCGTAGAGGGTGATGTTCACGGATGTCCTGATCGGTTTGAAGACGGATCAGGCTTACCACCTTTTCTGGCCGCGCCTAACCCTCGTCGAGCAGGAGCCGCCCGGTGGTCATCAAGATAGTTAGTCGTTAGTACGTCGCCCGCCCACCTGAAATATCGAACACCGCGCCCGTCGAGAACGAGCAATCTTCCGAGGCGAGCCATGCCACCAGCGCGGCAAGCTCCTCGACCAGCACGAAGCGGTTTTTCGGAATCTTCGACAGCATGAAGTCGATGTGCTGCTGCGTGAGCTGGTCGAAGATAGCGGTCTTCGCTGCGGCCGGTGTCACCGCGTTGACCATGATGTTATGGGCTGCGAGTTCCTTGCCGAGCGACTTCGTCAGCGCGATCAGGGCAGCCTTCGAGGCCGAGTAATGCGCGGCGTTCGGATTGCCTTCCTTGCCGGCGATGGAGGCGATATTGACGATACGGCCGTAGCCTTGCTTCACCATGGTTGGCACGACGGCCTTGCAGCAGATGAAGGGGCCGTCGAGATTGATGCGCAAAACCTTGCGCCATTCGTCGAGGTCGGTTTCCCACACCGTCTTGTTGACGCCGGCGATTCCTGCGTTGTTGACGAAAATATCGATTTTGCCGAGGACCTTCAGCGTTTCGTCGCGCGCCTTCTCGACAGCGGCGAGATCGGTGACGTCGACCTTCAAGGCGACAACGCCTGCGCCGATTTCCTTGGCCGTCTTCTCGGCGAGCGGCAGATCATTGTCCCAGATCGAGACCTTGGCGCCGGAGGCGGCAAAACGCTCGACAATCGCGCGGCCAAATCCTTGCGCGCCGCCGGTGACGACCGCGCCGTGGCCATTGAGATCGATCTTGTTCATTGAAAACCCTTTCGTCGAAATTCAACTTTATCGCGTTCTGGAAGTCTCTGCTCCCTCGCCCCGCTTGCGGGGCCGTGACGAGCAAAGCTCGCACTGAGAGGGTTGGGGTGAGGGGCCATTTCCACACATTCGACAGATCACGTATGCGGGACTTCCCCCTCACCCGGATCGCATGAGCGATCCGACCTCTCCCCGCAAGCGGGGCGAGGTGAAGAATCACAACGTCCAGCCGCCATCGATGATGTGCGCAACGCCAGTGGTGAAAGCGCTCTCATCGCTGGCGAGATAGACCGCCAGCGATGCAATCTCTTCGGCGGTGCCGAGCCGTCCCATCGGTTGCCGCGCGACGAACGCCTCACGTCCGCCGGGACCCGCGGCCGCGGCGCGGTTCAGCATCGAGGGTGTCTCGATCGTGCCGGGGCAGATGCAATTGCAGCGGATGCCCTTGGTGATGAAATCCGCCGCCACCGCGCGCGTCAGTGCGGCGACGGCCGCTTTGGTCGCGCCGTAGACGTAGCGGTTGGGTGCTGCCTTGAAGACGCCGGCGGCGGACGAAATGTTCACGATTGCTCCGTGACCGCGCTCGACCATGCCAGGCAGAAAACTGCGGATGGTCCGGTGCATCGATTTGACGTTGAGGTCGAAGGAGAAATCCCAGTCCTCGTCCGAGCAATCGAGCACGGTGCCGTGATGCACGAAGCCGGCCGCATTCAGAAGAATGTCGATCGGCCCCACGCGCATGGCCATCGCTGTGACCGTGGCACTGTCGCGCGCGTCGAGGCGTGCGACGTCCTTGACGCCTTCGGCCGCCAGCGCCGCCAATCCCTTTTCGTCGATGTCGGTGGCAAAGACGCTGGCGCCTTCGCGCGCAAAGGCAATCGCCGACGCACGGCCGATGCCGGCTGCGGCCGCGGTGACAAAAGCGCGTTTGCCCTTCAGGCGGTCTGACATGGTGTTCTCCCTTATCTTGTCATTGCGAGGAGCGTCAGCGACGAAGCAATCCAGCGTATTTCTTATTTTCTGGATTGCTTCGCTTCGCTCGCAATGACGACGTTAATGATTATCCCGCGCCACGCCGAACTTGCCGGCAATGTCGTGATAGCGGGTCGCGAGTTCCATGCAGGCGCCGGTGGATTGCTGCCCGACAGTGGAGCGATAGAGCTCCTGCCATGGCGTCTGGTTCGCCGGATAGGGGAAGCCGCCCTTGGCTTTCAGATCCGCGTGCCGCTTTTTCACCTCGTCATCGGAAATCAAAATATTGGCGCTGCCCTTGTTGAGGTCGATCCGGACCTTGTCGCCGGTCTTGAGTATAGCAAGCCCGCCATCGGCGGCTGCTTCCGGTGAGGCGTTGAGGATCGACGGCGAGCCAGAGGTGCCGGATTGGCGGCCGTCACCGATGCAGGGCAACGATAGGATGCCGCGTTTGATCAGCGCTGTCGGCGGCTGCATGTTCACGACCTCCGCGCCGCCGGGATAACCGATCGGGCCGGTGCCGCGCACGAACAGGATGCAACGTTCGTCGATGTCGAGCGACGGATCGTCGATCCGTTTGTGATAATCTTCCGGCCCCTCGAACACGATGGCGCGGCCCTCGAAGGCGTTGAGGTCTTTCGGATTGACCAGATAGCGATCACGGAATTCCTTCGAGATCACGCTCGTTTTCATGATCGCGGAATCGAAGAGATTGCCGCGCAGCACGATGAAGCCGGCATCCTTCATCAGCGGCTTGTCGTAATTCCAGATCACATCGCCATCGGGCTTCGCCGCCTCGCGGCAATTGTCACCCATGGAGTGACCGTTGACCGTGACGGCGTCCTGGTGAATGCGTTTTGCGCCCATCAATTCGCGCACCACCGCGGGCACGCCGCCGGCGCGATGGAATTCTTCGCCAAGATAGAAGCCGGCGGGTTGCATGTTCACCAACAGCGGAACGTCGTGCCCGAGTTTCTGCCAATCATCGATGGAGAGTTCCACGCCGATGTGACGGGCGAGCGCGTTGATGTGGATCGGCGCATTGGTCGAGCCGCCAATCGCGGAGTTGACGACGATGCAGTTCTCGAACGCTTGTCGCGTCAGGATGTCGGATGGTTTCAGATCCTCCCAGACCATGCCGACGATGCGTTTTCCGGTTTCATAGGCGATCTGGCCGCGCTCCCGGTAGGGCGCAGGGATCGCCGCGCAGCCGGGCAGCGACATGCCAAGCGCCTCGGCCAGGGCGTTCATCGTCGAAGCGGTGCCCATGGTGTTGCAATGGCCGATCGAGGGCGCGGAGGAGGCCACCAGATTTATGAATTGCTCGTAATCGATCTCGCCCGCGGCAAGCCGCTCGCGCGCCTTCCAGACCACCGTTCCCGAACCTGCGCGCTGGCCGTGGTGCCAGCCGTTCAGCATGGGGCCGCCGGAAAGCACGATCGCTGGCAGGTTGACGGTGGCGGCAGCCATCAGACAGGCAGGCGTTGTTTTGTCGCAGCCGGTG
>Ga0307476_10002040_pt1 | contig 12127 bp, 8 predicted proteins | sample atmos_gasesECM2C_2_FD_203314 | JGI IMG/M metagenome (GOLD analysis project Ga0307476, IMG submission 203314) | Hardwood forest soil microbial communities from Morgan-Monroe State Forest, Indiana, United States - atmos_gasesECM2C_05 | ecosystem: Environmental > Terrestrial > Soil > Temperate... | reverse complement strand
GTACCCGGCGCCGCGTCCGGCACCGCCTCGCCGCCCGCGCTGGAGGCCCGCGATCTGTCGCTCGCGTTCGGTGGGCTCCAGGCGGTCGACCGGTTCTCGCTGAGCCTGCCGGCCCGCGGGCTGCACGGGCTGATCGGCCCCAACGGAGCCGGCAAGACCACGGTGTTCAACCTGCTGACCGGCGTGTACCGGCCCGACGCCGGGGAGATCCGGCTGGGCGATCGACGGATCGACGGGCTCCGGCCCTCGGCGATCGCGAGCGCCGGGGTGGCGCGCACGTTCCAGAACATCCGGCTGTTCAGCAACCTCTCGGTGCTGGACAACGTGCGCACCGCAGCCGGGGTGCGCGCGCGCAGCGGGCTGGTCAGCAGCCTGCTCCGCACGCCGCGGTTCTGCGCCGAGGAGGAAGCGATCGTCGAGCGCTCGCTCGACCTGCTCGACATGCTCGGGATCGCGCACCGCGCCGCCGAGCAGGCGAGCAGCCTGCCGTACGGCGAGCAGCGCCGGCTGGAGATCGCGCGCGCGCTGGCGACCGAGCCCCGGGTGGTGCTGCTCGACGAGCCGGTCGCGGGGATGAACGCCGGCGAGAAGCGCGAGATGCGCGCCCTGATCCAGGGCCTGCGCGACGCGTTCGACGTCGCGATCCTCCTGATCGAGCACGACATGGGCGTGGTGATGGACATCTGCGAGCGGATCACCGTGCTCGACCACGGCGTCACGATCGCGACCGGCGATCCCGCCGCGATCCAGCAGGATCCGCGGGTCATCGAGGCCTACCTCGGCACCGCCGATGCCGCCGCGCTGGCCGGCCCGCCCGGCGCATCGTCCTCCACCTCCGGCACCTCCGGGGCGTCATGACGGCGCTGCTCGCGGTCGAGGACCTCGATGTCCACTACGGCGGGATCCATGCGCTCCAGCGCGTGAGCTTCGCGGTCGACGAGGGCCAGATCGTCGCGCTGATCGGCGCCAACGGTGCGGGCAAGACCACCGCGCTGCGCGCGATCTCGGGGCTGGTCCGGCCGAGCGGGGGCCGCGTGCGGTTCGCCGGGCAGCCGATCACGGGGCTGCCGGCGCACGCCATCGTCGCGCGCGGCCTGGCCCACGTGCCGGAGGGCCGCGGGATCTTCGCCAACCTCACCGTCGGGGAGAACCTCCAGCTCGGCGCCTACCTGCGCGGTGATCCCGCCGCCGTCGCCCGCGACCGCGAGCGCGCGCTGGAGCTGTTCCCGCGGATCCGCGAGCGCCTGGACCAGAACGCCGGCACGCTGTCCGGCGGAGAGCAGCAGATGCTCGCGATCGCGCGCGCGCTGCTCGCCCGGCCCCGGCTGCTGTTGCTCGACGAGCCGTCGCTCGGCCTCGCGCCGCAGATCGTCCAGCGGATCTTCCAGATCCTGACCACGATCGTCGCCGAGGGCACGACGATCCTGCTGGTCGAGCAGAACGCGCACATGGCGCTCGCGGTCGCGACCACCGCCCACGTGCTCGAGGTCGGCGCGCTGGTCACCTCGGGGCCGGCGGCCGAGCTGGCGCGCGACGACAAGATCCGCCGCGCCTATCTCGGCGTTCATTGAGATTGAGAATCAATCTCGTTTCGTGGCGGCCGGCATTCGATCGCCAACATCCCGCCGGGTTTGCTTGCCCTCGCCCCGGGCGCCATTCCATTCTCGCCGCCATGAAGCTGTTTGTCGCCTTCGCCTTCGTCCTCGCTGCCTGCGGCTCGAGCCCGCAGTCCACCACGACCCCGACGCCTCCCGGCCCCAAGGAAGGTCAGGGCAGTGGCTCCTCCGCCACCGTCGTGCTGCCGGACGTGCCGTTCGCCGATCTCGACCACGATCAGCGCATCGCGTTCATGAAGCAGAAGGTGATGCCGGTGATGAAGCCGATCTTCCAGAATCACGATGCCAAGGACTTTGCCGGCTTCGGGTGCAAGACCTGTCACGGCGAGCAGGCCAAGGAAGGTCACTTCGACATGCCGAACCCCAAGCTCCCCAAGCTCGACTTCAACGACCTGAGCGAGTTCAAGAAGGAGGACCTGGAGTGGATGGGCAAGGAGGTCATGCCGACGATGGGCAAGGTCCTCAACCTGCCGCTGTACTCGAAGGACAACCCCAAGGGGTTCGGCTGCCTCGCCTGCCACACCCTCAAGGGCAAGGACGACCACAACGACCACGATCACGGCAAGTGATCTTCTGAGCGGCCCAGCGCCGCGGGCACCGGCGACCGCGGGCGATCACGTACGAGCGATTCCCTCGCGTGCGCGATCGCTCCGCGGGCTAGGTCCGCGCGGTCGGCCGCTGCGATGTGGTGGAAACCGTGGGGCCGCGGTCGCGCGTCGTCGGGGCACATGCGTTGCACTCGTGCAGGGGACACCCCCAACACGGGAGTACGACATGGCCGAAAACACGAAGATGCCGCCGAACCAGGACCAGCGTCAGCGCATGCCGCAGAACAAGCCGGGCGACGCCAAGCCGCAGCGGTCAGGCGGCCCCGCGCCGTCGGGCGCTGGCCCGGATCGCGACCGCCAGGGCGTGAACAACCCGAGCAAGCCGGTGCCGGAGATCGATCCGGATCGCGCCCGCCCGGATCGCAACAAGCCGGCTCCCGGCAAGCAGGCCCCGGACGAGGGCTCGCTCGACGACGACCTCGACGAGGGCGTCACGCCGATCGACCGCGAGTAGGGCGCGGGTCGCCGCTGCTCAAGACATGTAGAACAAAGCGCCTCGGGCAGGTCGCGGCTGGATCGTGGACCTCGACCAGGACCTTGACGTCGACTCGAGCGTTGTCCTTGACGGCAACGTAACCTAGACCCCTTCGTCGACCTCGACCTGCGCCCGTCCGCGATCCGCGACGAGGACAACGTCGACGTCAACCTCGACGTCTTCGGAGGGCGTTCCAGGCGTTTGATCGACAGATCTTCAGGCGGCGATCGGCAGGATGATCGTGACGGTCGTCCCGATCCCGCGCTCGCTCTCGATGCGGAACCGGCCGCCGGCCGTGCCGACGAGGCGCTGGCACTGCGCCAGGCCCAGGCCGGTGCCGTCCGGACGCGTCGTGAAGAACGGCGTGCCGACCCGGCTCAGCACGTCGGGCGCCATGCCGACGCCGTCGTCGCGGATCTGCAGCTCCAGCATGTCGGCGTCGGAGCGGGCCACGATCGAGACCTTGCCGTGCGGCACGCCCCGCGCGGCGACCGCCTGCGCGCCGTTGGCGACGACGTTGATCAGGACCTGGGTGAGCTCGGTCGCCGACATCCGCACGCGCGGCAGCTCGCCGGGGCCGTCGTAGCCGATCGACGCCCGGGCCGGGATCGCGAGCTCCTGGCACACCGTCATCGCGTGGCGCACGATCGGCAGCGGATCGGTGGCGGTGGTCGGGTTCCTCGGATCGCGCGGCTTGCCGAGCTCGCGCAGGCCCGAGATCAGCTCGCTGAGGTGCGTGCCGGAGGTCTTGAGATCCGTGGTCACCGGGTCGAGGTCGTCGACCAGCTCGACCAGGCGGGCGCGCTGCGTGCTCGGGATCGGCGCCTGCAGCAGCGCGTCCCGGAGCATCGGGGCGGCGTTGGCGAGCTCGCGCAGGTGCTCGACGTTGACCAGCAGCGACATCAGCGGCTGCTTGAGGTCGTGCACCAGCATGCTCGCGATGCTGCCGAGCGTGGCGAGCCGCTCGGTCTCGAGCAGCCGGCGATGCAGCGCGGCGGAGTCGCGGCTGAACGTCCACGCCTCGATCGCCCAGCGCAGCACCTGCACCAGCTCGGTGCGGATCCACGGCTTGACGATGTAGCGGGCGACCAGGCCCTCGTTGATCGCGCGCAGGATCGGCTCGACGTCGGCGTACGCGGTCACCACCATGCGGATGACCTCGGGGTGGCGCTCCTTGACGATCCGGAGCAGCTCCTCGCCGCTCATCGACGGCATCCTCATGTCGGATACCACCGCGGCGACCTCGTGCTTGTCGAGCACGTCGAGCGCTTCGGTGGCACTTGCCGCCGTGCGTAGGTTGAACTCGGAGTTGAGGCTCTGTTCGAAGACGATGCGGTTTCCCCGTTCGTCGTCCACGTACAGGACCAGCGGGCCATTGCGATGAGTCGTCCCAGACATGGTCTTGCAGCGACTACCCCACCTGTCAGCGTAGCCGAGGCGTGGCCATCATACCCGGGGTTATCGCAGGTTCCAGTGCAGAATAATTAGGAAGCTCTATTACGAAAAAAGATTGGGCTCCACGTTCGCGAATCTCCAGCACTCCGCCGTGCCGGTGGACGATGTCACGCGCCAGCGGCAGCCCCAGTCCGGTGCCCACACCGGTCGGCTTGGTCGTGAAGAACGGCTCGAACACGCGCTCGCGCAGCTGGACGGGGACGCCGCCGCCGCTGTCGGAGAGCTCGATGGAGAGCTGGCCGTTGCTGGCGTTGGTCCGGACCTGGACCCAGCCGCCGCTTCCGGCCGCATAGATCGCATTTTCCAGAAGGTTTGTCAGCACCTGTGTCACCAGGGGCGGCGCGCACTTGACCGCGCCCTCGCACGCCATGTCGACCCGCAGATCGACGTCCGCGACATGGGAGAGTGACACGGTGCGCTGGATCAGCTCGCGCACAGGCACCCACCTCAGATCCAGATCGACTACACCCTTGCGGAACCCGAGCAGCTGGCGCGACAGGAACCCGATCTGCTCGGAGCAGCCGGTCAGCACCTCCAGCAGCTGGCTGACCGCGGTCTCGGGCTGCACGAGGTCGCGTGGCAGCAGGTCGACCAGCGGCCCGACCGCGTTGACGATGCCGTTGGCCGGGTTGCGCAGCTCGTGGGCGAGCCCGGCGGTCAGGATGCCCATCGCCGACAGCTGCTCGGCGCGCTGCAGCCGGATCGCGAGGTCGCGCATCCGGAACTGCGCCCGGATCCGGGCGCGCAGCTCCAGCGGATCGAACGGCTTGGTCACGTAGTCGATCGCGCCGGCCTCCAGCCCCGCCATCCGGGTGCCGAGGTCGAGCACGGCCGACAGCACGATGATCGGCGCGAGCCGGTCGCCGGTCATCTCGCGGAACCGCCGCGACAGCTCGATGCCGTTGATCCCGGGCATGTCGACGTCGGTGATCAGCATCTGCGGCTGGTGCTGGGCCACCAGCTCGAGCGCGGTCGCGCCGTCGTGTGCGATCACCACGGTGTACTCGTCGGCGAGCCCGCGGCCGACCACCTCGGCGAGCCGGGCATCGTCCTCGGCGAGCAGGATCGTGCCCGCCGACACGCCCATCGGCTTGAACAGCGTCACCGGCTGCTCGCCGGCCGGCGGCGCCGGGGCGAGCCCGAGCCGGGTGACCGTGGTCGGGCGCGGCTCGCTGTCGCGGATCACGACCCCGGGCGGCAGCACGACGCGGAGCTCGCTGCCGCTGCCGGTCTGGCGCGGCCGCGCGCTGATCGTGCCGCCGTGGGCCTCGACGAGCTGCTTGGCGACCGACAGCCCCAGCCCGGTCCCGGCCGCGCGCTGCCGGCCGGGCTGGTCGCGCTCGAACCGCCCGAACAACCGGCCCTGCAGGTCCTCGCTCATCCCGATCCCGGTGTCGAGCACCGAGAACCGCAGGCCGTCGGGCTCCTCCGCGAGCTCGACCTCGATCGAGCCGCCGCGCGGCGTGTACTTGACCGCGTTCGACACCAGGTTGGACACCACGCGCTCGATCGCGACCGGGTCGACGCTGGCGATCAGCGACGCGATCGCCGGTCCGGCCAGGGTCAGGCCGGCGGCCTCGGCGGCGGGCTGCCAGGCCGCGACCACCGCGCCGAGCAGCGCCCCGAGGTCGGTGCGCTCCGGGTTGGTGCGCAGCTTGTGCTCCTGGCCGGCGGCGAGCAGCAGCAGCTCGTCGACCAGCCGGACCAGCTTGTGCGCGCCGTCGGTCACCGCCCCGAGGTTGTTGCGGGCGCGCTCGTCGAGCAGGTGGCCGGCGCGGCGATCGATGTCGGCGGCCGCGAGCAGGATCAGCGACAGCGGCGTGCGGATCTCGTGGGTGATGTTGCCGAAGAACCGCTCGCGCGCGCCCTGGGCCTCGCGCAGCTCGACCACCGTGCCGGCGAGCTGGTCGCGGGCCTGGCGCAGCTCGCCGGTGCGCTGATCGACCAGCCGCTCGAGGTTGGACCGGTAGTCGGCGAGCGCCTGGTAGCTCAGCGCGTTCTGCAGCGCCATCGCCAGGGTCGGCGCGATGAACGCGAGCAGCTCCTCGCGCTCGGCGCGGTTCGCCCCGGTACGGGGCGCGACCTCGACCTCGCCGATCCGCTCGCCCTGGACCTCGAGCGCGCGGGTCAGCGGCGGCTCGTGATCGCCGTCGCCGAACCGCACCGTGCGCGCCGCGCCTGCCGGCTCCGGATCGGCCGGGCGCAGCCGGATCTCGGCCCACGCGAAGCCGGCCTGCTCGACCAGCGCCCGGGCGACCGTGTCCAGCGTGCGGGTCAGGTCGAGGTGGCGCTGCACCAGGTCGTTGACGGTGTGCGCGGTCCGCAGCTGGGTCGCCTGGCGGTCGAGCTGGGCCTTGGCGTCCTCGATCTCGTGGTAGCGCTCGGTCAGCGACTCGTGGGCATCGCGCAGCTCGCGGGCCGCCGCGCGGACGGTGAACGGCCAGGTCAGCGTGCGGAGCACCCGGGTGACCAGCCGGGTCCGCTGGCGGATCGTGATGTGGTAGCGGCCGCCGTGCGGGATGCGCTCGAGCTCGACGTTCGCCGCGGGGTAGCCGAGCAGGCGCGGCATCTCCTCGAAGTTGCCCTTCGAGACCAGGAAGAAGTCCCAGCACACCTCGTAGCTCTCGGGCAGGGTCAGCTCGACCTCGCACTGGGTGTCGGAGATCTCGCGATGCTGCGGCACCACGCAGGTGAACATCTGGTTGCCGGCGCCGGCGCGCGGCTTGTTGATGAACCGGTAGAACCCCATCGGGGTCAGCAGCACGCGGCCGATCACGAACGCGAACCGCAGGCCGCGCGACCGGAAGTACGAGCGGCCGATCTCGACGAGCTCCTCGTCGGTGAAGTACGGGCGCAGGTTGCGGTGGATCGCACAAAAATCGCCCCAGTCGACGCGCTCGTTGCGCCGCCGCAGGGTCGCGAGCGACACGCTGGTGCCCTCGACCATGCGGTCCGGCGCGAGCCCCTTGGCCGCGAGCGGGCGGAACCAGATATGGAAGACCTTGCTGGCGACCTCCCTCATGCGACCGCACTCCCCCAGCGCAGCACCGTGGCGCCGTACGCAGCGCCGACGCCGCCGCCGTGCATCACGACGAGATCTCCCGACTTCAACATCGCCTGGCGCTGAGCGCTCTCCAGCACGAGCGGAATGCTCGCGCCGAATAGATAGCCGGTCATCGCGAACGTGTCGACGCTGCGCGCGCGGGAAAGGCCGACGACCTCCTGGGTGACGCGGCGCAGCCACGGCGTGCCCTGGTGGACCGCGAAGAAGTCGACCTCCGCCGGTTCGACCTGGGCCTCGCGCAGCGCCGCACCGACGACCTCGATCGCCCGATCGGCGGTCTCCAGGAACAGCCGGCGGGCCGCGTCGGGATCCGCGCGGTGCAGGACGATCCGCCCCGGATCGTACCACCGGCCGCCGCGCACGCTGGCGACCAGCGACCGGGGGTACGAGCCGTCCGTGCGGTGGACCGTGGCGAGCAGGCCGCCGGCGCGGGCCGGCCCGACGACCACCGCCGCCGCGCCGTCGCCGAGCAGCGGCGCGTGCGGATCGTCGGGGTCGATCAGCCGCGACGCGGCGGACGACTGCACCAGCAGCGCATGGCGGGCGCGCCCGGCCGCGATCAGGTGCTCGGCGAGCGTCAGCTGCATCAGGAACGAGTGACCCGAGGCCTCGGCCTGCATCGTGAAGCACGCCGGCGGGAGCCCGAGCCGGTGGTGCAGCACGCAGGCGGCGTTGCTCAGCAGGTACTCGGGCACGGCGGTGTGGGTCAACAGCACGTCGATCTCGCGGCGATCGACTCCCGCGCGGGCGATCGCGCGGTCCGCCGCGTCGGCCTCCATGTCGACCGAGGCCATCCCGTCGGGCATCACGCGGCGCTCGACGACGCCCTGGAACGGATCGGCCGCCTGCTCGGCCATCGCGGTGAGCACGCGCTGCATCGCCGGGGTCAGCTCGCCGGGCCCGGGGCGGGGCGGAGCGGGGGGCGCCGCCAGCCAGCGCTCGACGGTCGCGGCCGGCCACCAGTCGTTGCGACGGGTCTGGGGCGGGAGGTGCGTCGCGACGCCGAGCAGGCCGACGGTGAGCTTCATGAGACGTCCGCCGGGATCTGCCGAGATCTGCAACGATCCTCCGACCCCGGATTCCTTGCCATGAGGTGTACCGGCGATCAGATCCAGTCCTCGCCGGGTTGTCAAGCTAGGCTGGAGCGGGCATGGACCTCGCCGACCTTGCCGACCCCGACACCTACATGCACGGCATCCCGCACGCGCTGTTCGCGCGGCTGCGCGCCGAGGCGCCGGTCGCGTGGCAGCCCGAGCGCCACGGCCGCGGGTTCTGGGCGGTCACGCGCTATCACGACGTCCAGGCCGTCCTGCGCAACCCGGCGGTGTTCTCGTCGTGGCGCGGCGGCGCGCTGCTCGCCGACCCGCCGCCGGAGTTCCTCGACAAGCTGCGCGAGGGCATGCTCAACCGCGATCCGCCGGACCACACGCGGCTGCGCGGGCTGGTGTCGCGGGCGTTCCATCCCCGGCGGGTCAGCGAGCTGGAGCAGCGCGTCGCCGAGCGGGCGCGGCTGGTGATCGATCGCGTGCGCGGCGCCGGCCGCTGCGACTTCGCGACCGAGGTCGCGGGCGACATGCCGATGTTCGTGATCTGCGAGACCCTCGGCGTGCCGCACGCCGATCGCGAGGCGCTGTACGCGCTGACCGCGCGGATGCTCGGCAGCGAGGTCACCGATCCGGCGGCGGCGCTGCGCGACGGGATCGCGGCGGCCAACGAGATGCGCGCGTACGGCGCCGCGCTCGGCCGTGCCCGGCGGGTCGCACCGGCCAGCGATCTGATCAGCGAGCTGCTGTCCGCCGGGGTCGACGGCCGCCGGCTGAGCGACGGCGAGTTCGAGGCGTTCTTCCTGCTGCTGTTCAACGCGGGCAGCGACACCACGCGGAGCCTGCTGTGCTACGGGCTCGACCTCCTGCTCGATCACCCGGCGATCGCGGATCAGCTGCGCGCCGATCCGGCGCGGCTGCCCGACGCGATCGAGGAGATGCTGCGCTACGAGACCCCGGTGATCCAGTTCCGGAGGACCGCGACGCGCGACACCGAGCTCGCCGGCCAGCGGATCGCCGAGGGCGACAAGGTCGTGGTGTTCTTCCCGTCGGCCAATCGCGACGCCTCGGTGTTCCACGACCCCGATCGGTTCGACATCGCGCGCAGCCCCAACCCGCACGTCGCGTTCGGGTTCGGCACCCACCACTGCATCGGCGCGCCGCTCGCCCGGCTCGAGAGCCGCTACGTGTTCGGCGAGCTGCTGACCAGGCTGCGCCGGCTCGAGCGCGTCGGCCCGCTGATCCCGGCGCGGACCAACTTCATCCGCAGCGTCCGCCACCTCGAGATCGCGTTCAGCTGACCTGCTTGGTCTTGCCGGCGCCGCCGGGCGCCATCGCGCTGACCCGGTCGCGCCGCGGCAGCATGATGTCCGGATCGATGCGGACGTCGACCACGATCGGACCGGGCGCCGTGCACAGCAGATCGCGCGCGGCGAGCAGCTGACCCGGGCGCTCGACCCGGAGCACGGTCGCGCCCAGGCCCTGCGCGACGGTGCACACGTCCATCGGTGTCGTCGGGTAGGCCGGGCTGCGGCCGTAGACCTTCTGGTGGCCGTTCTCGACCATGCCGAGCCGCTCGTCGTTGAACACGAACACCCGGATCGGCAGCCGCTCGGCGACCGCGGTCGCGACCTCGAACGCGTTCATCGCGAAGCAGCCGTCGCCGCAGATCGCGGACACGGTGCGGGTCGGGAACGCCAGCTGCGCGCCGATCGCCGCGCCGATCGACTGGCCCATCGAGCCCAGCCCGGTCATCGCGACGAACGCGTCGGGCAGGTTGGCCTCCAGGTAGTGGGCGGCGAACAGGAAGTGCTCGCCCGAGTCGATCGAGAAGATCGTGTCGCGCGGCAGGATCTCCTGGATCTCGGCGATCGCGTCCTGCGGCGCGATCCGGTCGAACCGCCGCGACGACGTCAGCACGTGGCGCTCGACCCCGCCGGGCAGCGCGCGCAGCGCGGCCGGCCCCTGGGTCCGGGCCAGCCGGTCGGCGAGCGCGCCGAGGAACTCCTCGGCCGACGCGACGATCGCGTGGGTCGGCGCGTAGCTCCGGCCGATCTGCTTGGCATCGATATCGACGTGGATCATCGCACGCGGCGCCTGGAGGTGGGGCGAGAACCCGTCGGTCGACATGTCGCCCAGGCTGGTGCCGAGCGCGATCACGACGTCGATCCCGTTCTCCAGGTAGCGCTGGGCCGAGCGGTGGCCGCCGAGCCCGAGCACGCCGAGCGCCAGCGGGTGGGCATCGGGGAACGTGCCCTTGCCCTTGGGCGTGGTGGCCACCGGACAGGCCAGCTGCTCGGCGACCGCGACCAGGCGGGCCGGCGCGGTGCCACCGCGCACCCCGTGGCCCGCCAGGATCAGGGGGCGCTGGGCGTCGCGCAGGATCGTCGCGACGTCGTCGACCAGATCGGGCGCGAGGACGTGCTCCACCGTGACCGTGCCCCCCGCGCGCGGTCGCGACATCTGACCCATCGTCACATCCATCGGGAGCGTCAGCAAGGCCGGACCACGCCGGCCCGACTGCGTGGTCGCGATCGCGCGCCGCAGCAGGTGGGGCAGCGCGCTGGGCCGCGGGACCTCGGCGGCGAGCTTCGAGATATAGCGAGCCATCTCGACAATTTGCAGGCCATGGGCCGAGCCATCCTGGAGCACGCCCTTGCCGTGGGCCGGCCGCGGGACCTCGCCGACCAGCAGCAGCACCGGCAGGCCGTCGCACCACGCCGTGGCCAGGCCGGTCAGCGCGTTGAGCACCCCGGGGCCCGAGGTCACCGCGACCACGGCCAACCTCCCGGTTGCACGTGCATAACCGGCGGCCGCGAACATCGCCCCGCTCTCGTGGCGGGTGGTGACGACCCGCAGCTTGCTGTCGAGCAGGGCGTCGTGCACCGGCGAGATCGCCCCGCCCGGCAGGCCGAACACGATCTCGACTCCCGCCTCGGCGAGCATCTCGACCACGAGGTTCGCGCCGCGGATCGTCGTGACCGGCTCGGGCTCCCCGGCCGGATTGCGCACGGTTTGCGCTGCCGCCGTGCCCACCAGCTCGACGAGATCGACCGGCTTGGCCATCACGCGCCGTGCGCCGGCGTGACGCGCCGCGCGCTCAAGCTCGGGCGTCATCATGGCGCTCGCCAGGACGATCTGGATATCGCGGGTTTCGGCGTTCGCCTTGATGCGCCGGCAGGCCTCGATCCCGTCGAGCCCGGGCATGAGAATGTCCATGATGACCAGATCGGGCTTGAGCGCTCCGACCGCGATCATCGCGTCGATCGCATTGTCCGCGACCGTGAGATCGACCTCGTGCTGGTCGCGCAGGATGCGCTCGATGGCGCGCAGCTGCATGCGATCGTCGTCGACGACGAGCACCCGCAACGGCCGTATGCCGGCGGCGCTTCGCGGCCCTGTCGACGGTGCAAGGGACACTATCGGCTTATACCGCCGATTGCCCCCCACGGAACCAACCAAATCTCAGGTGCGCCTATCTACTGCCGTTGCGTACAACGACCTCGCGCACCGCGGCGCGAAGCAGGTCCAGATTGCACGGCTTCTCGAACCAGCGATTCGAGACTCCATCGAGGAATCGCTGTGAGCTCTCCGAGAACGCGCCCCCGGTCAGGAAGATGATGCAATCCGCCTGGTCCGGGGCGAGCTGGCGCAACTCAGTGTACAGCTCGACGCCCGTGACTTCGGGCATCAGGAGATCGCACAAGATCGCGTCGAACCGTTCACCCGCCCGTAACCGGCCGAGCGCCTCGCTCCCCCGGTTGACCACGGTGACGTCGTGCTCGTTCGAGAACAGCCGACGGAGCGACCCGGAGAACACGATCTCATCGTCGACGATCAGCAGCCGGCCGCGCCGGCTGGGCGGG
>Ga0307476_10002039_pt1 | contig 12129 bp, 11 predicted proteins | sample atmos_gasesECM2C_2_FD_203314 | JGI IMG/M metagenome (GOLD analysis project Ga0307476, IMG submission 203314) | Hardwood forest soil microbial communities from Morgan-Monroe State Forest, Indiana, United States - atmos_gasesECM2C_05 | ecosystem: Environmental > Terrestrial > Soil > Temperate... | reverse complement strand
TCGGCGGTGGCCTCATCGTGTATGTTGGCACTCAGGTGCAACCTCGATGGACCCAAACATTCCCGCCGGAATCTTCCTCGGTTTAGCTATCTGGTTTCTGGTGCGGTATCTGGCCGGTGGTATTTACACCGTCGATCAGAACCAGCGTGCGGTGAAAACCAACTTCGGACGAGCCGATCGCATCCCCGGAGCCACCACCCTCAACGATCCAATCTCAGCCGGCCTCGACGCAGAGGAAAAAGAGCGCTATCAGTATCCTCAGGTTCGCGTGATTATGCCGGGCGGCCCCTATTTCAAGTGGCCGTGGCAGAGAATCTACAAGGTCTCAATCGCCACCCAGACGGTCAACATGGCCTTCGATCCCGACTTTCCCGGCGCCAATCAGTCCGGCACCATCGTCGAGGCGGTGACGAAGGATCAACTCAATACCGGATTAACCGGCCAGATCCGCTACCACATCTCCGAGCGGAATCTCTATGCCAACATCTTTGGGGTCAAGAATCCCATCGCTCACGTTATGGGCTATTTCGTTTCCGTCTTGCGCGAGCGCATTGCAACCTTCGAAGCGCCCACCGTTCCCGGCGCTGTGGATGCAGGAAGCAGCGGCATTTCGATCAATGACCTGCGCAAGAACCTCCGCGACCTTAATGAACATATGGACCGCGAGTGCAGTTCTTCCGACGCCCGCTACGGCATCGTGCTCGACGCCTCGCTGATCACCGGCATCGATCCGCCAGCTGAAGTCGAGTCGGCGCTTGCCGCCATCAATACCGCGCACAACATGGTGTCCTCCGACGTCAGTCTGGCGCAGGCCACAGCCGACCAGCGCATCGAACAATCCAAACGCGCAGCCGAGATCGAAACCCTTAAAGCCGAGGCCGAAGTTCAACCCCTGGTTTCACTGGCCAGCCAACTCTCCGAGCTGAAGGGTGCGGGTGACGGGGCCTTGCGCGCCTACGTTCGCAACGTTCGCCTCGGCCTTTTTGGCAACGCCCAGCAGGTCGTCCTGGAGACAAAACAATGAGTCTCGTCATCGCCACCGCCGTGACCTTCGTCGCGTGCTTCGTCCTCGTGCCGGTCATTTTTTGGTTACTGCGTTTCTTCGGGTTCTATGCCATCGTGGAGGAACGCACCTGCTACGTCTATGTCCTGTTCGGCAAAGTAGTGGCAGTCATCGACGAACCTGGGCTGCATATCCTTCTCTTCAAGCTTGGGCTGAAAGCGCCGATCGTCCGCTGGCTCGGACGCCTCTACGTTCTTGATATGCGTATCGACCAGCAGTATTTGCGGAGCCAGCCGGTGAACTCCGAAGAGGGTGCTCCCATGGGCATCGGTATCTGGTATGAGATGTTCATCAGCGATCCTGTCGCGTTCCTGTTCAAGAATGCTGATCCGCGCGGATCCCTGGCTACCAACGTCAGTAATTCCACTGTCCGCTGCCTCAGCAACTTGAAGCTTGCCGACCTTCTGCAGAACCGCCACGCGATGAGCCAGACGGTACGCGCCGAGGTTTCCCCACAATCTCACGAGTGGGGATACAAGCTGGGTTCGGTCTACATCCGCAAGGTCCACTTCCGCGACAGCCAGATGATCAAGCAGATCGAGGAGAAAGTGGTGAACCGGCTGCGCCAGGTGACGTCTTCCATCAAACAAGACGGCGCCAACCAAGTCAGCATCATCACCAGCACTGCCGAGCGGCAGGCCGCGGTGGAGTTCGCCAAAGCCGCCGCCATGCGTCCCCGGATCGTCGGAGAGGCGCTTAACAAAGTCGCAGCCGATCCGGAAGTCGAAGTCGCCATGTTTGAGATTCTTGAGATTCAGAAGATCGTCGAGAGCAAAGCCCGGATCATCCTAATTCCAGAAAAGGGTGGGATTCTCCCTGAACTCATGGCCGCCACTTCTGGTTCTCTTGAGTCACCGCCGCCTCGAGGCTTCATGGGGACTGCCAAAGCCCCTGCATAAAGGTACAGGCAATGAGACCAAGACTCGGATGATTGGGAGCAATTTCTCAGTCCGCGGGCATGGGTGCGGGATGGGCCATTGCGGGACGGGCTTTCGCCGCGGCTGAGGTATCTGGCGTTTCGAGCCACTTGCGGATTTCGGGCAGAACTTTCTTCGTGGCCATTTCGCCGGCAGTGATCAGTTCGCCGGCGCGCTTGAAGTCGTCGTAGGCGAAGCCGGCAACGTCGGGCTCGACGATCACGTCGGCGGCGCCTCGCCAGAGATGGCTCATCTGGTCCTGGGCGATGGCGAAGGATTGTCCGATCACATCGAAGAGATGCCGTGGCGCGCCGTCTTTGGTCCACTGTCCTCGCAAATGCACGGCGATCACCCGGTCCGCACCCATTTCGTGCAGCGGCGACGTAGGCACGGGATGCGAGAGCATGCCATCCACCAGCCAGCGCCCGCGAATGTTGACTGGCAAGAACATCCCGGGATAGGCGCAACTGGCACGTATCGGATCAACCATTGAACCGGAATGAAAGACCACGCCCTCGCCGCTGTTGAAGTCAGTGGCGGTGATGGCTAGAGGAATCCGCAATTCTTCGAACGTTTTCACTTTCAAGGTGCGGTTCAGGAACTGCATCATGCGGTCGTTCGAGGCGAATCCATAGCGCGAGACGGTCCAGCGGGCAAAGGTGGTGAAACGAACCGAGCGCGCAACTTTTTCGAGTTCCTCGACGGAAAGCCCGCTGCAGTAACAGGCCCCGATCAGCGCACCCACACTGGTACCCGCGATAATGCGGACCGGGATTCCTTCCTGCTCAAGAACCTTCAGGACCCCGATGTGCGCCATGCCCCGCGCAAAACCACCCCCGAGCGCCACGCTGATTGTGGGAACCCGCGCCTCAGTAGTAACGCCCTTGCGGGAGAGTTCCCGTCCGAAGGCCTGTACCGACCGGATGATGTTGCCAAGACTCTTCACCGGAAACCCCACGTCCCTTGCGGGAACTCGCGCATACCTCTCAACTTATAGGATGCCACTTTCGGGCGGAATGGTGCAGAGCACGTTGGTGCCATTTAAGTTACGGTCGAACCGGATGCAGGTTACCTGCGTGTCATGCCCTCCCACGAGAGGATGACTAACTCCTGTAATCCTGCTAACTTGCCGGTTATGGTTCGGGAGATATCGGCCGGCGGCGCGGTAATCCGGTTACGGGAGGGAGTCTGGTGGATGGCGGCGATCGAGCCCGCCGACGATCCTACGCGCGCTGCGGTAGATCGATCTAAAGACGTGGCGCGAAAAACAAAGAGCGTGCTGGCGCTGCCTAAGGGTCTGGTGGATCCGGGCGAGAAATCGCTGGAAACGGCGCTGCGGGAAGTTTACGAAGAGACCGGCGTAACCGCTGATCCGGTCACGAAGCTGGGCGACAGCAAGTACGTATATACACGCGTTTGGGGAGATGGAGCGCGGGTGTTCAAGATCGTCAGTTTCTACCTGATGCGCTACCGCTCCGGCCGCATCAACGATATTGCGCCTGAGATGCGAGTTGAAGTGGCGCGCGCCCGTTGGGTCCGGCTGGACGATGCTCGGAAGCTGCTCGCTTACAAGGGAGAGAAACAAATGGCGCGGCGGGCGTTGGAGTATGTGGAAACACATGCCGAACTCTAGAACAAACAGGCACTGCCGAATTCCTTCTTCGCCGTCTCATCCCGCATAATGCTTCCATGCCTCTTCGCAAAAGCTGGCGCCTCGTGGTCGGGTTACTGATTCTGTGCTTGACACTTTTCCTATCACCTTTGGCGGCCAAAGTTCGGCCCATTCCGGGTCTGGACCCTGGCTACGTCTCGGCCCTCGCCGCCGCCGATCACTTTCTTCAGGCCTGGCAGTCTGGCGACCTCGAAAACGGGACGGCGTTGCTTAGCAGTCACGCCAAGGAAGTGGCTACTACGGACGTCGTTGAGAAGTTTTTCGCTAATCCAGTTTCGTCGGCTTATGAGATCGGACGGGGCAAACTGCTGAAGCGGGGCCGCTATGAGTTTCCGGTCGTGATGGTCACGGAGGCTGCAAAAAACACACGCGCCTACCGCCATTTTTCCAGCATTATTGTTGTGAATACTGGCAGCAATGACTGGACGGTGGATAAACTGCCATAGGATCGATTGCAATTGTCAATTTCCGATTGCCGATTCGAAAATCCCCAGTGCTCGCTGCGATCTCTGTGATTAAGTTTTATCGAGGCTAGAGTTCATGAAACGCATTAATAAAGTTGCCGTCCTGGGCGCCGGAACCATGGGCGCCCGAATCGCCGCACATTTTGCCAACGCCGGCGTACCCAGCTACCTGCTCGATATCGTCCCGGGAGACGTTGCGCCCGGCCCGGGTGCGGCGGCGCGTAACAAGATCGCGGCGGCCGGTCTTGACGCGGCAAAGAAATCCAAGCCCGCTGCTTTCATGGATGCTTCGCTTGCCCGCTTGGTTACCGTCGGCAACTTCAACGACGACCTGAAGAAGCTGGCTGAGGTTGACTGGATCATCGAGGCTGTCGTCGAGAATCTTGACCTCAAACGGGCGCTGCTTCGTAAAGTTGAAGCGATTCGCAAACCTGGCACCATCGTTACCACCAATACCAGCGGCCTGCCCGTGGGAAAAATCTCGGAGGGATTCTCCGACGACTTCCGGCGCTCCTGGTTCGGGACACACTTCTTCAATCCGCCGCGTTACATGCGCCTGCTGGAACTCATTCCAACACCAGAAGCGGATCGGGCTGCGATCGACGCCGTCTCACACTTCTGCGACGTGCATCTGGGCAAAGGCGTCGTCATCGCGAAAGATACTCCCAACTTCATCGGCAACCGCATCGGTACATTCTCTGTACTGAACGTCATGCGCCTGATGCAGGAAATGGACCTTACCATCGAAGACATCGACGCGCTGACGGGACAGGCTGTTGGCTGGCCGACGTCGGCAACTTTCCGCACGATTGACCTGGTCGGGCTCGACATTCTGGGTCATGTGGTTGGCAACATGACCGCGAACGTCCACGATGAGCGCAGCGAACTTCGCCTGCCCGGCTTCTTCACACAGATGATCGAGCGGAAGTGGCTGGGCGATAAGACCAAGGGCGGCTTTTATAAGAAAGCGAAGGGCGGCGAAGGGAAAGAGGACGAGCGCCTGGCACTCGACTGGAAGACGCTCGAATACCATCCCCGGCAGAAACCGAAGTTCGCAGCGCTGGACATGGCGAAGAACATCGAAGATACAGGCGCGCGCCTGCGCATGCTGCTCGGTCTGGAAGGGGGCAGTCCGCAGAAAGGAGACAAGGCGGGAGCGTTCTTGTGGTCGTCCTTGTCCGATTTGTGGACATACTCGGCTAACCGCGTGCCGGAGATTTCCGATTCGATCGTGGAGATCGACCAAGCGATGCGCCTCGGCTTCAGCTGGGAGCTCGGTCCCTTCGAGCTTTGGGACGCCGCAGGCGTCGAGGCCACCGTCGCTCGCATGAAGAAAGAAAGCAAGCCGGTAGCGGCGAACGTAGAGAAACTGCTCGCGGACGGTCAAAAGTCCTGGTACAGCGATGATCCCAAGGCTTCGTCAGGACGTGTTTACTTCGATCTGGCCGCCGGAAGCCGGAAGCCGGTTCAAGTCCCTGCAGGCGTTTGGTCGGTCGCCGTCGCTAAGAAATCCAACGGCGTGGTGAAGAAAAACTCCGGAGCATCGCTGGTCGATCTCGGGGATGGCGTGGCGTGCATCGAGTTTCACTCGAAGATGAACTCGCTCGGGGCCGACATCGTTGGCCTCATTCTTCAGACCCTCAAGCCCGGTGGCCCCGGCGACAGCTTCGACGCTTTCGTCATCACTAACGATGCCGCGAATTTCTCGGTCGGCGCAAATCTCATGCTGTTGCTGATGAGCGTGCAGGAAGAAGAGTGGGACGACGTGGATCTCGGCATCCGCCAATTCCAGGGCATGACCCAGGCCATCAAGTTCTCGACAAAGCCGGTGGTAGCCTCGGCGTTCGGGCTGTGCCTGGGCGGCGGCACGGAGATCTCGCTGCACGCGGCGGCGCGCCAGCCTCACGCCGAGCTTTATACCGGACTGGTCGAGGTCGGCGTTGGCCTGCTCCCCGGCGGCGGAGGCTGCAAGGAGATGCTGCTGCGCGCGGTTGACGGCGCTGCTGCCGCGCGTGGCGGCAAGGGTTCCGGAGACGCGCTCGCCGGATCGATCGAAATGCTGGAAGCCATGAAGCGGGCGTTTGAAGCCATTGCCACCGCCAAGGTCGCGACCTCTGCACACGAAGCTCGCGGCCTCGGCTTCCTTAGTGACGGCGACCGCATCACCATGAACCGCGAGCGCGTGCTCTCCGATGCCAAGACCCGCGCCCTCGAACTGGTTCGCGCCGGGTACGAGCCACCCGTTCCCCGCACCGATATTCCCGCGCCTGGCGAAGGCCTTCTAGCCACGCTCAAAATGGGCGTCCATATGATGCGAGAGGGCGGCTACATTACCGATTATGAAGTGAAGTTGGGCGCAAAGATCGCCGAGGTGCTTTGCGGAGGGAACGTTACGCCCGGCACACCGGTGAGCGAGCAATACATCCTCGATCTGGAGCGTGAGGGATTCAAATCACTTTGCGGCGAGAAAAAAACGCAGGAGAGGATTCAACACACGCTGAAGACGGGAAAGACGCTGAGGAATTAGGGAACAGATCCCCTGATCTCTGCTGCTACAATCGGCATCATGCGAAGAATTTTGCTGCCTGCTGTCGCGGTCGTTGGACTGTTCATCCTGATCTTTGGAGCCTCGCTCGCGAATGCCCAAGCGAAGGATGCTACACAAAAGGAGTCTCCTCAGAAGGAGTCCCCGCCCGACGTTCCGGATGCGATTCAAGCTCCCGCGGGCGAAGAAGTTGTCCTGTTGGCGCATGCGACTGGATCGCAGATCTATACCTGCCAGGCCACCGCAGACGGCAAATTCAGTTGGACACTGAAAGCTCCCGAGGCCGAGCTTCATGATCGAAACGACAAAGTGATTGGAAGTCATTCTGCCGGTCCTTCGTGGAAGCTGAAAGATGGCAGTGAGGTGACGGGCAAAGCAACAGCCCACGTGGAGTCGCTCGACGGCCAGTCGATTCCCTGGCTGCTGGTGAAGGTCGTGAGTCATTCGGGAAACGGTCAGCTCGCGAGTGTGACCACGATTCAGCGAGTTCACACACATGGTGGCCAACCCCCGGCCGAGGGCTGCGATGCGGCTCACCGCGATGCCGAAACCAAGACCAGTTACTCTGCGGACTATTACTTCTATGCTCCGGCCAAATGAAGCTCGTGAAGGATGCGAAGCATCCAATCAATCACTGAAGTTTGGACTTACACTGAAGTTTGGACTTAGAACCGAGAAATCCTATGCGAGAAGTCGTTATTGCCTCATCCGTGCGCACGCCTGTGGGACGGGCCTACAAAGGCACGCTCCGCGCCACCCGTCCTGATGAACTTGCTGCCGTCGCCATCAAAGGCGCGTTGGACCGCGTGCCGCAACTCGATGCCAAAGAGATCGAAGACGTGATCCTGGGCTGCGCTACACCTGAGGCCGAGCAAGGAATGAACGTTGCTCGCATCGCCTCGCTGCGCGCCGGGCTGCCAGTTGAGGTTTCAGCGGTTACGATCAACCGCTTCTGCTCGTCGGGACTGCAGGCGATTGCCATGGCCGCCGAACGAATCATGAGCGGCGGCGCGGAGGCGATTGTTGCCGGCGGCACGGAGTCGATGACAATGATTCCGAGGGGCGGGCACAAGGTTTCGCCGAACCCCTGGCTCGTCGACCACTACCCTGACGCTTACCTCAACATGGGTCTCACCGCCGAGCGTGTTGGCCAGCGGTTTGGCATCACTCGCGACGCCGCGGACGAGTTCTCCCTGCGCAGCCACCAGAGGGCGCTGGCCGCAATCCAGGCCGGTAAGTTCGATGAGGAAGTTGTGCCTGTGCCCGTGAGTTTTAGCACTCCGAACGGATCGAAACCCAAGCGGCAGGAAATGGTTTTTAAAGTGGACGAAGGGCCGCGCGCCGACACGTCGCTCGAAGCCCTGCTCGCGTTGAAGCCTGCGTTCCACCTTAAAGGCACGGTGACCGCCGGAAACTCTTCGCAAATGTCCGACGGCGCGGCGGCAGCGGTAGTGATGTCCGCTGAACGCGCGAAGACGCTCGGCATCAAGCCGCTGGCCCGCTACGTTTCATTCGCTACGGCCGGATATAAGCCCGAAGAAATGGGACTGGGGCCGGTATTCGCGATTCCGAAGGCTTTGAAAATGGCTGGGCTCAAGCTTTCCGACATCGACGTGATCGAGTTGAACGAAGCCTTCGCCGCGCAATCGCTGGCGGTGATAAAAGAAGCGGGCATCGACCCGGAGAAAGTGAATCCCAACGGCGGCGCGATCGCCCTGGGGCATCCCCTGGGTTGCACCGGAGCCAAGCTGATAGCGGCGATCCTCCGCGAACTCAAGCGCCGCAACGCACGCTACGGCATGGTCACCATGTGCGTCGGCGGTGGCATGGGCGCGGCCGGGATCTTCGAGAACCTCGCGTAACATCTGCGGATTACTAATGGCGGAGCTTCCACGCGTTTTCTCGCTTACAATTGGAGGTTCTCTGTGTCTCCGCGCCTCCGTGGGGGAATCTGTTATTTGAAGGGATCAGTGATGGCCACAACCACAGCAGCTCCCAAGACCAGAATCGCCGGCGGCAGCTTCCTGCTTGAATCCCGCCGCCCAGACGAAGTCTTCACGCCCGAGGATTTCACGGAGCAGCAGCGGTTGATCGGGCAGACCGCGGAAGAATTCACCGTCAACGAGATCCTGCCTAACGTAGAGAAAATGGAGCACAAGGACTTCTCCATTTCTCGCGATCTGCTGAAGAAGGCGGGAGACCTGGGCCTGAGCAGCGCTGAAATCCCCGAAGCTTACGGCGGTCTTGAACTGGACAAGGTTACCGCCGCCGTCATCGCAGACCACATCGCGCAGTACGCCGGCTTCGCCACCACCTGGGGCGCGCACACCGGCATCGGCCTGCTGCCGCTGGTTTATTTCGGCACCGAAGAGCAGAAAAAGAAATACCTGCCGCGCCTGGCCGCTGGCGAGATTGTTGGCGCCTACGCCTTGTCGGAAGCCTCTTCCGGTTCCGATGCCCTCAACTGCCGCGCCCGGGCTCAGCTTTCTTCCGACGGCAAGCATTACATTCTCAACGGCGAAAAGATGTGGATTACCAACGCCGGCTTCGCTGACCTGTTCACCGTTTTTGCCAAGATCGACGGCGAAAAGTTCACGGCGTTTCTGGTTGAGAAGACTTTCCCTGGCTTCTCCATCGGCGGCGAAGAACACAAGCTGGGCATTCGCGGATCATCCACCTGTCCCATCATTTTGAACGACTGCAAGGTTCCAGTCGAAAACCTGCTGGGCGACATCGGAAAAGGCCACATCATCGCCTTCAACATTCTAAACGTCGGGCGCTTCAAGCTAGGCGCGATGTGCGTAGGCGGAGGCCGGGTATCGCTCGAAAACGCCATCACCTATGCCAAGCAGCGCAAGGCTTTCGGCAAAGTCATCGCCGACTTTGGTCTGGTTCGGGAGAAGATCGCCAACATGGCAACCCTGATTTACGTGGGTGAAGCGGCCGTATACCGGACGGTTGGCATGATGGACGGCGCGCTCAACGAGGTCGACAAATCGGGCGCGGAGGCGATGAAGGAGACTCGCAAAGCCATCGAGGAATACGCGGTCGAGTGCTCCATCATCAAAGTGTGGGCGTCGGAGATGGTCGGCTACGTTGTCGATGAGACCCTGCAAATCTATGGTGGCTACGGCTTCGTTGAAGAGTATCCCGCCGAGCGCGCTTACCGCGACGCCCGCATCAACCGCATCTTCGAAGGCACTAACGAGATCAACCGGCTCATCATTACGGGATTCTTGCTCAAGCGCGCCATGAGCGGGCAGTTGCCGCTCATGCCCGCGATCAAGAAGCTGATGGACGAAGTGCTCTCCGGACCGTCGATGAGTGAAGACTTGGAAGGCCCACTAGCTGAAGAGCGCAGACTCGTTGGTCAAGCCAAGAAGCTCGGCCTGTTCGCCTCGGGAGCGGCCACGCAGAAATACATGCAGGCGATCCAGGACCAGCAGGAGATCATGGGCGCGATTGCCGACATGACGATCGAAACGTATGCCATGGAGTCGGCGGTTCTACGCGCGCAAAAGATTGCGGAGACGAAAGGCGAAAACGCCGCGGCCGTTCCCATTGCCATGACCCGTGTCTATCTCTCTCAGGCGATGGAGAAGGTCGAGTCTGCTGCCAGGAAGGTGATAGCTGCAGTCGCCGACGGCGACATGCTTCGCACCCAGATGGCCATCCTGCGGCGCCTGGCCAAGCACGAGCCATTCAACACCGTCGAACTTCGCCAGCAGATCGCGCAGACCGTGATCGAGCGCGGAAAGTACACGCTGGCGTAAGGCTCAACAAAAAGGGGATACTGGGCTCCGGTGTTCCCTGTGCTCTCTGTGGTTAGTCGACCTTTTTCAGCTCTTCCATCACACTCTGGATCAACTCTTTCGCGTCCGTCAAACTCTTCATGATGATCTGGATGTCCATCACAGGCTTGCCCGGCCAGCGCTGGCTCTGGCAATAGACGCCGTGCTGGCCGACCAATGCCATGGCATCGGTGATCGTGTCCATGGTCACAGCCAGCCGCCCGCGGGGCACGCCCATCATGGTTTCGTAGTGTTCCAGTTCTTCCTGCTTTTCGTCGAATACCGGCATCTGATGATTGTAACCGCGGCGACCGAGGGAGCATAATCATTGGTCTGCTGACTTATCTCTTTCAGACGCGTCTAACGCTGTTGTCCATTGCGAGGTACTCAAAAGGAGAAACCATGCAAAAACGAATTGCCCTTTCCACGCTTCTCACGCTACTGGTTTCCACCGCTGCCGTTGCCCAGATGGGCGGAGGCAAGCCAAGCCCAGCTGCTTCGGCTACATGCGATCTCAGCGGCAATTCCATCAAGACCGATTACTCCAGCCCGCGCATGAAAGGCCGCAAGATCTACGGCGGACTGGTGCCCTTCGGCGAAGTCTGGCGGACTGGCGCCAATGAAGCCACAACTTTTGTCACCAGCGCCGATGTAGTAGTCGGTGGCAAGACTGTTGCCGCCGGCAGCTACACCATCTTTACCGTACCGGGAGCGGACAAGTGGACCCTTATCATCAACAAGAAGACCGGAGAATGGGGCATCCCTTATAAATATGAGAGCGACGAACTGGTCCGAGTGGATATGAACGTTTCCAAGCTGCCAGCTCCCGTGGAGAACTTCACCATCGCATATGACAAGTCTGCGGGCGGCTGCACGTTGCGCATCGACTGGGAAACGACGCGCGCCTCAGTAAACATCTCAGCGAAGTGACGTGGAGTGTAGGTAATTGCTGATTCCGGATTTCGCAGCGCCGGCGTCCCGGCGGCTGTTGTGAGCGTCCCGCCTCCACAGCCCGCGAGACGCTGACGCTACAAATTTATACTACCGGCTTCCAACGCAGAACGGGCTTCCGGGCGGCGGCGGTCTCGTCGAGTCGCGAAACCCGCGTCGAGTGCGGGGCGTCGAGCACCGTCTGCGGATCCTCTTCCACTTCTTCCGCAATCGACTTCATGGCCTCGATGAACAAATCCATCTCTTCCTTCGACTCGCTTTCAGTGGGCTCGATCATCAGCGCGCCCGGCACAATAAGCGGAAACGCCGTCGTATAAGGATGGAAGCCGTAGTCGGTCAGACGTTTGGCAATATCCATGGTGCGCACGCCTTTTTTGGCCTGCAACCTGTCGCTGAACACGACTTCGTGCATGGTCGGAGTGGAATAAGGCAAATCGTAGGCGCCCTCGAGTCCTTTGCGAATATAGTTGGCGTTCAGCACGGCATCTTCCGTGGTTTCCCGCAGACCATCCGGCCCATTGGCCTGGATGTAAGCCAGCGCGCGGACAAACATCCCAAAGTTTCCGTAGAACGCGCGCACCCGCCCCACTGACTGCGGGCGGTTGTAATCGAAACCGAGGCTGCCATCGGCCTTGGTGATCACTACCGGTGTGGGCAGGAACGGCTCCAGGATCTTCTTGATCGCCACCGGCCCTGATCCTGGACCGCCGCCGCCGTGCGGCGTGG
>Ga0307476_10002038_pt1 | contig 12132 bp, 15 predicted proteins | sample atmos_gasesECM2C_2_FD_203314 | JGI IMG/M metagenome (GOLD analysis project Ga0307476, IMG submission 203314) | Hardwood forest soil microbial communities from Morgan-Monroe State Forest, Indiana, United States - atmos_gasesECM2C_05 | ecosystem: Environmental > Terrestrial > Soil > Temperate... | reverse complement strand
CAGGAGGCCCTGACCCGGCGAGTGCCCTCGTCCAACAAAACCTGGTGGATGTGCTGGCTCAGCTCGGCCACCCGGTGAAGGACGTCATCGTGTCGAACACTTCGTTGAGCAGCAGCACCCCCACCGCCGCCGATCCCAACGACACAACAGCGGTGGAGAAGTTCAAGGCCGACAACATCCAGGTCGTGTTCCCGTTGGAGTTCTCCCAGAACTTCATGAATCAAGCCGAGGCTCAGGGCTACCACCCCCAGTGGGCTGTTTACAGCACGGGAATGGCCTCGGACGCCACCACCAGCACTTATCCAAGCTCCCTTGACGGCGCCTTGGGGCTCCTCTGGGAACAGGTCGGTGAAGTGGCATCGGGCATTCCGCCGACTCCGCAGGCCCAGGCCTGCTTCGGTTACTACACCGCCGCCGGGAATGGCGCACCGCCGGGACCCGATACTGCCGCCGGCCAGACGTTACGGGAGGCGTGTGATCCGGTGGACCTGCTCGTTCGTGCGCTCGCGGCGGCGGGCAACGATCTCACCAGCTCCACTCTGGTAGCTGGCATGCAGACCGTACAAAACGTCCCTGAGTCGTATTACAGCCCCCAGACGTTCCTGCCAGCCAAGCATTGGGGCGCTTCGCAAAACGTGGCCGTGCAGTGGCACGCCAGCTGCAGTTGCTGGAAGATGGCGGGACCGTTCGTGCCGTTGTACTCGCAGCCGTGACACCGCCGTCGGGATGGACGATTCGAACGACCGGGGGGGACAGCAAGGCTGGGCTGGGCGTCGATCGTGACGCGTCCGCGTCGCTGGGCACAGATCCACCCGATGGGCGCGGACCGGTGGTGCGCTGGCTTGCGAACACCTACGCCGAACTTTCCGAAGGCCAGCGCTGGACCATAGCTCTGGTCGTGTTGCTGACTGTGGTCTTCATCGCTTTCGGATTGCGAGGAGAGTCGGTGCCACCAACCGCGGCGGCCGCTCCGCTGACGCCGCAATCGGCCGCCGTGACACCCCAATCGACCATCGCCCCGGTCGGGGACACCGCTGGAGGGTTGCAGCCGCTCGCGCTGGGCGCGTCAATCGATGGATCGCTGCCCTCGTACTCGTCGAGTGAGCCTGCCGGCGGCGCGTCGCCGATTGTCGGCACCGCGCCGAACGAGCCGACGACGCCGCCGGGCTCGCCGTCGACCACCTGTCCCGTGTCGATCCCCTCCACAGGCACTCCCTTCGATACGGTCACGACATTGTTCGAGTCGCTCTGCATCACCATCGAGCAAGCGCCGGGCTCTCAGGGGGCGGCGCCGACAGCCGGCCAGGGGTCTGCATCGCTGCCGGGGCCGGAGGTGCCAGCGACCCCTGGCGTGTCGACCGGCACACCTACCGTCGCTGAGCCCGGGACCTGGGCGACGGTCGACGAGATCGTCGGCGCGTCGAATTCCTCCGCATCGTCCGATCGCCTCCGGCTATCGGTGACGGTCGGACTCCTCCAGGGTGGCAGCGTGCCCGCCCGTCTGGCCACGACGCTGAGCGCGCTGCGCAAATCTGGCGTGGAGGTCCATCTCCTGCTGGTGCCCGATCTGGCCGGCGACGGCACACCTGCTGCCTTCGGGCCGTGGGCGCGCAGCGTCGCTGCAGCGCTCCCGGCTGCCCAGACGCTGGCTGTGGTGCTCGGCGCCGTGCCACCGGCCGACGCACCCGGTCTGCCTTCAGACGTAGTGAGCGCCGTCACTGCCGTCCGGACGGCCCCGGTGGGTATCTGGTGGGCCGACGGAGGCCTGTTGCCTGCCGATCAACCGGTGTGGACGGCGCTCGGTCGAGATCTCACTTCCGCCGGCCCTCTCCCGGCGTTCGTCGGCACCACCCTGCCCGGCTCGTCGCAGTGCGCTCTCGTCAACGCCGGGCGCGCCGAAGCTGCCAGGGTGCCGTCGCTCGCCGCCGCGCCGGTGGTGGTGGAGGCGCTGAATCCAAGCGCTCCCTCCCCTGGCCGGTGCACCTCCACGCCCTGGACGGTGACGTGGCGAGGCCCTGCCTGATCCTTCAGGCCTTCGCGGCCGCGGTTCGGAAGATGGGCCAGCCGATCTCGGTGCGCCAAGCAGAAGTGTCCTCCGTGTCTCGGGGACCGACGTGGTAGATCTCTCGAACCGGTCCGTCGACCTCTAACGCTTGCTGACGAACGTAGGTGCCAAGCGCTCCGTAGGTGACGTCGATGTCGTCGTGTGCGCCCAGGTGGAACGTCGTTGCCAGCTCGGTCGCCGGGATGACCCATGGCCGGACCGCTCCGGCGGTGGGGGGGTCGGCGACAGGGATGTAGACGACCACCGATCCGCGTTCGTCGGTGAACAGCTCGTTGTCGTATAGGCCTCCGGCGGGACCCGTCTTGGTGACTCCTGCGGCGCTGATGACCGCTTCGAGTTCGGCCATGGCGTTGTCGTACCACGAGAGCACGTCAGCGAGGTCCACGTCGTCTCTTACGGCGGCCACGCTGATCGCTTCGGTTCGACGGTGGTGTACCTCGAGTGGAGCGGGGCTGGGTTGGAGCAGGCGGCGCAGGGAGATCACGGCAGCCCGGGTCTGGTCGAGCTGGGTCTCCAGCCGCTCCAAGTGTTGGCCTATGAGGGCGGCGCGGGCGTCGGGGTCGGTCACGGCCACGAGCTCGCCGACCTCTCGGACGGGCATGCCCAGCTCTCGGAAGCGGTGGATGACTTGGGCGGTGGGCACCTGGTCGAGGCTGTAGTACCGGTAGCCGCTGTGGGGGTCCACGAAGTCGGGTTCGAGCAGGCCGGCCTCGTGGTACCGGCGCAGGGTCTTGATCGAAAGGTGCGTGATCCTGGAGAACTCCCCGATGGTGAGCGCGGCGGCCATGGGACAAGTGTGGACCCTCCCCCGGGGGGACGGTCGAGCGGCATTCCCGACCCGGGCCGAAAAACGGCCCTTGACTCTCCCCCTAAGGGAGGCCCCAGGGTGGTGATCAGACGCTGGAAGGAGCATCCGATGACCCCCGACGAGCCACATTTCGACGAGTCCGCGGTGGAGACGAGCAGCAATTATCCCGACGAGTTGCCCGAGGTGATCACGAGCTACCTCAAGGCGCACCAGGCACGGGATCTCGACACGGCAATGGAGCGCTACACCGACGACGCGAGCGTGACTGACGAAGGCAGGACGTACAACGGGCCGGAGGAGATCCGAGCGTGGCTGTCCCGCTCGGCGAGCGAGTTCACCTACACGATCGAGATGACAGGAGCGACCAATCTTGGCGACGACCGGTACGACGTCACCCACCACCTGGAAGGGAACTTTCCCGGAGGAAGGGTCGATCTCCACTTCCGGTTCACGCTGTGCGACGGGAAGATCTCCCGGCTCGTAATAGAGGAGTGACGATCCGAGTCCTCCGACCCTTTGGCACTCGACGATTGATCGCGGGCGCTCCGAGTCATAGAGTGAGCAGACCAGGCAGAGGAGTCGCTCGTGATCGCGATCTATATCACCACCGAGAACATGACTGCGGCGAAACACGCCGAAGGACGCAAACGCCTTCAGGAGGTGGGTGCCCCGCAAGATGCCATGAAGCTGCATTCGGTGTTCGGGGACGAAGGCAAACTTCAAGTATTCGATATCTGGGAAAGTCAGGAGGCGTTCGACTCGTTTCTCGGATACCTGAGGCCGATACTCGAGGAGTTGGGCATCAACTTGAGTGCGCCGCCAATCATCATGCCTGTTGTGGATCTAGTTCAGTAGGGACCTGGATTCGGGCCCAGCGGGAAACGTTAGAGGGCACCGACGACCTTGAAGTCCTGGTCAACGAAGACGTGGTGGGGCCAGCTCACACCGATGTAGTGGACGTTGTACTCGCCGTTGCTCAGTTCGACGACGCGGTCGACGATGCCTCCCGGGTAGGCGGCCAGCGCCGCTTCCGTGGCCCTGATCGCCGTTGTTCCGCTGACGATCGTCCCTGACCCCTGACTCCAGTTCGCCGGGATCTGACCGACCTGCTTCGACGTAGTCGGTGCACCGCGCTGGAAGGGGATCACTGCCTAGGAAGTCGCAGATCCACCGCCAGCCGGCGTTGCTGTCGTCGAGCGGGACGTGTCGAGGCCCACGGAGAGTCCGATCACCGCAAGGATCAGCGCCGCTGCCGCGACGATCCATCGACGCTTCTTGTTCGCACCGCTGGGGTCGCATGGCCCAGAGGCCCGGTGTTCCGTCTGGCGTTCTGTTCCCGGGATCAGCGTGCGGGATGCAATCTCACAACGAGAGTCGGCACCTCGCCGTCGCGCGTAACGGTAGTTAAGCGGTGCCTGAGTGAGTGGCGTTCTCTGACCGTCGTCTTCAGCGCAGTCACGGAGCGGCGGGGGTCGACGGCACGGGGCTGGAACAGTCAAGGCCGCCTGGGAGCGGTCGGGCCGCGGGGGCCAGCACCGGAGGGTCAAGGAGGGCCGGAGTCGACTCGAGACAGTCCATGATCGTCGAGGCGTTGGCATCACGGTAGGTGCATGCAGGAAGATTCCACTTAGCTTCGATGGTGGCGAGCACCGAGGTGTGGTCGTAGACCGTGTTCGATACTCCGCGCTGTTTCGAATAAGGAGAGACCACAACGGCGGGAACCCTCGGCCCGTATATGTCATAACCCCCGTAGAAGTCCCCATTGCCGATCTCGGGCAGGATGCCGTCGGGAGGAATTGCGGCCGGCGGCGGGACGTGGTCGGCGTAACCTCCGTGCTCGTCGAACGTCCAGATGAGCAAGGTGCGAGGCCATGCTGGCGAATGCATGACGGCGTTGACGACCTTGGCGACAAAGGCCTCCCCGTAGGCCATGTCGGCCGGTCCTTCCTCGTCGCCGTTCACCGTTTGACCGAAGTTGTTCACGCTCTGTACGGGCGCAAGGCCACCGGCGACAGGGAGCGAGGTCGCTTCACCTGTGGCCACACCCACGACTCCGGACTCGGGGTCGACGAAACTCACGGCCGGAAGTGCTCCTGTTGTGCAGTCGGCAAAGAAGGCGGCCAGCGGTACGAATTGGTCGGGGTACTTCTCGACCGTCGTCGGGATGATCCCCGGGTTGGGAAGGTCGTAGAAGTAATTGCGCCATGGGATGCCGTAGTGGCTCAGGCGATCGAAGATCGTGCCGTTGGGTGGCGGCGCGGCGATCGGGGGCACGTTCGAGGGCACGAAGATTGTGCTGTTGTCGGTGGAGATGTCACCGAACGCGGTGCCAGCGTAGAGAAAGCGCCGGTTGGGATAGGTCTGGGCGGGCACGGAGCAGAACCAGAAGTTGGCGATGGTGAACGCCTGAGCCATCGAGTGGGTAAAGGGCAGCTCCGCCGAAGTCCAGTAGCTCATGCAATCGGGACCACCGTTGGCGAGGACGAAGCCCTCCATCCCTGGTCTGCGCAGCGGAACCTGGGAGACCGGCCTCGTCCAGTCATATGACCGCGGGTTGTACGACGGCGACGTGTACTCGGACTCGGACCGATCGTCCAGGGTCCAGAACATCGAGCGATGCGACGTCGTCCACCCTTGGCTCTCGCCTCCGGTCTGGCACGTCGTCGTTCGATGCCACGGCTCGACGGTGTCGCCGTGGTCGTCGAAATTCGAGTAGATCGGCTTCTTGCTCCGGTAGCTGAACTGCCCGACGACGTCGGGTCGCACGAGAGACAAGGAGCCCAGGAAGTTGTCAAACGAATGGTTCTCCATCATGAGAACGACGATGTGGTCGAAGGGCATGGCCGCTTCCGGCGTGCCAGCGGCGCGGGTGGGGTTGGGCAAGGAGTCGGGAAGTCGCAGTCGGACGCTCGCGTCTGCCATGCCGCCGCGCGGGTTCTGTCGTCTGAGGCTGACTGTGCCGGCCGCGGCCAGCCCCGCCATGGCGCCGACGCGCAGCACCGAGCGCCGAGATATGCGCGTATTGAACGCTGAAGGGTTCACGTCCGCCTCCGTGTTGAGTCCTTCGGAGCAAACGATACCGAGATGCCGGTGCCACTGCGAATCGTGCTGAGTAGTCATCCCGGCGGGGCCCATCGACAGTTCGGCGTAGAGCGGTCTGACTGACTTCATGACGGGGAGATCTGTATCGGTTGTAACTCACTTCTCAATTTGAGGGGTCCTACACACTCGCCGTGAGGTGCGGGGATCTTCACCGGACCGAGGATGCCGAATAAACCCTTCAGTTCGCTAGGCCCGGACGGCGATGTCGCTAAGCTCGCCCTCTGTCGTGAAGTTCGAAGTACCGCAACACCTTCTCTTACCGAAGGGACAGCTGGGCTGCCCTCGCCAGCGGCTCTCGGTATACCGTGACGTCGTGACGGGTGGAGGTACAAGCTCGGGCCCTCCGGCAACCCAGGATCGTGTCACTCGACTCGGTCGGGCTTGTGCTGGTGAGCTGGTTTCCCCAGGCTCGACACCCGAAGGCGGTATGTCGAGACAAGGTCGTCGTCACGCCCATACCGGCCGCACCGATTGGCTACGCGACGTCATCCTGGGCGGTCAAGACGGACTAGTCAACATCCTCGGGATCATCTTGGGCGTTATCTCCGGTGGCGGAGATCGGACTGTCTTGCTGGCGGCCGGCTTTGCGGCGGCTATCACCGAATCGATCTCGATGGGAGCTGTCGGATTCACCTCGACCACCGCAGATCGTGATTTCTTCGAGGCCCAACGCGCCGTCGAGGAAGCGGCTGTGCGTGACGATACGGACCTCGAGTGCCGCGAAGTGACCGAGCTCTATCGAAGTAAAGGCTTCTCTGGTCCATTGCTTGACGAAGTGGTCGCCACGATTACGGCGAACCGAGACAAATGGGTCGAGACGATCCTCGAGGAGTAGCGCCACCTCGAGCCTGTGGCCAACCAAGACATCATGCGCAGCTCAGTGATCATCACCCTGGCCACGTTGATTGGCCACCTCGTCCCTCTTCTCCCGTTTGTCTTTCTCGATCGCTCGGCGGCCCTGGTCCTCGCAGTGATCTTGAGTGGAGTCGTACTCTTTGGGGTCGGTGCATACCAAGCGTTGACGAGGGTTGGCTCCTGGTGGAGGCAGGGAGCTCGCATGGTTCTCATCGGCCTCGGCGCCGCGGCGCTCGGATTCGCGATCGGCCACCTTTTCCATGCATCAGGGGCCTGACTCAGCGCAAGCCAGCAACGAGTTCAATGTCAAAAATGCACTCAGCCAAACACGCGCATCAGGATGCCCGCGTGATGAGCCGGGATTGATCGGGACTCGACGGCAGTGGGGGTCGAGCTCCCTGATCTAGGGTGACGACACCAGAGCCACCGCCGACGCCGGAAGCAGGGGAGGTTCGATGCCGAAGATTCACCGCCTTGTAGCCGTCGACAAGAATGACCTGCCCGTCGGAGTGGTGACGGTCCCTCGACGGGATGAGCGGGGGACCGGCGGAACGATCACGTGGACGTGCGGGGTGGCTGACTGCACGTCAACTGGTGACCACCAATCGAGTGCTGCGAATGCCGTTGCCGCGCTCGAACACCACTTGGTTCGCACCCACGACGCATAGGTCAGGGGTCCACAGTCGGGTTGCGGGCGAAATCGGCACCAGAGGAGGACTTCTACATGGCCAGATTCACCCGAGGCTTCAGTGGCCGCCCAGAAAGAGACCCCCGCCTCCCGCCCGGCCAGTACGATGCCGGCCGGACCTGGCCCGTCCTCACCGCCGAAGCGACCCCCAGACTCCACACCGACGACTGGACGTTCACTATCGAAGGGCTAGTAGCCAAAAGGATCACTTGGACGTGGGAAGAGATCCACGGGCTGCCTTGGTCCACCTTCAACGGCGACATCCACTGCGTAACTACGTGGTCCAAGCTCGGCATCACCTTCAGCGGCATCTCGGTGGACACACTCCTTGAAGTGGCGCGGCCCTTGCCGGAAGCCAGCTTCGTGATGGCCTGGTCCCACACCGGATACACGACGAACTTGCCTCTGTCGGACGTTACCGACGGCAGGGCGTGGGTCGCCTTGGAAGTGGACGGCGAGGCTCTCCCTCGGGAGCACGGCGGGCCAGCTCGCCTACTGGTCCCTCATCTGTACTTCTGGAAGAGCGCCAAATGGGTAGCCGGACTGCGCCTGCTTGATCACGACGAACCGGGCTTCTGGGAGCAGAACGGTTATCACGACCGGGGCGACCCGTGGCTCGAACAGCGCTACCAGGGCGACTGATGTCCCCGACTGTGTGGGAGCCCGCCACTGTGGTCGACCTTTCCTCCGAGACGCCGACCGCCAAGACGTTCCGTCTTCGCCTCGACCATCCGTCAGTGCACCTTCCCGGCCAGCACTACATCCTCAGACTCACCGCCCCCAACGGCTACACCGCCTCCCGCTCCTACTCGGTCGCCTCCGCGCCCGACGGTTCACCCGAGATAGAGCTCACCGTTGAACGGCTCCGTGATGGCGAGATCTCGACGTTCCTGCACGACGAGGTCGTGGTGGGTGACGAACTCGAAATCCGAGGCCCAATAGGGGGTTGGTTCGTGTGGCAGGCCGACCGCCCAGCTCTTCTTGTCGGAGGCGGATCCGGCGTCGTGCCGCTCATGGCGATGTTGCGCTTCGCCCGCCTACAACGCGTCACCGAACTCGTTCGATTGTTGATATCCGTCCGCACACCTCAAGACCTCTACTACTCAAAGGAGCTGCCTGGACCCGAAAGCACGGTCATCTACACCCGCGCCACGCCGGCGATCTCTACGCGTGCGCCAAGTCGTATCAGCGAGGCCGACCTCGAGCCTCTCCTACTCCCTGAGGCCACCGCCTACGTATGTGGTTCCTCGCCTTTTGCAGACGCTGCCACGGACGCCGCGATCGCGATCGGGGTCCCCGCCGATCGCATCCGCGTCGAACGATTCGGACCCACCGGCGCCGGGCTGTGAAGCAGATGCCAGTAGGAGATGTGCTGGGTTGATCCTCCCGAAAGAACGCGACCCTCGTTTCGTGACGATCCGCCGCGGTGGAACTCTCACTGATTCGGATCACCATCTCCTCGCCCTGTGGGCGGCATCGTCCGCGGAACACGTCCTGGACCTCTTCGAGTCTGCTCGGCCTGAGGACCCGCGACCGCGTCGCGCTATCGAACTCGGGCGGGCCTGGGCGCGTGGCGAGATCACCATGACCGAGGCACGCTCGGCAGGGGGCCATGCAATGGCCGCGGCCAGAGATCTGAGTGGGGCGCCGCGCCATGCCGCGTACGCCGCCGGCCAGGCGGCGGTCGTCGCACACGTCGCGGCGCACGAGCTCGGTGCGGCCGCCTATGCGATCAAGGCCGCACGTGCCGCCGCGCCTGAAGGGGAGGGCGAGATCGCAGGGCGACTCGAATGCCGGTGGCAGCGCGACCAGCTCCCGGAGGCGATCCGTGAGCTTGTACTCGACGATCAGCGGTTGCGGAACGACATCTGCTGGTCGGTCTTCAGCTGCTAGGAGCGCGTCCCCACGATCCGCAAACGCTCGGCTAAGGGCATCCTCGGTCGCTCTGAGCGGATCACCTCGGCCATGCCGCCAGGTCTGACCTCCGGGTCCAAGAAGCCGCTTGACATTAATTGGATCGTCGTTATGTTATTGCTTGCGCAAGCAGAATAGCGATCGTCACTGGTGGGCCCCGCGCCCTTTTCGTCGAGAGGGGTTTGGATCATGAGCACTCGTATCGCGATCGTGGCCGGTGCCGGCACCGGCCTCGGCCAGGCCACCGCCCTAACGCTCCACAACGCAGGGCTGAGAGTCGTCGCCGTGGATCGCAGCGAAGCCGGATTGAGGCAGCTTCCAGACGAGATACACCGCGAGGTCGCCGACGCCACCGACCCTGCTGTGCCTGGACCTCTGGTGAATCGAATCGCCGCCGAGGTCGGTCTCCCGGACGTGCTGGTGAACACCATCGGCGCCTTCGAGCTCGGCGACGCGCTCAGCGTGACGGCGCAGAGCCTCAGGCAGCTGACCGACGTGAACCTAGGCGCTGCGCTTTGGCTGACGCAGGCCGTTGCTCCTCACATGCAGCAGAGGGGTTCGGGTGTCATAGTCCACATCGCGGCTCGACCAGGTGTCGAGCCGACCGCCGGCTACGCGGCCTACGCGGTGAGCAAGGCAGCGCTCGTGCACCTCGTGCGGACTCTCGACGTCGAGCTTCACCCGCACGGCATCAGAGTCAACGCCGTCGCGCCGCAGATTATCGCCACCGAAAAGAACAAGGCGATGTTCCCACCGGAGATGCTCGCAGGAGCCGTCGAGCCGAAGGCAATCGCGGACGTGATCGCCTTCCTCGTCAGCGACGCCGCCGCCCCGGTGAGCGGAGCCGTCGTGCCAACCTACGGCTGATGAGCGGCCAAGACAGCACCCCGACGAGGGATGGCGTGCGCCCAGTCGGCCGAGCCTCCGACGATGCTGGCCCCGACGCGACTGACGTCAAAGCAGATCTAGAAGCCGCTGGATCATTCGCCCTCGGCCGGTGGCGGGTGAACCGGATCGGATACGGCGCCATGCAGCTGGCCGGCGACAACGTGTTCGGGCCGCCCCGCGACCGCGACGAGGCGATGCAAGTGTTACGCGCAGCGATCGACAGCGGGATCAACCACATCGACACCGCCCAGTACTACGGGCCAGGCGTGGTGAACGAGCTGATTCGTGAGGCGCTGTACCCCTACCCGAGCGACCTGGCGATCGTCAGTAAGGTGGCTGCCCGGCGTGACGACGCCGGGGCCGTCCTGGCATACGACGAGCCCGACCAGCTGCGAGCGGGCATCGAAGAAAACCTGGCAACGCTCGGCCTGGAACGGCTTGCCGCCGTGAACCTGCGAGCTATGGACGGATCCAAACCCGGGAAACGGTTCGACGCGCAGCTCGCAGCGCTCATTGCGGCCCGCGACGATGGACTCATCGACGGGATCGGCCTCAGCAACATATCCACAGAGCACCTACGCCCTGCCGTCCATCAGACTGAGATCGTTTGCGTCCAGAACCTGTTCAATCTCGCCGACCAGCGCTCGTACGATCTCTTGAACGAATGCACCCCACGAGGAATCGCATTCGTGCCTTTTCTCCCCTTGGGCTGGCCCCGCGGCGTCCAGAACGCCATCTTGACTAGTTCCTTCCTCGCCGATCTCGGCCGACGTCTGGGTGCGACTCCGGCGCAAATCGCGCTGGCCTGGCTGCTCGACCTCTCGCCGAATGTGCTGCTCATCCCGGGCACCCGGACCCGCGAGCACCTGACCGAGAACCTCCGATCAGGCAGAGTCAGAATCGACGACACCGTGCGAGCCGAACTGCGCCGCCAGTTCCCTCCGGTCCAGGCCGGGTAGTGGCCGTGCGATGCCCCACGGAATGTCCCCGAGAAGCCGACTATTGCTCCTGGAAGCAAGTTATCCTGCTCTCGTGAGACCCGAGCCCCTGACATCCGCCGAAGAGATCTTCTGGCGGGCCCTTATGCGTATCGTCCTGTCGCTACCTCGGCAGTTGCACGACGACATGGTCCGGGCCGCCGGCCTGACCGCCAGCGAGTACACGGTGATCATGAATCTGTCCGAAGCGCCAAATCGTCAGCTTCGTATGTCCGATCTCGCCAGTGCGACCGGGCTTTCCCCTAGCCGCACCACACGCCTCGTGGACGCCCTTCAGTCGCACGGGCTGGTAGCAAAGCGGGCCAGTTCCGTCGACGGGCGGGGCAACCTGGCTGAGCTGACGTCCCTCGGTCTGAGCAAGCTGCGGTCTGCTTGGCCGGCCCACGTGGCGAGCGTGCGCGGTCGGATACTCGACCACATCCCTCCGGGCACTTTGGCCAAGACGGCGCAGGCGTTGGAAGCCGTAGCCGAGCAACTGGAGGACAGTCGCGTCGGCGCGGCGTAGAGGTCGTCGCGTAATAGTCATTCTGGAACGGCGGCCAGTCGCGAAGTTGAAACTTTCACGGAACGTTTGCGACGTCAGTGGCTCAGCGCGCGGGATTCGAAGGCGCCTTACGCGTTGGTGCGAAGCCGCGTTTGCCACCACTCAACGGGCACGATCTTCAATGCGATTTCAAGAGTGCCACGGTCGAGCGCCTCTGCGAGTTGGGCGATCACAACCATCCGGTCGGCGAGCCATTGCCCGCCAAGCTCATTTTCGATCTGCGTCGCTGGGCTGCTGCGAGCCCTCCTCTGTCTGCGAAGATCATCGGGC
>Ga0307476_10002037_pt1 | contig 12147 bp, 12 predicted proteins | sample atmos_gasesECM2C_2_FD_203314 | JGI IMG/M metagenome (GOLD analysis project Ga0307476, IMG submission 203314) | Hardwood forest soil microbial communities from Morgan-Monroe State Forest, Indiana, United States - atmos_gasesECM2C_05 | ecosystem: Environmental > Terrestrial > Soil > Temperate... | reverse complement strand
GCCCTTCGTCGCCTATTGGCCACCCCAGCATTTGGGCGGCTCCGGGGTCCTCGCCACGGTCACTGCCGGGCTCTATATCAGCTGGAACGGGTTGCGCCTGATCAGCGCCGCCACCCGCTTGCAGGGGGTCTTCTTCTGGCGATTCCTCATCTACCTGATCGAAGGCATGGTGTTCTTGGTGACCGGCCTGCAGGCCCGCTCACTCATCGCGGGATCGAGTTCCTACCCGACGTCGGAGCTCGCGATTTCCGCGGCCGTCGTCTGCGCCGTCGTCATCGCCGCGCGCTTCATTTGGATGTATCCGGCCACCTACATCCCGCGCTGGCTGTCGCCGCGGCTGGCGCGCAGGGATCCGTCGCCGCCGTGGCAGTGGCCTTTTGCCCTGGCATTCACCGGAGTGCGCGGCATCGTGTCGCTTGCCGCGGCGCTCGCCATACCCTTGGTCACCGAGCGCGGGCAGCCGTTTCCCCACCGCGACTTGATCCTCATCCTGACCTTTGCCGTCATCCTGGTCACGCTCGTTGGGCAGGGATTGCTCTTGCCGACCGTGATGCGCGCGCTCGGGCTCGCCAATGCGGGCCGCCGCGAGCACGCGGCGGAAAGGCGGCAGGAATTCGCGGCGCGCCGCCAAGCGATCGAAGCGGCCGAGCAGCGGCTCGACGCATTGCGCCGCGAGCGCGATCTGCCGCCCGACATCGTGCACGCGCTGCGCTCGCGGCTTGCCGACCGGCTCAAATACGTCGGCAACAAGAGCGACGGCGACAGCGACCACGAGAAGCTCGGGCGGCTCGACGACGACATCAAGCTGCAGTTGCTGTCCGCGGAGCGGGACACCGTCAATGAGCTTTACCGCAGCGGCGCGCTGCACGGCGAGCCGCGGCGCCGGATCGAGCGGGAACTCGACCTACGCGATGCGCAACTGGCTGGATTGACGGACGATGAGTGACCGGCCGAAGCGCGCCGGGCCGAAGCGCGCCGGGCCCTAGAGATCCGCCGTGCTCTCCGGGTCGTCAGTTTCGCAGCTGATGGCGGTTTCGGGTTCGAGCGTATCCCAGTGCGCATCGTGCCAGACGGCGGTCACGATGCCGGCGGTCGGCAATTCACGTCGCTGCGGCTTCGGGCCGAAGCGGCTCGCCAGCTGACTCAAGCCCGGATTGTGGCCGCAAATCATGATGTGCGCCAATTTCGCGTCGCGTTTCGCGAGCAGCCGCCAGGTCGTCTCGGGAGTGGCCAGGTACAATTCGCGCGCGCACTGCACCTGTTTGGCGTCGAGTTCGCAGGCGTCGGCGATGATCTCGGCGGTCGCCCAGGTGCGTTCGGACGGACTCACCAAGATCAAATCCGGTATGAGATCGCGCTGTACGATGCACATCGCGATCTCCCGCGCCTCGATGGTGCCGCGGCGCGTCAGCGCGCGCTCGAAGTCCTCTGCGCAGGCGTCGGCGGCCTCGGCCGTGCCATGTCGCAACAGCGTTAGTCTGCGCGTACCCACAAACGGCCACCTTCAATCTTCGTTTGGTAGACGCGCACCGGTTCGTACGCCGGAGGCGTCAACGCTTCCCCAGTTTTCAGACAAAAGCGGGCGCCGTGGCGCGGGCAAATGATTTCCGTGCCCTCGATGGCGCCCCCGGTCAGCTCCGCACCGTCGTGAGTGCAGACGTCGTCGATGGCAAAATAAGCCTCGCCGCTGCGCGCCACGGCGATCATGCGTCGGCCGACGGGAACGGACCGCGTTTGTCCATCGGCCAGATCCGCGGCGGGACCTGCGTCGATCCATTTCACCAGAAAGCCCTCACTGCGTCTCTACATCATGCCGGTTTGCAGGCGAGCCTCGTCCGACATCATGGTCTGATTCCACGGCGGGTCGAATACCAGTTCGACATTCGCGCGTGCCACGGTCGGGACGATTTGCACCTTGTCGCGCACGTCCTGCACCAACACCTCGCCCATGCCGCAGCCGGGCGCGGTCAACGTCATCTTGATGTCGACCGTCCGGGTGGCATCGTCGTTCTTGCTGACATCGCATTCGTACACCAGCCCCAGATCGACAATATTGACGGGAATTTCCGGGTCATAGCAAGTCTTGAGCTGCTGCCACACGATGCGCTTGATATCGTCCTCTGAAGCCCCGGGGGGCACTTCGGGCGGCTTCGCGGAGGTCTTGCCGATCGCGTCCGCATCCGCGCCTGCAATGCGGAACAGATTGCCGTCGATATAAACGGTGAAGCTGCCTCCCAGCGCCTGCGTGATGTAGCCCACCGAGCCGACCTTGAGATTGACTTCGACGCCGGCGGGGATGGCCACCGCCTTGACCTCGCGCTGTACGACTATGGGTTCGTTTTCGTAGGAACGCATCGGAAGCTACTCTTCAGTGGTCACCGCAGGCAGGGCTTGCGGGTGGGTTGTGCGCAGCGCCGCGCTCAGCGTGTGCCAGCACAGGCTCGCACACTTGACCCGCGCCGGAAATTCGCGGACGCCGGACAGAGCGGCCAGCTTGCCGAGTTCCTCGGCGGGGGGCGCCGCATCGTCGGTCAGGAGCCGGTGCACGCGATCGAAAAGGCGCAGCGCATCCGCACGCGTGCGGCCCTTCACCGCTTCGGTCATCAAAGACGCCGAGGCGGTCGATATCGCGCATCCCTGGCCCTCGAAGCGGATGTCGCTGATCTTGTCATCATCCAATTTCAGGCGCAGGGTGAGGCGGTCGCCGCACATGGGATTGAACCCCTCGACGCTGGCGTCGGCCGGCTCCAGGCCGCCAAAATTACGCGGCCGACGATTGTGGTCGAGAATCACGTCGCGGTACAGCTCGTTGAGTTCCATGGCGAATTTAAGCGAACAGCCGGCGCGCGCGTTCAACGCCGGCGGCAAGCCTGTCGATTTCCTCGAAGGTGTTGTAAATGGCGAACGAGGCGCGGGCCGTCGCCGGCAGCTTGAAGAACTCCATGACCGGCATGGCGCAGTGATGTCCGGTCCGAACGGCGATACCGTCTTCGTCGAGAATGGTTCCGAGATCGTGAGGATGCACGCCGGCGACGACGAACGACACCAGGCTCGCCTTGTCTGCCGCCGTACCCACGATGCGTGTTTCCGGTATCTTGCCCAATGCCGCCGTCGCATAGTCGAGCAGCGCGCTCTCGTGGCGCTCGGCGGCGCCGCGATCCAGGCCTTGCAGAAATCCCACCGCCGCGCCCAAGCCGATGGCTCCGGAAATATTGGGCGTGCCGGCTTCGAACTTGTTCGGCAAACCGTTGTACGTGGTTTTGGCGAAGGTCACGGCGAGGATCATCTCGCCGCCGGTCTGCCAGGGCGGCATGCGCTCGAGCAGCTGTTCGCGCCCGTAGAGAACGCCGATGCCGGTGGGACCGTACATCTTGTGGCCTGAGAATGCGTAGAAATCGCAGCCGAGATCCTGCACGTCGACCGGCATGTGGGCCACGGCCTGTGCGCCGTCGATCAGCGTGACGATGCTGCGGGCCTTGGCCGCGCCGATCAAGCGGCGAATCGGCAGGACGGTGCCCAGCGCGTTCGATACATGGGCACAAGCGAACAGGCGCGTGCGCGGGCCCATCAGCGACACCACCGCGTCCACATGGACCTCGCCGCGCGAATCGATGGGCGCGACAACGAGCTTGGCGCCGGTTTGTTCGCAAACCACCTGCCACGGCACGATATTGGCGTGGTGTTCCAAATGCGTGATGAGAATTTCGTCGCCCGGCTCGAGTATCGGTCTGGCGTAGCTCTGCGCCACGAGATTGACGGCCTCGGTGGTGCCGCGCACGAAGATGACCTCGTGCCGCGAGCGCGCGTTGATGAATTCCACCAGCCGGTCGCGCGCGTTCTCGTATAGTGCCGTCGCCTCCTGGCTCAAGGTATGCACGCCGCGGTGAATGTTGGCGTGGTGGTGGCGTTCGTAGTCGTCGACAGCGTCGATCACGGCGGCGGGGCGCTGAGCGGACGCGCCGTTGTCCAAATAGGCCAGCGGCTTGCCGCGCACCATGCGCGCCAAGATCGGAAATTGGCGCCGCACGGCGTTCACGTCGAAAGCGGCGGTTCGTTCAGCGAGTGCGATATTCTTCATCGAAAGTTCCGAAGGGTTTGCGAATCGGGTAATTGGGCGATCAACGCGTCTTCGATCGCCGCCCGCGCCGAGGCCACCGACATGCCGGTGAGAACATCGGCGAGAAACGCATACACCAGCAGGCTCTGCGCCGTGGTGCGATCGAGGCCGCGCGAGAGCATGTAAAAGAGCATGTCCGGATCGAGGCGGCCGGTGGTGGCGCCGTGCGCACATTTGACTTCATCGGCATGAATTTCGAGCTGCGGCCGCGTGTCGATCTCGGCGGTCGGCGACAACAGCAAGCCGCGGCAGGATTGCTGCGACTGTGCGTGCACGGCACCCGCCTCGACGATTACCTTGCTGTTGAAGATGACGCGGCTCGCGTCGCTCGCGATGGCGCGCGCCGTTTGAGTGCTGCTGGTATCGGGCGCGCCGTGGGTCACGATGTTCACGCAATCGACGTGGCGCGCCTCATGTCCCACCAGCAGCGAGAAGCTGTCGAGAGAGGCGCCAGGCTCCGCCAAGCGCGCCTCGAGCGCCGTGCGCACCAATCCGCCGCCGAGCACGATCGTGAATTGCCTGCACTGGCTGCCTCGGTCCTGCCGAATATCGAGCGCGTCGATATGCGTGGCGCCGGCGTCCGTCGCATACACGCGGTAGTGTTCGAGCCGTGCGTCGCGGCGCAGCGCGATCTGCGTGGTGGAATTGCTGAGCGGCGTGTTTGCGCCCTGCGCCACATGCTGTTCGACGATGGTCGCGCTCGAGCCCGGGGCCGCCTCGATGATGATGCGCGGGTAGGCGATGCTGGCGTCGCCGTCGCCGGTTGCGACGTGCTGGATGAGCAGCGGCAGCGGCACGCGGCCGGTGATCTTGAGATAGAGGCCGTCGACGAACAGCGCGGTGTTGAGCAAGCCCCAGCGTTTCTGATCGGCATCGGACAGCGGCTCCAGAAAGCGCAACAGCGTGGCGGGATCGACGCGCGCCAATTCGCGCAGGCTGCGGATCTCCAGCCCCTCGATCGCTGCTCCCGCGGCGGGCAGGCTTGGGTAGCCGTTGACCAGAGCCAGGGACCCGGCACGCTCGGATTCCCCGAGCAGCGAGAGCGCGAAGTTCGGCTCGATCCCGCCGCGGGGCCGGCGCGGCGCATCGACGTAGCTCTGCGCGGCGAGGCTGCGCAGATTGGTGTAGCGCCATGTCTCGTCGCGCGAGGTCGGCAGGCCGAGGTCGAGAAATCGCCGCATGGCCTGTTCACGCACCGCCGACAGAGGGTCGGCGGCGCGTGCCTGCCACTGTGCGGCAAAGGAGCGCAGCGCCGCCGACAGCGGCACGGCGGAGGAGGATTGCAGCGCCCCGTTCATGCGACCTGACTCTCCAGCACCCAGTCATAGCCGCGGCGTTCGAGCTCTTGCGCCAGCGAGCTGTCCCCCGATTTCAGAATGCGCCCGCCCGACAGCACATGCACCTGGTCAGGCACGATGTAGTCGAGCAGCCGCTGGTAATGGGTCACCAGCACGACGGCGCGCTCAGGGTGGCGCAGGGAATTGACGCCGGCGGAAACCACCTTGAGCGCATCGATATCGAGGCCCGAGTCGGTTTCGTCCAAAATGGCGAGCTTGGGCTCCAGCACGAGCATCTGCAGGACCTCGTTGCGCTTCTTCTCGCCGCCCGAGAAACCTTCGTTGACGCCGCGCGTCAGGAAGGAGTCGCTCATGTGCATGAGCTTCATCTTTTGCCGGATCAGGGTCAGAAACTCGTAGGCATCGACTTCGGGTTCGCCGGCGGCCTTGCGTTTCGCGTTCAGGGCCGCTTTCAGCAGATAGACATTGTTGACGCCGGGTATTTCCACCGGATACTGAAAACCGAGAAACAGCCCCGCACGCGCGCGCTCTTCCGCCGGCAGAGCAAGCAGGTCCCGGCCCTCGAAAGTCACCGTTCCGCCGGTGACCTCGTAATCCTCGCGGCCCGCCAGCACTTGGGCGAGCGTACTTTTGCCCGACCCGTTCGGACCCATGATGGCATGGACCTCGCCGGCGCGGACCTCGAGATTGACCCCCTTCAGGATGTCCTTGCCCGCGACGCGGGCGCTCAAATCGGTAATCTTAAGCAAGATCTTTCCTCTATGGTCCTAGCCGACGGCGCCTTCCAAGCTCACGCTCAACAGGTTCTGCGCCTCGACCGCGAATTCCATCGGCAGTTCCTTGAACACCACTTTGCAAAAACCGCTGACGATCATGTTGACCGCGTCTTCCGCCGAGATGCCGCGCTGCAGACAGTAGAACAGCTGGTCCTCGCCGATCTTGGAGGTGCTGGCCTCGTGCTCGACCGTCGCGGTCGGATTCTTGACCTCCATATAGGGAAACGTGTGCGCCGCGCATTTCGGACCCATCAGCAGCGAATCGCACTGGGTGAAATTGCGCGCGCCCGCGGCGCTCGGCAGGATTTTCACCAGGCCGCGGTAGGTATTCTCGGCATGGCCGGCGGAGATCCCCTTGGACACGATGGTGCTCTTGGTATTGCGGCCGATGTGCACCATCTTGGTGCCGGTGTCCGCCTGCTGATAATTGTTCGCGACCGCGACGGAATAGAACTCGCCGATCGAATTCTCGCCGCGCAGAATGCAGCTCGGATATTTCCAGGTGATGGCGGATCCGGTCTCCACCTGTGTCCACGAGATTTTCGAATCGCGCCCACGGCATTCGCCGCGCTTGGTGACGAAGTTGTAGATGCCGCCCAGGCCATTTTCATCGCCCGGATACCAGTTCTGCACGGTCGAGTACTTGATCTGTGCGTTGTCGAGCGCCACCAGTTCCACCACCGCGGCATGCAGCTGATTCTCGTCGCGCATCGGCGCGGTGCAGCCTTCCAGATAGCTCACCGAGGCGCCTTCCGCGGCAATGATCAAGGTGCGCTCGAATTGACCGGTCTTGGCAGCGTTGATCCGGAAATAAGTCGAAAGTTCCATCGGGCAGCGCACACCCGGCGGCACGTACACGAACGAGCCGTCGGAGAACACCGCCGAATTGAGCGCCGCAAAGAAGTTGTCGCCCGGCGGCACGACCGTACCGAGATAACGCTCGACGAGTTGCGGATGATCGCGAACCGCATCGGAGAAGGAACAAAAGATCACCCCGGCCTTGCCGAGCTTTTCCTTGAAAGTCGTCGCGACCGACACGCTGTCGAAGACGGCGTCGACGGCGACGCCGGCGAGGCGCGCCCGCTCATGCAGGGGAATCCCCAGCTTGGCGTAGGTCGCGAGCAGTTTCGGATCCACTTCGTCGAGGCTCTTGGGCGCATTCGCCGGCGCGCGCGGCGCCGAGTAATAGGAGATGTCCTGATAGTCGATCGGCTTGTAATGCACATGCGCCCAAGTCGGCTCGAGCATGGTTTGCCAATGGCGAAACGCCTTCAGCCGCCAGTCCAGCAAGAACTGCGGCTCATGCTTCTTGCGCGAAATGGCCGCGACCACGCCCTCATCGAGTCCGGGCGGCAGGCTGTCGGACTCGATATCCGTGATGAAGCCGTGGCGATACTTTTGCGCCAGCAGGGCTTCGACATCTTGTGGTTTGCTAGACACGGGGATTTCCAGTTGACTGTGCGTTGCGGTCAGAAATAAGTGGGGTCGATTTGCCGGTTTTCACGTCAGGTGTGCACGCGCATTTCCGACGCCAGGTCGGCGACTCGCAGGCTGGAGGAGTCCAAACCCGCCAATTGGCGCAGCGTGACCTCTTCCAGGGCGCGCCGTATCGCGGCATTCACACGCTGCCATGCGCCGCTGACGCGGCACTGACGCTCGATGCCGCACTGGCTCGACGCGCCGCTGCACTCGGTGATGGCAATCGGACCTTCGAATACGTCCAATATCTGGGCCGCGGTAATGAGTTCGGGGCTGCGCGCGAGACGGTACCCACCTTGCGCACCGCGCGAGGAGATCACCAGGCCGGCGCGCTGCAAACCTTTGAGCACCTTGCTGACGGTGGGACGGCTCAAGCGCGTGCGCTGCGCCAATTCCGCCGCGGCGAGGGTTAGAGCGGGCGCTTGCGCTAGACTCGCCAAAACGACGGTCGCGTAGTCGGTCAGTTTTCCCATTCGCAGCATACGAGTGCCTTTCCATGTCGAACCGTTATGTGGGACTATTTTAGTCCTATTTGAATTCAAGGTCCACCCGCAGCGTATTTTGTTATCCTTCGCGATTCGGACAACCAAGACTAGCAGCGAGACACGCCAGATATGAACACAGCAGAGTTGAGCGCTACGGCGCGTGCATTAGTCGCAAAAAGCAGGGGAATCTTGGCCGCCGACGAGAGCACGAGCACCATCAAAAAACGCTTCGACACCATCAAACTGGAATCCACCGAGGAGAATCGGCGCGCGTACCGCGAGATGCTGTTTACCGCGCCCGGTGCTGCGGAATATATCAGCGGCGTCATCATGTACGACGAGACGCTGCGCCAGAAAACCCGGGACGGGGTGCCGTTTCCCGCCTATCTGGCAGAGCACGGCATGCTGCCGGGCATCAAGGTCGACATGGGCGCGAAGCCCCTGGCCGGCTTTCCCGGTGAAACCATCACGGAAGGACTCGACGGACTGCGTGAGCGGCTGGCCGAGTACTTCAAGCTCGGTGCGAAATTCGCGAAATGGCGCGCGGTGATCGATATCGGAAGCGCAATTCCGACGCTCTACGCCATCGACGCCAATGCCGAGGCGCTGGCGCGCTACGCGGCGCTGTGCCAGGAGGCGGGGATCGTGCCCATCGTCGAGCCTGAAGTGCTCATGGATGGCGCCCACACTTTGGAGCGCTGCGAGGAAGTGACCAATCTCGTGCTTGACCGCGTGTTCGAGCGGCTGTTCGCTGCGCGCGTACAGTTCGAGGGCATGGTGCTCAAGCCGAACATGGTGGTGCCCGGCAGGAAGAGCTCACAGAAGGCGAGCCCCGTTGAGGTCGCCGAAGCGACCGTGCGCACGCTCAAGCGTCAAGTACCCTGCGCGGTGCCCGGCATCGCATTCCTGTCGGGAGGTCAAAGTCCAACGGAGGCGACGCTGCATTTGAGCTTGATGAATGCGGCGGGACCACTCCCATGGACGCTCACGTTCAGCTATGGGCGGGCGCTGCAGGAAAATGCGCTGAGCGCATGGGGCGGGAAATCTGCCGGCTATTCTGGCGGCCAGCAGGCATTGTTCGTGCGCGCGAAATTGAACGGGCTGGCCGCGGTGGGGGCCTACAAAGGCTCGATGGAAAGTTCCGCAGCTTGACGCTGCGCACTCACTTAAGGTGCTAGGCGTCGTAGGACGCGGAGCCCTACAGCCACACTCTTGAATCAATCGCCCGCCATCGTTGAAATTCGTGACTTGGGTTACGCGATCAACGGCCGTCCCATATTTGCCGGCCTCGACATGGACATTCCACGCGGCCGCATCACCGCGGTCATGGGACCGAGCGGGACCGGCAAGACGACTCTGCTGCGGCTCATCACGGGTCAAGTGGCCGCCGAGAGCGGCAGCATCAGGGTGGCGGAAACGGACATGCGCACCGTGCGGCGCGCGGAATTGTACGTGCTGCGCCGCCGGATGGGGATGCTGTTTCAGAACGGTGCGCTGCTGACCGACCTATCGGTGTTCGAAAATGTCGCCTTCCCCCTGCGCGAGCACACGGATCTGCCGGAGCGGCTCATTCGCCAATTGGTGCTGACCAAGCTGCAGGCCGTGGGGCTGCGCGGCGCGGCGGAACTCATGCCCGCGGAACTCTCAGGAGGCATGAGCCGGCGCGTGGCGTTGGCTCGAGCCATCGTCATGGACCCGGAGATCTTGATTTACGACGAGCCTTTCGTGGGACTCGACCCGATCTCCCTGGGAGTCATATTGCGGCTGATTCGGCGCTTGAACGATGCGCTCGGCATCACCAGCATCGTGGTGTCGCACGACGTGCAAGAGATCTCCACGGTAGCCGACCTGGTGTATCTGCTGTCGGGCGGCAAGGTGGTCGCCAAGGGTACACCGCCTGAGCTCCAGGCCGATCCTTCGGAAATCGTGCACCAATTCATCGGCGGCCTGGCGGATGGGCCGGTGCCGTTTCATTTTCCGGCTCCCGACTACTTCGGCGAACTGCTCGGCAGAGGCGAGGGTCCGTGAAGCTGGCGCGCGAACTGTGGGAGAGCCTGATTGGGTCCTTGGTGGGCCTGGGTTCGATCGTGCGCTTCTTGCTGCGTCTGTTTGCCGAGGTGCCGCGCGCGCTGCTGCGGATCGACTTGATCGCGCAGCAGATCTACAACTCCGGCGCCCTGTCTCTGGTCATCATCATGCTGTCGGGTCTATTCGTCGGCATGGTATTGGGGCTGCAGGGATTTCAGCTGCTGCAGCGCTTCGGCTCCGAAGAGGCGCTGGGCACCGCGGCGACCATCGGTCTGGTCAAGGAACTGGGGCCGGTGGTCACGGCGCTGCTGTTTGCCGGCCGGGCAGGTACGGCGCTGGCATCCGAGTTGGGGTTGATGCGCGCCACCGATCAGCTCTCGGCCATGGAGATGATGGCGGTCGACCCGATCCGGCGCGTCGTGGTGCCGCGCTTCCTGGGCGGCGTGATCGCCATGCCGCTGCTCGCCGCCATCTTCAGCGTGATCGGCATCTACGGCGCGCAGCTCGTCGGCGTGCAGATCATGGGCGTCGATTCAGGCAGCTTCTGGTCGCAAATGCGCGCCGCCGTCGCGCTCGCGGACATCAATGAGGGCATCGTCAAGAGCCTCATTTTCGGCGTCGCCTGCAGCTTGATCGCCGTCTATGAGGGGTATTATGCGATCCCGACCGCGGAGGGCGTCGGCCGTGCGACCACGCGCACCGTCGTCACCTCGGCGGTGGTCATCCTGTTCCTGGATTACTTGATTACTGCCGCGTTTCTGTAAGAGGGTTTCATCATGCGTAAGTCGACGACCTTGAATCTCGGCACCGGAACGTTCGTGTTGCTCGGCTTTGCGGCGCTGTTCTTTCTGACGACGCAGACCACCAGCCGCGGCATCACTTTTTTCACCAGTCCGCCGCATTACGATCTGACGGCGAAGTTCGACAACATCGCCGATCTCAAGGTCGGTGCGCCGGTGTCGATGTCCGGGGTCGAGGTGGGGCGGGTGACGAAGATCGCCTTCGATTCCAAGGAGTACAAGGCGGTGGTGACGATGCGCATCGACGCACGCTACAACCAGATTCCGACCGACAGCGACGCCGCCATCTACACGCAGGGCTTGCTCGGAGGCAAGTTCATCGGGCTGACCGCCGGCGGCGAGGAAACTTATCTCAAGGATAAGGATCAAATCAGCTTCACCCAGTCCGCCTTCGTGCTCGAAAATTTGATCGGACAGGTCTTGGCAAATTTTACCAAGAGCGCGGGGCAGTCGGATTCGGGCAAGTCCAAGCCGGACGCGCCGGCCCCTGAACCGAAATCTACGGAGAAACCGAAATGATAAAAATTACAATCCTGGCCGCGTGGGCCGCCATCATGGCGGGCGGGGCGTACGCGGCGGAAGCGCCGCCCGCAGCTCCTACCGCGGCGCCGAGCACGCTGGGTCCGCAGGAGCTGGTGGAGAATTCCGCCAAGCGCATGCTCCAGGAGCTCGACAAGAACCGGGCGATGTACCAAAAGGATCCGGCGAAGCTCGATGCCCTGGTCGGCAATGTGCTGCTGCCGAATTTCGACACGGAATACGCGGCGCGGCTGGTGTTGGGCCAGACGTGGCGCACCGCGACGCCCGAGCAGCGCAAGCGCTTCGTCGATGCGTTCTACCATTCGCTGCTGCACAATTACGGCGCGGCGTTGGTGGATTTCACCGCCGATCGCTTCATCATTCTGCCGTACAAGGCCGAACCCAATGACATCACGGCCACCGTTCGAACCGAAGTGAAGCGCGAGTCCGGGGATAAGGTGCCCGTGAACTTCACCCTGCGCAAAGTCGATGGCGTTTGGAAGGCGTGGGACGTGGTCATCGAAGGCATCTCCTACGTCAAGAGTTTCAAAACCGATTTCGCGTCGGAAATTCAGCAGAAGGGATTGGATGAAGTGATCAACCGCCTCGAGACCGAAGGCAAAGTCGGACCGAACAGCGCTGCGG
>Ga0307476_10002035_pt1 | contig 12152 bp, 8 predicted proteins | sample atmos_gasesECM2C_2_FD_203314 | JGI IMG/M metagenome (GOLD analysis project Ga0307476, IMG submission 203314) | Hardwood forest soil microbial communities from Morgan-Monroe State Forest, Indiana, United States - atmos_gasesECM2C_05 | ecosystem: Environmental > Terrestrial > Soil > Temperate... | reverse complement strand
GTCGACCGCAGCGCAGGAGATGCGCACATACGGGCAATCCACGCTCTCCAGCAGTTTCGCGAGACGGTCGTCCTCCGACACCGACGGCATCAGCACGACGCCAAAGAGACGCAGCCGCTCGACGAAGCCGCGCATGTCGTCGAGAAAGGTCGGACTGCGGCGGTCGCACGGCCGGATTACCAGCTCATAGCCACGGCTTGCCAGCGCGTCCTGGATTCCGAGGTGAACATTCTCCACATATTGTGAATTGGGATTGTCATGAATCATCCCGACCAGGAAGGAGCGGCGAAACGCCAGACCGCGGGCCTGCGGGTCAGGCTTATAGTCATGCTCGGCGATGATGGCTTCGACTCGAGCGCGCGTTTTCTTGTTGACGTAGGGCGCCTCGTTGATGACGCGCGATACAGTCTTCTTCGATACCCCGGCGAGACGCGCGATGTCGGTGATGGTCAGTTTGCCGCCGCTTTTTACGCGGTTCGCGCGCGGCGCATCGCGGGCAGTTTTCTTGGTGCCACTCACAGAACGGCTGGTCGTTTTAACGCGGCTGCTCATCGGCCTATCTTTGTTGCGGCACCGGTTGGTCGTGCCGCCCGGCCGGCAAGTCGCTTGCACCGATCACTGGGCGACCGGACCTGGCGCCAGTGTAGCAAACCGATGGCCGGATCGCCGGGCGCCGCCGCCGTGCGCCGGGCCGGCGACCGCCAAGATCGGACCGCGCCCGTATTTGCACAAATTCTGATTCGGGCTACCATGCTTATATGATACCGGTTACCGACGTGCTCCGAGTGCATCCCCGGGATAACGTGCTGGTTGCGCTGCGCGAGCTGCAAGCGGGCGAGACGGTCCGTTCCGCCAGCGAAGAGCTGATCGCGAAATCCGCCGTGCCCCGCGGGCACAAGCTTGCCGCCACGGCGATTGGCGCCGGCACTGCCGTCACCAAGTACGGGTGGCCGATCGGCCGGGCGACGCATGGCATCGCAGCGGGAGAGCATGTTCATACCCACAATCTCGCCACAGCCCTCACGGCGCATGAGGACTACACTTACACGCGTGCGGCGACTGCGGCGCCAACTCAGCCGGCCGAGGCGCGCACTTTCCTCGGCTATCCGCGGCGCAACGGCCGAGTCGGCACGCGCAATGAGATCTGGGTGCTGTGCACCGTTGGCTGCGTGGCGCGCACCGCGCAACGCATCGCCGAGTTGGCCGGGCAGCGGCTCCAAGGTCGGATCGACGGCGTGTACGCACTGACGCATCCATTTGGCTGCTCGCAGCTGGGGGATGACCTCAGGCACACGCGCCAAATTCTCGCTTCGCTCGCCGCGCACCCCAATGCCGGCGGCGTGCTCGTGGTCGGCCTGGGGTGCGAGAACAATCAGTTGCAGGCGTTGCTCGATGCCGCAAACCTCGACGCCTCTCGGGTCCGCAGTTTCAATGCGCAGGCGGTGGACGACGAGGTGGCCGATGGCGTGCGCGCGGTCGAGGAACTCGCCGACCTCCTGCAGCAGGACAAGCGCGTGCCGCGGCCGCTGTCGGATCTTGTGGTTGGACTGAAATGCGGCGGCTCCGACGCGTTCAGCGGACTGACGGCCAACCCGCTGGTCGGTCGCATCAGCACCGCGCTCACGAACGCCGGAGGCACGTCCATCTTGACGGAAATACCCGAGATCTTCGGCGCCGAGCATATGCTGATGGCGCGTGCCGTCGACCAGGCGGTATTCGACGACACCGCCCAACTCGTCAATGACTTCAAGGATTATTTCACATCCGCCGGACAGCGAGTTTCGGATAATCCTTCGCCGGGAAATCAGGCCGGCGGGATCACGACGCTGGAGGAAAAATCGCTCGGTGCCGTGCAGAAGGCGGGCGATGCGCCGCTGACGCAGGTGCTGCGCTACGGCGAGCGCATCCGTCAACCGGGTTTGGCGCTGCTCGAATCGCCTGGCAATGATGCGGTCTCCAGCACCGCCCTCGCGGCGGCCGGCGCCACCGTGCTGCTATTCACCACCGGGCGGGGCACGCCGCTCGGGTTTCCGGCGCCGACGCTGAAGATTTCGAGCACCAGCGCGCTTGCGCAAGCCAAACCGCGTTGGATCGATTTTGACGCCGGTCCGCTGCTCACGGGCGAAACGATGGACGATGTGGCGGCGGCACTCCTCGAGTTGGTGATCGACACCGCGTCGGGACGCCCCACTTGCGCGGAACGCAACGGCGAGCGGGAGGTCGCGATCTGGAAAACCGGAGTGACACTTTGACAGCGACCGGACCGGCCGCCCCGATGGCCGGCTCGGCCGTTGATGCCTCGGCCGACCAAGCAACGATGGGTGCCGCGACGAGCTTTCGACGCCTGAGCGAGCGCACGCTGCCGCACGCGGCGCCGGACGTGGTGCGGCCCGACTATGATCGCGCGAGCACCCGTATCGGTACGGTGCACTTTGGGCCCGGCGCTTTTCATCGGGCGCACCAGGCATTCTACTTCGATCGCCTCCTGGAACAGGATACCGGCCGCGCCATCTGTGCCGTCTCCTTGAAGAGTTCCTTGGTGCGCGACGCACTGGCGCCGCAGGATGGCTTGTACACACTGATCGAGCTCGACGCGCATCCGACATTGCGCGTGATCGGCGCGATCCGCGAAGCGCTCGTGGCGGCGGAGGATCCGCGCCTTGTGAGCGCTCGGCTGGCGGCACCCGACACGTCACTCGTCACCATCACCGTCACGGAAAAGGGCTACTGCCTCGACGGCGGAGGCGAGCTCGACTTCGATCACCCGGATATCGCCCACGACCTGCGCCATCCCGAGGGACCGCGCAGCCTGATCGGCTGGCTGGCGCGCGGCTTGCAGCTGCGGCATGAGCGTGGACTCGCGCCCTGCCTCATTGTCTCCTGCGACAATCTCCCCGACAACGGCGTCACGCTGCGACGGGCGGTGTTGGCCTTCGCTGCGCGGCGCGATCCCGCCCTGGCCCGGTGGATCGAGGAACGTGCTCGCTTTCCACGAACGATGGTTGACAGCATCACGCCCGCGACGGACTCAGCACTGCGCTCGAGCGTCGCGCAGGCGCTTCAGCTGCAGGATGCATGGCCGGTCCAACGCGAACGCTTCGTGCAATGGGTCGTGGAGGAGACCGACGCCGCGACACAGCCGGACTGGGAGTCGGTCGGTGTCACGCTGAGCCGCGATGTTTCGGCGTATGAGCGGGCGAAGCTTCGCCTGCTCAACGGCGCGCATTCCGCACTGGCCTACTTGGGTCTTCTGGCCGGGCTCGAAACCGTCGCGCAGGCGATGGCGGAGCCGATGTTGCGCGCGTTCATCGAGCGCCTGATGATTGAGGACATTCAGCCGACACTCGGCGCCCCTCGAGGCGCGGAACTGGCCGCGTATACGCGATCCATCCTGTATCGTTTCGAGAATCCGGCCATGCGCCACCAACTCGCTCAGATCGCCTGGGACGGTTCTCAGAAGCTGCCGATTCGTCTGCTTGGCACCATCGCCGATGCGATTCGCGACCGGCGACCGCTGGCGCGGCTCGCCTTGGCTGTAGCCGCCTGGATGCACTTCATCCGTTCGCGCGTCGCCTTGGGCATGCCGATCGTCGATCCGCTCGGCGAGCAGCTCGCCGTGTGCGGCCGGCGCGCAACGGGCGACTCGAGGCACGACCTGCCGATGTTTCTCGACTTACCCGGTATATTTCCCGCGAACCTCGCGCGCCATGCCGAGTTCATACGGGCCCTCGGCGACGCCTACGACTCGATTGCGGCGCGCGGCCCGCTGGCTGCATTGGCGCTCGCGTAATGCAAACGCCGCCCGAAAAGAAATGCGTTGCTCTCATCGGCGAGTGTCTCATTGAACTCCACGGTACGCTGTTCGGTTCCCTGCACCAAAGCTTTGGCGGGGATAGTCTGAACACGGCCTTGTACCTGGCGCGTCTGACGCGTCCCACAATCGAAGTGAGGTACGTCACGGTGCTGGGAACGGATGCTCTGAGCGACGGCATGATCCAGCGTTGGCGGGCGGAAGGCATTGATACCGCTTTGACCTTGCGTGACCCCGCCCGTCAGCCGGGGCTCTATCTGATCCAAGTCGATGCCGGCGGCGAGCGCACTTTCCTGTATTGGCGTCGGGAGTCGGCGGCGCGCTATCTGCTGCAACATCCAGGCTACGGGTTTGTCGCGACGGAAGTCGCCAAGGCAGATTTGATTTACCTGAGCGGCATCAGCCTGGCAATCTTACCGGATGAGGATCGCACGAAACTCCTCGAACAATTGCGACGCCTCGCGGCACGCGGAACCGCCATCGCTTTCGACACCAACTACCGCCCCGCGTTGTGGGCATCGGCAGACGCCGCGCGCGCAGCCTCCGCGGCAATTTTTCCGGCGACGCGGCTCCTTTTCGTCACGTACGATGACGAACAACGCTTGTGGGGCGATCGCTCGCCGGAGGATACGTTGACACGTTTACATGCTGCGAAAGCGGCGATTGTTGTGGTCAAGCTCGGTGCAGCCGGCTGCCTGCTTAGCGATGGCGCCACGGTGCTGAGAATCGCCGCCGCGCCGGTGGCCATGGTGACCGACACCACGGCCGCCGGCGATGCATTCAATGCGGGTTTCTTGGCGGCCTGGCTCAAAAGCCACGCTCCCGAGGATTGTTGCCGGGCTGCCAATGCACTGGCCGGTGCGGTGATTCAACATCGGGGCGCCATCATTCCCGCGAGCGCGACGCCATTGTTTGCCCAACTGATGCTCCATCGCGGCCCGGGCGTTGCAATATGAGCTTCAAAGACAACGAAGCGTTCTTCTCGCGCGCCAGGGTCGTGCCGGTCCTGACCCCTGAGTCGGTCGCGGGTGGCGTCGCGGTCAGCCGCGTGCTGTTCGACGCGGGACTCCAAATGCAGGAAATCACACTGCGCACCGAGTGGGGACTTGAAACCATCGCCGCCGTCACGCGGGAAATGCCGGGATTGATCGTCGGCGCGGGCTCGGTTGTCACGCCGGAGCTGGGCGACGCCGCGATCCAGGCAGGCGCACGCTTTCTGGTGAGCCCCGGCACGAACGACACGCTGCTGCAGTTCGCCGCCGCTTGCCGCGTCGCGTTTTTGCCCGGCGTTTCCACGGTCAGCGAGGCGATGCGCGTACTCGCGTTGGGATGTACCGCCGCGAAACTCTTTCCCGCGGATCTCCTGGGGGGTGTGACGTTTCTGCGCTCGATGGCCGGGCCTTTGCCCTCGATGAAGTTCTGTCCCTCGGGTGGGATAGATGCCAAGGTCGCGCCCGACTACCTGCGACTGGGCAACGTTCTCGCCATCGGCGGGTCATGGATGGCGCCCGCCGAGCTGATTCGCCAGAATCGCTTCACGGAGATCCGCGGACTGGCCGAAGAGGCCGCGTCACTTTGACGCACTGACGCAGCGCTGTAGAGTTCTTCGCGAAATCTGTTGACAGCCTGCATTTTTCGCGTACATTGCGCGCCCCTATGAAGCATCAATCAACAAACTTTTGCACGCGGCAGCGCTCGGCGCTGAGAGTCTGCGCGGGGAATCCAGTGAATTCCTGCGATGCACCGCCGCGCGCCTTGGAAGTCGTGATGCGTTAGTCCTGCTCGCTTAAGTTGCGGGGCTGACCAGATGGCAGTCCCCGGAACAATCTCTCCATGAGACCCCGGAAGGCACTGCCGACCGGGGTCTCGTCGTTTTGGGCGGCGGGAAATCGTTGCAGGAACGAAATGGAGGAATGAGACCGCGGATTGCCGGGGTCTTAAGACGAGGTCGAAACATCGATCGTGCAGCGACAGTGGGTTCGTAAGCCCACCTGGCGCGCTTGTGCCCCGCGTCGGGTTGCGCAGGCGCGTACCGCACGGCCGCTCTGTTTCAAGCCACCACAAGTTAGCTCAGATGGGAGAGCAACGGCCTGATAAACCGTGTGTCGCGGGTTCGACTCCCGCACTTGTACCAGTCCGAAACACTGGGACTTGATGGTGTTGAGGCGAGGCTAATCCCCTCGCATCGAGGTGAGCTTCAGCGTGGAAGCGATGTGCATTCCGGCATCAAACCCACACAACGCACGCAACGCTTTGAGCGGTGGGACGCGCGGCGTTCGCTCCGGTGGCCGCTGTGTTGAATCGATGAAGTCAGGTGTGCTCTCGCGAGGCACCGAGGCCGAGGATCGATCACTGCAGCGAATCGGATCGGCGAACGTCGCAGCGCCCACGGGCCCGCGCGGCATGCGGAGGTGAGCCTCGACCTGTTGGATGGCCGCCGTACATGGGGTACGGCGGCCGCGGGAAGGAGAAGAAAGATGAACATGATGGGAATGAAGCGAATCACGATTGCGCAGTACGAGCGCGGACTTCTGTTTCGGAATCGCAGCTTCGAGGCGGTCATGGAACCGGGCGTGCACTGGTTTTTCGATCCGCTGAACCGCACTGAGATCAAGGTGTATGACGTTTCGGTGGCCGAGTTCGCGCACCCGCGGATCGACGTGCTGATCACGGAGGCGCGCGCGCTGCTTGAACCGCACCTGATGATCGTGGAACTGGGTGACTGCGAGGTTGGCCTGGTCTACAAGAACGGTCGCCTGGAGTCCGTGCTGCCGCCGGGTAAGCGTCAGCTGTACTGGCGCGGACCCATCGCCGTTCGGGTGGAAGTGAAGGACATCTCGCGCGACTTCGTGCTCGATCCGGACACGGCGCGAATCCTGATGCGCGCGGGCGGATCGGTGATGAACGCCGCGGGCCTGGGCTCGGTCGAAGTGCCCGACACCTCGGTGGGTCTGTTGATCGCGGATGGCGAGCTGCGCAATGTACTGAAGCCCGGATTGACGGCGTTCTGGAAGTTCCAGCGCAACGTCAAGGTCGAGGTGGTGGATCTGCGCCTGCAGACGATGGAGGTTGCGGGTCAGGAAATCCTGACGCGCGACAAGGTGAGCTTGCGCGTCAATCTGACCGCGCTCTGGCAGGTGCTGGATGCGGTTCAGGCCCGGACGCGCCTCGTCAACTTCGTCGAGTACGTTTACAAGGAACTGCAGTTCGCACTGCGTGAAGCGGTGGGTGCGCGGACTTTGGACGAGCTGCTGGGCGACAAGGGAGCGTTCGATCGCGAGATCAGCGCCATTGTGGCCGGGAAGCTCGAGGGCAACGGTGTCGTGGTTCGTTCGGTGGGCGTGAAGGACGTCATCTTGCCGGGTGAGATGAAGGTAATTCTCAACCAGGTGGTGGAGGCGGAAAAGATCGCGCAGGCGAACCTGATCCGCCGGCGCGAGGAGACGGCGGCGACGCGCTCCTTGCTCAACACCGCGCGCTTGATGGACGACAACCCGACGCTGTTGCGATTGAAGGAGTTGGAGACGCTGGAGAAGGTGACGGAGAAGATCGACAAGTTGACGGTCTTCGGCGGCCTTGAAGGCGTGTTGAAGGATGTCGTACGGATCCAGGTGCCGGGTGCCTGAGCGCCGCACGACAAGAGGTGCCCGGCGGCCGCAAGGCCGCCGGGCTTTTACATGATCAGGGTATGACGGACATGAGCATTCACAAATTGGCGCCGGAGCGGACGAAGGACGGTTCGAAGCCCTTCAGCGTCAGCGTCGCCTTTCAGCACGACTTGTCTGATCTGGGCGAGGCGGTGATCAAGACGCGCGCGATCCAGGCATTCGATAACGCCGCCACGCGCTATCCGATTCATCGCAATATTCGTTGCGCCGCAAGCAACAAGCTGCAGGACGTCTTTGACGATCTTGCGCTCAATGCCGGCCTCGCGCCCCAGCGACTGGATACAGGAACCCTGCTGCTCGACGGAGAGGGTGTGTTTGTGAGTGCCGAAGGGTATCGAAAGTCGGGCTATTGTTCCTGTACGTTCAATGTCTGGGCGGCGAGCAAGGAGTTGGCGGATCAGACACGTACGACGCTGCTCAGGGTCGTGGGTCCTTGCCGCGTGCGCGACCAGATGTTCGTGATCGACTGGCAGTTCTGCAACAGCCGGGGGACGCTGGTAAGCACCTCTTTCGACGAAATCGCGGATGATTTCGTTATGGACGAGGCCTATCCGCATCTGGGCGCGCCCGTGGCGCAATTCATCGAGCGGTACTTGTCCGCTCCCGAGACAGTGTTGATCTTGCTCGGCCCGCCAGGGATGGGCAAGACTCGGCTCGTCCGAGCGATTCTCGGTGCCATGTCCCGGCGAAAAGAGGACAGCGCCATGGCCATGTACACGGCGGACAAGAACGCGTTGGAAGGCGACGAGATCTTCGTGGATTTCATCACCGGTCTGCATGACGCCTTCGTCATCGAAGATGCCGATCACCTTCTGCAGCCGCGAACCGACGGCAATCGGAACTTGCACCGATTCTTGATGATCGCGGATGGCGTGGTGCGGGCGCAGAACCGCAAGATCATCTTCACCACAAACCTGCCAAACATTGGCAGCATCGATGACGCGCTACTGCGTCCCGGTCGATGTTTCGCCACGATCCAGATGCGCCCGCTGGCCAGAACGGAAACCGCTGCCGTCTTGAGCCGCCTGCTTCCGGGCAACCCGGATGCGGCGGCGCTCGCTTGCGAATCTCTGTTCGCAGCCGGCCGCAATGCTAGTTCGCTGGCGGCGATTTACCGGGCCGCAAGCGCCGACATAAGACAGGCGCGTTGATGGCCTGGCGCAGCACTGGGCCGTGCACTGAGCGCACTGCGGCTTCAGGCGCGGCCGCTCAAGCGTTCGGCCGTGACCATCGCCAGAAATCCGCCGGCGCAGTAATTGAGCAACCGCAGCCGCGCCGCTTCCAGGTCCTTCGCGCGGCAAAGGCCTTCGGACAGGCGGTCGACGCGCTCAGTGCCCGACAGCGCCAACATCATGGAGCCGGCGAGGAAGTTATACGCCCAATAAAGCTCCTTCTTGGGACTGCCGGGGAGTGCCGTCTGCAAAATATCAATCAGCTCATGCACGTTGTCATCGAAGTAGCGATGAATGATCTCGCCGCCCCAGGGCGTATTGTCGATTTGCGCCACCAGGGCGAAGTAGCTCTTCCAGCCGGCATCGCCGTGCAGGGACAGGTCGATCATCGGATTGATGAATGCCGCCACGGCACCCTCCACCGTGACTCGACCGCCATGCGCCACATAGGCGTGCAGCGAATCGCGACGCGCCGCCACCAACGGCCGCGCGCGACGCTCGAACACGCCATCGAACAAGCTGGACTTGCTCTTGAAGTGATAATAGATGAGTGCAACATCGACACCGGCGGCATCGGCGACCTGCCGGGTGGTCACACCGTAAAATCCGCGTTCTGCAAATAATGATTCGGCGGCGTCGAGGAGGCGACCGCGCGCTTTCACTCCATCGTTGGTGAGTCTCGGACGGCCACGCCCCGGTTTTTTGCGGCTCTTGGCGGGCGCTTTATGATCGACTTTGGTCACGGCTCGCTCTGCGTTTTTAATTGATCGCCATCCCCAGCGCGCGCCGTCGTCAGCTCGGCGCGCCCGCGGCGCTATTGTCACTGCAATCTCGGCATGAAGTCCGCTTACGGTACTAAATTTAACAGGCGCTGAATAATAGACCGCGGCGGCCGCCCCGCCTAGGAGCGGCATCCAATCCGGGGTTCCGCACCGCCAGCCGCGCGCTTCGGTCAATTGGCTGCTAAAACCCCTGATATTTCACGAACGGCGGCAGGACGGTGGCGCGTTGGAGACAACAATATTGTCATCTATCAAAAGCCTGAGATGCCTTGACATGGCTAAGTGTCTAGCATAATTTCAACGCACGCTGAAATATACGAGAGAGCCGAACGCAATGGCTCCGGCTTAAGACGCTTCAATCCAGGGGGGTATATGACTTCAATTCGCCTTATGGTCGCGGCACTCACGGGCACCGCGGCCTCACTCTGTGCATCCTTGGTGGCGGCGCAAACCGTCGCACCCGCAAGCAGCGGAGCCAACACGGAACTTGCCGAAGTCATCGTCACGGCAACCCGGCGCTCCGAGTCCATCCAGAACGTGCCGAGCAGCATCACGGCTCTGACCTCCAACACCTTGGATCAGATCAAGGCCCGCGATTTAAATGACTTCGCCGGTTTCGTACCGGGTTTGAGCTTTGCCTCGACCGGTCCCAGCACCAATCTGTTGGTGATTCGCGGCATCACCACCGGCTCGCAACTCAGCAGCGCGACCGGCGTGTACCTGGACGACATTCCCTTGGGCGCCAGCACCTCGAACGGTGTGGGTTATCAAAGTTTGAATATCAATGCATTCGACTTGAATCGCATTGAAGTGCTGAACGGTCCCCAGGGCACCCTGTACGGCGCGACCTCCTTGGGCGGCACCATCAGGTACATTCCCAACGCACCGGATTTGAAATCCTTCGGCCTCGAGGCCGGCGTGGAAGTGTCCTCCACCGAGCATGGCCATATCAATCACGCCTATACCGGCATGGTGAACCTGCCCATCGCCGACATCGCCGCCATTCGCATCGACGGCTATCAGGTTTATGACTCAGGCTACGCGAAAGATCCGGTTTATGGACGAGACAACCAGGGATGGGCGCGGTCGGAGGGCGGCCGTTTCGCATTGCTGCTGCAGCCCACCGATGACCTCGATATCCAACTGCGCGCGTCGACTCAGCACATTCCCAGCGAAAGCGCGGATGTCGGATTTCGCGATCCGAAGACTCACGAGCCGACCTACGGTACCTATGATCAGGCGTACCCGACGTTTCAGCCCTCTAACTACAGCTTGACGCTGTACTCGGCCGCGATCAACTACAACACGCCGTGGGCCAAATTCAGCTCCATCACCGGTCTGCAAACCAACAACGGCACCAGCTATACCGACAACAGCCTGACCTATGACGCGGCGCTCGCCGCGTTCGGCGCGGCCGGGGATCCGTGGAGCCTGTACGTCAACACCACGACCAAGAAATTTACCCAGGAGTTTCGCGTCGCTTCGCAGGAAAACACGGTCTTCCAGTGGCTGGCGGGCGCATTCTTGAGCAACGAAAAGACCAGCGAAACCGTCGATCTCTTCGATAACGCAAATCCGGGCGGTACTTTTTTTGGGCTCTCGCCTTTCACGAGTTTCCTGCCCAGCACTTACCGTGAATACGCCGCCTATGCGGACGCCAACATCTTTTTCACCAAACAACTGGAATTGGGATTGGGCGTGCGCTACAGCCGCCAAAAACAGGCCTATGAAGAAACCGTGAGCGGCTTGCTCGCGACCGGCTCGGCTGCGGTCTTGACGCCGCCGGTGGCCACTTCGGATCAGAGCGTGATGACTTATTTGATCAATCCGAAGTTCCACATCACCGACGATGTGATGGTGTATGCCCGCGCCGCCAGCGGCTTTCGCCCGGGCGGCCCCAATTTCGTGCTCTCGCCCGGGCTCGGCAATCCTACCTACGCTCCTGACCGGCTGTGGAGCTATGAACTGGGTGAAAAAGCGACCTTCCTCGACAAGCGCGCGACGCTGAATTTCGATGTCTACGACATCTTGTGGAAAGACATTCAGGTCACAGTCAACGTCGGCGGCGTCAACCAGCTCGAGAATGCCGGCACGGCGCGCGTCACCGGCGCTGAAATGGCATTTGACTATCGAATCTTGCCGGCCCTCACGCTCGGCGGTTCGGCTGCCTATACCGACGCCCGGCTCACCTCCACGCCCGCCGTGATCGATGTGACCACGCCCGGTGTTCGCCTGCCATTGTCGCCGCGCTTCAACTTCGCGCTGATCGGCACCTATGATGTCGACCTGCCCGGAGGCTACTCGGGCGCGGTCAATGTCACCGATCGTTGGATCGGCGAGCGCGAGGCAGGGTTTGGCACGCCAATCAGCCAGCAGTACACCCTGGCCTCCTACAACATCACGGACCTGAACTTCTCGGTGCGCTCGCCCAATCACCTGGAATACGGCCTGTTCTTGCGCAACGTGTTCGACAAGGCGGGCGAGGTCTCCGCGAACATCATACCCCTGCAGTACAACCCCGCCGCACCGGTCCAGGTGTTCCTGGCGCAACCTCGAACGGTGGGCCTGTCGATCAATTACAAATACAATTGATCGCATGGAGTTTTGCAGCGCCGAGACTGCGAGCGGCCGGGTCCGAGGACTGATCAGTTCGGGGATCCGGCAGTTCAAAGGCGTCCCCTACGGCGCGTCGACCGCCGGGGCCAACCGCTTTCAGCGG
>Ga0307476_10002034_pt1 | contig 12156 bp, 11 predicted proteins | sample atmos_gasesECM2C_2_FD_203314 | JGI IMG/M metagenome (GOLD analysis project Ga0307476, IMG submission 203314) | Hardwood forest soil microbial communities from Morgan-Monroe State Forest, Indiana, United States - atmos_gasesECM2C_05 | ecosystem: Environmental > Terrestrial > Soil > Temperate... | reverse complement strand
CTGACGCAAACGGCGCATCTGTAGGCTCCCCGCTCAACCGCATGTGGGCGCACTCGCCCCTTGCCGTCCGATGCGACCGCCCTTCCATCACGGCTGACAGGTGCACGTCAGTTTTATGCGTTCGCGATTGAGCAGCGCCGATGCAGTCGCCGCAACCGGCAAAGCGCACAGCCGCTCTTTCTCGCACACCGGACAGCTCACCGGCACTTCGATTGTCGGTTCGTTCATAGCGCCTTCCAATTTCGAGAAGATGGCCCATAGCCTTCGCCATGGGCCATGACCCACTAGCTGCCGATTTGAATGCGTCGTGGCAGCGCCTTAGCCTGCTTGGGGATGGTGACCGTCAGCACGCCGTGACTACCCGTCGCGTTCACCTTTTCGCCGTCGACCGTATCGGGCAACACAAAGCGACGGTGAAACTGGCCGTAGCCGCGTTCAATTCGCCGCCCTTGGGCATCCTCACCCTGCCCCGCAAGCGGCTGGGGGCGCTCGCCCGACAGCGTCAATAGGCCGCCGTCGAGGGTCAGGTCGACCTTGGCCGGATCGACTCCGGGCAGATCTACATACAGTTCGAATCGATCTGCATACTCATGGATGTCGACCAAGGGAATCCACATCGCCGTCGCGGAACTACTGTCATTTTCACGGGCATTGCCGAACAAACGGTTGATTTCTTCTTGCAGGCGCGGCATCACGCCCCAGGGATCTTGTCGCATCACAGCACTCATGGCACCACTCCTCTTTGGTTGGGTTGAAACGCTCGACCGGCCAAAAATTAAGGTTGGAGCCTTTTTTTTCAAGACCCCCAAGGATAGATTTTTGCTTGCTAACTTATGACCGCGCCGTGCCGCCTGCATTGGCAAGCGCCGGAGTCGGGGCGCTATCGCGCGCAGGGGCATTGGCAGCCGCCGAATAGGGCAGAAGCGATCGAGCCAGAATTTCATCCCGCGCACCGGCTACCTTCAAGGCCGGCAAGCGGCGCGCGTGGGCGAGACGTGCATAGAGCTTCAGATAATCCTGCGCCATGCGCCGGGCGGTGAAGCGGCGCTCGAATTCGGCGCGGATGCGGGCTCGATCGAGCCTGTCTATGCGCCGCACGGCCTCGACCGCCTGCTCCTCGCTGTGCACGATGAATCCGGTCAACCCGTCTTCCAAAACTTCGGGTACCGAGCCGTTCTCGAACGCGATGACGGGAGTGCCGCAGGCCATCGCCTCGATCATCACCAGACCGAAGGGCTCGCACCAGGCAATCGGGAAAATGAGGCCCGCGGCATTGCCCAGGAATGCCTGTTTCTGATCCTCGCGGATCTCGCCGATGAATTCCACGTTTCCTTGTCCCAGCAGAGGCTCGACCACCGTCTTGAAATATTCCTGATCGACCCGGTCCACTTTCGCGGCGATCTTCAGTGGAATGCCGGCTCGCTGCGCGATCCGAATCGCGGCGTCGGGCGCCTTTTCGGGGGAAATACGCCCGAGAAAGGCCAGGTAGCCGCCGCGCCCCTCGCCCCTGCGCAGCAGATTCTCCGGCAGACCGTGCAAGACCGTGGCGACAAAGTTTGCCTCCGGCAAGGGCTCGCGCTGCGAGTCGGAAATCGACACCACGGGCATATCACCGTACAGGCGATAGAGCGGCGGCAGCTCGGGCAGATCAAGTCGGCCATGCAGAGTCGTGACGGAGGGCGTGCCGAGCCGGCGCAGCAGCGGAAAACCAAAGTAGTCCAGGTGGCAATGGATGACATCGAACTGATGAGCTCGGCGCGCCACGGTCTCGAGTTGCAAGAACATGGGTGCGAAGTGATCTTTGATCGCGGGATCGAGGCGAAGCGCGCGCGGCCAGACGGAGGACAGCGTGGCCTTGGTCGCGCTATCGCCGGAGGCGAACAGGGTAACGTCGTGTCCGAGCTCCACCAGCGCGTCAGTCAAGTAAGCGACCACTCGTTCGGTGCCGCCGTACATCTTCGGTGGCACAGCTTCGGTAAGCGGTGCTACTTGCGCTATCCTCATTGAGTTCCCCATGGTCTGATTGGATTGATGGAAGGAGCCTTATGGTACTCGCTCCGCTCTCTGTTGTCGGCTTGCTGGGAGGAACTGATTGTTGTCAGAGAACTCTTATTGATAAATGATAAGACGGCGACGCCTGAAGACTTTACAAATCGCGCGGCGCCTCTTGCCACGGCCTCAATAACCCATGAAAGTATCTTCGATGCCAGAGCCGATCACCTCCTCCCACTCGGTCGACGAAGCGCCGGCGCCGCAATTCGCCATTGCCGTTTCCGCGACCCTTCAGCAACGCCGCACGCGAACGCTGAAGCACGGCGATACCTTCGCGGTGTTCGATCATCGCGGCGATATCGGCGGCGAGCGCGGAAATCCCGAGGGTCTCTATCATCGCGACACGCGCATGGTCTCGCAGCTGCAGCTGCTTCTCGACGACGCGCAGCCGCTGCTGCTCTCCTCCATGACGCAGGACGACAACGCCGTCTTTACGGCGGACCTGAGCAACCCGGATTTGCTCGAGGACGGCAAGATTGCCCTGCGGCGGGAAAATATTCACCTCAACCGCATGAAGTTCATTTGGAACGGCGCCTGTTACGAGCGGCTGGTGGTGAGAAATTTTGCCGATCGCCCCTTGTGTTTGCGGCTGACGTACCGCTTCGCGTCGGACTTCGCGGACTTGTTCGAGGTGCGCGGCGAGCATCGCAGTGCCCGCGGCGAGGCGCGCGCCGCGCTCGAGAGTGGTCATGGCGTCGTGCTCCGCTACCTGGGACTTGATGCAATTGAGCGGGTCACGCAGATTGCGTTCTTTCCGGCGCCGAAGACCCTAACCACGACCCGAGCGGCCTTCGAGATAGCGCTGCGGCCGCGCGCAACGCGCAGGATATTTACCCGCATCGGCTTCACCGGCGCAGCGCAGCAAGAGTGGACCGGCCGCTTGTTTTACCGGCGGATGCGCGCCGCCCGTCATTCTCTCAAGGAATCGAGTGAGCGCGCCGCAAACGTGGAGAGCTCGAATTCCGTCTACAACGAAATCGTCCGCCGCTCCGTGTCGGACCTGTACATGCTGATCACGGATACGCCCCAAGGGCCCTATCCGTACGCGGGCATTCCCTGGTTCAGCACGCCATTTGGGCGCGACGGTATCATCACGGCGTTGATGACGCTGTGGCTCGATCCCACGATCGCGCGGGGTGTGCTTGGATTTCTCGCCGCGACGCAGGCGACCGCGGTCGAGCCCGAACGCGACGCCGAACCCGGGAAAATCTTGCATGAAATGCGCCACGGCGAGATGGCGAATTTGCGCGAAGTGCCGTTCGGCCGCTACTACGGAAGCGTCGACGCCACGCCTCTGTTCGTGCTGCTTCTCGGTGAGTATTTCCGGCGAACCGGCGATCTGGAGACGGTGCGCTCGCTATGGCCGAAAGCCGAGGCGGCGCTTGACTGGATTGACCGTTATGGCGATCGTGATGGCGACGGTTTCGTCGAATATCACCGTCAGACCAAGGAGGGTCTCGCCAATCAGGGATGGAAGGATTCTTTCGATGCGATCTTCCATCAAGACGGTCGATTGGCCGAAGGCCCGATCGCACTCTGCGAAGTCCAGGCGTACGTTTATGGCGCCAAACGCCACGCCGCGCTCCTGGCCGAGGCTCTCGGGAATTCGCAGCGGGCCGCCGCCCTGGCTGAGCAGGCCGAGGCGCTGCGGCAACGATTCGAATCGCAGTTCTGGTGCGATGACCTCTCCACCTATGCGCTCGCACTGGATGGTGCAAAGCGCCCGTGCCGCGTCATCTCGTCGAATGCCGGCCAGGTGCTCTTCACCGGGATTACTTCACCCGAGCGTGCTCAATGCGTCGCGGCCACGCTCATGTCGCCGGCGGTATTCGGCGGCTGGGGCATCAGGACTGTCGGCTCGTCGGAATCAAGGTATAACCCGATGTCCTATCACAATGGCTCCGTCTGGCCGCACGACAATGGACTCATCGCCATGGGCTTCGCCCGATATGGACTGCAGAAATCGGCCGCTCGGGTATTTGGAGGGCTGTTCGACGCGGCTGCCTACATGGATCTGCGCCGCCTGCCCGAACTCTTTTGCGGCTTCCCGCGCCGTGAACGCAATGCACCGACGCAATATCCGGTCGCGTGTTCGCCCCAGGCGTGGGCGAGCGCCGCTTCCTTGTGCTTGCTGCAAGCCTCGCTTGGCCTGGAACTCCTCGATCGGACCGGCGAGGTCAAATTTTATCGGCCCACGCTGCCGGATTTCCTGGACCACGTGCGGCTGCGGAACTTGCGCCTGAGCACAGGTTCGGTTGACGTATTGCTGCATCGCCAAGACAACAACATAGGTGTGACCGTGACGCGCCGGGACGGCGATGTAGTCGTGGTCACTCGGTACTAGCATCCGTGCGCGCAGGTTTTATTCCGGCGACATAGCGCCGCTCACCGGTGCGTGGGTCAAACATGACCTCAACCGGATCCCCGGTCGACGGATCGATAAATCGCTCGTCGGTCCGCTGCCACGGGTCGTTCGACGGCTCCTCGATGCGACGGTAGCGCCAGCGCTCGAACAGCGTGCCGATGAGGACGATCACGCCGATGGCGAACGCCTGCCAGCCGGCATGAACACCGCCGGCAATGAAGCCGATCCCGACGCATGTCAGGATTGCTGAGACCGCGATCACGGCGTTGCGCATATGATCAAGCCGCCGGTTCCAGCACCACTGCCGTTCCGTATGCCACGATCTCGCTCATCGTCTGACCAATTTCGGCCGAATCAAATCGCATCATCACAATGGCGTTGGCATGCATGAGACTCGCGTTGCGGACCATGCGGTCGACCGCATGACGGCGCGCCTCCTCGAGCAATTGGGTGTATTCGGTAATCTCACCGCCGACGATCGAGCGCAGCCCGGCCATGATATTCCCGCCCAGTCCGCGGCTTCTGACTACGACGCCGAAGACCTGACCCTTGACCTCGCGCACGCGTTGTCCGGGTACATTTTCTGTTGTGACGACGAGCACGGCACCTCCGCAAGGGTTGCAACCAGTCATCGTAGGCTACCTGAGCCGACCCGCCCTGGCGAGAAGCGAGTTCATAGATTTGTCGCACAACGGGCGTAAGCCCGATGAGGATCGGGCGGCATGGTTTCCGGCCTCACCGCCGACGATCCCGGTATGGGAAAAACCAGGGTTTGCGCTCCATCACCCAATCCAAGTGGACGTGCTTGGGCTCGCGGAACGCATCGAGCCCTTCGGCCCCGAGCTCGCGCCCGATGCCGCTGTGGCGCATGCCGCCGAACGGCGCCGCGTCATTGTCGGTCAAGGGATCGTTGATCCAGAAAGTACCCGCTTTGATCGATTCCATCGCGCGCATCGCGGTTGCCAGGTCCTTGGTGTAAATCGAAGCGCCCAGCCCGTACTCGGAATCATTGGCGAACCGGATGGCTTCGTCCGCATCGGCCACCGTCGTGATGGACAGCACGGGCCCGAAGATCTCCTCGCGCGTGGCGAGGCTGCCGTGACGCACATTGGTCAGGACGGTGGGCTGAAAGAAGTGTCCCGGAAGCCCCGCCGGCCGGGACATGCCACCGGCAAGCGCCAGGGTGGCGCCATCCTTCACCGCGCGCGCAACCTGGTCTTCGACCCGTCGCGCCGCTTCGTGCGAAATCAAGGGACCCAAGTCCGTGTCGGCGGCCATGGGGTTGCCGACGTTGAGCCGCGCGACAAATTCAAGCATCCGCTCGGTAAACTCCGCCGCGATCGGCCGCTCCACATAGATGCGCTTGCTCGACGTGCAAACCTGGCCGGCGTTCAGTAGCCGTGCCCAGGCAACGCCCGGCACCGCGACGTCGAGATCGGCATCCTTGAAAACGATAAACGGATCGACCGAGCCGAGTTCGAGATTGACCTTCTTGAGCTGGGCGCCGGCGGCAGCCGCGATCTTGCGTCCAACTGCGTTGGATCCGGTGAAGGCGATGAGGTCCACGTCCGGATGCTCCACGAGTGCGGCGGCGGTATCGGCCGCGCCGGTCAGCACATTGACGACGCCCGCCGGCAATAGCTCGTAGACTTCGGCCAGCTTGAGATTCGACAGCGGGTTCTGATGCGGCGGCTTGCACACCACCGTGTTGCCGGCCGCGATCGCCGGCGCCACTTTCCAGGCCATCAGCAGCAGCGGAAAATTGAACGGCACGATCGCCGCGACGACGCCGAAGGGCTCCTTGATGGTGAAGTTGAGCTGGTGGAGCGCGACCGGCGGCACCGAATTGCCGTATGACGAGCGCGCGACCTCGCCGTAGTACTCGAAGCAGGCCGCGACCCAATCAATGCAGTCGACGGCCTCGCACAGCGGTTTGCCGGTCTCCTCGGTCATCAGCGACGCCAGCGCGTGTTCGCGGGCGCGGATGCGGGCGCCGACCTCGCGCAGCAGCTTTGCCTTCTCGACTCCCGGCACTTTCCACCAAGCGCGCTGCGCCGCTTTTGCCGCCGCGACCGCGCGGGCCACATCTTCAGGACCGCAGTCCGGGACGGTACCGAGCAATTCCAGCGTCGCCGGATTCTTTATCTCACGGCTGGTGCCGCTGAGCGCGTCAACCCATTCGCCGTTGATCAGGATCTTATGCATGTCTGGTGTGCCCTTGAGGCTGGGAGAAACAGCCCCGCCTATGATGCCTGAGCGACGCCAAATCCCGATAGCCAGGCAGCAGCCGGCGCAGCAGAATAGGCAATGTCCACTGCACCCACCGCTGCCGCCCTGCTCGTATGGCTGACGCCCTCGATGTTTGCGCTGTTCCTCTATGGCATCGGGCAGGGGCTCATCAAGCAATACATCGGCGAGGTGTCGCCGGCGCGTTTCTGCCTGTACTTCGTGCTCGCCAAGGCGATGGTCAACTTGTCCTGGTTTTTCACGCACGACCATCCGTCGCTGTTGTCGCCCGATGGGCGGCCCTTCCTCGAGCTCGGCGTCCTCGCCTATGTGATCGACGGCACCGGCTGGATCCTCTACTTCGAATCGATCATCGCAGGTCCGATCACCATCGTCGGAACTCTGTCGGCGGCCTATCCCGCACTGACCGTCCTGTTCGCGCGGATTTTTCTGGGAGAACAGCTGGGCGCCGTGCAGTACGCGGCGGTGGCTCTCGTGATCGGCGGCTGCCTCGGGCTGTCGTATTCACCGCCGGACGCCGCCGCAAAAGTTCTCAGCCGCCGCTGGATCCCGCTCGCCTTCCTCGCGCTCATGTGCTGGGCAACCTCCAACACGATCGTCAAACACGCCTATTCGTTCGCCGAGGCGAGCGAGGTCAACCTCATGGTGTGCAACACCGTCGGCGGCATCCTGTCGCTGGGACTGTACGGATTCCTCAAGGGCCGGCAGGGGCCGCACTCGGCGCGCGAGTATCTGCACTCGTTTGTACCCATGGGGATGATGGCCGGCGGCGACCTCGGCGTGATGATCGCGAGCCGCTACGGGCCCATTTCGATCGTCATTCCATTGACCGGTGCTTATCCGGTGGTGACTCTCGCATTCGCGGCGCTGATCCTCAAGGAGCGGATCTCGATGCTCCAGTACGGCTGCATCGCTGCGATCATTATCGGTATGGTGTTTTGCACCTGAAGTCTATACTGCAATTCCTTTAGGAGACGAGCGCAATGGCGCGACAGCGCATTTCAGCCTGGCAGATCGGCGCCTGGGTCGCGGACCCGACGGACGATTCGCTTACGCGCGGTTCTGAGTCGCTCAAGCTCGAGCCGCGCATGATGCGGCTGCTCCTCCGCTTGGCGGAATCGCCGGGCGAAGTTATAACCCAGGAGCAACTCCTCAACGAGGTCTGGTCAGGGGTCGTGGTGGGTTCTGCCTCCGTGTACCAGTCGATTTCGCAACTGCGAAAGATGCTTGGCGACACCGGTGCGTCACCGAGCTACATCGAAACGGTGGCGCGCAAGGGTTACCGGCTGATCGCACCCGTGAGTCGAATTGCAGCGGTCGATTCGTCACCGGCATCTCCGGGGCCGCCGCCGCCGGCCCCGGCGGCTGCCTTGCGATCCGACCATATCCGCCTGCGATGGGTGCTGGGCCTGACCGCTGTGGCGGCCTTCGCCCTTGTCGCCGCGATCCGGTTGTGGGTGCGGCCAAGAGCGGATGCCGGGCCCCAATCGATTGCCGTGCTTCCGTTCATCGACATGACCGTCGAGAAAACCGAGCAGGCCTTTTGCGACGGCGTGAGCGAGGAAGTATCGAATTGGCTCGCACAAATTCCGACATTGCGAGTCGTATCGCGAACGTCGGCCTCCGCGTTCCGCAATAAGGATACCGACGTTCGTGAGATCGGGCGTCAACTGGGAACGACCCTCGTGCTCGAGGGCTCTTTGCGTAAATCGGGAAGCACCAGCCGTGTGAGCGTGCAGCTGATCGATACCCGTGACGGCTACGACGTCTGGTCGGCGTCGTTCGATTCTGCGCTCAGCAACGTCATCGAGGTGCAGGAGCAAATCGCGCGCGCAGTCGCCAGCAACCTGGAATTGCGCGTGACCGACCAGACGACCGAGCGACTGGCGGATCGGCGCAGCAACAGCGCCCGCGCCTATTCGCTGTACCTCATCGCACGCCACCATCAGCAACAGCGCACCAAAACCGACAATGAGCGGGCCATCGAACTGTATCGCCAGGCCATCGACGCCGATCCGAATTTCTCGCTGGCGCAAGTTGCTCTCGCCTATGCGTACCTGAATCAGCGCTACTTCAACGACCGGCCCATTGAGAGCATTGCACAAGATGCGGCTCCGCTGCTGGCCAGTGCCGCACGCAATACGCCGAAACTGGCAGATCTGTATGTGGCGCGCGGCGCGCTCGAGACGGAGCTCAAACAAAAAGACGCCGCGGTTCGCGATTTGCAGCGCGCGCTGGAACTCAATCCGAATTCTCGAGACGCCGCTGCGGAACTGGGCTTCTACAACCTCGTCGGCGGAGACCCTAAATTGGCCCTGGCGTTCTACACCCAAGCAGCCGCGCTGGATCCGCTCGACTACTACCTACGCGCGCAGCGCTGTGTGGCGTTGACCGATCTTGGGGAATTCGATGCGGCCTCTGCCGCGTGCGAGGGAGCGCGGGCCTTGGAGCCGGGTGCCGCGTGGGCCTTGAGCGCTTCGAGTGCGTTGGAGGAAGCACGCGGACATATCAGTGAGGCTCTCAACTGGAACGCCGCCGCCATTGCTCGCAGTTCAGAAGTTCAGGAACTCTACTTGGACCGGGGCCGCTGGCTCATGACCTTGAACCTCCCGGATCGGGCGCGGGAAAGCTACACAGCCGCCGTCGGTGGAACCGACCTCGTCAGCGCCAATGCGCGGCTCGTTTGGCTGGATCTGGTGACCTTGTACGCTCAAGGCGGAGCGGCCCTGGTTCAGAAGCGAATCGCCGCGACCCACTGGGATGCGAGCGGTGATCCGGATGTGTTGTTCGAACTTGCGGACGTCGAACTGATCGCGGGCGATGCCGGCGGCGCACGGGTATTGGTCGACCGTGCGCTGGCATCACCCGATTTGAAGCCCGATGACCTCGCCAGTCCGTGGCAGGCTCGAGTTGGGTATTCCTATCTGCTGATTGCAGCCGCTGCCCGGCAGGCGACCGGGAATGTAACTGGCGCCAACGAACATCTCACACAATTGAACGCGTTGCTCGAGCGGCTGATCGCCTCCGGCATGAACCGCTATGGCGTGTTTGTGTTACAGGCGCAGGCGGCGGCATTGCGCGGGGACGGCAATGCGGCGATGTTGGCGTTGCAGCGCGCGGCGAAAATCGGTTGGCGCGATATCTGGTTGGCCGAGCACGAGCCGTATTTCCAGCAGTTGCGCGGCAGGCCGGACTTTCGCGCACTGCTCGACCGGATCCGTGCCCAGAATGGCACGGAAAGCAAAAAGCTCGACGTCTCGCCAAAGAAGGGACCGTGATCGCTAGTGAGGTGGCCAGCCGCTCGGACCGCCGCTGGAGTCGGTCGGACTCGTAGCCTCATTGACGGCCATGAGCAGCCGATCGACGATCACGGAGATCTCGATCAGGTGAACCGTCGGCTGTATGTTCGTCCATTTCTTGGGTATCGACTCGGTGACGGGCCAATGCTGGCTGACTAGAAACGCCGCCAGCCGGGTTCTGAGGGCGCTGTTGCCGTTCGACGGCAACACAAGATCCGCCCGCATCAAAACATCGATATAGGTCTCGAAATCCTCCACGATGCTCTCGGGAGTTTGACCCGGAGCCGGCCATTTCCAAACTCTGGTCTTCGGATCGCCGATGAATTCCGACGTAAACGCGCTCATGAACTCCGTTCTGACTTGCGTCGGCGCCTTACGCTTGGCGGCAACCTTCACCGCATTCTTTTTCTTCTTGGCCATTGCATCCTCCTACGTGCCTGCCGCATCCTACCTCTAATCTAATCTCCTAACCACGCAGGTGAGATGCCCCGATGGGAGACACACTTCGATGGTGCATCGCGCAAGGAATGGTCGCTTCGCTCGGCCTAGCGGCGGCGCTTGCCGCCCGCGCCACCACGGTCGTGCTACCGCTGACGGACCTCGAACCGCAGTACGCGTCGCAACTCTGCTGGGCCGCCGCTGATGTGATTGCCGTCAATAGTTTTTACTCCACGACCTGCCTGATGGGAACCACGCCGGGCCGCACCAGCCAGGCGGTCGAAGCCGGCTTCAACCTGTTGGGCGTGCCCAGTTTCGCCGCCTTGGGGACCTTCCAGGCCGCCGCCGTCTCCGGCGCCGTGTCGGATTGCGAAACCAACATCCAGTTTTGCAACCACCCGGGATTTCCCTTTCTGCCGGGACTGACCTTTAAAACGACGATGCCGGGCACCGCATTGACTTGGCTGCAGGCCAAGCAGCAGATCGACGCCGGTCACCCTTTCTTATTTCAGTGGACTTACCTCAAGGCAGGGACATCGACTTTTGTCAGTGCACATGAATTCGTGGCCATCGGCTACTCCGACGATGGCGGGCAGCAGCAACTCACGGTTTGGGATCCGTTGCCTGTTCCCTCCACGCTGCCGGTCTCGGTCCCGGCCTGCGGACCTGCCAGTTCCAATATATCGCAGGCCAAGCTGAAGGCGGCGCACACGGTGCAAATGGACTTCGCGCTCTATGAAACTCCCGTCAGCGACATGGGTTTGGATGCCACGCATGGCCGCGATCAGTACAATCTGTCATTGCCCGTGCCGAACCCGCCGTCCAACGTACAAGTTGACGCCGTACAAGTGCCGGCTCCCCCATCACCCGAGAACAAGGCGCCGACGATTCATCCGGAGTCAGGAGTGCCGTTCGAGCAGGCGCTGAAGCAGGCGCTGCCCCAGGCGGTCAGCGCGGCCGCTCTCTCCGGCGGGAAAATTCTCGGCACACCATTCCCGATTGTCGGCCTGGGACTGGACGATTTGCGCTTGGCCGATACCGACGTGCAATCGTTACTCAAGCGATCGACGTCGGCGTTGTTATACCCGGTCGAATCCAAAGGGGTCGTGGTCGGCGCGTTTCTCATGCTGCTGGTCGACCGCAATTGGCACCGGGGCGGCTATGCCAGCACCGAAATTACCCGGCTTCTGGTGCAAGCCCGACGCGACTATGCGACGAAAGAGCGCGTGTCGTTGACAACGTTCTACCTCGTGTCAGTTCCCGGTCGCGCTGCCTTTTTTGCCGCCCACGGCAGCGGCGCGCAAGCCGTTCTCATCCCGGCGTCGAGCGACCCCTCCATCGACGCCGTGGCCGAGGTGCCGGTTCAGGCGCAGCGGCTGCTTCAGGATCTGCGGGCGGCCATCCTACGAGACGATGCCTTCGAGGCAAAGCGGGCATCGGCGTCCGCCAAACTACGCCACTAGCGCCGCGGCTGCCCGGCCCTAGATCAGATCGCGCGGCACCGTAGCTTTATTCTCACGTTCAAAGAATAAACGCTCACCATCGAGCGCACGCACTGTCTCCTCGATGAAGAACGCCTCCGGCGTCGAGGTCAGTTTGAAAGACGAGAACACCGTGCAGTTCCAATCACCGCGCTTCAGTGCGCTGGAGCGCTCGCCCTGCCAAACGCAGCTGTCGTTGTCGCCCCGCTTGATCCGCAGCAGTTCCTTGATACCCGCGGCACCGCTCAGTGTGGTACCCGTATCGGCCACGGGG
>Ga0307476_10002032_pt1 | contig 12167 bp, 15 predicted proteins | sample atmos_gasesECM2C_2_FD_203314 | JGI IMG/M metagenome (GOLD analysis project Ga0307476, IMG submission 203314) | Hardwood forest soil microbial communities from Morgan-Monroe State Forest, Indiana, United States - atmos_gasesECM2C_05 | ecosystem: Environmental > Terrestrial > Soil > Temperate... | reverse complement strand
CCACAATCGGACGTGGACAAGGATCTGGCGGCCCGGGACGTCGATGTCGCCAACGTTGCGGCCGACAAGGCCGTGGTCGCGTCGAACGAATTGAACCTGAAATACACGAAGGTCACCGCCCCGGTCAGCGGGCGCGCCAGCCGCTACTTCGTCACGGTGGGCAATCTGATCCAGTCGGGGGACCAGAACGGCGGCACGCTGCTCACCACCATCGTGTCGGTGGACCCCATGTACGCCTACTTCGACGTGGACGAGCGCACCGTCCAGCGCGTCCGGCAGTTCGCCCGCGAGGGCAAGGTCGCGTCGGCCGACGCGACGGCCGTGCCGGTGTCGCTGGGCCTGGAAACGGAGGAGGGGTTTCCCCACCAGGGCACGATCGATTTCCTGGACAACCAGGTCAACCCGAAGACCGGCACGCTCCGCGTCCGCGGCGTGTTCCCCAACAAGGACGAGACGCTCTCCCCGGGCTATTTCGCCCGCGTCCGGATGCCCGTCGGCACGCCCCACCCCGCCCTGCTCGTCAGCGACCGCGCCCTCACCAACGACCAGGGCCAGAAGGTCCTCTACGTGGTCAACGACAAGAACGAGGTCGTCTCCCGCCCCGTCCGGCAGGGGCAGTTGCACGACGGGCTGCGGGAGATCGCCGACGGCCTCAAGCCGGGCGAGCGGGTGATCGTCAGCGGCCTGCTCCAGATTCGCCCGGGCGCCGTCGTCGAGCCGAAGCTCGTGGACATGCCGGCCCCGACCGCCGGCAATCCCGGTGGGACGGCCCCCGCGGCGAAAGCCACGCCCTGAACCCTGACACCTGGCACATCGCCCCCGACTCTGAAAGGAGGCCGGCCGTGCTCGCACGCTTCTTCATCGACCGCCCGGTCCTGGCGTGGGTCATCTCGATCGTCATCCTTCTGCTCGGGACCGTCGCGGCGGTCTTCCTGCCGGTCGCCGAGTACCCGGAGGTCTCGCCGCCGACCGTCCGGGTGACGGCTGCCTACCCCGGCGCCAACGCCCAGGTCGTGGCCGACACCGTGGCCGCCCCCATCGAGCAGCAGGTCGTCGGCGTCGAGAACATGCTGTACATGACGTCGCAGAGCAACAACGACGGCACGTACACCCTGGACGTGACCTTCGCGCTGGGCACGGACGTGAACATGGCCCAGGTGCTGGTGCAGAACCGCGTCGCCATCGCCCTGCCGACTCTCCCCGACGTGGTCAAGGCCATCGGCGTGACCACCAAGAAGCGGTCGCCGGACATCCTCCTGGCGGTCAGCCTGTATTCCGACGACGACCCGGAGACCGGCCGGCCCCACTACGACCAGCTCTACATGAGCAACTACGCTACGATCCAACTCAAGGATGCGGTGTCCCGGCTGGACGGCGTCGGCGACGTGACCATCATCAACCAGCAGGACTACAGCATGCGCGTCTGGCTCGATCCAGACAGGCTGCAATCGCGGGGCCTCACGGCGGATGACGTGATCAACGTCTTGCGCGAGCAGAACGTGCAGGTGGCGGCCGGGCAGATCGGCCAGCCGCCGGTCCCCAGGGGCCAGGACTTCCAGTACACCCTCAGCACCCTCGGTCGGCTGATCGAGCCGGAGCAGTTCGCCGACATCGTCCTCAAGACCGGATCGAACGGCGAGGTGACTTACCTCCGGGACGTCAGCCGAACGGAGCTGGGGCCCAAGAGCCAGGACACGCTCGGCACGCTGGACCGCCGGCCGTCGGCGGGGCTGGCCGTCTACCTGTTGCCCGGCTCGAACGCCCTCGAAACCGGCGACCGCATCAAGGCCAAGATGCGGGAGCTGGAGCCGCGCTTCCCCCTCGGGCTGCACTACGCCATCGTGTACGACACCACGCCGTTCATCCGGGAGTCGGTGGACGAGGTGTTCCACACGCTCGTCGAGTCCGTCGCGCTCGTCGCCGGCGTCATCCTGCTGTTCCTGCAGGACTGGAAGGCCCTGCTGCTGCCGGTCATTGACATGGCGGTGTCGCTAGTCGGCACGTTCGTGGTCATGAAGATGATCGGCTTCACGTTCAACACCCTGACGCTGTTCGGGCTGGTGCTCGCCATCGGCATCGTGGTGGACGACGCCATTGTGGTGCTGGAGAACATCGAGCGCTGGCTGGACAAGGGCCTGCCCGTGCGCGAGGCCACCATCAAGGCCATGAACGAGATCACCGGGCCGATCCTGGCCATCACGCTGGTGCTCAGCTCGGTGCTGCTGCCCAGCGCCTTTTTGGGCGGCATCACCGGAGCGTTCTTCAAGCAGTTCGCGCTGACCATCTCGGTGTCCATGCTGATCTCGGCGGTCAACGCCATGACCATGTCGCCGGCGCGGGCGACCTGGATCTTCGCCGGCCGCAAGCACGCAGCGCCAGCAAGTGCCGACACAGGCAAGGAGGCCCTACCGTGGTGGTTCTTCGGCCTCGTCGGCGGGCTGGCGACCATGTGGCTGCTGACGCCGGTTCTGGGGCCGTGGCTGGGCCTGCCCGTGGGCGAGTCGGCGGAAGGGGAAGGCCCCGGCGGCATCAAGGACACGCTGCTGACGTGGGGGGCCGACCTCACCCTGTTCCTTCCCGGCGCGCTCGCCGGCGGGGCGCTCGGGTGGTTCCTCATTCGCCCGGTGAACTGGGTCCTGGGCAAGTTCTTCGGCGCTTTCAACCGGGGCTTCGACTGGGTGACGCAAGCCTACGGCAAGATCGTGGGCTGGTGTCTCCGCCTCAGCGTCGTCGTGCTCCTCGTTTACGTCGGCCTGCTCGTCTTGACGGGCCTCGGCTTCACCATCATCCCCAGCGGGTTCGTCCCCGTCCAGGACAAGGGCTACCTGGTCGCCAACATCCAGCTGCCCGATTCGGCCTCCCTGGAGCGAACGGCCGAGGTCACCGACGCGGTCGAAAAGATCGCCCTCGAGACGCCCGGCGTCGCCCACACGGTGGCCATCCCGGGGCAGTCGTTCGTTCTGAACGCCGACAGCTCGAACTATGGCTCCGTGTTCTTCATCCTCAAGCCGTTCCGCGAACGGAAAGGCGCCGGGCTGAGCAGCGAGGCCATCCTCAAGCAACTCCGCGCCCGCTTCCAGCGGGAGGTCCCGGACGCCCGCGTGCTGGCCTTCGGGGCGCCGGCGGTGCGCGGCCTGGGCAACGCCGGCGGCTTCAAGCTGATGGTGGAAGCGACCGGCGACGTCAACTACGACGCGCTCCAGGCGGCGGCCGACAACCTGGCCGCCAAGGGCAATCAGCAGCCCGGCCTCGTCGGCCTGTTCGAGGGCTTCCGCGCCCGCACGCCCCAGCTCTACGTGGACGTGAACCGGGAGAAGGTCAAGACGATGGGCGTGCCGCTCAACAGCGTCTTCGACGCCTTGCAGGCGTACCTGGGCAGCTTCTACGTCAACGACTTCAACCGCTTCGGCCGCACCTGGCAGGTGAACATCCAGGCCGACGCACCCTTCCGCACGGACGCGGACACGATCCGGCGGCTCAAGGTGCGCAACGCCGACGGCGACATGGTCCCGCTGGGGGCGGCGGCCGACGTCCGCGAGTCTTACGGGCCGGTGCAGATCACCCGCTACAACATGTTCCCGGCGGCGACGATCACCGGCGCCTCCCTGCCCAACGTGAGCACCGGGGACGTGCTGGCGACGATGGGGCGCCTGGCGAACCAGGAGCTGCCGAAGAACATGACCTTTGAATGGACCGAGCTGAGCTACCTGCAGCAGCAGGCCGCCAGGGCGGACCAGTTCCGGGACCTGCAGCAGAACCCAGTCAGCGCGTTCGTGCTGGGGTCGGTGCTGGTCTTTTTCGTGCTGGCCGGCTTGTACGAGGGCTGGTCGCTGCCGCTGGCGGTGATCCTGGTCGTGCCGATGTGCGTGCTGTGCGCCCTGGCCGGCGTGGGGATCCGCGGCCTGGACGACAACCTGTTCACGCAGATCGGCTTCGTGGTGCTGATCGGCCTGGCCTGCAAGAACGCCATCCTGATCGTCGAGTTCGCCCGCGACCGCCAGCTGGAGGGCGCCAGCGCGTTCGACGCCGCCGTGGAGGCCGCGAAGGTGCGTCTGCGGCCGATCGTGATGACGACGATGTGCTTCATCCACATGGTCCCGCCGTACTTCGCGTCGGGCGCCGGGGCGGAGATGCGCCGCTCGGTGGGCACGGCGATGCTGTGGGGCGCCTTCGGCGTGACGTTGTTCGGCATCTTCCTGACGCCGGTGTTCTTCTACGTCGTTCGCGGCCTGGTCGGACGTCGGACGCCGGCCCATGAACCGGCCGCCGCCGACGCGTCCTCCCGGGCGCACGGGGCGGCGAAGGCCGTCGTCTCGGCCTCCTCAAACGGAAAGGCTGGGACCTGAGCAGCCTGGAAACGGGGACGGGCACGTTTATTAAGGCCTGTAGGACAAATCAAACGTGCCCGTCCCCGTTTCCGTCACAAACCGGAACCAGTCGATCGCCAGGCTTTCGATGTCGGCTTCGGTCAGGCCGGCGGACACGCGTGCTCCCGTCATATACTTCAGGCGAACGGATTGACGATTTTCAACCCGTCGTAGTCGGTTCCCGCGTCCATGTCTTCCGAATAGAGCGTGGCGACGCCAGCCTCTTTGCACGCCGCCAGCAACATCGCATCCCAGTGAGAAAGGCTGAATCGCGCGAACAAGTCGAAGTAGCGCGTGAACACCTGGGGACCGGGAAGGCTGAGTGGAAACATTGCGAATATATCGCGAAAGTTGGCCTCAACATTCGTGGTCGACACGCGACCCTGCCTTTCCCAATTCCGCAGGACGCTCAGTAATTCGCTGGCCACTTGCCAGAGCAGGACTGTGCCCGGTTGCGCGCCGATGAGGGCCGCCAGCAATGCCTTGGCTTTCGCCTGCTTCGCGGGCTCGTGAACGTCCAGAGAGTAGACAAGAACGTTCGTATCAACGGCGTTCATGCAGCTCGTCCCGGGTGTAACGCACCCCGCCACTGTCAATGGGATGTTCTTTCAGCCGCGCCTGGAGCGACTCCCACGCCGCGCGTGCCTTCTCCGGCGACCATTCTTCAATCGGCTCGATAGTCAGCCGAACGCGGCTCTGCTCCGGCAGCGGCAGCGCCTGATCCGGCTTGAGCATACCGTTGACGAACGTTGCGGTTGTTCGCGTTGTCATGGCCTTGTCCTTTCAGCATCGGTCTGCACGTTCACCTTATCATCCTGTAATGTGCCATGCCGTTCAACGCGCGCGGCTGCGCCGTCGCTTCGGCGCCAGGTCGTCAATTACGGCATCGGTCAGTTTTTCCTTCCGCTGCCTGGCACTGGCCCGGCGCAGCTCGCCGTCCCAAAGCCGCTCTTCGACGCGCTCCAGTGCCGTCTGCAGCTTTAGGAAGTCGTCGGCGCCCAAGCCTTGTGCAGCCTTGATGAGATCTGCAACGGTTGCCATGCTTTCCCCCTCCGTCTTCAAATGAATGCGCCTATGCGAACAAGTCGTCCAACGCCTTCAGTTCCACGGTCCCGGCGGAGTCCGGAAGCGTGGAGACCTCGCGCTCACCAGCGACTTCGAACTTCATGTCGGCGCCTCGCGCGCGCTTCAGTAGCCAAATGAGCCGGCGGCGGCCTTTCGTGGTTAGCGCGCTGTGCAGGTAAGGCGTCGCCTCAAACACCTCCCCCCACCCTTGCGGTGGAAGATGAAACGGCTCGGCATCTCTCGGCCCGGATAGGGCTTTGCGACGCAAGCCCGAAACGAAACGCAATCCATTGTAAGGAAACCAAACGCTGAAAGCTAACTCCTGCCGGCCGAGTGTCAGCCTTTCGTTGCCGCGAGTTCGATCATTTCGGTCGTCGGTTCTTGAAGACTACTTCCTGCCAACGTATACTCGTGGCCACACGGGCACGGGCAGTGCTCCGGGGTGCAGCTGACGTAATCGTTCGACGAAGGGGGAAGTTCGCTTGAGCTCCGAAGTCGCGGTCATCGGCCTGTTTTCCGGTGCCGGAGGGCTTGACGTGGGCGCCGCATGGGCGGGCGGCGATCTTCGTCTCTCGATTGACAATGATCCGATCGCGTGCGAAACCATGCGGCGTAACCGGTCGCACCACCCCGGACAGGTTCTGCAAGCCGACGTGGCCACGCTCGACGGCCGATCCTTACGGCGTCTGGCGGGGGTCGGCCGAGCCGACCCCTGCATCGTCATCGGTGGTCCACCGTGCCAACCGTTCTCGAAGGCGGCCTACTGGACCGACCCCGGCGACGATTCCAGGTACCGACGTGCCCGCGCACGAGGCGAAACCGCGCCCAAGCCAAGCCCGATTACTGATGCCAAGCCCGACGCCCGCCGCACGCTTGTGCAGGAGTTCTGGAGATTGGTGACGGAGATCAAGCCCAACGCGTTCGTCTTCGAGAATGTGCCCTCGATCACGCACCCGCGTAACCGCAAGATTCTGGATGGCTTGATCGGAGATGCCGGGGATGCCGGTTACGGAGTTCGGCTCCTTCGCGTCAACGCTGTGGAGTACGGCGTCCCGCAGTGCCGGCACCGGGTCATCTTGTTGGGGCTCCGCGGCGGCGATCCCGAACAAGCCGAGCCGATGCACACGAATGGGACCGAGCCGTCGTTGCTCCTCCTGCCGCCCTTGACGGCCGGCCAAGCTCTACGCCCGCTGCAAGACGAGCGCTACTTCGAGCCCGAAGAAGTGCTAACTGGTCGCTGGGCGCAGCAGCTACGAGAAATTCCGCCGGGCTGGAATTACAAGTACCTGACCGAGTGGGCAGGCCATCCCGCGCCGCTGTTTGAGGCCGAAACGCGGTTCTGGCACTTCTTGCTCAAGCTGCACCCCGACCGGCCTTCCTGGACGATCCCGGCCAACCCCGGCCCGTGGGTCGGACCGTTCCATTGGGACTCGCGACATCTGTGGACCGCGGAGCTTGCGGCGCTCCAAAGCTTCCCCGCCTGTTGCGAGTTTGGCGGCAATCGGCGTGAGCGAGTGCGGCAGATAGGAAATGCCGCTCCGCCTCTGATGGCGCGACGAGGCACCGAGCAGATTGTGGCGGCATGACAACCGCGCCCAAGGCCCGCCTAAAATGCTCCGATATCAGCTATTTCCCAGGTCGGTAGGGCTGACGCCTCAGCTTCACCAAGTAATACAGTGCTTTGAAGGCGCATACAACGAGATAAAATCACCGGACAACAAGCTGAACAGCGACGCGGTGCTATCGCACCTCAAGCCGAGCCTCGAAACCATCGGGTTCGCGGTCGAAACCGGGAAATCGAGGGGATCGAAGATCCCTGTGCCCGTCCTTTTCGGCTTGAACAACCATATCGACAAGTCATTCGATGCGGACGGACTCAGCGGCGACGGCAGGATTGTCCTGGAAGTGGAAGCCGGCAGAGCAGTCGTCAACTACCAGTTTCTGAAAGATATATTTCAGGCATGTCTTATGCATAATGTGGAGTATCTCGTTCTGGCGGTGAGGAACAACTACCGCGGCCATGACGACTTCCAAGCGGTGCACACGTTCGTGGAGACCCTGTACATCAGCAGTCGGCTGGCTCTTCCCCTAAAAGGAATCGTCCTAATCGGATATTAGTGAGGTGCACACGTGATGTCAGCTCCCGAAGAACTCATCATATCGATTACAGGGTGCTCTCCGGCAGAGGCGAGCGAGATAGAGGAAATCATGCGCGATGTGATCTTCCACTCCACCCTGGACTGGCAGACGAGGGAGGAACTCGATCGGGCTGCTCTGCTTGCCCAGGCCGTGCTACAGGAGATGCGTCGGTCCCAGGAGTCGGGTCGTGGCGCCTGACCTCGACACCGCAATTGCCCAGCTTGCAGGTCCACGTCAGGTTGTTGTTCAAGAAGTTCGTCGGCTGGCACGCGAGGCGAATTTCCGGGATAAGGTGGTGAGGGCGTATGACCATCGGTGTGCCGTAACGGGAATCCAGTTACGGCTAATCGACGCGGCGCACATCCTCCCAGTCGGTGCGCCGGGCAGCGTTGATAGCGTCCAAAACGGCCTCTGCCTGAGCCCGACCTATCACCGGGCGTTCGACCACGGCCTGATTTACCTTGACGAACGGCTCGTCATGCGGCTAAGCCAGCACAAAGTGACGGCGTTGCGCGCCCTCGGTCAAGTCGGCGGTCTGGACAGCTTCCAGGCCCCACTCGGCAACCTGATATTTCTACCGCCCGACGCGGCCCAGCGGCCAACCAGGGACATCATCCGACGGGCCAACCAGTTCAGGAGAATCGCGTAGGAGCGTCACGTCGGCAGTCCAGGATCGCCTTGATCTGTCTCGCTACGGCGGCCGGGTCTCGCTTGACTTCGGTTTCCCAGACGCGAATGACCGTCCACCCCACCTCCTCGAGTCGGGCTTTCTGCTCACGATCGCGTGCAATGTTCCGGGCGATCTTCGCGATCCAGTACTGCGGGTTGTGCCTGGTCATTAGCTTTCGCCTCAAGGTTCGCCAATTCCGGCCGTGCCAGAAGTCGCCGTCGCAGAAAACGAGCACCCTCTGGCCAGCGAAAACGACGTCGGGGTTCCCAGGAAGACGGGCGACGTTTTTTCGATACCGGAGGCCAAGCCGCCATAACTCACGCCGGAGCAAGCGTTCAGGTAAAGTTTCCGTGTTGCCGTTTGCACGCATGGCCCGGGACGCGGCCTCTGATGCAGGTCGGCACCCGGCGTAGCTGGGCGCGGCCGTTGATCCCTTCGGCTTGATTCTCTTCGCAACCATGTCTGCACCTCGGAGAGCTATCTATCTTGAACCGCCTCCACCGAGAAGGAGACGCAAATCGTGTTCACGAAGCGAGTCCTGTTCAGCTTCGCCGATCGGAGCCTAGAGGGCCCCCAAGACGGCTGACCCACCAAGCGCGCAAGGTGTCAGGAGCCGTTGCGCTGGTGCATCGCTCTGGATGCGGCTGCGGCCGATCGTGATGACGATCTTGTGCTTCATCCACATGCTACCGCCGTAATTCGCGTCGGGTGCCGGGGCGGGGATGCGCCGCTCGGTGGGCACAGCGATGTTGTGGGGTGCCTTCGGCGTGACGCTTTTCGGCGTCTTGCTGACGCCGGTGTTCTTCTACGTCGTTCGCGGCCTGGTCGGACGCCGGACGCCGACCCGCGAGTCGGCCGCCGTCGCGTCCAACGGACGGTCCCGGGGGCGCGGGGCGACCACGCCCGTTCCCTCGGCGTCCATCGACGGGGCGCACCGGGCCTGAGCCGCCAAAATCGGGCATGTCGGCGTCCCATCGCTCTTCGACCCCGCGTCACCGGCCTTGACTGGCGCTGCCGCTGAGCCAATTTCCCCTCCATCTCGCCTGCCCAGATCCCCCGGCGAATGGTACACTGGCCTTCCGCCAGGTGGGATCCGGCGTGCGACCTTCCGCGTCCCCGAACACGACGATGTTGCACCGACGATCCAGCCCGCTCGACGACAACCGCACGTGGGTGAGGGTTTCCGGGGGGGAGAAGAGCATGGCGCATGGCGCAAGGTCCGAAAAATGGTTATCCGCCAACGACTTAAGTGTGCGCCAACCCCGTGCGCCGTTCGGCGCACCGCCTTTGCCGGACCTTGCCGGTCGGCGCCCGCTGGTTCAGTGACAGTCCGCCGTCAGCGGCGCCGCCAGCTCGCGGACGTAGAACAGCCGGCCCGCCAGCGTCGGCATGTAGGTGCTGGGAATCCACGGCGTCGGCTCGTGGCCCAGCGTCATGCGGAACGACAGCCCCTGCCACTGCATGCCGCGGGCGAACAGGCCGTCGGCGCCGCCGATGATGCGGTCGGCCGCCAGAAACAGCGCCGGCCCAATCGTGTTGGCCCACGCCGGAACCAGCGTCGTCCGGCTGCGGAAGCTGGTCAAAGCGTTCTGTTCAACGGTCAGCGGATGCAGCCGGGCGCCGAGGCGGTGCGTCTGGCGTTTCCACTCCGCCTCCGTGGCGAACTCGGCGGCGAAATGCGGCTCCCAGAAGGCGATGTGGCAGACCCGGCCGATGCCGAACACCGTCACGAGCTTTGCCCCTTGCTTTTTCAAATCGCCGATCTGTTCGGCGTAAGTCGGCAGCTGCGTCTTGAGGGCGAAGTGCCGTTGCTTCGGCGGCACGGTGTTCTTGCCGAGAGGGCCGTAGAGCGCTTGCTCCATCGCATGCTGGAATCCGCCGGGCTGGCCGGGCGGCAAGGTGTTCCCGTCGCGGTCGGACCATTCGTCCATGTTGAAACCGTGGACGTGGTCGCAAGGGACGCCCCATTCGTTGAGGAAATAGACGGTCCAGCGGTACATGCCCATCGGGCCGACCGGCAGGATGAAGGCGATCGGCCGGCCGGCCTGACGGGCCAGCTGTACCTCGCGGGCGATCTCGTGGCCCAGGCAGACGTCGAAGTCGTCGAAGGAGCCGCACGGGACCGGCTCGAATTGGGGATGCCACCACGATCGGCGGGCCACGGCCTGCTCCGGCGGCAAGGCGGCGAGGCGGTCGATCTTGGCCAGGTCCCAGCCGGCGGGCAGAAAGCCTTCCATCAGCGAACCGGGCAGCGTGGTCGTCAGGTCCATCGGCGCCTCCTCCAACCGCGATCGTGCAGGAGTTGTAGCCAAACCGGCGCGCTGCGGCCTTGGGGGGACCCATGAAAACGTCGGGGGGCGCGCCCCGGGGGGCCCCGCCCCCCCGGGGATACCATTTGGGATAGCCGGGGGTGGTTAAGCGCCGGTGGGCCGGGGCCCCTCCCCGCGACCCCGGGAGCCCCCCGGCGCCGGGGATTGCGGCATGGCTTTTTCCAGCTTTTGCAGCTGGTCCGCGTCGAGAATCCCCTTCACCGCCTTGAGGAAGTCCTCGTGGATTTTTTCCACGGCTTCGCGCTCCTCGGCCATGAGACGTTCCAGCTGGGTCTTCTGCCTGTCGCTCAGGTTGAGGTCGCGCAGAGCGCTTTCCAGGCCCGTCGAACCGGCGGCGGCGCCGCCTGGAGCAGCGCCGGGGGCGCCGAAGCCAGGACCGCGGCCGGGGCCGAACCCGAGGCCGCCGCCGAGACCGCCCCCGCGACCGAAGCCGCCGCCGAAGCCGGGACCGCCGGGACCACGAGGGCCGGGTCCCTGGTCGCCCGGAGCGGGCTGCGTTTCGGCTCGACCATCTTGGCCTCGCCCAGGCGGAGCGGGTGGCGCCGGCGGATTGCCGCCAGGCCGACCGGGACCAGGCGGGGGCGGCGGATTGCCGCCGCGCCCGCCGGGAGGGCCGGGCGGCGCCGGCGGATTGGCGTCGCGCCCACCGGGCGGCGCTGGCGGATTGGCGCCAGGCCGACCGGGGCGATTGCCGTCGCGGCCGTCAGGGCCAGGTCGGCGGCCGGGGAAGCCCGGAAAGCCACGGAAGCCGTCGAAACCGCGGCCGAACCCGTCCCGGCCTGGGAAACCGCGGAAGCCGTCGAATCCACGTCGGAAACCATCGCGGCCGGGGAATCCGCGGTAGCCGGCGAAACCGGGCCGACGACCGTCGCGGCCGCCGAAGCCGTCGAAGCCGCGTCGACCATCGCGTCCATCCCGGCAGCCGCGGCCGCCGTCGAAGCCACGGAAACCGCCGCGGTCGCCGCGGAAGCCGGCGAAGGCCGGCCGACGCCCATCAAAGCGATTCCCATCGCGCCCGGCCGGACCAGGGCCGCGACCGCCGGCGCCGGGACCCGGAGGCCCCGGCTGCCTTCCGTCGCGCCGATCAGCCACCGGCTGGATTTCTTCCGCGTCGTCGCCGATGCGGGCGATCAGCTGCCGCGCCGCGGCCGCCGCCGCGGCGTCGCCGCTCCGCGCCAGCTTCTTCAGGGCCGGCAGCGCCGGCTTGCCGAGCGAAACCAGCGTGTCGCGGGCGCTGTCTCGGAGCAATGCATTGCTGTCTGTGAGCCGCAGAGTCAAGGACTGCACAAAGGCGTCGTCTTCCGCGCCGCCCTTGGGCGGCGTCCCGCGGGTCCCCGGTGGAGCGGCGGCGGCTGTGGCCGCGGCCAGCAGCGAAACGGCCAGGGCCGCCGCTGTCCGCCAGGGTCCGCACCTGTCGTGTTTCATCCCCTCGTCCTTTCGCGTTGCGGGCGAGTCGTCACAAACAGCACCCCTTAGTTAAGTCGTGGGCCGGCGCCGATTGCCGCCGCGCCCCGGTTCGTAAATCATGCAGCGCCTCGGCAGTGGGACGCTCGCACACCCAAGTATCAACGTCTGCCGTCCGGCTTTGGGAAAGGC